>OHJJ01000565.1_pt1 | contig 17356 bp, 18 predicted proteins | sample 1568551 | NCBI WGS metagenome assembly OHJJ01 (sample SAMEA3879505, study PRJEB24766) | human gut metagenome | biome: human-associated habitat; feature: feces | place: USA | collected 1985/1987 | reverse complement strand
CTCCTCGAATTTGATAGTGATTTCCTGCCCAGCACGGGCGGCGTTCAACAGAGCTACCACAAAGAAGCCGAAAAAGGCACCAGCTTCAAAAATGATAAACGAATAAATATAATTCATAGCGAACCTCCTGCATTGACTGAACTGTGAGAAGAATCCTCTCAGGGAGGACGGGGAGCGCAAGACGCGGTGACGGTATGCTTAGTGGAAACATTGGCATGAGTATGCGGTGCGGCATCGGTAGAAAAATAGTCGTACAGAGCATCCCGCAGAGAATGGAAGCAACGAGCATGGTAGTCGTGCAGACGGAGAACCAGAATCTTCAAAACATCAACGGCGGAACAGTAAAAGTCCTCCGTGACTTCTGCGAAACTCTCATAGCAGGTCATTTCAGTATCCATACTGCACCTCTCAGTCAATGCAGATGCAGACCATCTTCTCGCGGCCAGCCATAAGAGGGACGCTGTTCTCGGCCAGATAGCACTGGATCAGATACAGGTCACTGGTGGTAAGGGCAACAAAGCTGCCATTGGTATCGTAGCGAACAAAGACAACGGCACCGGACAGATACCGCTTACCAGCCAGTGTGATGACCTGACGAGGGTCGTAACAGAGAGCCAGCGGCACATCTTCGCTGATGCTGTAGCAGGAATCTGCTTCATCGAAGCAAGGCAGGTAACTGCGAACGTTCGCCAGCGGAGTGATAGTCAGTTCGATCTCCGGGGCAATCACGGCGGCGTAAACTTCATCATCACCGAACTGCCGCTCCAGCACATCGCTCATCTTATTGAAGAAGTCGGTCACAGCATTGTCCATGTGGTTGATCTTCTGGTTCATGGCTTCGATGGTCTTTGCGGTCTTGAGATCAATGGTAGTGTTCATAGTGCTTTTTCTCCTAATTTTTGCAAAAAAGAAAGACCCGGTTGGGTCTTACATTCAAAATGTATGTTAGCGTTCATTCTGCCGCTGTTGTTTGCGCTGCCACTGTTCCAGCAGCTTGATGATAGTGTCCTCCATCTGTTTCGGGGTGTAGCTGCGCGGGAAATACTTCCGCAGGGTGTCGTTTTTGATGACCACTTTGTCCAGCTCGTCCTTTTTCTCTTCTCCCATGACCGCAAAGGCAACGTCATACGAGAAGTGCCCTTCCTGCGCCAGCTTTTTAAGCCGCTGCGCTTGGGAAAGGGACGGCGCATTCTGGGTGTCGTTCATCGCTTCTAAAAAATCCCGCTGTTGGCTTTCGTCCAGATAGGACAACTCCACAGCGGGATTGAAGGCAATTTTCTTTTCGTCTACCATGTCCAGCAATTCGGGAATAAGGTTGGTCAGGCGGATAAAACGCTGGACGGTTTTATATCCCTCGCCAGCATCTTCCGCAACCCGTTCAATGGACAGCTTCGACTTCTGGACAATTTGTCCAGAAGTTAAATCTGACCTAGCACCTTGATTTTTTATTGCTTCCAGCTTCATTTTGTAAGCGAAAGCCCTTTCACTGGGCAAGATGTTTTCACGTTGGAGATTGCTATCTACCATGAGCAAAACTGCGGCATCATCATCCATGTTGCGGACAATGACCGGCAGGGCATCCAGCCCGGCAAGCTGTGCAGCGTGCTGACGGCGATGCCCGGAGATGATCTCGTAGCCACCTTCCGGGCGTGGGCGGGCAATCAGCGGAGAAAGCACACCGTACTGTTCTACGCTTTCCACCGTGCGCTGCATGGATTCATCGTCTAAAACCTTAAAGGGGTGGTTCTTGAAAGGAAACAGCTCTCCAATGGGGATCTGTTGCACCTGCTCTCGTTGCTGCTCCTGTCGGGATTCTTCCGTGGAGAAAATGTCATCTGCCCCTTTCAGCGACACGTTTAAGCTGCCTTTCGGCATTCGCCATCACCTCCTCGGTCAGAGATTTATAGGCTTCTGCCACCTTGCCTTTGGGGTCGTGCTGGAAAATGCTTTTACCCACGGCACTGATCTCCGCAGCACGGACAGACCGGGGAATGGTCTGGTCGAACACCTTGATCTTGCTGCCGTAAGCGCCCCGAATCAGGTTGTCAATCTGCTGTCCGTAGTTGGTGCGGCTGTCGGTCATAGTCAGCAGGATGCCCTCGATTTTCAGCTTGGGGTTGATCTGCCGCCGGACCTTCTGCACGGTCTGCAAAAGCTGTTCCAAGCCTTTCGCAGACAGGTACTGCGCTTGCACGGGAATCAGGGTGGTGTCTGCTGCTGCCAGTGCATTGACGGTCAGCATCCCAAGGGAAGGGGTACAATCCAGCAGAATGAAATCGTATTCATGCTTTGCACCTTCCAGCACCTGTTTCAGCATCTTTTCCCGGTTCATGCAGTTGACAAGGGAAACTTCCAGCCCTGCCAGTTCAATGTTTGCCGGAATCAGGTCAACGCCCTCTGCATGGTGCAGGATGCCTTCACCGGGCGGAATGCTCTGATCGTTCATGGCTTTTGCCATCAGGGTGGAAAGGGTGGTAGGCAGTTCATCGGGCTGCTGCCAGCCCATGCTGATGGTAAGTGACCCCTGCGGGTCAGCGTCCACCAACAGGACCTTCTTGCCCTCCATCGCCAGCCCAATGCCCAGATTTTCGCAAGTGGTGGTCTTGCCGGTGCCGCCTTTCTGGTTGACGATGGCTATTGTGGTTGCTTTCTTTGAAATTTTTATCACCTCCGCATCGCTAAGTCGTGGTTGGTTTGGTTCTGGTAGGAAAGCTGCATCGTGGTGGGTGCGTTGTACAGAGAAGCGAGCAGGTATTGTTTCATGTTTCGGATCGGGCTGCTGTTCTCTGCAAGGCACTTCAGCACAAAGCGGATATGGTCAGCGTTCAGCTTCATAAAGCGACTGCGTACCACCTCGGCGGGCTTATCGTCCCCGGCAATGCGCAGCGTCTTGCGCTTGGTGGCACAGGTGTCCACCAGCAAATCCATAATCTGATAGATGGTATCCTCATCGTCCGGGCAAAGCCGGAGCAGAAGGTCTACCTCCAAAGATTGAGAAAAATATTCCTCCAGTTGTTCACGTTCGCTCATCCAGTCGTTTTCATCGGAAGAGATAGGATCAGTATCGCTTATCTCTGTATTATTTCTCTCAGTCTTATTACATCGTAGTTTGGCCGGGTCTTGAAGCGTATTCTGGACGACTCCAGAATCGTCATTATCACGATTCAGAAAGCGTAGTTTTGACGATTCTGACGAAAAATTCTTCACATAGATGAGATCGGGCTTACCCAGCCCCCTCCGTTTGCGTTCAATCAGGCCGTACTCTTCCAGTTCTCGCAGCAGCTTGGTGGCCTTTTTATCGGCACAGCCCAGTGAATCCTGCACCTCCTGCACAGTATAGATGATGAACACCCGCCCAGCTTTGTCCAACCAACCATTCCGGGCTGAAAGGCTCATGCGGTCCAGCAGGATACCGTACAGGGTTTTGGCATCTGTGGAAAGCGGTTGGAAGCGGCTATCCTGAAACAACAGCTTGGGAATCCGGTAGAAGGAGAACAGCTCGCTGGACTGCCCATAGAAGTAATCAAGGTCTGCGGTTCTTGTCGGCTTTTTTTCGGGCATAGAGAATATCCCATTTTTCAGGTGTGGAACGGAATACATTGACCTGCTTCTTATAAGGGCAGTGGGCATACAGGCAGGTGCGGAACTTGAAATCGGGTCGATAGTACGGACACAGCTTGCAACTGTCCGGGGCACGGTCAGAACCTTCGCCAGCGGCGATCACATGGTGCATGGAGTGCTGGACATGGCGCAGGGCTTCGTTTCGCTTGTGGCTCACTTGGCATCACCTCGTTTCTCCAGCGGTGCCATCAGGTCTTTGTAGCAGGGAACCAGCACACAGGGCTTTGCCCGCTTGTAGGGGCACCCTTCGCACTTGCTGGGGCCTTTGGGCGGCTCGATCAGATAGTAGCAGTTCTCTTTGCCGAGAACGCAGCCCTTCTTTCGGTTCTTCCAGAAGAAGCAGTGCCGGCAATCTGCCGGGCGGGAAGCATGGTAGCGGATACCGTCGATCGTGACGGTCAGAACTTTTTTCATCGGTAAACCCTCCTTTGGTGGATTCGGGAAGTTCGGCCCGAAAACAAAAAAGCGCGTTCCTCTTTCTGTTCCGAGAGAACAGCGAGTGAACGCGCTATGTATGGAGAAAAGTGTTTTGCACGGCTTCCAGCAGAAAGGTGGAAAATAGATTCACACAGATTATCTTGTATTTACATGGATTTACAGGAAAGCGTTTACCAATCTTAGCAGAGAGCCAGAAAACAGGGTTCAAAAGGCGCTTTATGAGGCTTCATTAGCTGGAAAGCCGATTTTATTAGCTGGAGCTGAAAATTCTGCTAATGGCATTAGCTGGCTAATTTTGGTGATAGGTTCAAAATGAAAAATGCGAAGATCGTCTTTCACATGGAAAAATGACCTTCGCATTTTCATAAAGGGATACCCCAGACAGGATTCGAACCTGCGGTCTCCTCCTTAGGAGGGAGGCGCTTTATCCAGCTAAGCTACTGAGGCATATTATGTATTATCGTTGATTTTTTGAAATTCAACGCGCTTGGAAACGAATATGCAGAATGATTTTCACATCGAAGTGACCGACTGCGTTGCAACCGGAACGGTGTTAAACTTGTTGCATCAAAATTTGTTGAGAAAACCGTGATTCTCGGTTTTGCTTTTGAATAGAGCAAGCACTTCTGCACCCAAGGTATCAGGTTGACCGAATTCTTAGGAGGCGGACGCTCTATCCAGCTGAGCTACGGAGACACAGTTCTGCATCCTTGGGGCAGAAAACCCCAAAAATACAGTACCATATTATAATACCGCAACCGGGCTGTAAAATCAAGTTGAACCTGCGGGCAAAATGGTGTATGCTATAAAGGAATGCAAAGCGGCTGCGTGCTGCGCAGGGAGGATGCTATGGAAAAGATAAAAAATATCCGCAAAAGGCTGCGGCACCAGAGGTCGGTTCGGCGGAGAAAGCTGGGACTGAGCACCCCGACCCAGATCATCTGCGTCAGCTTTATTGCTGTCATCGCGCTGGGCACGCTCCTGCTCACCCTGCCCATTGCCAGCAGGCACGGGCGGCTGGATGTGCTCAACGCCATGTTCACAGCCACCAGCGCCACCTGCGTCACCGGTCTGGTGGTGCGGGATACGTGGACGCAGTTCACATGGTTCGGGCAGGCGGTGGTGCTGCTGCTCATTCAGGTGGGCGGCCTTGGTCTTGTTACCCTTACCAGCTTTTTTGCGCTGGCCATGCGCCGGCGCATGGGCTTCCGGGATCTGCGGTTGCTGGGCGAAAGCGTTTCGGCGGACGGCTACGATCAGGCCAAAAGTGTGCTGAAGATCGTGGTGGGGCTGGCAGCGATGTTTGAAGGCATCGGCATTCTGCTGCTGATGTTCGCCTTTGTGCCGCAGTTCGGGCTGGAGGGCGTCTGGATCAGCGTATTCACCGCCATTTCGGCCTTCTGCAATGCGGGCTTTGACCTGTTCGGACGGTTCGGGGCGTACTCCTCGCTGGTGCCCTATGTCAACAACTACTATGTGCAGGCGGTGATCATTTTCATGATCATCTCCGGCGGTCTGGGCTTTATGGTCTGGGTGGAGCTGTGCCAGTGGTACCAGAAACGCCGCCTGTCCCTGCACGCCAAGGTGGTGCTGTCCTTCTCGGTGATCCTGTGGCTGGGCGGCGCGCTGGGGCTGGGACTGATGGAGTGGAACAACCCCGCCACGCTGGGCGGACTGTCGGTGCCCGGCAAGGTGATGGCTTCACTGTTCCAGTCGGTATCCACCCGTACCGCCGGCATGAACACCGTGGATCTGGCCTCCTGCGGCACCCTGAGCAAGCTGCTCATGAGCGTGCTGCAATTCATCGGCGCAGCGCCCGGCTCTACCGGCGGCGGCGTGAAGGTGACCACCTTCGCTGTCATCATCCTGACCATCCGCAGCGTGGCGCAGGGACGCGATGACTGTGTGATCGCTGACCATCATATCGAGTCCAAGACCGTCTACCGCGCCCTGACCATTATCGTGCTGGGCGCTGTGGCGGTCATCGGCTCGGCCATTGTGGTGTACTACAACACCTCGGACGCCGTGGCCGTGGTGGATGCTATCTTCGAGTCCTGCTCGGCCTTTGGTACGGTGGGCCTTTCCGTAGGCGTAACCAGCCAGCTGAACAACGGGGCAAAGATCCTGTATATGCTGGTCATGTTCATGGGCCGTGTAGGCCCGGTGGCCTTTGCCATGAGCCTGACCGCCAAACCGGACGACAACAAGCGCAAGATTATGCCGGTGGGGCATATCAACGTAGGTTAAATGAAAAGCGACGGCTGCACAAAGCACTGTGCAGCCGCCGCTTTTATGTTGAACGATAGGGACAGACCGTTTTCACGCTGAAAGTTTTTTCGCAGAAAAAGCAGATCACTCTGCGTACAGGGAGATGATATTCAGCACGATCTCGGTGCAGCGGTCCATCCGCTCCACGGTGGTGCACTCGCACACGCCGTGGAAGTTGAAGCCGCCGGTGCCCAGATTGGGGCAGGGCAGACCCATCCAGCTCAGGGTAGCGCCATCGGTGCCGCCGCGCACGGGCACCTCCACCGGCTCCAGACCGGCCATGCGCACAGCCTTACGGGCGGTCTCGATGAGGTGGAAGTGGGGTTTGATCTTTTCCAGCATATTGCGGTAGCTGTCCTTGATCTCCACTTCCACGGTGCCTGCGCCGTACTTGCCGTTCAGGTAATCAGCAATGTCCTGCATATTGTCCTTTTTGAACTGCAGCTTGGCGGCATCGTGGTCGCGCAGGATGTAGCCCAGCTTTGCGGTGGTAACGTCGCCGTACATCTGGCACAGGTGGTAGAAGCCCTGACGCCCCTCGGTGGTCTCGGGACGTGCCATCACGGGCAGAGCGCCGTGGAACTCCATGGCAACGTTGGAGGCATTGATCATGGTGTCCTTGGCAGAGCCGGGGTGCACCGAGAAGCCGTGGATGGTCACGGTGGCGGCAGCAGCGTTGAAGTTCTCGTACTCGATGTCGCCGGCATCGCCGCCGTCCACCGTGTAGGCAAAGTCTGCGCCAAAGCCGGGGATATCGAACAGGTCGGCACCCTCGCCGATCTCCTCGTCCGGGGTAAAGCCGATGCACAGCTTGCCATGGGGGCGGCCCTCGCGGATGACGGTCTCCACAGCGGTCATGATCTCAGCCACACCGGCCTTATCGTCTGCACCCAGCAGGGTGGTGCCGTCGGTGGTGATCAGGGTCTCGCCCTTCATGGAGGCAAGGAAGGGGAAGGCGGAGACCTTCATCACCTTGCCGGTGGCGGGCAGCACCACGTCGCCGCCGTCGTAGTTCTCGTGCAGGATGGGGTTCACGTTCTCGCCGCTGGCATCCGGGGCGGTGTCCATGTGGGCAATCAGACCCAGCGCGGGCTTTTCCTCGCAGCCGGGGGTGGCGGGCAGGGAACCGTAGACGTAGCAGTGCTCGTCCACACGGGCATCCTCCACGCCCAGAGCCTTCAGCTCCTCCACCAGCTTGTGAGCCAGATCAAACTCCCGCGCAGCGGAAGGATGGGTGCCGGACTCCGGATCCGAGGTGGTGTAGACCTTGACGTAATCAAGCAGTCGTTCATAGGCGCGCATAATAAAGCACACTCCTTTAGCAGTATTCAAGGATCACAGGCAGTGATCCACCTCCTATCATACCCTGTTTTTCGTGTTTTGACAACCTTTTTTGCGCACATGGGGCAGAAAGCACTGCTTCAACAACAAAATGAACAAAATTCACCTTGAAAAAGCTGTCCTCCATCTGTAAACGTGCTACAATAAAGGCATACTTACAAAGGTGCAGGCGCGCGGTGCAGGACGCGCCGCACAGGCACGCATTCCGGTAAAAAAGGACCAGGAGGAGAATTTTATGGCAGTCAAAGTATTTTTCTATACTCTGCGCCCCTACGATGAGCAGGGCATCTTGGAGGATCTGGCAAAGCAGCGGGGCATCGAGTACGGCTATACCGAGGCGTATCCTACCATGGAAAACGCCCAGCTGGCCGCAGGCTACGATGCGGTATCGCTGACCCCCTGTGATATGAGCGCACCCATGCTGCAGCGCTTTCACGACCTTGGGGTAAAGGCGGTCTGCTGTCGCTCCATCGGCTACGACCATGTGGATCTGGAAAAGGCCCGGGAGCTGGGCATGAAGGTGTCCAACGTGGATTATCCCCCCAATGGCGTGGCGAACTTTGCCATTATGCTGATGCTGATGAGCCTGCGCAAGGCGGGGCACATCCTCAAGCGGGGCGAGCTGCAGGACTACTCCCTGAAGGGCAAGATCGGCCGGGATATCTCCAACTGCACCGTGGGCGTTATCGGCACGGGGCGCATCGGGCAGACCGTGCTGAAGCACCTGTCCGGCTTTGGCTGCGAGCTGCTGGCCTACGACCTGTACCAGAACGACGAGGTGAAGAAGATCGCAAAGTATGTGCCGCTGGAGACCCTGCTTGCCGAGAGCGATGTTATCACCCTGCACACCAACGCTACCGAAGAGAACCACCACCTACTCAACGCCGAGGCCTTTGCCAAGATGAAGCCCGGCGTGACCATCGTGAACACCGCCCGCGGCAAGCTGATCGACAGCGACGCTCTGCTGGCTGCGTTGGAAAGCGGGCAGGTGGGTGCTGCCGGTCTGGACGTGCTGGAAAACGAGAACGGCCTGTACTACTACGACCGCATGGGCGATGTGATCCCCAATCCGGAGCTGGCTGCTCTGCGCGCCATGCCCAACGTGATCCTGACCGACCACACAGCCTTTTACACCTACGAGGACGTAAAGAGCATGGTACGCGGCGTGCTGGAAAGCGCCGCCGCCTTTGCCGAAGGCTCGCCCACTCGGCATGATGTGACCAACCGCTGAGAAAGCATAAAATGCAAAAATCGGACAGACCACAGTCTGTCCGATTTTTGTTTGCAATGATTCTGCCTTAAAAGATGCCCAAAGCGGCAGCTTACTCAGCCAGAGCGGCGGTGACGGCGTCCTTCACGCCGTTGGTGGTCAGGGTAGCACCGGACACGCCGTCGATCTCGGCACCGTTTGCAGCTACGACCTGCTTTGCCAGCTCTTCCAGAGCAGCACCGCCGATGGACTCGGTCTCGCTTGCGCCCTCCAGCTTGCAGTCGGACACAGTGCCGTCAGATTCCACGGTCAGGGTGGCAACGATATCGCCGCCAAAGCCCTTGCCGGTGCCGGTCTTGGTCACGCTTGCAGCGGCGGCGGTGGAAGTGCTCTTGCCGCCGCAGGCGACCAGAGAGGCACCAACGATCAGGCTCATGGCAACAGCGGCGCTCAGGCTGCGGATGGTCTGCTTCTTCATTCTTCATATCCTCCAAAATATACTCTGCTTCACTTTTTCGCAGTGAAAGATGATACTCTTTCAATACCGGTATACAATACCATACGAAAGCGGGTGCTGTCAATAGAAATTTAGCCTAGCTTTGTACATATTTTTGAGAATAATAGTTTTTTTGCCAGCTTCAGGAAAAACTGCCGTTCCCAACCTGTAAAAATAAGACACCGGGGCAACAGTGCTGCTCCGGTGTCCTGAACATATCAATAAGAAAAAATCAGCCCAGACAGACGCCCATGCGGCGGGCCACGTTCAGCAGCTCGCAGTTTTCAGGCACGTTGCGGGTCTTACCGGCAATGTCTGCCAGACGGTTCTCGGTCACCCGGCGGTTCACCATGGCCACGGTCACGCCGTAGCGTTCCACCTCCACCAGCTGTGCGGCATAGCTGCCGAACTGGGTGGCCAGCACACGGTCGTAGGCGCTGGGGCTGCCGCCGCGCTGCATATGACCCGGGATGCACACGCGGGTCTCCATGCCGGTCTTTTTCTGCACGGCCTGTGCAATGCGGTTGGTGGCGGTGGTGCCAAGGCCGGCCTCGGCACGCTTGGCCATCCAGTCCTTGCGCTTCATGCGGGCTTCCTCGGTGTTGATGGCACCCTCGGCCACGGCAAGGATAGAGAAGTTGGAACCCTTCTTGGCACGGCGCTCCACGGCCTCGCACACGCGGTCGATATCGTAGGGCAGCTCCGGCAGCAGAATGATGTCCGCACCACCGGCAATGCCAGAGTACAGGGTAAGCCAACCCGCCTTGTTGCCCATGATCTCAATGCACATCACGCGGCTGTGGCTGCCGGCGGTGGTGTGGATGCGGTCGATGACGTCCGTGGCAATGTCCACAGCGGTGTGGAAGCCGAAAGTCACATCGGTGCCGTAGATATCGTTGTCAATGGTCTTGGGCAGGCCGATGATGTTCAGCCCCTCCTGCGAGAGCAGGTTGGCGGTCTTGTGGGTGCCGTTGCCGCCCAGACACAGCAGGCAGTCCAGCTTTGCCGCCTTGTAGGTCTTTTTCATGGCGGCGACCTTATCAATGTTGTCGTCCTCCACCACACGCATCAGCTTGAAGGGGGTGCGCTTGGTGCCCAGAATGGTGCCGCCTAAGGTCAGGATGCCGCGGAAGTCGTCCTCGTTCATTTCACGGTAGTCGCCGTTGATCAGGCCGCTGTAACCGTTGGCGATGCCCACGATCTCCACGTTATCTCCCATGCGGGCGTACAGTGCTTTTGCAACGCCGCGGATGGTGGCGTTCAGGCCCGGACAATCGCCGCCGGAGGTCAGGATACCAACACGTTTTTTCATTCAAATACCCTCTTTCATTATCATTCAGGCAAAGCCGAACGGTCCGGCAAAGGGTGCCGGGCTGACCGGGGTCCTACCTTTTTATAGTATTAGAGTATTCCGAAAGGGAAGTGCTGTCAAGAGAAAAACCAAAAATTTACAAGCCTGTGTGCACCGGAAAGCCGCTGCGAAAACTTTTGCAGAAAAACTGAAAAAATGGTTGACAAGCAGCCCGTCGGCGTGTATAATATCCCTTGTCAGCAACGCACGGCGCGGCTGACACAACCGAATATTGGGGATTTGCATAGTGGTAGTGCGGTAGACTCTGACTCTACTTGTGGGAGTTCGATTCTCTCATCCCCAACCAGACCGCAGCCCGTTGGGTTGCGGTATTTTCGGGGCATAGCGCAGTTGGTAGCGCGCCTCGTTCGGGACGAGGAGGCCGTGGGTTCAAATCCCGCTGCTCCGACCAAAAAGACCAGTACACATTTGTGTACTGGTCTTTTTTTGCTTTTGCGCGAACAGGCTGTAAAAACAAGTGGCTCGGAAACACCGACAGGTGTTTCTGAGCCACTAATATCATATCGTTTCCAGCAGTGCGGGCAGCTGGGCAAGGTCGTCGATGACGTAGGGACTGGCCTTTTCCAGCCGGGCGCGGGACTGATGCCCGCCGGTGTACAGCACACAAGGTGCACCGATGGCCGCAGCCACTGCGGCATCGTGGTCGGTGTCGCCGACCATCACACAGGCCGCCGGGTCGATGCCGGTGCGGCGCAGATAGTCGGTGCCAAGCTGTACCTTGCTTACGCCGTAAATGTCCGCAAGGCCGAGCAACTCGGTAAAAAAGCCTTGCAGACCCCGGGCGGATACCTGCTCGATCAGGTAATCACGGCGGGAGGCGGAAAGCACAGCCTGCTGCCAGCCCATGCGGGCCAGCGTTTGCAGGGTGTCAACGGCGTGTGACGTTACAGCGCAGCCGGGCACACCGGCGTTGTAGTGCTCCATAAAGCGGGCGGCAAGCTCCGGGTAGGGGTGCCGCGCAAAATCGAACCCGGCGCAGCGGTAGTAGTCCTCAATGGGAAAGCCGAACAGCTCCCGGTAGGCAGCCAGATCGTACCGCTGGGGGTAGCCGTGGGCCTCCAGCATCCAGTTCAGGCAGCTGTGGGTAAAATCCACATCGTCCATCAGGGTACCGTTCCAGTCCCAGAAGATCATGCCGTTTGGCTGCATGGAAACCTCCTTGCGTTATTCCGTCACAAACACCTTGCGTAGCGCGGCGTTGCTCTCGATCAGCTTTACCAGCACAACGCCCAGCACCGTGCAGCTGATCAGCTCACCGATGCCAACCGAGATGCCGTTGGTGATGCAGGCCAGCCAGATGGGGGCGCTGGACGTGGGGTCCGGGAACATCACAGCGATCTCAATACCGATGATCACCGCATTGAACAGCACCGGGGGCAGGCTGGCGGCAATGGCCAGACCCTTGAAGCGCACATTGCGCAGCTTGTAGGTGACAAGGCAGGCCAGCAGGGTAGCCAGTGTGCCAAAGATCACATCCACGATGGTGGAACCCAGCAGGTTTGCCAGGAAGCAGCCCAGCACCACGCCTACGATGTACTCGGCACCGAACACGGGCAGTAGGCACAGAGCCTCGGCCACACGCACCTGCACAGCACCATAGGAAAGGGGCTGCAGTGCCAGACACAGCACCACATAGATGGCTGCCACTACACCGCAGTGCACCAGCTTACGGACGGAAGAATTCTGATTCATGATAATACTCCAGCGGTTTGATTTTGACCGCACAGGAACCGCCAGCTCCTGTGGGTTTTGCCCGGCACCGCTCGAGTGGCACCGGGGAGCCTAAAATCCTAAGTTGCTCTTTGAGGATACTGTACAAAAAAGCACAGCAGTAGGGAGTATATCACAAAATCGGACGGAATGCAACGGGAATCGGACGATTGAAAATGCCTGCCGCACTGCTCTGGGCAGATTCGGCAGAAAGAAAGCTTTTATTATAGAGCCGAAGCTGCTGCCTGCAAAAATGGAAAAAGCTGAGCACCTGACTTTCTCGGATGCTCAGCCTTGCTGTACTTGTTTTTGCGGAGTTGCTTTTACTGTTTCTTGTGTTTTGCGGGCTTTTTCTTCCGCACGCTGTAACCGAAGGTGCCCAGCTTTTTGCCAAGGGCCAGATACTCGCCGTGGCTGTACACGATGAGGTTTGCCTTGTCCAAGCACAGCTTGCCTTTTTCGTCCAGCAGGCTCTCGTCCACATCGCAGGCCACCACCTCGGCCAAAAACAGGTCGTGGCTGCCCAGCGGGATGCGCTGGGTGATGCGGCACTCCAGATTGACCGGGCTTTCCTCCAGCACCGGGCAGTCGGTCAGCACGCTGCCGGGGGCGGCGTGCAGGCCGCAGGCGGCAAACTTGTCCACCTCGCGGCCGCTCTTCACGCCGCACCAGTCGATGGCGCGCACCAGCTTTTCGGTGGGCAGATTGATGGCGAACTGCCCGCTCTCGCACAGCAGCTGATGGCTGTACCGCTCCGGGCGCACGCTGATGGATACCATGCTGGGCTGTGTGCAGATGGTACCTGTCCAGCCGATGGTGATAAGGTTGGGCTTATCCAGCCCGCCGCAGGATACCAGTACCGGCGGCTCCGGGTTCAAAAGAGTGCTGCCCTTCCAACTTTGTTTGCTCATCCGTGATATTTCCTTTCGTAGGGAGCCCATGTGCGCTCCGAGATGATATAGCGCGGGCGGGCCTTTGTTTCCATATAGATCTTGCCGATATACTCACCGATCACGCCCAGACACACCAGCTGCACGCCGCCCATAAAGCAGACGATGCAGACGGTGGAGGCCCAGCCTGCCACGCTGCTGCCCATGGCAGCGCACACGATGGCCCAGATGACCCCGATAAAGCTGACAAGGCTCACCACGATGCCCGCTCCGGTGATGATGCGGATAGGCTTGTTGGAAAGGCTGGTAATGCCGTCAAAAGCCAGCGCCAGCATCTTGCTCAGGGGGTAGTGGCTCTCGCCGGCCAGACGCTCGTGGCGCTCGTAGGTGACCACATCGTGGGCAAAGCCCACCAGCGGCACCATGCCCCGCAAAAAGATGTTGACCTCTTTGTAATCCGCAAAGCTTTCCAGCACGCGGGTGCTGATCAGGCGGTAGTCTGCGTGATTGAACACGATATCCGCGCCCAAGGCGTTCATCACATGATAAAAGCCCTCGGCGGTGAACCGCTTGAAGAAGGTGTCGGTGTCCCGGCGGCTGCGCACACCGTACACCACCTCGGCACCGTCCAGATACTTTTTCACCATCTCGTCCATGGCGTTGATATCGTCCTGACCGTCGCAGTCGATGGAGATGGTGATATCGCAGCTGTCGCTGTGCAGCGCCTCCATCAGCCCCGCCAGCACGGCGTTCTGGTGGCCGCGGTTGCGGCTCTGGGAAATGCCGATATAGTGCTCGTCCTGTGCGGCAAAGCCTTGGATCAGTTCCCACGTTTTGTCGCGGGAGCCATCGTTGACAAAGAGCACCCGGCTTTTATCGCTGACCAGCCCCTGTGCGGTCAGACTGTGGATCTTTTCCAGAAACATGGGTGCTGTAATGGGCAGCACCTGCTCCTCGTTGTAGCAGGGAATCACGATCCAGAGTACGGGTTTGGACATTGTTTTATCGCTCCTTATTTGTAAAATAACCCTCTCAGTCATCGCTGTGCGATGCCAGCTCCCCCGAAAGGGGGAGCTTTTCTCGGCAGAGGGGAACACTTGCTCTTCTGCCGGAGAAGGCAGACTGTTCTGAAAACTTGCATAAAGCTCCCCCCTCGGGGGAGCTGGCGCGAAGCGCCTGAGAGGGTTTATTGCACCATCTGCTGCAAGGCATCCGGCTCCAGCAGCTTGAAGCTGCTGCGGTAGGTGTCGATGAGCCCTTCCTTCTGCATGGTGCTCAACTCCCGGGAAAGGGCGCTGCGGTCGCAGTTGAGGTAATCCGCCAGCTGGATGCGGGAGTAGGGGATGGTGAAGGTAAGACTGTGGTGCACCTCCGCCTCGCTGAGGAGGTAGGCACACACCTTGGCCCGCAGGCTCTTGAGCAGCAACAGGTCCACCCGGCGGGAGAGGAGGAAGTATTTGTCGCTGATGGTGCGCACGAGATTTTGTAAGACCCGCTGACGGGCCGGGTCGGCCCCGGGCAGCAGGAGCTTTTCGTAGGGCATCAGCAGCACCTCACAGGGGGCGGAGGCCATCACCGTCACCGGGCTGGAAAGGCTCGAGCCGCCCAGCACGTCGCCGAATACGCCGCCCGGCCCCATCTGGCTGATGGGCAGACGCGCCCCGCTGGCGGCAGGGTGATAGGCTTCGATGGTGCCCGAGAGCACCACGCCCACCCGGCGGTTGGTCTGCCCGGCCAGCACGAGGGTCTCGCCCCGGCTGTAGGTGCGCAATACGGCTCCCACGTTGCCCAGCAGGACCCGAAGCGATTCGGCCTCCAGCCCGGCGAACAGAGAGGTGGATTGTAACAGCGGAAGATAGTTTTCCATACCCATTCCGTGAGGTTTTCCCCGGGCCCTCACCGCCCTTCTGCGATTCCGTTGCATACGCAACGGTATTTTTTCTTTTATTATAGTAAACTTGGGGGCGTAAAGCAAATGGTTTTTGCAAATTTTCTGCGGGAAAATTTATCCCGATGAAAGTGAGGAACTGTACAAAATGAAAAAACTGACATCTCTGCTGCTGTCGGCGGTGCTGCTGGTGAGTATGCTGGCCTGCGTCGCATCGGCCAAGACCAACACCAAGGTGCGGATCGCCGGCCTGAAAGGCCCCACCACCATGGGCCTCGTCAACCTGCTGAGCATGGAGAAGGAGGGCACCGCCTCCCTCGACTACGACCTGCAGCTCTACGGCGCAGCCGATGAGATCGTGCCCAAGCTCATCAAGGGCGATCTCGATATGGCTGCGATCCCGGCCAACCTCGCCGCCACCCTCTACCAGAAGACGAACGGCGGCATTCAGGTCATGGCAGTGAACACGCTGGGTGTGCTCTACGTCGTGGAGAAGGGCGACACCGTCCACAGCTTCGCCGACCTCAAGGGCCGCACCATCCTCTCCACCGGCAAGGGCACGACGCCGGAATACGTCCTGCGCTACCTGCTCCGGAAGAACGGCCTCGACCCCGACAGGGACGTGAAGATCGAGTATTACAGCGAGGCCTCTGAGGTCACGGCCCAGATGGCCGCTGCCAAGAAGGACGCCATTGCCGTTCTGCCCCAGCCTTACGTCACTGCCGCCCAGATGAAGGACAGCAGCCTCCGTGTCGTCCTTGACCTGACCCGCGAGTGGAACAAGGTCTGCGATACCCAGCTCATTACCGGCGTCACCGTGGTGCGCACCGAGTACGCCAAAAAGAACCCGGACGTCATCGCCGCCTTCCTGACCGACTACCAGAAGAGCGTCAAGGCTGCAAATGAGGACATCGACGGAACTGCCGCCCTGTGTGAGCAGGTCGGCGTGGTGGCCAAGGCGGCGATCGCCAAAAAGGCCCTGCCCAAGTGCAATATCGTCTACCGTAACGGCGAGGAAATGAAGAAGGACATCTCCGCCTATCTGCAGGTGCTCTACGATGCCTCGCCCGCTTCTGTGGGCGGCAAGCTGCCGGACGATGGCTTCTACTACACCGAGCCGTCCGTCCTCCGCAAGGTCATGGCGGCCATCCGCAACTCTGCAAAGTAAGTTTTGCAACGAAAAACTGCCGCACAGCTGTACGGCAGTTTTTTCACGTTATAAGACGAGGCCGGCACCGATGCCGATGAGGGCCGGGAGCAGCCAGCCGAAGCCGAGGCCGCTCAGAGGCAGGGCGTTCATGAACCCGGAGAGAGGGCCGAAGGGCAGGGCGGCGGGGATGCTCTGAAGGGCGGTAAGGAGGACGCCCAGCCGCCAGACCAGAGGGCGCTGGAACCGTTCCGGCAGAAACTTCACCACGATGAGGATGATGGCGATGGGGTAGATGGCGTTCAGCACCGGGACAGAGAGACTCAGGATGTCCGCGAGGCCGATGTTGGCCAGAAGCATACTCATCAGTGCGAAGAAGGCCGCGATGGCAGGATAGGACAGCCGGGGCAGCAGCTCATGGAAGTATTCGCCCACGCTGGCGATGAGTCCTACGCAGGTGTTGAAGCAGGCGATGACGAAGATGGCGGCTAACAGCACCTGTCCCACCCGGCCGAACAGGCCGTCGGCCAGCGCTGTCAGGACGGCCGCGCCGGTGTCACAGCCGGGGAACGCTGCCCCCGAGATGCCGCCGATGTGGGTCAGCATGGCGTAGACCACCAGCAGCATCCCGCCTGCGACGAGTCCGGCCCGGATGGTGCCCCGCCGCACGGCGGCTTCTTCCGTGATGCCGACGGCCTGTATATTCAGGGCGATGACGGCTCCGAAGTTGAGCGCCGCCAGCGCGTCCATGGTCTGGTAGCCGGACTTGACACCGGTCACGACGGCGCTGTCGATCTTCGTCTCGGCCGCGATCGTGCCGAGCGGCGTGACGATGCCCTTGACGATGATGGCCGCAAGGCCGAGCAGCAGCAGCGGCGTGAGCACCTTGCCCACGATGTCCACCACGGCGGACTCGCGGATGCACAGCGCGAGGATGAGTGCGAAAAACAGCACCGAGAACACCACGGCCGACAC
>OHJJ01000553.1_pt1 | contig 17749 bp, 17 predicted proteins | sample 1568551 | NCBI WGS metagenome assembly OHJJ01 (sample SAMEA3879505, study PRJEB24766) | human gut metagenome | biome: human-associated habitat; feature: feces | place: USA | collected 1985/1987 | reverse complement strand
CATATTTGTGGCAAACGAATGGCGGATAGTGTGTACGCCTGTGTGCCTCTTTGTTGGGATAGCAATCCCTGCTCTGCGTAAATACTTATGAAATTCCGGATTGAAATTGTTATGCCCACCCAATGGCTGAAACGGTGCGTTATGGCTCAGAAAGATAAAAGCCGAGGAGGACTGTGGGCGGCCATCTTGCAAATAGGAAATAATCGCCATACCTAGCTCTTTGCTGAGTGGCAGACTCAAGGCGTTCCCTGTCTTCTGCTGAGAAAGTGAAATGCAGTTTTCCTTCCAGTTAATATTTGAAAATTTGAGTCCCAAAACGTCGCTTATCCTTAACCCTGTTCTTGCAAGAAGCAGAAAAATCGCGTAATTCCGCCTTCCAACTGGATTGGCAGTATCGATGACTGCAAGAATCTTGTCGATTTCTTCAGGACTCCATACCTGTGGAATCTGGGGTGCAGTGCGTTTGAAGTTTGGGAGTTGAAGGGAATAATCCAAATCCGTATATTTGTGGTCATAAAGCCAGTGCAGGTAAGCACCAACTTGTCGGCATCTTGCTCTACGAACATTCATGCATATTTCTGAAGCATTGCTCATAGCCGTGGAAAAACAGTTGATAGTCTCCGCATTTATGCTTTTGATGTTCTGTGTGTTTGATGAATGAACAGCAAGCAAGAAAAGCCTCAATGCTGCTATTGTGTTGTCCATCCACGATCTCGAAAAATTCTGCATTTTGCAATAACTCAAGTAGTCGGAAAAAAACTTATCGAAACAATCGTCATCAATAGAAGCAACGCCATAAACTTTACGGCGGCACACTGTTCCCGTGCGAAAAATCTCGTCCAATGCATTCATGTGACGCCGTGCATGGCGCATTCGACCGTCAAGAGTCTGATCTATAGCGTGGACATCGACTCCGAAGTATTGAAGCAAAAACTGCTCTGCAGTTTCACGGCTATAAGCGGGAGAGGCTGAATACGAAAGAAATCTGTTCCATGTAGCTCTATAAAACCCAAGAGTACTTTTCTTGTAACCCTGACCGAGTAGCCATTGCTCGGTCTTTTCCATCAATTCCTTGATTGGTATTGTTGCTTCAGACATTATAAAACCTCCTGATGTTATTTGCAGAGCATTGTGTCTCTACATTATGTAGAGTATCACAAAAAGCTACCGGCTAAAATACAAATGAAATCAGGAGGTACGAAAGGAGATGTCAATTATGCTACACATAACATATAACTACGCATTACAGACGTTATGTGGTGCACCACATAACGTCTGCAACGATAACGGCATTGCAGAAAACCTGCCGCTGAACCGTATGCTGGGCGACTATGACATCATCCATGGCACGTTTTTCGTCTGCGGGCTGACCAGCAACGATTTTACTGACCTTACCCCGCAGCAGATGAAGCGCTACGAGGAACTGTACCACGATCCGCAGCTGTTTTTCCTGCTGGGCAAGACCCTGTGCGTGGAACACACCACGCCGGAAGAATACGCCCGTGTTATGGCTCCGCCGCCCAAAACAAAAGAATCCCCGGAGCGCTGATATGAATACTACCATCCTAGCCCGCAGCCCGCCTGCGGGCTTTTTCATTTGTCCGAAACTATCCAACAAGCAAGGAGAAGAACCTATGAACGACATTTTCAAAAACATCGAAACCATGCAGGAAAACGAACATCCCCATTTTTACACCGCAGAATCCGTTATGCGCGGGCATCCCGACAAGCTGTGCGACCTCATTGCCGACAGCGTGCTGGACGCCTGTCTGCAGCATGATCCCGCCAGCCGCGTGGCCTGTGAGGTCATGGCAACCCACGGTCACATCATTGTAGCGGGCGAAATCACGACCTCGGCCAAGCCCGACGTGTTCAACATCGTCCGCGATACCCTGCGGGATGTCGGCTATGACCCGAAGGCGTACCAAATCGACTGCTACATCCACGACCAAAGCCCCGACATCGCGGGAGCTGTCGAGCCGGAATTGGCTGAGGGAGAGGACGAGGACACCCTCGGCGCGGGCGATCAGGGGGTTATGGTTGGCTACGCCTGCAACGAAACGCCCGAATATCTGCCCATGCCTGTGGTGGCGGCGCAGCGCCTTGTGACGCTGTTGGAAATTAGCCGAATCACTGGCATCATCCCGGACATCGGTCCGGACGGCAAGGTGCAGGTCACGATGGAATACAACGGCGACACGCCTGTGCGCATCACCACGGTGGTCATTTCTGTCCAGCACAAGGAGGACACCGACATCAATAAGCTGGCGGATCTGCTGGACGAGTATGTGTTCCCGCTGGCCTTTGACGGTATGCCCGCCGATGACGCAGAAATCATCCTGAACCCCAGCGGTAAGTTTGTGCAGGGCGGTCCGGATGCCGATACCGGATTGACCGGGCGCAAGCTCATGGTGGACAGCTACGGTGTGTTCGCACCCCATGGGGGCGGCGCCTTTTCCGGGAAGGACCCCACCAAGGTGGACCGTTCCGCCGCCTACGCCGCCCGTTGGGTGGCCAAGAACGTGGTGGCCGCCGGCCTTGCCCGCCGCTGCCAGGTGCAGCTGGCCTATGCCATCGGCGTGGCCCGTCCCGTCAGCGTCCTGGTGGAGACCTTCGGCACCGGCGTGGTGTCCGACGAGGCTCTGGAGCAGGCCGTGGAGCAGGTGTTTGACCTGCGGCCCACCGCCATCATCCGGGACCTGGACCTGCGCCGTCCCATCTATCGCCAGCTGGCGGCCTACGGCCACATGGGCCGGGAGGACCTGGGCGTCACCTGGGAGCGCACCGACCGGGTGGACCAGCTGAAGGCCGCTCTGAATCTCCGGTAAAAAAGTCGGAAATCCGGCGGAAAGCCCTTGACTTTCCCGGAAAAACCAGTATAATATATGAGTCTGCTTATGCGGACATATCCTTGCTCTCACAGGAAGTGAGGGCCATAAGTCCAAAAGGAGGTGCAAAAGTATGGCTAAGATTTCCGCCAACTACGAGGTCGTTTACATCATTGACCCGGCACAGGGTGAGGAGGCTATTGCCGCTACCGTGGCAAAGTTCCAGACCCTGGCCGAGCAGAACGGCTCCGACGTGGTCGTGGACGAGTGGGGCAAGCGCCGTCTTGCTTACGCCATCGACTACAAGACCGAAGGCTACTATGTGCTGATGAGCTTCACCAGCGGCCCGGAATTCCCCAAGGAACTGGATCGTATCCTGGGCATTACCGAGGGCATCATGCGTTCCATGATCGTCTGCAAGGGCGAGTAAGGGAGGCAGTTTTATGCTCAACAAGATTTTCATCATGGGTCGTCTGACCCGGGACCCTGAGCTGCGCCGCACCCAGAGCGGTACCGCCGTCACCAGCTTCTCCCTGGCCGTGGACCGGGACTTCAAGTCCCAGAGCGGCGAGAAGGAGACCGATTTCATCGACGTGGTGGCCTGGCGCAGCACAGCCGAGTTCGTGGCCAAATACTTCACCAAGGGCCGTATGGCCGTGGTGGAGGGCCGGCTTCAGATCCGTGACTGGAAAGACCGCGAAGGCAACAACCGCAGAAGTGCGGAAGTGGTTGCCGACAACGTATATTTCGGCGACTCCAAGCGGGACGGCGCTCCCGCCGGCGGCAGCTTCTCCGCTCCTCCGGCCTATGGCGCACCCACCGGCGGCTATACCGCCCCTGTGGGCGGCAGCTCCGAATTTGCCGAGATCGACGAGGAGGACGGCGACCTGCCGTTCTGATCACCCCCAGGTTACACCTAATTCTATAAAGGAGGAATTCTTCCATGGCTATGGAACGCGAAAATAGAGCCCCCCGGGGCGCCGGCCGCAAGCGCAAGAAGGTCTGCCAGTTCTGCGTGGACAAGTGCGAGCACATCGACTACAAGGATGCCGCCAAGCTGCGCCGCTTCATTTCCGAGCGGTCCAAGATTCTGCCCCGCAGAACCACCGGCACCTGCGCCATGCATCAGCGTCAGCTGACCGAGGCCATCAAGCGGGCCCGTCAGATCGCTCTGTTGCCCTTCGTCACCGAGTAAAATATTGCTCCTGCAAGGGCCTCGCAAGTTGAATCAAAAATCCCTCCGCCGTAACGGCGGGTCTCAGCTTGTCAAAAAAGCCTTTTTTGACAAGCTGAGTGCGGTTTTTCAGAACTAAAAAGTTCTGAAAAACCTGTGATTGCAAACGAAAGACACCCCTGATGGGTTATCTCCGCGCTAAGAGCCGCCTGCGGCGGTTGCGCTCCGAAACGCGCCTGCGGGCGCAGTCTTTCGTAACTATCTTCCTTTCCGATGGCGGAAGATTTCTGAGTTTTTCGACAGTCTCAGACCCGCTGCCGCTTCAGCCGGCAGCGGGTCTTTTCCAATATAGGAGGATAAGAGCATTAACTCACAGCGAATAATGCTCCAACTCGCGAAGAAAGCGCCGGATGTTGTCCGCGTCCAGCTCGTAATAGAAGCTGGAGCCCCGGCGGCGAGGTCAGGCTGAAATTGCTGAACAGCTGCACCGGGTCGTCGCCGATCATGGCCTGGGCTGGCTGATTTTTTCCGGTGGTTGCATTTTGGATCAAGTTATGCTACAATGCACCTAATCATACACACCGGGCTTTACCTATTAAATATAGAAGCCCGGGAAAGAGCCGGAAAGGAGCCGGAAGCATGGAGACCATTACCAGCCGCCAGAATCCGCTGATGACCCATATCCGCAAGCTGGCCGGGTCCGCCGCCTATCGCCGCCAGACGGGGCAGTGCCTGTGCGACAGCCCCAAGCTGCTGCGGGAGGCCGCCCAGTGGGGGGCGGAGGTGCAGACCGTGGTGTCGGTGGAGCCGTGGCCGGAGCCGCTGCCGGAAAAGGTCCGGCAGGTGTTGGTGCCGCCGGAGGTCATGGCCTCCATCAGCCCCGCCAAGACTCCCCAGGGGGTGCTGTTCACCTGCCGCACGCCGGTTTTGCCGGTGCCGGAAACGCTTCCGGGCCGGCGCTATGTGGTGCTGGACGGGGTCCAGGACCCCGGCAACGTGGGAACGGTGCTGCGGACCCTGGACGCCTTTGACGCCGATGGGCTGCTGCTGACCGGCGGGTGCGCGGACCCCTTCGGGCCGAAAACCGTCCGGGCCTCCATGGGGGCGGTGTTCCGCCGCCCGGTGTGGAGCGTGACGCCGGAGGAGCTGGGGGACCTGCTGCGCCGCAGCGGCATCCCCCTGTACGGCGCGGCCCTGCGGCCGGACGCCATGGACGCCCGGCAGGCGGACTATTCCCGCTGCGCCCTGGCCATCGGCTCCGAGGGGCGGGGCCTGAGCCGGGAGGTGCTGGACCTGTGCGACAAAACCGTGCTGATCCCCATGTCCCCCCGCTGCGAGTCGCTGAACGCGGCCATTGCGGCGGCGGTGCTGCTGTGGGAAAGCTGGCGGTAAACGGAAGGAGGGGACTGCCGTGGCGGCGCTGAAATACTGGGTATGGCTGACGGCCCTGCCGGGGCTCAGCAACCGCAGCAGGCTTCTGCTGCTGGAGCGCTATGGCTCCCCGGAGGACGTATACTATGCCGACGCCGAGGAGCTGGCCCTGACCGAGGGGCTGACGCCGGGACAGGCCCAGCTGCTTTCGGACAAGAGCCTCACCCGGGCGGACCGCATCCTGGCGGACTGCGCCCGGGGCGATATTTTCCTGCTGACCATGCAGGATGCTGCCTATCCCGCCCGGCTGCGGGACATTTTCGACCCGCCGGTGCTGCTGTACGGCAAGGGGTCGCTGCCGCTGTTTGACGAGGAGGCGGCCATCGCCGTGGTGGGCACCCGGTCCTGCACCCCCTATGGCCTGCGGTGCGCCCACCGGATGGGCTATGAGCTGGCCCGGCAGGGTGCGGTGGTGGTGTCCGGCATGGCCAAGGGCATCGACGGCGCCGCCATGCGGGGCGCTTTGCAGGCGGGGGGCTTCACCGCCGCCGTGCTGGGCGGCGGGGTGGACGTGGTATATCCCGCGGAAAACCGCAGATTATATGAAGATATCGCCGCCACCGGCGTGCTGCTGTCGGAGTATCCGCCGGGAACGGAGCCTCTGCCGGGGCATTTTCCCGTGCGCAACCGCATCATCAGCGGACTGAGCCTGGCGTCCTTGGTGGTGGAGGCCCCGGTGCGCTCCGGGGCGCTGATCACCGCCCACGCCGCCCTGGACCAGGGGCGGGACGTGTTCGCCGTGCCGGGACCCATCGACGCGGCGGCCAGCGTGGGCTGCAACCGGCTGATCCGGGACGGCGCGGGACTGGCCGCGTCGGGCTGGGACATTCTGTCGGTGTATCACAGCCGGTTCCCTCACCGGCTGCATCCGGCCCAGATGACCGTTCCCGAGCCGGGGGAGACCCCCAGGCAGGAGGAAAGCCCCCCACCGGCCCAGAAACCGGAGCCGGAAGCCCCTGCCGCGCCGGAGCTGCCGGTGCTGGACCTGGACCGCAACCGGGAGGGGCTTACCGACGATCAGCTGGCGCTGATCCGGGTGCTGGATACAGAGACGCCGCTTCTGACGGATGAGGCGGCGGAGCAGACGGGCCTGCCGGTGCGGCGGGTGCTGTCGGCGCTGACGGTGCTGGAGATCGACGGCTATGCCCAACGGTCCGGCCCCCGCAGCTATGTGCGCACAGTCAGGTTACATTCGGAAAAGGAAGGATCATAAATATGGCAAAAAAGGCTGAAAAATACCTGGTGATCGTGGAGTCCCCGGCCAAGGCCAAGACCATCGGCAAATACCTGGGCCCCGCATATCAGGTGAAGGCCTGTATGGGACATCTGCGGGACCTGCCCAAAAGCAAGCTGGGCGTGGACGTGGAAAACGATTTTGAGCCCAATTACCGGCCCATCAAGGGCAAGGAGGACATCATCCGGGACCTGAAGCAGGCGGCCAAGGAAAGCGACGCCGTGTATCTGGCCACCGACCCGGACCGGGAGGGAGAGGCCATCAGCTGGCATCTGAAGCAGCTGCTGGACCTGCCGGAGGATAAAACCTTCCGGGTCACCTTCAACGAGATCACCCGCAAGGTGGTCACCGAGAGCATCCGCCAGCCCCGGGACATTGACCAGGACCTGGTGGACGCCCAGCAGGCCCGGCGTATCCTGGACCGCATCGTGGGCTATGAGCTGTCCCCGCTGCTGTGGAAAAAGATCCGCCGGGGCCTGTCCGCCGGGCGGGTCCAGTCCGTGGCCATGCGCCTGGTGGCGGACCGGGAAAAGGAGATCGCCGATTTCGTGCCCCAGGAGTACTGGACCCTGGACGCCCTGCTGCAAAATGACCAGGGGGCCCGGTTCAAGGCACACTACTATGGCCGCGGCGGCAAGAAATATGAGCCGTCCTCCCAGCAGGAGGTGGACGACATCCGCGCCCAGCTTCAGGACACGCCCTTTGCCGTGTCCAACGTGAAGCGCACGGACAAGCGGCGCTCCCCGTCGCCTCCCTTCACCACCTCCACCATGCAGCAGGAGGCCTCCCGGAAGCTGAACATGACTCCCCGGCGGACCATGGCCATCGCCCAGCAGCTGTATGAGGGCGTGGACATCAGCGGCGAGGGCACCGTGGGTCTGATCACCTATATGCGTACCGACTCCCTGCGGATCTCCGACGAGGCCCAGGCGGCGGCCCGCAGCTTTATCGAAAGCCGCTACGGCGCGGCCTATCGCCCGGAGACCCCCAAGCAGTACAAGGCCAAGGCCGGGGCCCAGGACGCCCACGAGGCCATCCGCCCCAGCAGCGTCACCCTGACCCCGGAGCAGGTGAAGGGCGACCTGACCGGCGAGCAGTATCGCCTGTACCGGCTGATCTGGAGCCGGTTTCTGGCCAGCCAGATGGCAAACGCCGTGTATGACAGCGTCAGCGTGGACATTGCCGCCGGGGAGCACATCTTCCGCGCCAGCGCCAGCAGCCTGAAATTTGCCGGCTACACCGCCGTGTATGAGGAGAGCCGGGACGACGATAAGGAGGACAGGGAGCCTGCCCTGCCGGAGCTGCAGCCCGGCGAGGTGGTGACCCTGGAGGGCTTCGAGCCCGGCCAGCACTTCACCCAGCCCCCCGCCCGGTATACGGACGCCACCCTGATCCGCACCATGGAGGAAAACGGCATCGGCCGCCCCTCTACCTATGCCCCCACCGTGTCCACTATTCTGGACCGGGAATATGTGGTGAAGGAGGGCAAGGCCCTGCGGATCACGCCTCTGGGCCAGGTGGTGACGGACCTGATGTGCCAGCGGTTCCCGGACATTGTGGACGTGAAGTTCACCGCCCGGATGGAGGACGAGCTGGACGAGGTGGAAAGCGGCAAGATCCCCTGGAAGCAGCTGCTGCGCCAGTTTTACGGCGGCTTTGAAGGCAACCTCCGCCAGGTGGAGAAGGACATGGAGGGCGTATATCTGAAGGTTCCCGACGAGGTCACCGAGGAGAAATGCGACGTGTGCGGCCGCAATATGGTAGTCAAGTCCGGCCGGTTCGGCCGGTTCCTGGCCTGCCCCGGATATCCGGAGTGTACGTTTACCAAGCCCCTGGTGGTGGAGATGCCGGGCCGCTGCCCCAAGTGCGGCGGGCGGCTGATGAAGCGCACCGGCGTCAGCAAAAAGACCGGCAAGCAGTACACCTATTACTGCTGTGAGCGGCTCAACGCCGCCGACGAAAGCGCCCGGTGCGATTTCATGACCTGGGACGTGCCGGTGAAGGACGACTGTCCCGTGTGCGGCCACACCATGTTCAAAAAGGCGGGCAAGGGCTTCCGCAAGCCCTTCTGCATCAATCCCGAGTGCGCCAACTTCCTGCCGGAGGACAAGCGCGGCTATGTGAAAAAAGCCAAAACGGAGGAGCCTGCGGAGGGCGCTGCCGAGACCCCGGCGGAGCCTGTCCAGGAGGAGAAAAAGCCCGCCAAAAAGACTGCCAAGACCACCAAAACTACCAAGACTGCGAAAACTACCAAGACAACCAAGACTACGAAAACCACCCGGAAAAAGGCGGAGGAAGCATGAACCATGTTACAGTGATCGGCGCAGGGCTGGCCGGCAGCGAGTGCGCCTGGCAGCTGGCCCAGCGGGGCATTCCCGTGACCCTGCGGGAGATGAAGCCGGAAAAAATGACCCCCGCCCACCAGACCGCCGATTTTGCGGAGCTGTGCTGCTCCAATTCCCTGCGGGCGGCGGGGCTGGAAAACGCCGTGGGCCTTCTGAAGGAGGAGCTGCGGCAGCTGGGCAGCCTTATCGTCCGCTGCGCGGACGAAACCGCTGTTCCCGCCGGAGGCGCTCTGGCGGTGGACCGCCACGGCTTTTCCCGGCTGGTGACGGAGCGGGTGAAAAGTCACCCCCTGATCACCGTGGTCCCCGGTGAGGTGACGGACCTGCCGGAGGGGGAGGTGGTGGTGGCCTCCGGGCCGCTGACCTCCGACGCTCTGGCGGACAGGCTCCTCTCCATGCTGGGGGGCGAGGATTCCGCCCTGCACTTTTTCGACGCGGCGGCCCCGCTGGTGAGCTTCGACAGCGTGGACATGGACAGCGGCTTTTTCGCGTCCCGGTACGACAAGGGGACGCCGGACTATATCAACTGCCCCATGGAGAAGGAGGAGTATCTGGCCTTCTGGCAGGAGCTGACCCACGCCCAGGAGGCGGAGGTCCACGGCTTCGAGGACAGGAACGTCTTTGAGGGCTGCATGCCCGTGGAGGTCATGGCCCGGCGGGGAGAGGACACCCTGCGCTACGGGCCCCTGAAGCCCCGGGGCCTCAAGGACCCCCGCACCGGGCGGGAGCCCTATGCCGTGGTGCAGCTGCGCAAGGACAACGCCGACGGCACCATCTATAACCTGGTGGGGTTCCAGACCCACCTGCGCTTCCCGGAGCAGAAGCGGGTGTTCTCCATGATCCCCGCCCTGCATGATGCGAAATTCCTGCGCTACGGCGTCATGCACCGGAACACCTATCTGGATTCCCCCCGGCTGCTGGACCGGTATTACCGGCTGAAGGCCCGGCCCCGCATCTCCTTTGCCGGGCAGATGACCGGCGTGGAGGGATATGTGGAGTCCTGCGCCTCCGGGTTTCTGGTAGGCGTGGAGACGGCCCGGCGGCTGCTGGGCCAGGCCCCCATGGACTTCCCCCGGGAGACGGCCATCGGCGCTCTGGGGCTGTATGTCAGCAACGAGTCCGTGACCCAGTTCCAGCCCATGAACATCAATTTCGGCATCATGCCGCCTCTGGACCACCGGGTCAAGGGCAAGCGCAACAAAAACGCCGAGCTGTCCCAGCGGTCGCTGGCCATTATCGAGCAGCTGAAGCAGGAGGTTCTGAACTATGAAGATCATCATTGACGCCATGGGCGGCGACAACGCCCCGCTGGAAATCGTGAAGGGCGCCCTGCTGGGCATGGAGCACTGGGGCGTGGAGGTGCTGCTGACCGGCGACACCGAGGCCATTCTCCGGGCGCTGCGGGACTGCGGCCACGACACCATCCCCCGGGGGATGGAGATCGTCCACACCACGGAGACGGTGGAGATGTGCGACGACCCCTCCAAGGTGTTCCGGCACAAGAAGGACACTTCCATGGGCGTGGGCCTGACCCTGCTGCGGGACGGCAAGGCCGACGCCCTGGTTTCCGCCGGGTCCACCGGGGCTTTGCTGGCCGGGGCCACCCTGATCACCAAGCGCATCCGGGGCATCCGCCGGGCGGCGATGGCCCCGGTGATCCCCACCACCGGCGGCAAGGCCGTGCTCATCGACTGCGGGGCCAACGCCGAGTGCACCCCGGAGTATCTGATGCAGTTTGCGTATCTGGGCAGCTTCTATGCCAGCCGGGTGCTGGGACTGGAGCGTCCCCGGGTGGGCCTGCTGAACATCGGCGCGGAGGACAGCAAGGGCACGGACCTGCAAAAGCAGACTCTGGCCCTGCTGCGCAAGGCCGGGGAGGAGGGCCACCTGAACTTCATCGGCAACATCGAGGCCAAGGAGGCCATCAAGGGCGGCTGCGACGTCATCGTCACCGACGGCTTCTCCGGCAACATCCTGCTCAAGACCATGGAGGGCGTGGGCTCCTTTGCCGGTCACGCCCTGGGGGATATTTTCCGGAAGAACCTGCTGACCAAGCTGGCCGCCGCCATGGTGATGCCGGGGCTGCGGGCATTCAAGGCCCAGCTGGACCCCAACAAGGTGGGGGGCACCGCTTTCATCGGCATCTCCAGGCCCGTCATCAAGGCCCACGGCTCCTCCAACGCCGAGGCCATCGACAACGCCATCGGCCAGGCCAGGCAGGTGGCCGAAAGCGGCATCATTGGACAGATTCAGGAAAATGTGCATCTGATGCAGGTGCAGCCGGAATAATTCACAAAAAGGGTATTGACAGACCTGACCAATTGCCGTATTATTTTCCAAGACAAAGCCCGAAAGGAGGGATCATCTCATGACGATGGACGAGATCTTCAAGACCATGCAGGATCTGATCGCTGAGCAGTTTGCCATTGATACCGACGAGATCGGCATGGATAGTTCTTTTGTGGACGATCTGGGCGCCGACTCCGTGGACCTGGTGGAGCTGGTCATGGCCATGGAGGAGGAATTCGACGTGGGCGAGATCGACGAAGAGGACCTCACCGGTCTGAAGACCGTGGGCGACTGCGTGCGCTATCTGTATAATAAGCTGAACTGAATCAATCAAGCAGCTGAAAAAGAAGGCCCCGTTGGTTGCAACGGGGTTTCCTTTTTCCGCTGCGGAAGGGAGAAAAACATCATGCATACCCTGCAAGTACTGGAAAAAAAACTGGGCTATACCTTCCGCTGCAAGGAGCAGCTTCAAGCGGCCCTGTACCACAGCTCCTACGCCAACGAGCACCGCTGCTGCGGCGTCAGCAGCAACGAGCGGCTGGAGTTTCTGGGGGACGCCGTGCTGGGCCTGGTAACGGCGGACTATCTGTACCACAAGCACCCGGATTTGCCGGAGGGGGACCTGACCCGGATGCGGGCGGCCCTGGTGTGCGAGGAGAGCCTGTACGAGGTGGCCCAGAGCCTGGGGCTGGGCAATGAGCTGCGGCTGGGCAAGGGCGAGGAGGCCGGAGGCGGCCGGTGCCGCCCCTCCATCCTGGCCGACGCCACGGAGTCCGTGTTCGCGGCGGTGTATCTGGACGGCGGCATGGAGGCCGCCCGGGCGCTGATCCACCGGGTCCTGCTGGACAAGGAGCAGGAGGAGGCCGTGGAGGAGCGCCGCCGGGACTATAAAACGGAGCTGCAGGAGCTGGTCCAGCGCCGCAGCAACCAGACCCTGCACTATGAGATGATCGGGGCCACCGGCCCGGATCACGCCAAGCTGTTCACCTGCGCGGTGCTGCTCAACGGCCAGATGGCCGGCACCGGCACCGGCAAGAGCAAGAAGGAGGCCGAGCAGGCCGCCGCCCGGGCGGCGCTGCAGGCCCTGCAATAAGGCAAAGCGCAAGCCCCGCAGTCTGCCGGTTCCGGCGGGCTGCGGGGCTGTTTCGTTGGAGGGGGGGCTATCTTTTCTTCGCCCGGGCCAGCCGGAAGCCGAAGAAAATGCCGCACACACCGCCCACAATGTGGGTCAGATGGGACACGTTGTCCGTTCTGGTAAGGCCGTCGGCGATTTCGCTGCCTAAGTAAAGGGCCGCCACCAGCAGCATGGTCAGAGGAATGCCGCCCTTCTTCATCTCCGTAAAGGACGAGAGAACGATCATCATAAACACCACGCCGCTGGCGCCAAGCAGAGCGGAGTGGGGAAACAGCAGGAACTGCACCAGCCCCGTGGCAAAGGCGGTGATGACGATGGTCAGCAGCAGATTCCGGCTGCCGTACTTCTCCTCCAGCCCCGGCCCCACCAGCAGCAGAAGCAGCATATTGCCCATATAGTGGCTGTAGCCCGAGTGGCCCAGAACGTGGGTGAAAAAGCGCACATAGGTCAAAGGGTCCGTCAGGGGCGCCCGGTATACGCAGAACAGCCGGGCCGTGGAGGCCCCGCCGGTGGCGGAGTCCAGCACCAGCACCAGCAGGCTGATGATGGCGAAGCTCAGCACCACCGGCGCGTTGAATCGGATGGCAAATCGTTTCACAAAAAAACCTCTTTCCAAATGTTCTGACTTCGATTATAATAAACAAATGGACTTTTGTAAACAAGGAGGCGCGTTTCGTGAACAAACCGCTGAAAATCATCCTGCTGGTGCTGGCGGCCCTGGTGCTGCTGGTGGTGGGATACCTGGCCTATGTGCTCATCGACTATCATCGGCTGGGGGATATGGACCTGGAGGTAGACCGTCAGGTGTCCCAGCCTGCTCAGACCGGATGTGAATACCATCTGCTGTCCTACAACATTGGCTTCGGCGCGTATGAGCCGGACTACGGCTTCTTTATGGACGGCGGAACGGAGTCCTGGGCCTGGTCCCAGGAGCGCCTGACGGCCAACATAGGAAACATTGGAGCCTTCCTGGCCCAGCAGAACGCGGACTTCTATCTCATCCAGGAGGTGGACCGGGACTCCACCCGCAGCTATCATGTGGACGAGGCCGCCCTGCTGGCCGCTCTGGAGTCCGGCAAGGTCCGGGCCGCCGGTCTGGACGTGTACGCCGACGAGCCCGCCAGCAACGTGGCGCTGTACAGCCATCCCATGGTGTCCTGCACCCCCCACATCGGCGCCGCCACCGTGGAGGCTCAGAAGCGCATTGGCCAGGAGATCGTGGAGATCATCGCCGCTATGTAAGTTTTCCCAAGGAAAGCTTACCCATATCGAGTCCGGAACAGGGACGCCTTCGGGCGTCCCTGTTTTTCTGTAGGGCGGCGCTGTATTTTTGCAGAAAGCCTTGACAGGAGAGGTTGAATCTGTTAAACTTGTTGTAGGGTTTAACAGATTCAACCTGAAAGGAGGAGCGTGACATGAGCGTACCCCAGATATTCGAGAGTGAGTACCGGTTCTGCCTGATCCTGTGGGAGCACGAGCCGGTGAACAGCACCCAGCTGGTGCATCTGTGCCAGGAGCAGCTGGGCTGGTCCAAAGCCACCACCTATACCGTGATCCGGCGGCTGAGCCAGCGGGGCGTGGTGAAAAATGAAAACGCCGTGGTGACCAGTCTGGTCACGAAGGAGCAGGTGCAGCAGAGCCAGATCGACCAACTGGTGGACAAGACCTTTGAGGGCTCCCTGCCCGCCTTTGTGGCGGCCTTTGCCCGGGGGCGGCGGCTTTCAGAAAAGGAGGTCCGGCAGCTGCAGCAGCTTATTGACGACAGCGGAAAGGAGAACTGACCATGGAACAGCTTTTTCTGACCATTCTGAACCGGGCGGTTACCGCCGGGTGGCTGGTGCTGCTGGTGATGGTGCTGCGGGTGGTGCTGAAAAAAGCGCCCCGGGCGGCGCACTATGGCCTGTGGGCCATTGTGGCGGTGCGGCTGCTGTGGCCGGGGGACCTGCTGCCCCGGGCCGGCGTCAGTCTGGTGCCCACCACGGAGCCTATCTCCGGAGACGTGCTGACGGCGGCGGGAACAGCGGTATCCGGCGGGCTTCCCGCCGTCGGCAGCGGAGACGGCGGCCCGGACGGGGCAGAGCCTGGGCCACATCGCCGCGGTGGTGTGGCTTGTGGGCATGGCTGCCATGGCGCTGTATCTGGCAGGCAGCTATGTGCGGCTGCGGGTGCGGCTGCGGACGGCGGTGCGGCTGGAGGACGGCGTGTGGGAAAGCGAACAGGCCCCGTCTCCCTTTGTGCTGGGGTTTATCCGGCCCCGCATCTACCTGCCCTTCGGCCTGGACCGGGGAAGCCGGGACTATGTGCTGGCCCATGAGCGGACCCACATCCGGCACCGGGACCACTGGGTGAAGCCCCTGGCGTTTCTGCTGCTGGCGGTGTACTGGTTCAACCCCCTGCTGTGGGCGGCGTATATCCTGCTGTGCCGGGATATGGAATACGCCTGTGACGAGGCGGTGCTGCGGGACCTGGAGGAGCCGGACAAGCGGGCGTATTCCCAGGCGCTTCTGAATTGCGCCGGTCCCCGGCGGGCGGTGACGGCGTGTCCGGTGGCCTTCGGCGAGATCTGCGTCAAGGGGCGCATCCGCCGGGCACTGCGGTATAAAAAGCCTGCCGTGTGGGTGACGGCGGCTGCTGTGGTGGTGTGCGCTGCGGCGGCGGTCTGCCTGCTGACCAACCCCAGAGACCGGACCCCCTATGGGTGGGCCAGCCGGGTGACGGCTGGGGGGCTGAACGTGACGTATCTGCGGGAAGGGAACTCTGCCAGGACACCGGCCGGAATGCCGGGGCTGACCTCCCGGCTGGCGGAGCAGCTCAACGGGCTGACGGAGGAGGACTTCCCTCTGCTGGAGAACTACGCATACAATATCTTTGACCAGGGGAGGGAGCCCTTCTGCCTGCAAATGGGACGGACTGCCGGAAAGCGGGAGCTTCTGTACGGCGGCGACAGCGGGTATCCGCTGATGCTGCTGTACCGGGGGAAGCTCTACGGCGTGAACAGCGAGGAGCTGCTGCAGACCATCCTGGAGTATACCCGGGGCGTGCAGGTGGTCCCGGCAGGGACGGAGCTGGCCCTGCGGATGGGGCTGCCCGGAGTGTACCGGATGATGACGAAGGAGGGTGCCGACGGGCCGGATGTGATACAGGGAGATGACTTCTCCTGGACCCCGGCGGCGTGGCAGGGCGGCATGGCATATGTGGACCTGATGCGGACGGAGGGGGATGCTTCCGGCTCCGTGGGCCGCATCTGGTGCGCCAGGGCCCGGTGGGGCGGCCAGGAGCGCTGGCTGGTATACGCCCGGGACGGGCAGATCGCCCTGCGGCCCACGGAAAGCGGCTCCACGAGACTGAGCATCGTCGGGCGGGGACTGGCATTCCCGGAGGACGGGACGTATCTGACGGCGGAGTGCGTGTATCAGACGCCGGAGATGCCCAGCCCGTCTCCCCTGTCGGCGGAGCTGCTGCAATTCCGGGATGAAGCCGTGAAATACTGGGCCCGGTATCAGGAGAACGCCGACGGGCAGCTGACCACCGCACTGGACCCGGAGAAGTACAGTCAGTATCCCATCCAGGGCGGTCAGAGCGTCAGCCTGGAGGAATGGGACAGCCGGTTCCCGGAGGGAGTTAGCCCGGACATCAGCGGGTACCAGGAGCGGTGGCTGTTCCAGCTGGAGGACGGCTGTCAGCTGCTGCGGCTGGATGATCAGCTGTATTTGCTGCAATATCACCAGGCTGACGGGGAAGTTTTCGAGATGCTGCGGCTGCGGCCGGTGCCGCTGGAGCCGGAGCGGGTGCTGGAGCTGGATCGCCTGCTGCTCAGCGTCAGCGGAGACGACAGCGTGGCGGCGATCAGCTTCTCCGGGGCCGTGGAGGCCGCTATGCGGCAGCTGCCGGATTACCGGCGGCTGCTGGACGGCGGGGCGGATACCCTGCGGTACTGCTTCACCATGCTGGAGTGCCGGTATAACGGCGGGTATGTGATGCAGGCGGCCATGATGGCGGTGTGCCAGGATCTGCTGGCGGACATGGGTGAGGATCCCGGCGATGACGGGTATGACGTGCAGACCTGGTATGACGAGCTGAAGGCCCGAGCCTTCGCCGTGTCGGAGGACCTGGTGCACCATCCGGGGTATGCTGTGCTGCTGGGGCTGGGGGTGTCCCGGCCTGACGGCACGGCGGCGATAACCTATGTGGACATGGACGGCGACGGACTGGCGGAGCGCCTTACGGCAGAGAACGGAGGACTCCGGGTGCTGCGGTATGACGGCACGGAGGTGTGGTCCTCCGGCCCGGTGGGACAGAACGGGGATGAGGCCCTGTTCCTGCACCGGAACGGCGGGCAGTGGGAGCTTCTGCGCTATGGCCGGACGGCGGAGGAGCAGCTCTATGAGCTGCTGAGTCTGACCGGCGGCCGGTGCGGTCCCGGCATCTGGCCCACGGCGCGGCGGCAGAGAGCGTCCGGGTCTTTGCGGAGGATTTCCATACCCTGCTCTATGGCGCGGATGAGGCGGGGCTCTCCGACGGGTGCGAGATGCTGCTGCTATCCACCATGAACGGCGAGACCCGGGTGGGGCCGCTGTACAGCTTCAGCGGCTATGAGATCGGAGAGGGAAACGGATGAACGGAAGCGGCTATACCATTGTACAGGCCGGGGCGGAGGTGCCGGCGGAGGAATTCGTCAGGCAGTATGTGGACCTGAAGGACCCAGCCGCCGGGTGCCGCCCCTGCCCGGACTATGGGCGGTACTGGACGTGCCCGCCCTATGACGTTCCGGCGGCGGAATACTGGGGGCGGTATGAAACGGTGCTGCTGCGGGGGATGCAGTTCCACTTCACCCCGGCCATGCTGGAGCGGCGGTTTGACCCGGAGGAGTTGGCGGAATATACCCGGCGGCTGACGGCGGAGCAGGCCCGGCAGATGGACCGGGCCCTGCGGCGGCAGTACCCCGGGGCGGCGGAGGGTGCACCCTGTGTGAGGAATGCACCCGGCCCATGGGGCGGCCCTGCCGCCATCCGCAGGCGGTGGGGTACAGCCTGGAATCCCTGGGCTGCGATGTGGGCGCCGCCGCCCGGGGGGAGCTGGGCTGGGAGCTGCTGTGGCCCCGGCGGGACCGGCTGCCCCGATATCTGACGCTGCTGTGCGCCGTGCTGCGGTGACATACAAAATTTTTGCAAATTTTTCAAAATTCGGGTTGATTTTTCAGTATTGTATGTGTATAATGAATTTATATTCAGAGTCACCTCCGAGACTCCTGAATCGAAGCAGGACCGCCAGGCGGTCTGCCTGACTTCGCTGATTTCCCCCTTCCCCCCCTAT
>OHJJ01000550.1_pt1 | contig 17859 bp, 22 predicted proteins | sample 1568551 | NCBI WGS metagenome assembly OHJJ01 (sample SAMEA3879505, study PRJEB24766) | human gut metagenome | biome: human-associated habitat; feature: feces | place: USA | collected 1985/1987 | reverse complement strand
GCATAGACTGTCCAGCCTGTGCAAGAATGTTGTTCTTGCTGTAGTTAACCATCTCAGAAGCCATATCTGTATCACGGATACGAGACTCGGCTGTTGTTGTATTCTCAACTACGTTGTCGAGGTTGTTGATTGTGTGCTCAAGACGGTTCTGCACTACGATTGTTTTTTCACACACTTAGCTGTAAACGTTTAAAAGTTTCTTTTTCTTCAGGAATTGACAATATTCCTCCTTTTTTTTCTATGCACAGGCTTGCTACTGCATTTCCATACCTTGCAAATTTTTTTAATTCTTCCATAGAACAATCTTCAGGGTTAAGTTTGCTTTTTACAAATTGAGACATAAATCCGCCCCAAAATGAATCTCCTGCCCCTGTAGTGTCTACTACCTGACTTGAAAAACCACTTACCTTTTGATGATCCTTCCTATTACATATTAACACCCCTTCTTTTCCGAGTGTCACTGCAACTATTTTTATTCCATGGTCTAATAAATAGTTTGCTGCTTCATCCGGATTTTCGTATGGCGTAAGTAAAGCAGTTTCTTCATCGGACAATTTAATCATATCTGCAAACGGAAGCATTGAACGCATACGTTCTATAGCAGTCTTCTCATCATTCCAAAGAGGTGCCCTGTAGTTAGGGTCATATGATATAACTGCACCTGCATTTTTTGCACATTTCACTGCCTGGAATGTAGTGGAACGTGCAGGTTCATCAGTAAGAGAGAGTGAACCCACATGAAAAACTTTTGTATTCTGTAATATTTGAGTATCGACTTCCTTGTACCCTATCATTGTATCTGCTCCGGGTTTCCTTGCAAACGCAAATGATCTTTCTCCATCTTTTGTAAGATTTACAAATGCAAGTGTAGTAAATACATTATCATCCAATATAATGCCATCGCTGTTAATATTTTGATTTTCAACAGCTTCTATTAAAAATTTACCATGCATGTCATTTCCAACCTTGCCTATAAAGGCTGTTCTCAATCCTGCTTTAGCTGCTGCAGTAAGCATATTTACCGGTGCCCCTCCCGGATTACGTTCATAAAGACACATGCCGGTTTCTGAAACTCCTGCCGGTGTAAAATCAATTAATAATTCTCCCATCGCAACTATATCATATTCTTTTTCCATCCATGTCTCTCCCATTCGCAATTATTTTCCGGAAATGCTTAAATTATAGAATTCAACATTTGAATCCTGAGCAATTATACCAGTTTCAAATTCCGGTTTGGCATATATTCTATATGTGAACGCTATCTGTTCATCAATAAATGCCTCTATCATGTCATGATCCACAATAATCTTTACGTCTATTGCCTTTCCGTCTTCAATTTGCATTGTTTTCTCACAGACACGCACCCCATCCGGCCCAGGCTCGGTTGCCGGCGGAACCGCCTGACACGACTGTACCCAAAATGGATCCACTCCCATCGGAAGATTTAAAAATGAGACCCTTTGCATTGCTTTGTCAAATTCAAGAAATAAACATCCACTTGCCTCTTTATCAGACTTTAAAAGAATACCAAACGTATCATATGTTTCTCTTGGCACTATTTTGCATGTAAGCATATAGCTTTCTTCCGTGTGTCTCAAAAATCCATATGAACAACTTTCCAGCGCATTCAATGTTATAGTTTTTTCACCATAATTCTTTGCATTTCCAAGAACTGATATATATTTCCAATTAACAGCTTTATCAAATATATGCTCATATTCACATGGTAACTTTACATTTAACTCTCCATTTTCGGTTGGCACCACTTCATGTGGAATACAAAATGTTCCACCCCAATACCATTCACCCTTGTCACTCTGCTCTGCACGATCATGCGCCCATCCAAAATAAAAACGTCTTCCATCATCATTTTGCATTGACTTAGCAGCATAAAAGCGTCTTCCACCAATACCATCCTTTTTAGGTTTTCTCCACGGACCAAAAGGAGACTCTGATACACGGTATATTGTATTTACAAACTCTGAAAATCTTGAGTAAGACAAATACCAGTGACCTCCCATCTTGTACATTTCCGGACATTCCGGACAGTTTGTATGCCCCGGTGAATATATTGGACCATAGTACGTCCAATCCTTTAAGTTCTTTGAACGGTACAGCACTATACAGCCCCTTCGTGTAACCGGCATATCAAGTCTTCTCGCTGAAATCAAAATCCAATAATTTTCATCTTCTTCATTATAAAAAACATACGGATCTCTCCAATCAAGTTTTTCATAAAGCTCTGTCATCGGAGTAATAACCGGATTTGCGATATCTTTTGTCCACGTTATTCCATCCTCGCTTGTTGCGTGACATATGGTCTGTTGAAACTCCGCTGTTAGACAATATCCTGTATAAAATGCATGATATTGTCCCTCACCGTATATTACTGAACCAGTCCACACTCCTGAAGCATCCGGTTCATCTCCTTCTCCCGGATATAATGCCGTCGGAAGCTCCTGCCAATGCACTAAGTCATCCGATATACTATGGCTCCAGGTTGTACGCAGTCTCTCCGGATAGACAGTCGTTCCCGGTGGAGATGTAAGTGAAAAAATATGATATTTTCCTTCGTGGTAAAACGGAATTGCATCTCCCGTAGAATCCGCGAAAGACATTTTACGAAAAATTTCCATTTGCTTATCTTTCTCTGTATTGTAAAAAACGAACAGATTTCCTTTCCAATTTATTTTGCAGCCCTTACCTTATTTTTTAACAACGCTATTTTATCCTTCTGACAATCCAGCAGAACTGCACATGCAATAATCAGACCCTTAATAATTAGCTGCCAATAAGATGAAACTCCTATCAGATTTAATCCATTGGAAATAATTCCAATTACCATTGCACCAAATACAGTTCCACTTATCCGGCCCTTTCCTCCGGTCATTGATGTTCCACCAAGTACACATGCAGCAATTGCATCCAATTCATATCCACTTCCTACTGATGGCTGTCCTGAATACATTCTTGAGCAAAGAACAAGTCCTGCGAAGGCTGCAAGCGCGCCTGAAAGCGTAAATACAATAATTTCTATTTTTTTAATAGGAACGCCAGATAATCTTGCAGCTTCCCTATTTCCTCCAATTGCATATACATAAGTTCCAAATTTAGTTTTGCTTAAAAGGAAACTGAATATTGCAATCAAAATTACCATATATACTACCGGAAGCGGAATTACATTGAACAAATATCCTGTACCTATAGCTATAAACATCTTATCTGTAATACGTGTAGACTGTCCACCTGTATACACATATGCAATACCACTTGCAATATTCATCATTGCCATTGTAATAATAAATGCAGGTACCTTAAAATGAGATACTATAAATCCACTGATAAATCCAGCAAGAGTTCCTACTGCCAATCCAATAATTATTGCTACTATAAGTGGCATTCCCTGATTTACAGTAAGTCCAACCGTAAGGGTTCCCGACATCGCAACAATTGAACCAACCGACAAATCAATGTGTCCCAGTATAATTACGAGTGTCATTCCCAGTGCGATATATGTATTTATTGAAATTTGTCTTAAAACAGAAATTATATTATTGGTTGTAAGGAATTTATCCGTTGCAATTGACACTATTACGCACATAATAATCAATACTGCAATAATTCCTATATTGCCTTTTATAATTGAAGTGAATGGATTTCTTTTTCCAAATGCATTTACTTCTCTTTTCTTCTCACTCATATTACTCTACGCCTCCTGCAGCATACTTCATAATTTCTTCCTGATTCATCTGGTCTTTTCCGAGCTTGCCAACAAGCTTGCCTGCTCTTATAACACAAACGTTATCACACATGTTGATAATCTCCGGCAATTCACTAGAAACCATAATAATTGCAATGCCTTCCTTTGCCAGTTCATTTATTACTGTATATATTTCATACTTGGCATTTACATCTACGCCTCTTGTAGGCTCATCCAGAATCAAGACGTCCGGCTTTGTTGCAAGCCATTTTCCAAGTACAACCTTCTGTTGATTTCCACCCGAAAGACTACCTGCTTCAATCTCCGGAGAAGCTGCTTTAATCCTAAGTCTTTTACTATAATGTTCAATAATCGAATCACGCTTTTTTTCACTGATAGCAATTCCATTCATACAAAAACGCAGACTCGATAAAGTTAAATTGAATGCAACGCTGTTTCCCAGTACAAGCCCCTGTTTTTTTCTGTCCTCAGGAACCAATGCAATTCCTGATTTAATTGCCTGCATAGGATTTTTAAAATGCACTTCATCTCCATTCAGGAAAATCTGACCGGCATCATATGGTCTTGCTCCGAAAACAGCTTCCATAATCTCACTTCTTCCGGCGCCTACCAGCCCTGCAAATCCAAGTATCTCGCCTTTATGAACCGAAAAGCTGATATTTTCAAATGTTCCCTGACGTGATAGATTTTTTACTTCAAGTGCAATTGGAGCATGTTCCACATCGCAATAATCTCTTACATAGAAATTATCAAGATCTCTTCCAACCATCATTGCTACCAATTCATTCGCATTCGTCTCGACAGTTTTTTTGGTTCCTACATATGTTCCGTCTCTGATAACAGTAATTCGATCTGATATTCGGAATAACTCTTCCATTCTATGAGAAATATAAATAATACTTACTTTTTTCTTCCTTAGATTCTCAATAATTCCAAATAGCTGCTCCACCTCTTCATTTGAAAGAGATGATGTAGGTTCATCCATAACAATTATTTTTCCGTTAAACGATACAGCTTTTACAATCTCTACCATTTGTTGTTGTGCGATAGTCAGCTTCTCAACTACTGTTTCAGCTTTTATATTGACCCCCAGGGCAGAGATCATATCTGCTGCCCTGCGGTTCATCTCCGCTTCATCCAAGGTTCCAAGTCTAGTTCTAATTTCTCTTCCCAAAAACAGATTTTGTGCAACTGTAAGGTAAGGCACCAATACTATTTCCTGGTGTATAATACCTATACCATTTGCTCTTGCTGCTGGGACTCCATCAATTTTTACTTCTTTTCCATTAACTTTTATCAATCCACAATCCGGCTGATAAATTCCGCCAAGCACTTTAATTAATGTTGACTTTCCTGCTCCATTCTCACCAAGCAGTGCATGTACTTCGCCCAGTTCCAAAGAAAAGTCAATTCCATTTAAAGCGTAAATACCCGCAAAGCTTTTCTTTATCCCTGTCATTTCTAATACTGTCTGTCCCATAATAACTCTCCCTTATTATTGCCATTCTTTAAGAGTTTTCTCAGCCTCATCCTTAGACACTAAATGCGAATCGAGATATACCTTTTTCTCATCAATTTTAGTATCTCCATTAACATACTTTACAGCTTCCTTAAAAGAATAATCTGCAATCTGTACAGGTACCTGACATGCAACAGCTGTAAATTCACCATCCAGTAATGCCTGTTTTCCATCCGGTGAGGCATCAATACTATATACACCAATTTTGCCTGTTTTATTTGCTGCTTTAATAGCAGCTGCAGCACCAAGTGCAGATGGATCATTGATACAGAAAAATGCATCCATATCAGGAGATGCTGTAATAATGTCTTCTGCCAGCTCCATTGATTTGTCTAAGGCTGCTCCACCATCCTGCTGTGCTACTATCTTAAACTTATCTTTACTGTCTCCAAGTCCATCAAGAAATCCATTTACACGATCAACACAGCTTTCATTTGAAGGGAAATCCAAAATTGCAATATTTCCTCCATCCGGATGATCCTTAACCATCTGTTCTCCAACAAGCTGGCCTGCCATATACGCATTAGTTCCAACAAATTGTGTTACAAAGCTCTCAAGGTCATCATCTATAACTGCAGTGTCTACATTAAATATAGGAATACCTGCTTCGCTTATTTCTGCCAGTCCCGATGTTATTCCTGCTGAATCAACAGGAATAACAAATACTGCATCATATCCATTATTTGCTACATCTGACAACTGGCTAAGCTGCTTATTCAAATCATAGTCAGGATCTAAACATGTATATGATATTCCATCTTTGTCACACAGTTCTTTTAGCTTTGAATCAATTGAGCTTTGAAATGTATTGTTTAAGGTATTAGTACAAAATGCAAACGATAATCCATCATTTGTATTCTTTCCAGAATCTGAACCATTCTTTGATGACTTACTATCGCCACATCCTACTGTAATACCTGCTGCCATGCATAAGCATAAACCCAACGCTAATAATTTTTTTATTTTTGCCATAGTTTTTTCCTCCATTTTTTAAATTTACGTAAATTTATTTGTTTTTATTTGTTTCTGTGATTACATGATATATTTTGCTCCACTATTTGTCAATAATTTTACGTAAAACCTTGTTTAATTCGTCGTTTTCAACAATTATACGATTATGTTTTGCGCAAATTAACATTTCAAAAGTATTTTTTACGTAAATTTTTAGCAATTAAAAAAGAATATCAAAATGATATTCTTTTTCTTCACATATATTTCTTTTTAGAAATTTAATTTTATGTGGCATTATTTCATTTTTTCAGGCATTCCCTCATGAAAAATATCCTTCCATGCTCTTCCTAGCTGCTTAGCATCCACAACATACGGCTGCACCCCAACATATTTTGGCACATCATTACTTAATAAAGATTTCGCTACCACATGTGCAGCTGTTCTTCCCTGCTCGTAAGGTCTTTGAGTACTTAATCCCTTTACAATACCACTTTCCATATATTGTGCAATTTTATAATCTAAATCAGTTGTAAATATGGCGATGTCTTCTCTATGCATCTCTTTCAACGCCTTAATTACCAACAGCGCCGGTCTATCCCAGCTTACATACAAGACTTTAATTTGTGGATTCTCAGTAATCATATCTTTACAAACCTGATATGCGTTTTCAATTTCTCCAAAGCCTCTTATTGCCTTAATATCTATATTTTTGTATTGTTCTGAAATAATTTTTTCCGCGGCCTCATCCCTGGCACGCGTACCATAAAAGACCGCTCCATGTATGATAAATCCGGCTTCCACATGTTTTCCTTTACAGTACTGCCCCATCATTCTGCCGACATTAATTCCATTTTCAATCTCATTAACAGACACACAGCAAACATAACTATTTTTTTCCATATTCTCAGGGACACTACTCAGGAATACAAGCTTTGACACCTTTGCCAATTCACGGAATTGTTCTTTTGTTTCTTTATCATCAGCCGGAATTGCAATTACAGCATCCGGTTTCTGTAAACGAATACCTTCAAGCTGTGCATTTTGCAAAGATGCATCAAAATGTGCATCTGTTACTGATATAATATCAATTCCGTATTGTTCCAATTCATCGCGGATTCCCTTTTCGTGTAATTCCGCCCATGATGTTCCTGTATAATGGAACGAAATTGCCACACGGAAATTTCCGGCACGCAAACGACTCTTTTCCTCTTTTGTTATGACTATTGATTCCGGTGTAGCTGCTTCTTCTCCAAAAGGTCCATTATCCAACATTCTTGTGGATTTTCTTATTATCAACTCTACATCGGCATAATAATCCTGTTCAATCACATGTCCTGTATTTATCTTTTCAAAAAGCATATTTACTGCTCGTCTGCTCAGCCCTTCAACATCTCTCTTTAAAATCGTCAATGGTGGATACGTTAACTCCGACCATCCCTCATCACCAAATCCAACAACCGATATCTCTTCAGGACATTCAATTCCTCTATCCCTCATAGTTTTCATAAGATATAAAGTAATTCTATTTCCTCCTGCCATAATTGCAGTTGGCATATATCGTCTCATTGCCTTTTGTATTTCCAAAATACAGTTATCAGCTCCGGATTCGATATTAATGTCTGAAATATTTGCATCATTTGTATTGATTCCATGTTCTTCTAATGCAAGGAGAAAACCTCGTGTTCTTTCATCTCTCGTCGTACTCTTCAAGCTTTCTCTTAAAAACAAAATATTCTTATGACCACATTCTAACAGATAATCAGTTCCCTTGAAAATGGCTTCTCTATCCCTAAATTCAACAGCGTCTATCCCATCTCCCAAAATATTTCTTTCCATGCAGACAAATGGAATTCCAGATTCAATCAGCTTTTTATAATCTGCCGCAACATCACTGACTGGTACATGTATAATACCTGCTGTTTTTTTATTCTGTATCAGTCCTTCCAGTACCTGAGCCTCTTCTTTAATATCATTATCCGTAATTGCAATATAAAACTGATAACCCTGAATGCTAACATATTTTTTTAAATATCCCACCATATCACGATAAATCGTGCTTTCAACATTTGGAATAACTGCAACTATTTCCGACTGCCTTCCAACCTTGAGTCGTCTTTCTTTTTCTTCTATTTTTTTATGATATCCGGTTTCTATAATAATATTTTCTATTTTTTCAACAAGGTCCGGGCTCACATATCTTGTTCTGTTTATAACATGAGAAACGGTTGCAATTGAAACCCCTGCCATATCAGCTATATCTTTTATAGTAACCTTTTTTGCCATAATGATATTCCCTCTTCTTTTAAAATTTATATCGTATAATTGTTATATACATTCCCTTATATTCCCATAGTTCTATTGCATTTGATAATGTCCTGACTTTACTATAAGAATCATTTTACACCATATCTACTGTATTTAGTAGTCCAACTTCATACAGATTTTTATATTTTTTATAAATTCATTGCTTATAATGCAGAAAAAAGACCTTGAGTTCATTATAAACCCAAGGTCTTTCGTGCTCCCCCATAACACCATACTCTTTATCCGCCAAAATCATACACCTCATTCAATTCAGGTATAGATGGTGCTGCTCGCTGATATCTGCGTTTTCTTTATACATTTCACCTTTCAAAACAAGATTATCTGCATATCCTGACATTTCAAGCTTACGAAGAACCTCTTCCTTGTTCTATTAGATTTTGAAGTATCTGATAGGATATACCTTCCCTTGTAAATTCGCAAGTACACATTATTCCTCCATATCGTTCAAATATTGATTCATAATTCATAACTGTATTCATGCACATATCCTTAAACAACTTCATACAATTTCTCAATAGTTTTTGTATCAAGTTTTAAAAATATATATGCTTATTATAAATTTTTCAGGAAAAATTTAGGGCTGCTATGCAGATAGATATTTTTCCTGTCCTCCCCCGCACATTTTATGTTATAATCATCTGACGGAGGTACATCATGAAAATAACTACTCTATGCTACATAGAACACGATGGACAATATCTCATGCTTCATCGTATTAAGAAAGAAAATGATATAAATGAAGGAAAATGGATTGGTGTTGGCGGTCATGCCGAGAATGGTGAATCACCCGAAGAATGCTTGCTCCGCGAAGTCAAAGAGGAAACAGGGCTCACACTCACATCATACCGTTTCCGCGCACTCATAACTTTTATAAGTGATAAACAGGAGCCTGAATTGATGTGTCTTTTCACCGCTGATGAATTTTCCGGCAAGCTTATAACATGCAACGAAGGTGACCTCAAATGGGTGGATAAAACTATCGTGCCCACACTTCCTACCTGGGAAGGCGACGCTATCTTCTTAAAGCTCCTGCTTGAAAATGAAGAAAATTTCTTCACACTTAAGCTTGTATATGAAGGTGAATCACTGGTTGATCAGAAGCTTGAGATTTATTAGTATTATCCTGCCACAAGACTATTTACAAGCTTCTGCATATCTGCCTCCCAGTTTCTTTCCCTGCTATAATAAACACAGCCATATATTTCCGGGTATTTGAGATTCACGCTGGAGCAGAGAATTACAGGTATTGTGATTTTGTTCTTAATCACTCTGTCAATCAGAACATCTCCTGATTGTTCCTCTCTGCCGCCCGGCTCGTCGGGATAATACATATCAGTAATTATCAGATCATACGGATTATTACTATCTATTGAGTTTTTAATCTGTTTCCACCCATCCGCGAGATTATTGGACCATTCGACATCTTTAATCCCACATCCTGACAGGGCTTTGCAAATATCATTGTGTTTAAACGTATCATCTTCGATATTCAGTACTCTCATGTGAATCCTCCTGACTTTATCTGTTTAAGTAGTCATTCCATCTTGCATTCGTCTCCTCAAGCTCATGCTTTTGCATTATGCGGTTGCGGTCGCTGAGTATCGCAAGCATTTCATCGGCGATTTCTTCCATGGGAAGCTTTTTATAGTGTGACAGATATCCTATCATCCTTTGAGCTGTCCAGTCGGTATTTAGGTTTTTCGTTATCTCATCGCAAAACGGCTCCGGATACCCGCGCCTAATCAATATATCATATAGCTCCATGCTCTTTGCTGTCCTTGGTTTCATATAGTGCCTCTCCACGTCTGCCAGATGCATATGTTTTCCGGTCCCCTTTCATATCAAGTAAATGAATTCATAAATTTAATTCTAAGTTTTTTCAACAGGCTGCTATTTTAGTTTTACAATACTAAATTTTATTTAATCCGTTTCTGGATATCTTCAACGGATGGCAGTTGTTCTTCCAGTTCATCCGGCAGAATGCTTGTCACTTTATATTCGCTCACACCAATTGGTTTGGAAATATCTTTGAGCGAATATTCCGCTACCACGTTGTTCTTGCTCTTACAAAGGAGCAGACCAATGGACGGGTTATCCTGCTCTTTTTTTAATATGCCATCCACTGCCGACAGATAGAAATTCAGCTGCCCGGCATATTCCGGCTTGAATTCCCCGGTTTTTAGTTCTATGACTACATAGCAGCGCAGATTCAAGTTATAGAATAACAGGTCAATATAAAAATCATCGCCGCCCACGTTCAGATGATACTGATTCCCCAAAAATGCAAAACCTGTTCCAAGTTCCAGAAGCAGCTTGGTGACATCCCGCACCAATGCCTGTTCAATATCCCTTTCCAACATATCCTCTCTAAACGAAATGAAATCAAACACATATGGGTCTTTCATCGTCTGCGCTGCAAGCTCACTTTGAGGTGATGGCAGTCGATTTTCAAAATTTGTGACCTTGTCCGCCAAAACCTGCCGTTGATATAAACCACTTTCTATCTGATGCACAAGAACATTTCGAGACCAACCATTTTGCGCTGATTTTTCAATATACCATTTACGTTCCTCTGGATTAGCTATCTTATCCATAAGAACAATATTGTGTCCCCATGGAATTTGTGCAACAACCTGTTGCACAAATTCACAATCCGGATAAGTCTCAGCGAATTTTGCCATATACTTCAGATTTCTGACGGAATATCCCTTGCTCTTTGGAAAAGCACTTCGTATATCCGTGGCAAGATTATCTACAAACTTGTTACCCCACGCTTTATGCTCATTGATTACACAACCAATATCATGATACAAAAGCAACATATCAGCATTCACATGAATCGTCGCACGATATTGTGCAGCCTTTATTTCACTTTTTATATTTTCGATAACGGATAGATACTCCGATGTATTCATCAACACACGTCTCGCCTCACTTTCTCATAACTGTTTAAGCATTCATTCCATCTTGCATTTGTCTCTTCAAGCTCCATACTCTTTGCTGTCCTGGGTTTCATATAGTGCCTCTCCAATCTTCTCAATCAATGTCACATCCGCCGGCAGCTACTTTACATCTGCGTCTACAAATATCTGCATTCTTATATCCAGTTAAAATCGCCACCTGTCACCGCAAGCGATAACAGCTTATCCATCTTCTCTACCTCTTCAACGCCTCTAACCATCTGAATAAGCTTCGCAGATTCTACAACCTTTGGCATCTCCTCATCAGGTCCTATCTCCATATCTGCCTCTTCTCCACAGTATGGACATACCAATGTTGGTGCAATTTTTAAATCCAGAAACCTGCTTCCACACTCTTTACACTCATAATAACCGCACTGCTCTGTGCCATCCGGTACATAATACATATATAATTTCCTGCCTTTCATTTCCTTTAGTGTTATTTCCATGTCTTCCATACATCCGGCCGGTACCCGATTGTTGACTGCCTGCCGTTTCTAACCACCGGTGTCTTAATCACCTGCGGATTTTCAAGCACTTTATCCAGCTTGTCCCCATCTGCTATGTACTTTATAAGTGCCAGCAAATCCTTATCTTTGCCATCCCAGTTAATCATATTGTCAAGACCGCCATTCACCTGAGCGACAGGATTAAATTCGCCCTTGCTCATGCCTTTTTCCTTCATGTCGATAAACTGAAACTTTATCCCACGCTCCTTGAAAAATCGCTGTGCTTTCTTTGTGTCATTACATTTCTTTGTTCCGAAAATTTGTATGTTCATGCTATTTGCTGTCCTTGGTTTCATGCAACTCCTCTCCAATCTTCTCAATCAATGTCACATCCGCCGGCAGCCACTTTACGTCCGCCAGATGCTCCTTTGTCAGCCTTTTTGCATCCTCTGCTTCCTTTAGGATAAGCTCCCCGTGAATGACCTCACACCAGAAGCAATCCATTGAGAGATGGAAATTAGGATAATCGTATTCTATCGTATCTATTAATTCACCGACAGCAATTTCCGTGTCCAGCTCCTCCATTATCTCGCGCTTTAGCGCCTGCTGCGGTGTCTCACCAGACTCAATCTTGCCGCCTGGAAACTCCCAGCCGCCCTTGAACTCTCCGTAGCCTCTCTGGGTTGCAAAGATAACCGGTTTATTTTCATTATTGACTGCTCTTATGACGGCAGCCACTACGCGTATTGTTTTCATATTGCCTTAAGCTCCTGTGTATTATTTTGTAAACTTTGTTGTAAATTGCTCTGCTGATATCAAAGCAGATCCTCTCTTACAGGGTGGTGCATCTTCATCTCACCAACAAGCTGGTTGAACGATGCTTCTGTAAGCTTTTTGCTCTTTATCTCCTTGTCACCAAGCAATGAAACATCTGTTATTCCAAAGTAGTGGAACGGGCACAGCATGTTTTCCTCCATGGCCTGCTGCAAACGAATCTCATATGCAATCTGATAATTAAAAATCTGGTAAATATTTTTTTCTTCAATATCATCATCTCGCTTATCAGGAGTCGCTGTCATTCCAAGCCACAGCTTTGGTGTAAAATAGTTCATTACCTTTTGGTATGTGTTGGCCGAGCTGTGATGTGCCTCTGCTCGTGTCAAGTAAGAAACAAAAAAAAATTAATTTTTTTATGAAAGGGGAACCTTTAGCAAGATTCCCCATGTTACTTCTTTATAATTTTGTTTTCTCGCTATTACTACTGATTATACCATCATCCAGCCTGAAAGTCATCAAAGTTCCATCTGATTTCAATATGCTCATTATCGTATACCAACACATAATCAATGAGATACCTGATTACTTCTTCATCAAACTCATCCAACTTACTAAGCTTTTCGTAACACCTCTTAACTCCAATCTTTTGATAATACTCAAATATACTATCATATCCGTTATCATTCAGATAATTGGCAATCTCGGTGTATTTCATTCCTTTAATTGCTAGTTCAAATATCAACTGAACAACAGGTGCAGTGACAGGATCAGGTGCCAGCACATGCTTATCATCTTCACTTTTCTTATACCCAAAAGGAGCAAATGAAGCAATGTATTTTCCCTGCTTAGCTAATACCGCTTTAGCTGCTCTTACCTTTTTTGATGCATCCTTGCAATATAACGCATTCACAAGGTTTTTCAGAGCCACACTCATTCCACCAGTCGAACCAAAGCTGTTTGCAGAATCATAATTATCGTTCACACTGATATATCTTACTTGAAGAACCGGAAATATACATTCCATATAGTTTCCAACTTCAAGATAATCTCGTCCGAGTCTGCTGTAGTCCTTCGTCACAATAATCTGAATCTTACCAGCCTTTACCAGGTCCATCATTTTTACAAAATTAGGTCTGTTAAAATCTGCTCCAGAATAACCATCATCTGCAAATTCAAGTATATTACAGCCTTTTAATTCAGGCAGCTTCTGAATATGATCGAGCATCAATTTTCTCTGATGGGAAATACTGTTACTTTCCTCATGAGCAGCTAAGTTGTCATCTTCATCTGATAATCTCATATATAGAGCTATCGTCTTATCCATTGCTGCTCACCTCTCTTTCTTCTGCCACTTCAAGAAGCTCCTTCAGGAAATCATCATACAAGAGCTTAACTTCTATATTGCCATCATTAAAAACAATTTCTGATACAAAAGCATCCACAAGCTCCTTTGTAAGTTTTCTTTTAGTCATATATTTATTGACAGTTTCTTCCCATCCTTCATCAATATGAAATTCTTTTTCATACAGACTTCTTCGATGAAGTAATTCTGTAATCTGCGCTTCAATCTCATTCACTCTGCATTCATATTCTTTCTGATACTGGCACAGTTCTTCCGCAGTGATTAACTGTTCCCTATAATCTTCATACAAACCACTTTTGTTAGCAGTAATTCTTCTTACGTCATTTTGAAGTTTTGCTATCTGCTTTGTATAGATATCATATTGAAGAACATTCTCTTTTCTGCTGTTCATCTTCTGAACAAACTTTGTTTTCTCAACACATAAACTCATATGCTGACGAATAACAGAAAAAACACTATCCATAACCTCAGAATAATCATAAGAGTACTTATTATCACATAACCTGGCTAATTTTCTACGGTTCTTACACTTGTAATAGAACTTATCTGAATAAGTGTGGTGCCTTCCAATCAAAACACTGCCTCCACAACAGGCACATTTAGTTTTATATACCAGAATATTATCCGGCTTCTTTGGAACATCAGCTTTAGGTTTTGATGCTTCTAAATGCTTCTTTTTGATATGCTCCATTCTCTCCCTTGTTTTGTAGAAAGTGTCCTTATCAATTATTGGTTCATGAGCATTTTCTATTCGCTGCCATGTTGATGCATCTGTTTTAACATTCTTTCTCCCAGTATCAAGAGCCTTCCTTTGCTTTCCATGAACAATATTTCCAATGTAATATTCACCTTGGAGTATTTCTTTCACATGCGTAGGATGCCATTCTCTTGCTTTCTCTGCAAGTTCACTCTTTCCTGCCTTATAGAATCTGTATTTCGGAGGTGAAAGAATTCCTTCGTTTTGCAAAGTCTTTGCAATACCAGCATATCCCTTCCCATCCAAAAACATATTAAAAATTCTAACTACATTGTCAGATACTTCTTCATCAATCAAAAGCTTTCTTGAGCCATCTGTAGCCCTGTAATATCCATATGGTGGCGTTCCTTCACTGAAGCCGCCCTGTGCCCAAATACTATGCTTTCCGGTCTCTACTTTCTTTGAAAGGTCTTTGGAATAATATTCGTTCACAATATTCTTAAGCGGTACAGATAAATCAGTTCCCGGTCTTGCAGTATCAAAATCATCTGTGATAGCAATATATCTTACATCCAAAAAAGGAAATACTCTCTCAATATAATTTCCTGCTTCCACATAATTTCTTCCAAGTCTGCTAAGATCACGGGTAATAACAGTATTGATTTTGCCGGCTCGAATATCCTGAATCATTCGGTCAAATTCTGGTCTTTCAAAAGTTGTTCCAGTAACAGATATATCTGCATATACCTGGACTTCTACCATGTCATCCTGCTCTTTCACAAACTCTCTAATATATGCAATCTGTGTGTCAACTGTATCTCTTTCCTTGTTTGCCTCCGACTCAAAGGATAGTCTGGCATAAATACCAACCTGATATGGTTTAGCCTGCTTATCTAAACTTAATACTGCTTTTGTGGTCAGATTGTCAGTTGGCTCTGCAACTGCAATCGGCGTATTTTTTCTACTCTTTCTTGCCATACTACACAGCCTCCTTTAATCTGATATTCAGTTTTCCCATACTATCCACTTCAACAAAATGTCCCTGACTTTCGATTACATCAAGACATTCCTTGTAGCAATCATCAAAATCAAATATTACTTCGATGTGGTTTTTATCAAATACCTTTATTTCACGGATTAATGATACAACCACCTCTCTTGTAAGCTTCTCGATATTCTGATGCTCTGTAAAGTAATCAAGCCATACAAAACCTTTACTCTTACGATTTAAAACATCATCCATTTCTAATTCAATCTGATGAATAGAAATTTCAGCATTTTTCTTTCGTTGCTCATATGCTGCATGAAGTTCCTTGTAATCTTCCTTTGAAATAATACCATCCTTCATATCCTCATAAAGCATTCCTCTAAGCTCTGCACACCTATCAACCTCTGCCTGCTTCTTTTCTCGTCTTTCTTCAAGTTTTTTCATATCCAACTGTTGAAATGGTACATTACCGATAATCACTACAGGACGTATGCTGTGCTGCAGATGATCCTCGTCATCTTCCGGCGGTCCGAAATCAACCATCCAGATATCGCCTCTCTTAATTTCCATCAGATTCACTTCCTTCCTGTTCTCTGATATATTCCCTTGCTTCGTCCTCTGTAGGACAAGAGACCACACGACTGCCTTTCTCATCGATCACTGTGGTCTCTGATGGATAAATGATACAGCCTAGCACCCGGCGCCACCGTCCCAGACAAGCGTAGCAGGTTCAAAGCCTCTGTTCTCTTCATTGATACTGACATTGTGCTCGGATGCCAGCTTCATAATGCTTTTTACCGTTTCTCTATCCGTTGAAATATCACAGATGCTTCTAACAAGAATACAGATGATTCCTTCTCTTTCTATATAGTAAGTGAGCTTATCTATGGCTCTGTCATCCTTGAAAACAGTATCAACAACCTTCATGTCATTCTGCTTTGCGTAGGCTTCCATTCTGTCGGCAACATGGTTTTCCATGCTGCCCACAAATACAAGGCACTGATTTGTTCCTGTCTGTTCCATAACTGCCTCCTTAATCCTGCTGTGAAATTATTCCGGAACGGAAAATTCTGTCTAACTCTCTGATGATTTCGGAATCATCCACGTTACATTCTTCACAACCACAATTTTCCTCACAGTCAAGTGCATCATAATACTCATCCATATCTTCTTTTGCTGTCTTGACGGTAATTCCAAAATGGGCAAGCAGTTCGATGGTCTCCATTACCTCTTTATCCGCTGTGCCAACCATCGCACTGGAAAGTGTTACAACTGCATCAATATCCTCAACCTCTGCCATACCGATAAACGAATATTTCATCGGCATACTCATACCCGCCTGGGAATTTTCACCAAGAAGGGCAACAATCTCATAATGCTTATCGTGTTATCCTCTACCAGAGGCTTGTCTGTTTCAAAATAGAAATAATCAGCAGAAACATTGAACTCCTGACAAAGTCTCTTTATCAAATCATGTGGAATGGCAGTCTTGCCTTTTTCATAATTATAGATGGTATCTTTGCTCATGCCCATTCGCTCTGCAAATTTTTCCTGACTCAATTTCACTTTTTTTCGTAACTTCTTCAACTGCTCGCCCATGACTTCTGCGTCAAAGACTTCATTCTGAGTTCCCATGTTCTGCTTCACCTCCTTCGTACTTATTTTTTCTGCGGAGGCAAACAAAAAAAAGACCTCCACAACAAAACAGAAAATTCTCTTCAAGTCTAAATTTCTACTTTTCCAATCGTTTCTTTAATTTTGTTATGTAAGTCTTTAAATTTTTTCCTAATTAAATCAAATATGTATTAATCTATTTTATCTTTTTTGCCTAATCACTTTTTCTCTCTAATCATCTTTTCTAAATCAATCTCGGCATAATATCACTAAATTACAATACACTTAAAATATTCATTCTTATCAATCAATTTCATTACATTTCTCTAAGTTTAATATTCATTCATTTGATTTTAGACATTTCAATATTCAGTTGTAGTTTTGTATTTTACCATTATTTACCTGTTCTTGTCAACGGTTTTCGACAACCTCTCGACAAACCAAAAATGAATTTCTAAATTCCACCGCCCAATAGGGTGATGGAATTTACTCTCG
>OHJJ01000548.1_pt1 | contig 17877 bp, 16 predicted proteins | sample 1568551 | NCBI WGS metagenome assembly OHJJ01 (sample SAMEA3879505, study PRJEB24766) | human gut metagenome | biome: human-associated habitat; feature: feces | place: USA | collected 1985/1987 | reverse complement strand
ATGGAAGGGCGGAAGAGGGATCTTCTGCTTTTGCCTTTCCTATAAAGCGGAGGTTAAGAGCACTGCGGAATCCATGGAAATTGTTATAATAGACTCCTGATTTGAAAGTGGACTCCGGCAGATTTCTCAGCGCCGCATTCATACGGTCGCCTTCCTTTTTAGATTTCTGATAAGTGTATCCGGCGGTAAGCGACCAGTTTTCATTCAGCTGGTAACTGCCCATGATTTCGATGCCTCTTACCTTGACATTATCTATATTGTAAACAATGGGCGGTTTTAAATGGGCTTTCCCGAAGGAAATATTCAGATAATCATCAATGTCATAATAGAATCCTGTAATCTGAAGATTGGCATTATCATGTAAATTTTTTTTCCATCCAAGTTCATAGCTCATGCCTTTTTCCGGTTTTGGGGTTCCGAGAAATTTTTGCCAGTCGGGAATAGAAGAGCCGGGGAAAAATTCATTTCTATAATCGCCGTCCCTGTCAATATACCCAGTGCTCCAACGGCTGTAGTCAGCTACCGTGGGAGCGCGGAAAAGCATGCTGGCACCGGCGAACAGATAACTGCCGTCAGACAATTTCTGGGTAATATTCATTTTCGGGGACAGATGATGATAGGAATCCTTGCGTATCCCGCCTTGCTCAGCGGTAAATTTCTGATGGTCATAGCGAAGACCCATACCGATAGTGGTACGTTCGCCGGCAGTATAGTTATCCTCAATGAACAAGGCGTGAGCCGGCAGGCGGTAGCGGGAGAACTCGTTTTTAATATGAAATTTCATGACTTTATATTGCAGTCCGTAATTCAGGTCATGTTTTCCTGTTTTCTTCTGCTGATCCCAATTTAATCCGCGGTTTATAATATCGGCATCCCAAATAATTTCCATTTGTCCCAGCCTGGGAGGACCTCTCCGGCCGGGAATCATGCGCTGCGCGTGGTCAAGACGGTTCTGGCGGTAGTCATAAAAACTGAAATGGGAATCTTTCGTCTCATAGTGGAGTGATATGTCATCCGTTTTCCACTGGCGGTATCCGTCCACCTGTAATGCCGGCAGGTTGGGGGTAGTGGGATAATCAGGGTCAAAACCCAGGTATTTTGATGCCGGATTTTTTGCTTTATTATTTCCAACGGCCATTCCTTCTCTTTTATATACATGGGAATATAAAAGGCGGATCTTATCTGTATCATTCAGGTTGTAAGACAGATTGATACTGCCGTCGTGGCCGTTGGAGCTCGTATTCCGATAGTATCCGTCACTTTCCTGCTTGGAGAGAGCCAGGCTCCATGAGAGTTTTTGATTATCAGATTTCCCTTGATTGCTAAAAGTGGATTTCCATGTGTTCCAACTGCCGTAACTGAAGCGGAGCTTGCTTTCCGGTTTTATATTATCATCATCAGTAATGATGTTTATTACACCGGCAAGGGCACCGCCGTACATGGCGGAACGCCCGCCGCGGATGATCTGCATTTGCTTGATATTTGTAATCGGGAGTGCATCCCATTCCAGCGCCCGTCCCTGCATGATTTCACCGATATTATCCACAACGTTTCCATTGATGGCGATGACTGTACGTTCATGGTTAAGTCCACGCATACCTACCTGGATACCGGAGTTCTGTCCTCTGGATACGACCATGCCGGGTACATTTTTAAAATATCAGCCGCAGTATGGAGCTGGCCCGCATCAATTTTTTCTTCTATGTTGATAGAAGCATGGGGGTCTTCCTTTTTTATCTTGTGCCCGACAACAACGAATTCATCCATTTCAAAAAAGAGGGGCTCGGCTCCCTGTGCCCATCCGCCGCTGAAAGCAGATAAGATACTTAATGCCAGTAAAGTTTTTTTCAATGTGAAGTCCTCCTTATAAAATGAAATGACAAATTAGAAAATAAAAGTAATGCACATTGAAATTATTATAAATAAATGATAATCTAAAATCAATATATGCGAATGATTTCTATTTGCCTTAAGGAGGAAGAATGGAATTAAAAGAAATAGGGAAAATACACAGTCCTTACAAAACAGTAAAAGAAGCGCCGCGGCAGGGAAAGCTTTCTGATAAATTTTGTGAAATTGAAATCTTTCCGGCTTATGAAGCGGCACTGCTTCATGTGGAGGATGGAAAATATTATGTTGTTTTATATTTTGCCCACAAAGCTGACCGCACGGCCCTGCAAACAGTGCCGCCCTGGGCAAAGGAACCTTACGGCGTATTTGCCAGCCGTTCGCCGCACCGGCCGAATCCCATCAATCTATGCGTGGTCAAACTGGTAAGGCGGGAAAAGAACAGGCTTTTTGTAATCGGGCTGGATGCTATTGACGGAAGCAGCCTGATTGACATAAAACCTTATGTGAAGGAACTGGATGAAGCGGAAGCGTAGGCAATAAAAACAGACACCGCGATGAAATTGTATTTCCGTAGTGTCTGTTTTTATTGCCTGTAAACAAATAATACAGCTTATTCAAAAAATGCGGTGCATGCCATGACCAGGTAAGCGGTATCTTTCGTGCCTGCTGTTTCATAAGAGGAGTGCATGGCGAGCTGGGGAAGTCCGATGTCCACCGTAGGCATGGAAACCTTGGTATTGGAAATATTTCCCAGGGTGGAACCGCCGGGGATATCACTCCTGTTCGTAAAGGTCTGTGTCGGCACTTTTGCACGGCGGCAAAGGTCGCGGAAGAAGGCGGCGGAGAATCCGTCAGTGGCGTATTTCTGCTGGGCATTGAATTTAATGACGATGCCTTCATTCAGGCGCGGCGCGTTTACGGGATCGGCATATTCTCCATGATTCGGATGGAGCGCGTGGCCGTTGTCGGCGGAAATCATGAAGCTTCGGGCAATCATGGCCTGTGTTTCGTCATAGCTGTAACCCAAAGAACGGGAGATTCTTGTCAGTGTATTCTTGAGGAAGGTGGCACCGGCGCCCTGATTTGTGGCGCTGCCGACTTCTTCATTATCGAAAAGGGCGTAAACGCAGATATGCTTTTCCTTTTTTCCTGCGGTGAATCCACGGAACGCGGCGAAAGCGCATTGAAGGTCATCCAGCCTGGCGGAAGAAATAAATTCATGCCGCTCTCCCCACAGGGTTCCCTCTATACGGGAATAAAGGTACAGGTCATGGCCTAAAATGTTTTCCGACTCTACCTGTGCCGCGGCGGCGATGGAGTCCATGAAAGACAGGGAATCATCCGCCGTCCCGTAAAGAGGAAGGAGATCCTGCTGTATATTCCAGGCGTGCCCGCCGTTTGCAGTACGGTCCATATGGATGGCGACGGAGGGAATGACGAGTGTCGTCCGATCGAGATTGACCAGTTTGGAAACGAGTTTTCCTTTTTCCGAAGCGATGATGCGGCCTGCCGCCGACAGGGGACGGTCGAGCCAGGTGGACATAATCATTCCGCCGTAGCCTTCCACGTTCAGCCGGACATACGCAGCGTCGCGGAGTTCGGGATTTTCTTTGATTTTAAAAGAAGGGGAGTCGCCATGGCTTGCCGTTATGCGGAATGCATTACCGCCGTCTTCGGGGATGGTAAATGCCATGAGGGCGGAGCCGTTTCTTGTGACGACATATTTCCCGCCTCTTTCAATCTGCCACGGGTCTTCTTCCCGTATTTCCGTAAAACCTGCATAAGAAAGCGCCGTCCGGATGCTGTTTACAGCATGAAAAACAGACGGTGCTTTGGCAATGAAGTGGAGCAGGTCGCGGTTTATTTCTTCATAAACGGCGTCCATGGCTTACTTCTTATGTACTTTTCTCTGGTAGACCGCTTCTGCCATCTGTGCGCGTTCACGGATAACGGGATTGGTGGAGTTGACGGAGGTCGCGGAGAAGTTGCTCTTATAATGGAGTTTCTTTGTGGTCTTTTCCATTTCTTTCACCTGGATGGTTCCGGCGGTTCTGTCATAGACATAAGTATAAGTGCAGGTGCCGTCAGGAAGCTGTTCTACCGCAACGAATTCCAGTATGTCGTGGCCATCGGTGGTCGGCTTGTACCGTGCTTCAGCAAGGTCAATGGTAACGGTTTCGCTGTACTTCCACAGTTTTTCAGCGGAAACCGGCATGGTCATGGTTGCGATGACTGCTGCCGCACCAAGGGCTGTCAATAATTTTTTCATCAGGTTCACTCACTTTCAAAATATAAAAAAGTAGTTTAAAACTGTTAATATTATATCATATGGAGTTACAGTAAATATAGTTTTGTTTGACGCTGCTGCGGGCTCTGCGTACAATGGGAATAACGGAAGCTATAAGGAGGTTCTATGAATTATCGCTGCATCGTACAGTATGACGGTACCCGTTACGAGGGCTGGCAAAAGCAAAAGCGTACGGAAGAAACGATTCAGGGGAAATTGGAGAAAACTCTTCGGAAAATAACGGGGGAAGAGGTGCAGGTCATCGGCGCGGGACGGACAGACGCCGGGGTTCATTCGCTGGGACAGATGGTGAATTTCCATCTGAAAGAAAAGAGGAAAGCGGAAGAGTTGGAAACGGATTTGAATATGCTTTTACCTGACGATATTGCTTTGAAGCATATGAAGACGGCGAGAGAGCGTTTCCACAGCCGTTTTGATGCGGTGGAGAAAATGTACCGTTACCGGATCCGCACGTCGACGGAGAAAAATGTGTTTGAACGACGCTTCGTGTGGCAGTATGGAAAGCCTCTTGATGTAGAAGCAATGAAGAAAGCGGCAGCATTTTTAATCGGAACTTATGATTTCATTTCCTTCTGCGGAAATAAGAAAATGAAAAAGTCTGCGGTCCGCCGTATTTCCAAAATTGAAATGAAAGAAATAAAGGGAGAACTGCAGATCGATTTTACCGGAGACAGTTTTCTCCAGGGCATGGTGCGCATTTTAGTGGGAACGCTTGTGGAAGTGGGCGAAGGAAAACGGAAAGCGGAGGGTATCCCTGCGGTGCTGGAATCAAGGAACAGAGAGAAAGCGGGATTCACTGCGCCGCCCCAAGGATTGATTCTTGTTTCGGTAAGGTATGAAATATAGAACGGAAGAAGCACTTTGTATCCGCTTCACACGGATTCGGGTGTTTCTTCTTATGCTATAATAGGGTACAAACAAATTGGAAAAGCCTTGAAGCGGAAATAAGGGACGCTCAAAGGGAGGAATGAATGGCACCGGTAAAAATGATAGCGATCGACCTGGACGACACGCTTCTCCATGATGATATTTCACTTTCCGATTATACGAAAGATATTCTTCGGAAAGTGATGGAAAGAAATATCCGCATCGTTATTGCCACGGGCCGTATGTTTCAGGCTGCCCGCCCATGGGGGCAAGCCATCGGTCTTGGAGATGTGCCGCTGATCTGTTATACGGGTGCGTTTGTGGGGCTTTGCGAAAGCGGCAGAGTGCTCCGCGATGTGACAATGGATATGGAAACGGCACAGGGCATTATAGATACGGCCCATGAACGGGGATGGTACATGCATGCCTATATTGATGATGAAGTGTACGTGCCTTTCCGCGATGAGCGTACGGAGAGTTATGAAAAGCAGTGCGGCGTTTCCGCCCATGTCCTGGGAGAGGATTTCTGGACGCTTGCCAAAGAACCGACGAAGCTCCTGGTATTTGACAGAGACCCGCAGGTTATGGCAGAGGTGGAGCGGGTACTTTCTGAAAAGTTCAGCTATGCCACGAACCAAGTGAAATCGAAGCCGGAGTTTTTTGAAATGAACAGGAAAGGCATGTCCAAGGGGGCGGCGCTCGCCGAGCTTTGTGACCGCTGGGGGATTCCTTTGTCAGGTTTGATGACTTTTGGGAACGGGCATAACGATATTTCCATGTTTAATCTGACCGATTGGTCTTTTGCCGTTGAAAATGCGGCGGAATCGGCAAAAGCGGCGGCTCATTTCATCACGGCGTCGAATAATGAGGATGGTGTGGCAAAAGCCATAGAGAAATATGTATTGGAGGTATAAGTAATGGAACGGTTTCGTTTTGTGATTATCACGGGCATGAGCGGTGCGGGGAAAACGAATTTCATGCAGAAGCTGGAAGATATGGGGTATTACTGTGTGGATAACCTGCCGCCGGTCCTGATTGCCCGTTTTGCGGACCTTTGCTGGAAGAGTACGTCCAATACCCGCCATGTGGCGGTGGTTTCCGATATCCGGGGCGGTTCTTTTTTTGACGCGCTTCCCCAGGCGCTGGACGAATTGAATAAACGGGGGATTCCCCATGAAGTGGTTTTCTTGGAAGCATCGGACGAAGCTCTTGTGCGGCGGTATATGGAAACCCGTCGGCAGCACCCTTTGGCCAAAACGATGCGCATTCAGGAAGGCATAGAGGCGGAACGAAAAATTCTTGCCGGTGTCCGCGCACAGGCGGATGTCATTATCGACACTACCGCTATGAAACCGGCTGATCTGCAGGAATACATGGGGAGCCGTTTCGGCGCGGTGGATAAGAAACGGGACATGCAGATTACTGTATTTTCCTTTGGCTTCAAATACGGTATTCCCATTGATGCCGATATGGTCATTGATGTCCGTTTCCTGCCGAACCCTTTCTATGTGGAAGAATACAAGCACTGGACGGGGCGCGTGCCGGAAGTGGCGGCATATATTGAAAAATCACCGGTTACCAAAGAATTTAAAAGAAAACTTTTTAATTTCATGGGATTCATAGTGGATCAGTTCAGGGACCGGGGAAAAACGCAGTTTACCATTGCTATCGGCTGTACCGGCGGTATGCACCGTTCCGTTTTCGTGACAGAAAAACTGGGAGCCCACCTGAAAGAAAAGCATGCCCATGTGAACGTGGAACACCGTGATTTGCACAGGAACCGCATTGTTCGCGATGCAGATGATAAGTAGGAGGAAAACAAATGAAACTGCTCCTGCAGTGGCTTTATCCAGGGTTAAATATAAAAAGATGGATGCTGCTCTTTTCCTTCGGCCTTATGCTGTTGGCATTCGGTGCTGCTCTCGTTATGAACTACCAGGTCTTTGGGCGGATTGAGGAGGAAATACTTCGCCTCCTGTTCGTTCTTACAGGGACTTACAGCTATACATTTCTTGCTGCGGCAGGGATCTTTTTCATGTTCATCGGCCTGTTTTTCATGTTGTGGGCGATCCGCAGGCTGGTGAAACGTTTCTTCAGCCTTGTGGCACCAGATCAGGAAAGCGTGTCCCGCCATATCGTGTCGAAATGGGAATTGTCCCGCGGGCTGAAAGTCGTGGCTATCGGAGGAGGACACGGATTGTCCATGCTTCTCCGCGGATTGAAAACAAAGACTTCCAATATTTCCGCTATTGTTACGGTGGCGGATGACGGCGGCTCTTCCGGCCGGCTTCGTGAAGAGATGAATATTGTCGCGCCCGGGGATTTACGCAATTGTCTGGTGGCTTTGGCAGATAAAGAAACAGTACTGGAACAGCTCTTCCAATATCGTTTTGGCGGGGAAGGAGAACTGGCGGGCCACAGTCTGGGCAATTTATTCCTGGCGGCGCTCATGAAGGAATTCGGAAATGTGCAGAATGCTTTGGAAACGGCCAGCACCGTTTTAAATATCCGCGGGCAGGTCATGCCAGCAACGGCGCAGAAAATCCGCCTCTGCGCGAAAATGTCCGACGGCAGTACGATTGAGGGGGAATCGGAAATTGCTGCTTATGTCGAAAAAAAAGGCGGCAAAGTAAAAATCATCCATGTGGATACCGTTCCGTCGGCTCCCATTGCTGTAGGCGATGCGTTGGAAGCAATCCGCAATGCCGACCTGATTACCTTGGGCCCGGGCAGCTTGTATACCAGCGTGCTTCCCGACCTTCTTGTACCTGAGATTCTTACGGCGATCAAGGAAAGTTCCGCGCCGTGCATGTATATCTGCAACGTGATGACCCAGCCGGGCGAGACCCTCGGTTATACCGTCAGTGACCATTTAAAAGCCCTTGTCGATCACGTGGGGAAAGGGGTCATTGACTATGTTCTTGTCAACAACGGTGTGCCGAAGAAAGATGTACTGAAACGTTATGAAAAAGTACAGGCGCATCCGGTGGAAATAGATCGGAAGAAAATCCAGCGTATGGGGATAATCCTTATTGAAGAGGATTTGCTCGGCGTTGAAAAAGGTGCTGTTCATGATACGGATACGCTTTGTAATGAAATCATCCGTATTTCCGGACTTCTGAAAACCAATATTGCACCTGAAGTATTGTCGGGGTATCTGGGGAGGGCGAAGTAATGTCATTTACGGAGCAGGTGAAGAATGAGCTTGCCCGTGTTGTCCGTCCCGATAAAGAAAGCAGAAGCGGGGAACTGCTGGCACTTCTTCGTATGGGCGGCGCAATTGTTACGGGAGCGCAGGGGAAAAAGGGCGTGGAATTTTCTACGGGGAACAGCGCCGTTGCCCGTCGTGTCCTCGTCTGCCTGAAAAAAGACTTCAATCTTATGCCGTCGGCTATGGTGCGGCAGGGACGGAAGCTGCGCAAGAAAAATGTGTATACTTTGACTGTCCGGCCGTCAGCGGACAGTTTGCGGTTCCTTGGGGAAATGGGATTGGATCCGCTCATGGATATCCGTGATGCGGGCCGGCTGGTATCTGCCGAAGAACGGCGGTCTTATCTGGCGGGCGCTTTTCTTGGCGGTGGAACGGTGAGCCGGCCGCAAGGTGATTACCACCTGGAATTGGTGACACAGTCGCTGCGGTTTGCCGGAGAACTCATTGCCGTGATGCGTTCTTTCAAATTGAATGCCCGTATGACCGATCGAAAAAATGATTACATTGTCTACATCAAAGGCGGTGATGATGTGAGTTCTTTCTTGCAGATTGTCGGTGCGGCAAACAGTTATATGGATTTTGAAAGTGTCCGTGTGGTGAAAGATATGCGGAACCGTGTCAACCGCCAGGTAAACTGTGAAACGGCAAATCTGCAGAAATCAGTGGACGCTGCTGTCCGCCAAATGCGGGATGTGGAAAAATTATTGCAGTATAAACGATTATCCGAATTGTCACCGTCTATTCGCGCCGCCTGCGAAGCGCGCATGAAAAATCCGGACGCTTCCATGGCGGAATTGGCGGATCTATGCGGCATCACCAAGTCGGGACTGGCCCATCGGTTCCGTAAAATAGCCTCCATGGCGGAAACATTGGCAGGAAAGGCGAAAGGCAGAAAGTAATGAACATAAAAACATGGATTGCCGCTATGGCGGCCGCCGCCTGCGGAGCGGTTACTGCGGCAGGGGCGTCGCCTTTGGATATTTCCTATGAAGAAATCCCTTTGGAAAAGATAAAAGCGGAAGATACGCTGATCTTATCAGACAGCCCTGAATATGCCCGAAACTACGGAATCCTTGCGGAAGGTACCGTATTGAAAGGGAAAGGCCGGATTTACTATTATCATGTAAATGAGACGGGAAAACCGGCGCGCCTTGCGGTTTATGGCGTGAGCGATAAAGGAGAAGAGATCAAAGTCGTCCGTACGCTCCGGGGGGAACCGAGCCGCAGCTACGTGCCTACGGGAAAGACGCTTTCTTTCAGAGAAGTGACGGCTAAACAGCAGCCGCCGCGAAACGTTATGCTGGAGAAAGGAAAGCGGACTATTCTTTTTGAAGATAACGCAAAAGGAATCCGGCAAGATGATTTGGTCAGCGGTATCGTGGAAGTGGAAACGTCGTCGCCCGTTCGATTCGGCGCAGCTATTCTTCCTTATGAAGGCAGTGTGGAAAAGCATCTGGAAAAGGCAAGGTACCTTCCTCCGGACTCCCATGAAATGCGGGGAACATTTCCCATGCACGTTTATTTTGAAAGCGGCGTGTGGGACGCGGAAAAAAGCGCAGGAAAAATTGAATTGGGTTCTGCCGAAAGCACAGCATTTTTTCAGGAAGGAAGGGACGAACTTAATTTCATCGGGCGGGAAAATACGGGGAACTACGGTATTACCTGCCATTTGACAATCCACAGCAAAGGGACGGGGAAGTATGATCTCTATCTGAACCCGAACGGAGGTGTTTTTGAAGGGACACTGGAAATCGGGCAGGACCGCAGGCTGCTCCGTATATACCGTACGGAACGCTATGGAACCCGCTGGTTCGGCCATGATACCATTTACGATTATGAGAAACTGGGAACTTGGGAAGCGGGGAAAGATCTATATATCCGGTTTATCCCGCCGGGTGCCTGCTATTTTCCGATCCGATTATTATTTGTACCGAAGAAATAGGGTGACATGATGAAATTTATCCAATTCCGCATCGGTGATGTCGTACAGATGAAAAAGCAGCATCCCTGCGGTTCTTCCGAATGGGAGGTCCTCCAGCTGGGCAGCGATATGCGTGTCAAATGCCGTGGCTGCGGCCGCATCGTTTTGATTGCGCGTCCGAAGTTCTTAAAAGGTGCGAAGAAAGTATTGAACCGTGATGTCAGCGGGCCGACGGAACTGGTGAGCCGCAAAGAAGAAACGGAGTAAAGAGTATTTCATTTTGAAAAGGGAATGCCTGACTGCCATGGCTGTGGAAATGGTGGACAGCAGCGGCGGTTGGTGCTATAATCAGTAGGCGTAAGCGATAGGAACGACCCGTGAAAACTCTTGACAATAAGGTGGCCTGTATGTATAATAACTCTTGTCACTGATGTGCTGGCGTAGCTCAGTTGGTAGAGCAGCTGATTTGTAATCAGCAGGTCGTAGGTTCGAGTCCTATTGCCAGCTCCATGTGGGCGGATTCCCGAGTGGTTAAAGGGAGCAGACTGTAAATCTGCCGGCTTTGCCTTCATAGGTTCGAATCCTATTCCGCCCACCAATGACGCGGGGTGGAGCAGTTGGTAGCTCGTCGGGCTCATAACCCGAAGGCCGCAGGTTCAAGTCCTGCCCCCGCAACCATGTTTATAATCTTCATTCATATAGATTGCTGATATAGCTCAGTCGGTAGAGCGTATCCTTGGTAAGGATAAGGTCACCAGTTCAATCCTGGTTATCAGCTCCATGGCGGCTTAGCTCAGTTGGCTAGAGCAAGCGGTTCATACCCGCTGTGTCCGGAGTTCAAATCTCTGAGCCGCCACCAGCGTAGAAGATCCTCTGTGTCAGGGGATTTTTTATTTGTTTTTTATGATGTATTTTAAGGGAACTTTGTTTAAAAAGAAACGTTTCTTGGAGAATCCTCATGAGAATAAGGATACCTTTCGGCACTTCCTTGTTTCCTGTCGTTTTTATATGTATAATAGGAAAAGCGAAAAATCTTTTTTTTATTGAAGGAGAGAAGATATGGCAAAAGCACATTATGAAAGAACCAAACCGCATGTAAACATCGGTACCATCGGACACGTCGATCACGGTAAAACCACCCTGACCGCGGCCATCACCAAAGTACTGTCTGAAGAAGGCAATGCAAACTTCCTGGACTACGCGTCCATCGATAAAGCACCGGAAGAAAGAGCGCGCGGTATCACCATCAATACATCCACTGTAGAATATGAAACCGAAAAGCGCCACTACGCACACGTAGACTGCCCCGGGCACGCCGACTATGTAAAGAACATGATCACCGGCGCGGCACAGATGGACGGCGCGATCCTGGTCGTATCCGCGGCAGACGGCCCAATGCCCCAGACCCGTGAACACATCCTTCTTGCCAAGCAGGTAGGCGTACCGGCCATCGTCGTATTCCTGAACAAAGCAGACCAGGTAGACGATCCGGAACTGATCGACCTCGTAGAGATGGAAATCCGCGACCTGCTGTCCTCCTATGACTTCCCCGGCGATGAAGTGCCGATCATCGTAGGATCCGCACTGGGAGCGCTGAACGGGAACGCGGAAGACGAACAGAAAATCCGTGACCTGATGAAAGCCGTAGATGAATACGTACCGACACCGCAGCGTGACACCGACAAACCGTTCCTGATGCCTGTAGAAGACGTATTCACCATCACCGGACGCGGCACCGTAGCGACAGGCAGAGTAGAACGCGGCACCGTCAAAGTAGGGGACGCTGCAGAAATCGTAGGACTGCAGGACGAACCGACCCAGACCGTAATCACCGGCGTAGAAATGTTCAGGAAGACCCTTGACCAGGCCATGGCAGGGGACAACATCGGAGCCCTGCTCCGCGGGATCGACCGTACGGACATCGAAAGAGGACAAGTACTGGCAAAACCGGGAACCGTACACCCGCATACAGAATTCACGGCGCAGGTATACGTCCTGACCAAAGACGAAGGCGGCCGCCATACACCGTTCTTCAACGGATACCGTCCGCAGTTCTTCTTCAGAACGACAGACGTAACAGGCGACATCAACCTGCCGGAAGGGGTAGAGATGTGCATGCCTGGGGACAACATTGAAATGAGCGTAAAACTCATTACCCCGATAGCGATGGAAGAAGGACAGCGTTTCGCAATCCGTGAAGGCGGCAGAACCGTAGGCGCAGGCGTTGTTGCCAAGATTACAAAATAATCTGCTTAATCAGCGCATAGCATAAATATGAAAAGAATCTCACTTTGGAAACAGAGTGGGATTCTTTTTTGCGTGCCGTTTCGTTTGTGAAAAGTCAGAGTTTTAATATAAAATATATTGCTTAATTATATTATGATATAATTAGCGAGGATAAAATATTTTTTGGTATAAGATTGAAATATAAACAGTTTAAATAATATTGGAGAGAACAATGGCGAAATAGCTGCCGATGATGGCGGCGGGTTTGATTTTTCTTTCAGGCTGCGCGCCGGTTGTGAAAGAAAATGGGAAAACAATGCCCCGTATCGACGGAGAAGCGAAAATAGAATGGAACAGGGGAAAATATCCCCTTGCCGTGGAGACACTGAACTCTCATGGGGAGAAGGAACGGCAGGTGTTCTATTCTCCGCCAAAGAGAGTGGTGGCAGTCTGGCAAAACTCTATAGAGACACTGCTGGCTCTTGGAGTGGGGGATCGTATCATTGCAGGAATGGGCGTTCCTGACGGAAAGTATATTCGTGAGGAGTACCGGGCAGATTATGAAGCGATTCCTTATAAAAGCCTGGAAAACCTTGATCCGGAAACAATCATGATGATGAGGCCTGACTTCATTGCAGGCTGGAGTTCCACCTTTACCGACAAGGTTCTCCGCAGTACGGAATTTTGGAATGAACGTGGCGTGCATACCTATATTTCCCAAAACTCCGATCCGGCAAACAGGAACCGCACCATTGAAAATGAGTATGCCGATATTTTAAATCTGGGGAAAATATTTGACAGGGAAGAAAAAGCGGAAAGCCTTGTCAAAGAAATGAAAGATGAAATCTCCCGCGCCGCCGGGCAGGCAACTCTTACAGGAAAACATCCCCGCGGACTCATTATCGAATTTATGGGATCGGATATCAGTGTCTACGGGGAGGAAACCCTTGCAGGCGATATCCTCAGAAGAATGCACGGCGAACTGCTTGCATCCGGACAGCAGCAAATCAGCAAGGAACAAATCATAGAAATGGATCCGGATGCCATATTCGTCATCCTTATCGAAGGGGATTATGACCATTCAAAGCAGAAACTGGATATGCTCTATCATGAACAAGCGCTCCGGGATGTACGCTGTATTCGTGAGAAACGGGTTTATCCGCTGCCCCTGTATTCTGTCTACTCATCGGGGATAAGGACTCTTGACGGCATACGATACATAGGAAAAGGGTTGTATCCCGATTTATATAAGGAGCAGTAAATGAAATTTTTAAAAACACTGGGGTTTACCATGATTCTTATTGCGCTTGCTTTTCTCCTCGTGGCAGCGCTCTTTTGGGGACTCAGCATCGGCACGGTCAAACTGCCGCTCGATCAGATTTATAATTCTGTTTTGGAGCAGCTTACGGGGGATCTGCCCATTGAGGCCGTAGGCCGGGGACCGGTTCATGATATTGTATGGCTTCTCCGTCTGCCCCGCCTTGTCCTTGCGGCGCTTATCGGCTGCGGACTCGCTGTCTGCGGCGTCATTATGCAGGCTATCGTAAAAAATCCTCTGGCGGACCCCTATATTTTAGGGATATCCTCCGGCGCGTCTCTTGGAGCCACCTCTGCCATCCTTTTGGGGATCGGAGCGTCTCTGGGACCGAACTTCGTGGGAATCAGTGCATTTATCGGGGCTTTTGTCCTGTCTCTGGCAGTCCTCTTCATATCCAACCTTGGGGGACGGTCAAACTCCATGAAGCTTCTTCTGGCAGGTATGGCGCTCTCAGCGGTGTGCAGCGCTTTTTCCAGCTTCATCGTGTACTTTGCCAATAATAAGGAAGGCATGCAGAGCATTGCTTACTGGCTGATGGGAAGTCTGGCGGGGGCGAAATGGAACGAACTTGCCGTCATTGCGCCCGTAATCATCGTGTCCGTCCTTTTTTTCTGGACACAGAGCCGTGTTTTGAACCTTATGCTCCTCGGCGATGAAACGGCAATCACGATGGGGACGGATCTCCACCTTTACCGCCAGTGGTATCTTCTCATCAGCTCCCTCATTGTGGGATTCGCCGTTTACGCGGCAGGGATGATCGGCTTCGTCGGACTTATCATTCCCCACGTCATGCGTATGTTTCTGGGACCTGACCACAAGAAACTCATTCCCGCCAGCGCCCTTGTAGGGGCTATATTTCTTGTCATATGCGACGGCCTCTGCCGTATCATCATACCCCATACGGAACTGCCTATCGGAATCCTGATTTCCATGATCGGCGCGCCGTGCTTTATTTATCTCATGATTAAACGAACCTATGGATTCGGAGGGAATGACTGATGGAAATACTTGCGGAAGCAGTCCGGTTTTTTGCCGGCGGCAGACAGATACTCCAGGGGATTGACCTGGAATTGCGGCCAAAGGAATTTTTAGGCATTATCGGGCCGAACGGCAGCGGGAAGAGTACCTTCCTGAAATGCGTCTACCGCGTGCAGAAACCGACAACGGGAAAAATTTATTTCAATGGAAAAAAATTAGATGAATTTTCCTATCGTGAATCAGCGCTGAAACTGGCCGTCGTGGCGCAGCACAATTTTTACAATTTTGATTTCTCCGTCTTGGACGTGGTCCTCATGGGACGCTCACCCCATAAGAAAATGATGGAGCGGGACAATGCGGAAGACTATAAAATTGCGCGGGACGCTTTGCGTGTCGTAGGACTGGAAGAATTCGGCGAAAGAAATTTTTCCACTCTTTCCGGAGGGGAACAGCAGCGTGTCATACTTGCCAGAGCGCTCACACAGCAGACAGAATGCCTTGTTCTTGACGAACCGACAAACCATCTGGATATCAAGTACCAGCTTGAAATCATGGATATCGTGAAAAGTCTGGATGTGACAGTCATAGCTGCCGTTCATGACCTGAACATCGCTGCCATGTACTGTGACCGCCTCATTGCCATCAGCGGGGGGAAAGTAGCAGGTATCGGTACTCCCAGGGAACTTCTGACGGCAGAATTTATCAAAAAGCTGTATGGCGTGGACAGCCGTGTAGATATAGAAGAATCTACGGGCCGGATGAATATTGTATACCTTCCGCGCCATTGGAAAGAGAAAACGCCGCAGGTTTCAACTTCATAAAATCCGAATAAAGTAAAACTCCGGCAATTACGTTTTCAGCAGCGTGTATTGCCGGAGTTTTTTTGCTGCGAGTTTGGATAGTGTGTTTTTGCCGGATGGTGAACGATATGTTTATAAGCTTTAATTTATAACAAAGAACCAAAAAAGCTTTATTCTGCCACTTATGGGAATAAAGCTTTTTCAATGAAATCGAGATTATCCGGATCATGCTGATGATTTTTGCGGTGAAGTTTGAAAAATGGATCTTCTGTATTTTTCCTCTTCATGATGGCAGATCCTTCACTGATGCTGCAGATGACACCTTACTGTATTCCTCACCATGGGTATAGATTCTTCATGTTCGCTACGGATGACGATTAACGTTTCTCTAATTATGAAACCTTAACGTCTTATACAAGGATCATGGAGTCGGCCGTCAGAAGGAGCTGCTGGCGCACGCAGTGCGATTGAGGATACTCGCTTGTCATAATGATTTAAATCGTAAAAGAATAGTTAGCTTGCAGCTGACAGCTCACAGCTGATAGCTTTTATCTTCATACCGGCCTCCTCACTACAGCAGCAGATCCTTCACATTCGTTCAGGATGACGATTAACGTTAGCGTCACTCTTATCAAACAATAAAAAGACCGTCCGCTTATCCCCCGCTTACATAAAAATACGGTACCCATCACATCTGACGAGTACCGCATTCTATTTCTTATACTATTTCCTTATCCTTGTCTTTGCTTTCCAGTTTACGCTTCCGGGGAAATATGAGAACCGTACACATCACGGTAATCATTGTTTGCCTTATCATCTTCGCTGTTGACGCGGACACGTTCTACCTTATTTCTGTCATTGTCCTTGCCGGAAATACGGTCAACACGGATACGATCCAGACGAATCTGGCGGAGTTCCGGTTCGAACTCATTCATGGCTCTATCCATATTGTCATCTACCGGCGCTCCATTCTTCAATGCACGATAGAACATCGCCGCAAATTCATAGCGGGTCATGGTACGGTCGCCGCTGAACATGCCGTCCGGATAGCCTTCAAGGATGCCGTTTCCTGCCAATGTAGCCACATATTCATAAGCCCAGTGGTTTTCCGGCACATCGGGGAAGTCCTTCTTTTTACCCATATCCAGGATGCCGAGAATGGAATTCATCTTCTGCTCCATGGTATCCAGACGTTTCTTCAAATCCTTGTTCTCATCACGGAGATCGACGATTTCTTTCGCCATGGCTACTTTGGATGTGGATACATGGTTGCCCTGTCCCAGCTTCACGCTGACTCCGGCATTCACCATGTTTTCTCCTCCCCCGAAGGAGCCTCCCACGCTGAACATGGTGTCTTCATTGGGACGGTAGAATGCGCCTACCGATACTGCATGGGCGTCTTTGTAGTTGCCGTAGCCGGCTGCCACATCCCACTTGTCATCCGGGTCGAAGTCCAGCGGGTGGAGGGCTGCCAGTGCTGCCGCTCCCGCTCCGACACGGTTCACACGGGTTCCCAATTCGCCTACTTTATTGGTTACATTTTTGATATCCTGCGTGGAAGCGATGCCGGAAACGGAATAAGTGCTGCCGTCATTACGGGTGAAGTTCAAGGTATTCCCGTCAAGTGCTGCGGATGATGTATAACGATCCTTCAGGCCGGTGATGGTCGCTGTCGTTCCGTCATTATTTATCAAGGTAGCACTGCCTGTACCATTCGCAGCATAGGTAGCCGTGCCGCCGGTTACTACCGTGTCTTTGGCATTGACGGTATATGTCGTCGTATTCCCGGTTTTCTTGGATGTTACGGTTACATTGTCTCCCTTTTCTACCTTTGTCTTTTCAATTCCCAAGCTGCTTGTATCGACGGACAGGTTATATCCGACTTTCTTGCCGTTTTCCACTTTATCCGTAATCTTTACTGTCCCGTCCGTAGATTCCATCTTGGGTCCGCTGACAGTGTATTCTTTCCCGCCGTCGGCATTGGTGCCTTCCGTTACGGTTGCGTAATCTCCCGCTTTCACGGTGGTATGTTTCTTTTCCGCCGCTTCTGCCTTGGCTTCCACTTTCTTCAGCTGTGCCACATTGACAGCATCGGTATCTGCCGCACCGGCCGCTACACCGGTGATCTGGCGGGTGATACCTTTGGACGCATCGCCTACAGAAACGGCGTTTGCTGTCGATTTCCATACGCCTGTCGTATCGTTGGAATGATCGGCACCGGAAATATCATAACCGATTTTACCTTTTTCCGTGGACGCCACAGAACCGCTTCCCAGCGCTACCGCATCGGATACAGACGCTTTCGCACCCTCACCCATAGCTATGGAATTTTCTGCAGCGGTTTCTACAATGCCGCCGGAAACAGCAAAACTGTTCCGTGCATTTGCCTTGCTATTA
>OHJJ01000538.1_pt1 | contig 18438 bp, 14 predicted proteins | sample 1568551 | NCBI WGS metagenome assembly OHJJ01 (sample SAMEA3879505, study PRJEB24766) | human gut metagenome | biome: human-associated habitat; feature: feces | place: USA | collected 1985/1987 | reverse complement strand
AAATCGAGCCGTGTCAACAAAAAGTTTTGAAAATACGCCACTTTCGGCAGGGTGCAAGAAAAAGTGAAGTAAACTTTGGCAAAAAGAGAGAGGGCTGGACGCTGCCAGCCCTCTTGACAAGGATTACAGACAAAAAGAGGTGCGTGTTACTGTTTTGTAGCACGCACCCCTGAGAGGCAGAAATTATTTTATCGGATATCTTTAGTCAATGCCGTCTGTGTTAAGGTCGGACAGGTTCTTTCTTAAAAAGCGGTGCGTCTGAGCATCGTCACAAATGCGTGTCTCGTCATACTTGCTATCCGACCAGCTGGTATCCCCCTTTGAGCGAACAGTCAACTGTCCGTTGGAGATCGTGTAGGTGTTCGTATTATACGAGTTATTGGACTCATAGTAAGTCGTTCGCTGAAACCCTTCGTTTTGCTCCAACAGTTTCTGTCGGACGTCTTTCGTCAATCTCATAGTATAAACCTCCTGACATATCATTGTTCGGCCTCTCATAATAGAGGATGAATTTTTCGCGTCTGACATTCTGCGATTGGAAACGCTCAAAACCTCGGATTGACGATATACAATATTGGTTATCGCACCATGGTTTCGAACCGTTTCTGCAAGCGTTCAAATGTTTCGTCATCCACGGGAAGGAGCACATGAAACTCCATCTTGCCCTTGTCGTTGATCTCCGAGTGGACGTCCAGCGGACCGGACATCCCCTCGTCATACAACATCCGCAGGCACATACCCAGCTGACGGTCAGATTTTGCTAAAAGTTCGTGCATGGTTTTTACCTCCTACTTTATGCAACAGTTCTGATTCGCTGGTGCGGATCAACTAACGTTTCATTGATTGCCAACTGGATACCAAGGCGTTCTGCTTCTTCTGCCTTCGCAGCCGAGTGGTGCCAATTATCGGGCAGCCTTCTGATAAAAAGGGGAATCTGTTGGGTAACAGCATGCGTTTCGGAATCGTACACTTCCAACACGGGCTGTGTCGCATTGCTTAGATTGATGCTCACGCTCCCGACCACATCCTCGTCCGGAGCATTTTTCACCGTCTTTTTTAGCAAGGAAAGAATGTGGTCAATCTCATCCTTGTTCCTTGCACAGAGAACCAAAGCAACCAGCACCGTAACAGAGATACCGGCAACAGCCAAAAGCCCTTTGTGTTCCTTGACCCATTGCCTGAAATCTTTCATTCGCTGCTTCATGAAAAGAACCTCCTCAAAATAATTTGATATTCCGCCTATGGGAGTAAATCGCCGCGGCTACGGCGGGAACAGCAAGGCTTCTCCAATTGACGGATTCATACAACCGTTTGACAGATGCTTCCTCTGCAGTAGGCTCCTTGCGGTCTGCCTCAGCAGTTGTTTTCTTCTGTGTTTCGGAGTGTTCACCATCTTCTGGACGATCTTCGCCAAGGAATCCAAAGTTTGCCGCCAGTTTCTCAATACGCGCCATCAGGATTGCATAGTCCTCAATGATTTCATCACAGTTTACTGGGCAAAGGGTGCGTTGCTCTTTATGGTGAGCACAAATTGTTTCCGCAATAGCTACAACTTGTTCGGCAGTCATAGCGTTTTCGGGTGATTCAAAAGACTGGATTTCATAGGAGAGTGCGCCGCCACAGCACACAAAGATTTTCTGATAGTCGTCTTGGACGTGGGCTTTCTCGGTTGGAAGCAGGAGCATCGTGTGAAAGCTTGCCGGAAACTGATCTTGCAGGTATTCCCGCAGAAGAGCTTCCTTGATACTCATTTTGTCAGTAAGACTATAAGTGATCTTGCCTTCATCTTTTGTCAGCAATCCGCTCGGAGTGATCGTTATATCACCGTCCCAGTTTTTGACCTCGACAACAAACAGTCCATACGGCGCAACAACGATGGCATCGTACTCAGCCTGAACATCCTCGTCCTCCAACTGGACGTTATAGAGGATTCGGATGTTCTTATCCAGAGAAAGCAGCTTCAGGGATTTCCGCGCCATTCGTTCACCGCACATTCCTTTGATGTAGGTGCCGATGGTATAGCTGAGCTCCCGCATATTGGTTTCAAAGCGGCAATATGTATCGGTCTGCGCCAAACCGTACTCTTCGGCCAGCGTTTTGAAGTGCAGCATGATGTCCTTGTCCCGGAGATTTTCGGCGTGGGTCTTTTCAAAAACACCCCTTGCCATTGCGGCTTGCAGCTCTTTCAGGTGTTCGATCACCTCTTGATTAGTGTAGAGCCGGTAAGGACTCGTGCCAAGGCCCTGCAAGGATGCGATAATTTGTTCGGTTCGGTCATTCATTGCTTTCTCCTTCCTTCGTCATAGTCTCTTGCTGATGCTTGCAGTAGATTTGGATTGCTTTGGAGGTAAACCACCAAACGCCATGTTTCCTATTTCCATCGAAAATTTTAATTGATGACTCACACCCAATACTAGAAGCGATGCTGTTTAGCAGTTCTAATTGGGCCACTTCCGAAAATGCTCCAATGTTACTAACCAGTTCATGTAGTTTTCGGATTTCAGATTGAACTTCATCGGACCCGGTCGTATATCTATTTTGGGCAAGACTTTCAATATTTAGGAAAACTTTTACTGCAGGAATTTCAAGAAATATATCGGGAGTACTTTCTAACGATTTTATCTTGTATGAAGCATCGTAGTAATCAACTGCTTCCTTGATAAAATTATAGCATTTTTCACCAAACGCTTCTTTTATATCATCCTCATATATTTCTCCGATTAAAATCCGGCAATGTCCAAGCTGCTTAAACCACGAATCTGGCACAACATTCTTATCCAGTTGCCTAAGAGTTTCTACTTGTTGCTGAACAGAATCATCATTGTATGGAACACCTCTCGTATAAAATCCTGCGATGTTTTCTATTGTTCTTGCCCACTGTTCTCCATCAGCTTCAGAAGCAAAATCAACAATAAGACTCTTCCAAAATTCAGCACTGGATTCAGAAAAAAATAATGACAGAAATTTTCCAAGCAACGGAACAACAGCTTCATATGGAATATCTTCGAGCTTGTTATTTTTGCCGCAAAGGTCGGAAGGGAGAATATCCATTTCGTTATATGCGCGTGCAATCTCAATCATTGATTCAAGCTCTTTTTTCTTTTGTTCAAGTCCTGCAATGAGGTTTTCAATCTCATCATGCTTGTTATAATTGGGATTGGAAAAAATCGCCTTAATTTCTGGAACCTCAAGCTTCAACTCTTGATAAAACTTGATTTGCCAGAGCCTTTCAATTTCAGCTTCACCGTACATCCAATATCCGCGATTATTTTTAATTTTCGGCTTAAGAGCGATTCCGGCTTTTTCATATTCCTGAATTCTCTGTCGTTTTATTCCTACAAGTGTAGCGACTTCGCTTGATGTTTTCATTCCGCTTGACCTCCTTGCAGATTAAGCATAAAACTGCACAAGTTGTGCAGTCAAGGCCTTTTTGAAATATTTTCAAAAAAATAGCAGGCACACCATGTTTCCATAGTGTACCTGCCTTTTTCGCCTTTACGGGTTCGGTGTACCTACTACACCAATCCACCTATTCAATTCTTACACCACACCGCTTTGTAAGGCTCCTTTTCGGGAAAACGTCCCAAAATTGGTGTAGTTGTGGTGTAGTACCGCAGATGTTGCTTGAAATCTGTTCAAAATTTCGTCGTATCTGCGTTTTAATTTTGTATTTTACTGCTCAATCGGCTTCATCGTGAGGATGTCATCGACGAGCAGTTATAAGCCTTTATTCGAACGGTATCGTTTGGCGTATGAATTGGCGTGAATGGCGTATGACGTATTTGGCCTATGCTTTATTTTATTCTTCAGGGTCTTTCCACTGTGCGAACTGACGGTCAAGATTTTCAAATTCAGACTTACGCAGTTCCTTGGTCACATCCGCATAGATGTTCAAGGTCGTGGAAATATCCGAATGTCCCAGCGCATCCTGAATCACCTTGATGTTCACGCCCGCTTCGCACATCCGGGTCGTGAAGGTATGCCGCAGGGTGTGGCCGCTGAAACGCGGCAGGAGTACGGTGCTGTTCGGATTCTTCGCCAACACTTCATCGTTGCAGTCCCGGATGATGCGCCGGATGGCCTTGTTCAGCGTTCCCTGATGCTGGCACTCACCAAAGCGGTTGACGAAGATGAAGTCCGTGTAACCGTCCACCGTTACCGTGCAATGGATCTCTGCTTCTTCCTGATAGGCACGTTCCTTTTCAAAGGCTTCTTTCACGAAGTCCATCATCGGAACAGTGCGGACACCGGCCTTTGTTTTGGGCGAGTGGCAGTTGAAGTAGCAGCCCTTCTTGCCGCCGTTGTTCTCACGGTGGTCGTAGTTGACCAGCGTGTGGTTGACGGAGATCGTACCTTCCTCTAAATCCACATCGCACCAGCGCAGGCCAGTGGCTTCTCCTACGCGCAAACCAGTTCCCAGCATGACCGCGAAAATCGGATACCAGTGCTGGTACTTCGGCGTTTTGGAGAGGTAGGACAGCAGCAGATTCTGCTCTGCCACGGTCAGTGCCTTACGGCGGTTGGTTTCAAACTGGTGTGCCTTTTTCAGTTCCCGCAGAACATTGTCCGAAGGGTTGCTCCGCAGATAGCAGTCATCCACCGCCATGTCCAACACTTGATGCAGAACCGTGTGTACGCTGTCAATCGTGGAGATCTGCAAGCCCCGCTCGTCTGCCAGCGTGTTGTAGAACTGCTTCACATCCGACTTTTTGAGCGCAGACACCTTCGATTTGCCGAAATCCGGCTCCACGAACTGCCGATAAAGGTACAGATAGTTCTGAAAAGTGTTGTCCTTCAGGCCGCGCTTGACCTTTGCCCACAGGGTGAACACATCGTTCAGGGTGACGTACCGTGCTCCTGCCTTGATGCCTTCCAGCGAATCTCGCTGAATGTCGTTTTCCTTTTCCCGAAGCTCCTCCAAGGTCGCGGCATAAATAGAATGTCGCTTGCCATCCGGGGAAGTCCAACGGAAATCGTACTTGCCATCTTTGCGCTGGGATTCGCCCTTGCGGAGAACCACACGCGCCTTGTCCTTGCGTTTCGTATTCTGATTTGTTGCCATGAGCGTTGCTCCTTTCTACATTGCGATACAGAAAAGAGCGTTGTTCCATGTTCATAGTACCACAGATACGCCATTCTCTGCAAGACGTTTTGAAAAATATCCGGGACATTTTCAAAGCGAGTACATTCGCTCCGTGTATTCATCCAGCTTGCGCCGCTTGATGAGCCGCTTGGAACCCACCCACAGCACGAACTGACAATGCTTCTTATCCGATAATGAACGCAGCTTGTTGATGCCAATGCCAGAGTAAGCCGCAGCTTCTTCCAGCGTCAGATTGCTCTTTTCCCAAATCGGAACTTGTCGGGACTTGGTCCCTCCATCTTGCTGATGCAAGACCGTTCCGTCGCTTAAAGTCCCCACTGGGGACTTCATTGCTTCGCAAACGCGAACTTCCTTCATAGGCAGACCTCCATATCCTTGTAACCGAACGCCTGTAACCGGGCAAGAAAACTCTCTTTTTCTGTACACAGGACATTCGGTGGACTTTATACTTTTTCTTATCTTTTTAAGGTTACATGGTTACAGAAAGCGGAAAACACAGTAATCATGCGGTTTTTGCGCCGTAACTGCAGCGTAACCAAACCTGTAACTGACCGTGTAACCGCTGTCCATCAGAAGGGAAAGCCCAGCTGCTTGGCTTCCGCATCCGTTATTTCGGAGAAATCTTCAGCCCCGGTTTCGGGGCTGGTTACATATATATCAGAGCACAAGAAAACACCCTGCAAGATTTTTAGTCTCGTAGGGTGTTTCATATATAGCATCTCGTGAATCACGGATTGCGGCATTAGTATTTTTTTGATAATGTGTAGGTATAGCAGATGTCAATAATCAAAAGAACTGCTACAATGCTCATTGTCCACCAAAAGCAAGAAAAGCCTTTCGTCAAAAAGCATACTATGATTATAATAATACCTCCCACGATAAACGAAATACCTCCAAAACGTTGGCTTTTTTTCCACGCTGTTTCATTTTTTATACTCCATACGGTTCTCAGCCCTACAACTGAGTTCATTCGTAGTTTTGGCATAATGTTACCCAATAGAACCATTGAAACTCCAAGCAGTCCGAATAAAAGTTGATTTATATCAAGTGCAATGGAAGACAGATTTTCAATCGAATTGAAATCCGCATACAAAAAATAGACTGTCATAGCGTTGAAAAGTGCAAGAGATGCTATTCCAGTCACAATACATACATTTTTGTTATTACTTCCATTTTCTTCTTGTTTTGAGGATAACTTAGCCATGGCAAGCATAAAATAGCCAAATAAAACTGTAATCACAGGGAAAATTAGTGTTTCATATTTGCTGCCCCAACGTGTCACTTGATTATTCATATCATAATGAGCCGGGATCAACTCTGGCAAGAACTGTAAGGCAATCAGAACAACTGCCAATGGTAAAAACATGAGACTGTAAAAAACGACCATTTTCTTTTTCATCGTTGATCCCCTCGCAAATTACTGATCCACATAATGGTTTCATCAAGGATAGATAAATTCAATTCATAATAAATATAATTTTTGTATCGAGTTTCGTAAATTAAGTCTGCTTTTTTCAGCTTCGATAAATGGTATGACAATGCCTGTGGTGTTATATCCAATGCGATCGCTAAATCTCCTGAACTTATTTTACCTTCCTGTAACTTTAGCAGGTTTTTTCGACGTGTATCGTCTGCTAAAGCAGCTAACACTTCATTTATAGCCAAGCGGTCACGCTCCAATCTATTTCAAATAATCCTTAAATAGATTGTATCACACATGCGTTCTTTACACAAGACTATTTCAAAATATTTTTAAATAGCAAAAAGATACCGTCAATGGTCACGATAAACATTTCCTTACCCATATTTATTATATGTAAATAATCTGACTATAAATGATTTTTCTAATCTCCGTTTCAACATCTTTCCGGGAGAGAACGAAGTAGCAAAACCGCATGGCTTTCCTGCCCCCTCTCGGCGGCGTTTTCCGGCTCTCCCTTGCGGGGTCATCGCCGGGTATCCCATGCAGACGGTCATTCGGTTCTCAAGGTTCGATGAAGGCTTGTAGAAAGCCTATCACAATCAAATAAGTATTTTTAGGACGTATCAGGTCCGGTTTTGAGGGAGAAAACCGGACCTGGGAGGTCCGGTTCTTGTGAACGGCTCTGGATAGAGCATACCATAAAATTGTTCGATTTTTTAGGAGGTGATACTTCCGCTTTTTGCCTTCAAAACCGGAAGTAATAGTTCCGGTTTTGTGCAATATTGAATGAATCAACGACGATTTTTTGGAAACGATTTTTTTCTACAAGAAATTTGCTTATTCAGCGTCTGTTAAGATACGCAGTCGGCACAGTTTATGTGCTGAATATCGGGTTTTGGCGAAGCTCAACAAGTGTTTTTGAAGTCGGATTTGAAAAATCTGATTCAAAAATTTCGAGGTGGTACCAACTCGCCCTGTTTGCTGCGGTTGCAAACTCGAAAATTTTTGTGCAGAAAAATAACCGCCCGCTTCAAGTTGAACTTGAAAACGGACGGTCTCGATTGCAAAATGATTTTCAAATTTTGGAAGAACGTTGAGAGGTTTCATAGCACCCGCAAGCAATGCAGACGTATATACATCTGCTTATTTTGCTTTGCAAAATACTTGTTGGGAACACCCAAACCCTCGAACTGCATCCCGTGGATGCAGGCTGTTTTAAGCAAACAAAAAGGAAAACGGTTTTACTTCTTGCGGAATTCTCCATACAGCCACTCTGCCAGAGCTGACATAATAGCCTTGTACTTGCTGGTATCCTCAAACAAGGAAGAGAAGGTGTCCTGCGCTTCGAGATAGCTGTCCTGTGCGGCAGTGTCAAAGGCTTTGGGGAAGATGCTCTCGGTAAAGATCTGCGGGTCGGAGCTGCGTGCCAGCTTTGCCAGCTTCGGGTCGGCCAGCAGACGGTCATGCAGGGCAGTAAGCAGCACCCGGTCGGCGTTGGTGAACTCGCCCTTGAACTTCTCGTTGATCTTCAAAATAATCTCGTCCAGCGGCTCCTTGGGGTCGTGGCCGAGAGCACCTTTCTGGGTGACTGGCTCGTAGATGCCCTTGGCGTGCTCCAACTCGATGGCCCCGGCAAAGGTCTTTTGCAGCTTGTAATACTCCAGCTGCAATTTGCCCTCCAAGTCCAGCGGAGAGACCTCGTCCGGCGGCAGCAACTTGAGCAGGTAAGCGCAGAATACGTTCTCCTTGTGCAGCTCTTCATCGAACATCCGCGCCACCTGTGAAACGTAGCCGTACCACTTGACAAGGCTGCGCAGCAGACGGCGGAACTGGTACCGCTCGGCCTGCGTTTTCTGGTTGTAGCGGTCTGCCACCGGCTTCAAGACGCTGCTCATGCGGCCCACGGCGTTTTTATCCTGCTTGGTGCTGCGGAAATACTCCTTGGCAAAGGCTTCCACGTCTGCATCGGAATAGACCGCAAAGCTCCGCAACTCTTTCTGGGTCTTGTAAATGAGGTCGGTGTTGACCTCCTGCTCCAGAAAGGTTTCCTGATAAAACGGCTGGAAGGCCTCCCGGATGTCCTCGGCCTTGTTCACAAAATCCAGCACAAAGGTGTCGGTTTTGCCGGGACAGGTACGGTTCAGGCGGGAGAGGGTCTGCACTGCCTTGACGCCCTTCAGCTTTTTGTCCACGATCATGGTGTGAAGCAGCGGTTCGTCAAAACCGGTCTGGTATTTTTCTGCCACGATGAGCACATTGAAGTTGTTATGAAACTCCTTTTTGGTCTGGCTCTCCGCAATGTGGCTGCCGTCAGCGCGGACGTTCAGGGACTGCTCCGTGTACTCCACGCCGCCGTCCGGTACGGCACCGGAAAACGCCGCTAAGATCTGCACATCGTCATAGCCCTGCTCCGCAATGTAGCGCTTGACCTCGTGGAAGTATCGCACCGCCGCCAATCGGGAGGAGGTGACCACCATCATCTTGCCCCGTCCGCCGATCTTGTGGCTGGTGGTCTCCCGGAAGGTCTCTACAATGATCTTTGCCTTCTGGCTGATGTTGTAGGGGTGTAGCTCTTCATACTTGCGGATGAGCTTCGCCGCTCGGCTGGCGGGCAGGTCGGGGTTGTCCGGGATGGTCTTGGCAATCTTAAAGCAGGTGGAATAGGTCATGTAGTTTTGCAGCACATCCAGAATGAACCCTTCCTCAATGGCCTGCCGCATACTGTAAATGTGGAAAGGGTGGTGGCTGCCGTCCGGGTACTCGGTGCCGAACAGCTCCAGCGTGGCGGCTTTTGGGGTGGCGGTAAAGGCAAAGAAGGACAGGTTCTTGTGCCGCCCATGGGAGGTCAACTCCTTCACCAGCGCATCCTCCGGGTCGATCTCGTCCTCCGCTTTGCCCTCCAGCTCGGCATATTCCCGCAGCGCGTCCTCGGTGTCGGCAAGGGCGGCTTTCAGCTTCAAAGCAGAGGTGCCGGTCTGGGAGGAGTGCGCTTCGTCGATGATAACGGCATAGTTCTTCCCGGCGGTCTTGTTTACCTCAGTATAGATGACCGGGAACTTTTGCAGCGTGGTGATGATGATGCGTGCGCCGTTGTTGATGGCATCCCGCAGGTCGCCGGAGTTTTTGTCCTCGCCGATGGCCTCCACCGCACCCAGCGTATGGTCGAAGCCGGAGATGGTCTCCTGCAGCTGTGCGTCCAGCACGGTGCGGTCAGTCACCACGATGACGCTGGCAAACACCGGCTTGTTCTCGGTGTTGAACAGGGAAGCCAGCCGGTACGCCGTCCAAGCAATGGAGTTGGACTTGCCCGACCCGGCGCTGTGCTGGATGAGATAGTGCTGCCCGGCACCCTTTTGCCGCACATCTGCCACCAGCTTGCGCACCACGTCCAGCTGATGGTACCGGGGAAAAATCAGGGTCTTGCCGTCCTGCAGACTCATAAACTTTTGCAGAATGTCCATCATGCTGTCCTTCTGGAACACTTCTTCCCAGAGGTAGGCGGTAAGGTAGCCGTTGGGGTTGGGCGGGTTGCCTGCACCGCCGTCCCGCCCGGCACCGTTGGAGCCCTGATTGAAGGGCAGAAAGCGGGTGTCCTTGCCCGCCAGCCGGGTGGCCATCCACACCTCGGTCAGGTCTACGCAAAAGTAGCCCAGAATGCGCTTGTTGAACTGGAAACACACCTCCCGGGGGTCCCGGTCGTGCATCCACTGCTGCTTGGCGTTCTCCACAGTCTGCCCGGTGAACTGGTTCTTCAGCTCAAAGGCAAACACAGGGATGCCGTTTACCGCCAGCACCATGTCCACCGAGTTGTGGGTGGTGTCGGAGTAGAACCACTGCCGGTTGCAGGTGATCTCGTTTTGGGCGTAGCGCTGGGCGTCCTTCTGGTTCAGCGCGGACTCCGGCTGAAAATAGCACACCCGGAACCGCCGTCCCCGGTGCTTGAACCCATATCGCAGCACCGAAAGCAGCCCGTCCGCATCGCAGGCATTATTAAAGGCCGTGCAGAACTTCCGCACCGGGTTTACCGGGTTCTGCTTTTCAAAAAATGCCCACTCGTTTGGCTGGGTCTTTTGCACAAAGCGGATGAGGGTGTCCACAAACAACCCCAGCTTGGGGTCGTAGCAATCCCCGTTGCGGGTGTAGCCCCCGGCAGGGGAGAGCAGCGCCGCCGCAATGTCCGATTCAAACTGCTTTTCGGTGGTGATAAGGGACATTTGAAATCCGCCTTTCTTTAAGAAAATTGGTGAATTTGATACAACAAATGAATTTTTGAACATTTTTTGTTGTGCGGGTTGTAAAAATTGCCAGTTGACACTTGTTAGAAGATTTGCTATTATACTTGTAAATTAGCATCGGAAATTCAGGTGTCTATCTAATAGATATCTGTTTTAGAAGGTGTTAGAAAAAGACCTATCCATCTTGGTTTCTCTTTTTATGAGATACTGAATTGTGTGGGTCTTTATTTTTTACCCCATTTTAGGTAGTCGTACATTCGGATCAATCTTTTAATGTTGCTTCTTGTATTAACATCAAAGTGATCGAGAGCATCAGGGTCATTTGTAAATATCTCGCGTAAGATTTGACCTAAATAATCTGCATCCATTTTATCTTCAGGTAAAGAACACATGACGCGATATGCTTTGGGAGGGTTATCTTTTAGTGTTTCCCAAAGATTTTGTAAAGAGGAATAGCAATCAGTGGTGGAGCGATATTTTTTGTTAGTCTTTGTGGCAAGGTCATCGAAATTACTTTTTGTTTCTGATCGAATTTGGGGAAAATCTTCCTGTGTCTGTATTTGACTAAGATAGCGATATACAGGAAGATCGCCGCTATTGATTCTTCGCATTTCGGGATAGGCATACCTTAAAAGCTGTTCAGCAGAATAGTCAGTCAAATCTCCCATGACGATACTACGATACCATTCATTTGCATGAACAATACTCTGCAATCCGCGCTCACCCGTATTGGAAACACCAATAGAAATAGCCAGACAATTTTCATCGATGTTTTTATCATCAATTTGACCAACTTTCATAAGAGGGCCCGGCTTGCTGGTGACAACGTAGGTGTACATCTCTTCTTTGAAGCGACGTAAGAGTTTCACAGGAACAGAGGCTTGTTTGGCGGCCAGTGCGTCATAGAGAATCCCAAAGTCAGAAAGTGTAAGCCTTGTCATAGAAAAAATCTGTGGGCCAATAGCCATCGCATAAGAAGAAACTGCATAACCAGTCATACTGGGGTTATAGTCAACAAAAACAAACCGTTCCTGTAACCGGTCGGCCTTATCCCTTGGCAGGCAAAGTAGAATATCGTTCAAAATCTTTTGAATATCTTGATCTGTAAGAGAGTAACCGATATAGATAATTGGATACTCCATGAAAATTGTCATGAGCTTTGCTGCAAGGTATTTGCTTTTATCGTTAAAAACTTCGTAGTCCCACTCATTGATAATAAGAGTTTCTGGCAGGGAAACGGAACCATGAATCTTATAAATTTCAGCGATACCTTGTATGGCAGAGAAAACAAGCTGGTCTTGCCCAACATAAGGAGTATAATCGTCAAAGAGCTTTTCAAAGAAAAGGTCATAGTTGGTCGTGATAATACCTGCAAGGTTTTTCTTGGAAATATTCTTTAATTTTTGAATTTCATCTTTGTATTCGGGGAGCGCAACAGACTTTTCCTTTAGATACCATGCAATTTCAGCTTTGAAGGGTGAACAACCGCGCTCTACGGCATTCAGAACAAAAGATTCGTTTGTACGCATGGTTGGAGTGTTATACCACTTGGTGTCAAAATCCTGCTGAATTAAAGTGGCGATTTTAGGCATAACACCTTGTGTGGAACCCAACTGCTGAGCCTTACTTTCGTAGGCACGATAGGCAAAGCGGTCAGAGTTCACTCTGGAAGCAAATTCGGTTAATAAGCCTTTCCAATCGGGGAGATTATAGTAACGACGGGTAATGCCAGAACCAACAAACAAAAAGGGAATGGTATTAAAATGTGAAACAATATCTTGAATTGTCATATAATCTTCCTTTCCCAAAGAAATATTCTAAATTTCAATTAATTGAGCTACTTTGTTGTATTCTAAAACGAGTTTATACATTCGATTTTGATGGTTTGCATCAATAATATGCATGACGACGATGCTGTCTGAAAGATTCTCTATATAATTGAATTTTATCACAAAAGCCATTCCCTTTTCAATCATTTCAGGGCGTAAAGGAAAATAACAATGATCGCCAACAGTTATCTTTTCAATAATAAATTCGGCCTTGTTGGAGTTAATAAAGTTTCCTTGAATGTGCTGTAGGTGCTCATGGTACTCTGCAGAACCAACGAATGAAAATAAAAACACATGATTATTTGATGGAATAATTCGAGAATCACCGTAATCGATAGGACAAAAGAATGGCCGGGCGGCTTCTGCTTTTTCAGAATCTCGAACTTTTCTATCTCGATAAAGGGTAATTCCAACGCCAATCAATGCGATTATACCACCAATGAACGCAGAAGCTAAAGGAACGATAACGTCTGTAAGCCAGTTTACTGCTGGAGTAGACACAGAGATACAATTCATTTTACACCTCCCTCTTTCCCGTTACAACCTCATAAATCAAACTTTTCTTGTAGCTTTCCATTTCTTTTACCAGCTGCCCTTTCTTTGCAATCAGCCCGTCAATCTTGGCGCACTTGGCGTCAAGATAGTCGGCGATTTCTTTTTGTTCGGTTAGTGTAGGAACAGGCAGAAGGTAATTACAAATAGTGGAAATATTAACATGAGGGGAAGTGCTTCCAATCGTGTCTGCAACTCCCTGTAGATATACGGACTCCGAATTAAGGGCATACATTGCATATTTAGGGTATAAGAATTTGGTATTACAACGGAATTGCATAATACGTTGTCCTAAACAATATTTGTTGCTTTCTGGAACAATACACGCTAATCCCCAACGCTCACCCTCGCGTCCATAAACAATATCATCTTTATCTAATGTTAAACGGCGTGTGCGTTTCTTGTACTCAGAGACATCAAGACGGTACATATCTTCATCACGGCGAAGAGAAGCTAAAGCTTGGTCAGCAGTTCGAATTACATAGTAATTGCCTGTAAAGGAGTAAGTGGGTGTTTCATGTGGACAGTCAACAATAACATTCATTAAATATTTAAGCTTAATATGTGAACATTGTTGTGTTGCTACAGCCTGCGTAATAACTGCCTGTTTGAGCTTTTTGTATTCCTCGATACTGGAACGAGTTTTGGACAGCAAGACATCAATCTCAGAACATTTTGCATCTAAATAATCCGAAATCTTTGTCTGTTCATCCGTTGACGGATAATGAACTGGACAATTACGGATAAAACTAGGAGAAATGCGCTTTAGTCCACCAGTACCTGTCATGGTTGAGCAAGCCCTTGCCACAAATGCTTTATTCTGAAGCCAGTAGAAGAAGTAGTGTGTAGAAATACTTTTTGGACGAAAAATAAATAGTTCAGAACTGCCGAGACCAAAACCGGAAAAAAGATTGTTCATGATGGCGATATTGCCGTTTTCAAAGCAGGGCGTAACCTTTGCCATAGCAATATCACCATTTTGAAATGGTGTTAGCGTATGCGAAAGGTTTCCATAAAGTGCAGAACGATTTTCAAAGCCGCCATTTTTGACGCACTCCATGGGAGTATATGTGATTTTGGATTCATCAGTTAAATAACTGGTATCACAAGTGGGTTCAAAATCTGCGAGGTACTTTAAGCGGATGACTTCCCACCCCTCCGGGATCTCCCCAATCCATTCAATGCCGCTGGCTTTCATTTTCCGTGCCATGGTCAGCCCTCCTTATGGAACAGCTCTGCCAGCCCGGCGGAGATGTCCTGTTCCAGTGCGGTAATGCGTGCCACGATATCCTCCACGGCTTCCGGTGCCTGATACTCATAGAAATAGCGGGTCATGGGGATCTCGTAGCCCACCTTGGTCTTGCTGTAGTCGATCCATGCGTCGGGGGCGTAGGGCAGAACTTCCCGGGCAAAGTAGGCGTCGATATCCTGCACCAACGGCACATTTTCGGTGTCCCGTAGGCTGGTGTCCGGCACAGGCTTGCCGCGCTTCAGGAGGATGTTGCCCGCTTCGTCCCGCTGGGGGCGCTCCACCACGATCTTGTTGTAGCCGAACTCCACGCTCTCGAACACCTTGCTCTCGCAGTAGATGCCGTTTTTGTCACCGTACACCTTACCATTGGCAAACTCGCCGTAGGCGGTGATAATCAGCTCCCGGCAGGCATCGGTGATGTCGTTGCGCTTGGTGCCGATGCTCTTGCGGCGAGGCTCAAAGCAGTGGCTGGCGTCAATAAGCTGTACCTTGCCCGCACGGTGGGCGGGCTTATCCTTGCTGAGCACCCAGATGTAGGTGGAGATGCCGGTGTTCATGAACATATCGGTGGAAAGCTGGATGATGCAGTCCAGCCAGTCGTTTTCCAGAATATACTGCCGGATGTTGCTGGGCCCGCTGCCTGCATCGCCGCTGAACAGGGGAGAGCCGTTCTGGATAATGGCCATCTTGCCTTTGTTTGCCAGCTTGGCAAGGCCGTTCAGCACGAAAAGCTGCTGACCATCGCTGATCTTTGGCAGACCGGGCGCAAAACGCCCCATCTCGCCCCGGGCGGCCTCGGCTTCCACCGCCTTCTGCTCCCGCTTCCAGTCGATGCCGAAGGGAGGGTTGGAGATGATGTACTGGAAGGTGAACCCGGGGAACTGATCCTCCGACAAAGTATCACCGAACCGCATATTGTTGGGGTCGCCGCCCCGGATCATCATGTCCGCCTTGGCGATGGCAAAGGTGGAGGGGTTGAACTCCTGCCCGAAGCAGGTCACCTCAATGTCACTGTTCAGCTCGTGGATGCGCTCCTCCATGCAGCTCAGCATCTGGCTGGTGCCCATGGCCATATCGTAAACGGTCATGCTGCTGGTATCGAGGTCGGCTTCGGACAGCAGCAGGTCGGTCATCAGATAGATGATATCCCGGCTGGTGAAGTGCGCTCCGGCTTCCTCGCCAAAGCTCTCAGAGAACCGCCGCACCAGGTCCTCAAAAATGTAGCCGCAGTCCACAGCGCTGATCTTGTCCGGGCCAAGATATCCCTTCTCAGAGCCGAACTCCTTGATAACGAGGTAGAGGGTGTTGCTCTCCACCATCCGCTTGATGATGTTGTCAAAGTCGAACTTTGCCAGCACGTCCTGTGCGTTGGCAGAAAAACCGGACAGGTAATCCCGGAAGTTGGACTCAATGTTGTCCGGGTCTGCCAGCAGGGTCTCGAAGGTGAACCGGCTGGTGTTATAGAACTGGTAGCCGGAGGCCTTCTGCAAAAAGCCGTCGATGACCTGCAGCTTTTTCACCTTTTCGTAGGTGTCCAGCACTGCCTGATGGGTGGGCAGTAGGCAGTCGTGGAACCGCTTCACCACGGTCATGGGCAGAATGACCAGACCGTACTCGTGGGGCTTGAACGGCCCACGCAGCATATCGGCTACGTTCCAGATCATGGCGGCTTTTTCGGCAATGTTGGCACCTACGGCGGTGATCTTATCGTTTGGCATACGTTGCTCCTTATTTTTTTTTGTGATAGGTGGACATTCTGATTTTACAACAATGGGTGTCCCATAAAGTGGACGGAAGACTGCTTTTCCTGAAAAATGATTCTTGCATCTATTGTACCACGGATTTTGAGGAATGACTATATTTTGCCAAAAAGAAATGCCCGTCTGAAAACCAGACGGGCATACTGTAAATCAAATCATTTGAAAATGCTTCAATGCTTCCACAATTGCATCTTCTTTCTCCTTCGGACACTGGGGCTGCTTCGTATTTTCGGACTTCGCCTTGTGGTGGTTCTCCCGTACCTCCAGACCGCATTTCTGCTTGACCTGCGAGATATACAGGGAAGAAACCTTCAGCCCAGTCTGTTCCAACACACGGGCCTTGATTTCAGGATAGGTCGCACCCTTTTGCAATCCTGAAGTGTCCATGCCCTCCAAAGAGAACTCTACACGGACTTTTTTGGAGTCAATCTCACCCTTGGAAAGTGCAATGACGCACTCAACATGCTTCGTTCGCGGAAACAGATCCACGGGCTGCACCTTCTCGGCGCGATACCCATGCTGTCCGAGCCACGCGGCGTCGCGGGCGGCGGTGGAGGGATTGCAGCTGACGTAGACCACCCGGCGGGGGGACATCTGGACGACGGCGGAAAGGGTCGTCTCATCGCAGCCCTTGCGGGGCGGGTCGAGCATAATGACGTCAGGCCGCAGGCCCTCAGCGGCGAGGCGGGCAGCGGCCTCGCCGGCATCGGCACAGAAGAAGCGGCTCTTGGCGGCGACGGCATCGCCCATCCGGGCGGCATTGGCCTTGGCACTGTCGATGGCCTCGGGAATGATCTCCACGCCGATCAGCTCACGGCAGTGGCCGGCCATCGAGAGGCCGATGGTGCCCATGCCGCAGTAGAGGTCGAGCAGGACATCGTCCGGCTCAAGCTGGGCGTATTCGGCAGCGACGCCGTAGAGGCGCTCGGCAGCCAGCGTGTTGACCTGATAGAAGGAGAGGGGGCCGAGGCGGACGGGCACGCCGCAGAGGGTGTCCTCGATGAAGCCCGGGCCATAGAGGGTCACGCTCTCCTCACCGAGGATGACGTTGGTCTTTTTGGCGTTGACATTGATGAGGATGGTGGCAATATCGCGGAACTTTTCCCGGAGCAGGGCTACCAACTCATCGCTGTGGGGGAGCTTCGGGCGGGTGCAGACGAGGCAGACCATGATCTGGCCGCTGTGTGCGCCCCGGCGCAGGAAGATGTGCCGCACGAGGCCCTTGCCGCGCTCTTCGTCATAGGGCTGGATGCCGTGGGCAGCGAAGAAGGCGCAGAGAGTGTTGCCGATGTCGTTCAGGACGCCGGGCTGCAGCTTGCAGTCGGGGCAGGGGACGATGCGGTGGGTGCGCCCGGCGTAAAAACCGATGCAGGGTGCGCCGTCTTTATCGCGGCCCACCGGGAACTGGACTTTGTTGCGGTAGCGGTCTACCTCAGGGGAGGGGAGGGCGTCCAGCACAGGCACATCCAGCCCGCCGATGCGGCGGAAGGCGTCGGCGACGCTCTCCTGCTTGGCACGCAGTTCGGCAGCATAATCCAGATGCCGCAGGCTGCAGCCGCCGCAGGGGCCGGCTACCGCGCAGTCCACCGGGATGCGATCTGGCGAGGGGGTGAGCAGCTTGTCCAGAATGCCGAAGGCGTACCGGCCGCAGTCCTTGACGATGCGCACCTGCGCCTCGTCGCCGGGGGCAGTGCCCGGGACAAAGACGGCCTCGCCCTCCGACGAGTGGGCCACGCCGCTGCCGTCATTGGAAAGGCGCTCGATGCGCAGGGTGAGAAGCTGATTTTTTTGTAAGGGCATGGATGAATTTCTCCTTATGTCTCGTCAGGGGCGGGCTGGACGTCTGCGTCAGCCTGCGAGGTCATATACTTGCTGGGCGGCACACCCTTGGCGCGCTTGAACACCCGCGAAAAATAGAACTGGTCGAGGAAGCCCACGGACGCCGCCACCTCGGCGATGGACAGGGTGCCGCCCCGCAGCAGCTTGCAGGCCTCGTTGACCCGGTATTCGGTCAGGTAATCAATGGGGCTTTTGCCCACGTTGAGCATGAACACCCGGTAGAGGTGGCTGCGGGAGACACCGACGCTCTTGGCGACGTCGTCGATGGAGATGTCGTGGGAGTAGTTGAACTGGATGTACTTGATGGCGTTCAGGACATACTGGCTGGAGGAAGAGGTGCTGTGGGGGCGGCTCTCGCTGGTCTCCCGCATCAGGGCGGAGATGAACAGGTAGAGATAGCCCACCATAGCAGCCTCGTCCTGAGGCTGCAGCCCGCGGGAGGAG
>OHJJ01000535.1_pt1 | contig 18541 bp, 9 predicted proteins | sample 1568551 | NCBI WGS metagenome assembly OHJJ01 (sample SAMEA3879505, study PRJEB24766) | human gut metagenome | biome: human-associated habitat; feature: feces | place: USA | collected 1985/1987 | reverse complement strand
AAGATACTTTTTCATTTTGTATTTGTGTTATGTAAGTAATGTATTAAAATATGGAATATTGACTTCGCGAATATACGAAGTCTTTTGGGAAAAAACGTTGCCCGATGACATTTACATAAGGCTTTGCTCCGAAAAAAGAAATATTCTCGCTTATCTTATCTGTAGAAGAGTGAATTTTTAAGTATAGTGTTGTTTTTCAATTTATTGCAGTTTTGTTGTTTTTTATGCTTAGGAAACTTTAGTTTCTTCTAGGGAAAACAAAAGTTTTCCTATGAATAAACAAGAGTTTCTCCCGTATAAAACTCTTGTTTCTATCGGAAGAAACAGATGTTTCTTTTAGAAGGTCGGCTATGTCTCCAATGAAAATCTGTCCGAGTTATTGAAATAAGTGGAGTTTTATGTACTTTTGAGGACTAAACAACGGACGATTGAGACAATGACATTTAAAGAAGTACTTCAAAGATTCCGTACCGGATCTTTTGCCGAAAGAGAAAAGGGAGCGAAGTTTGAGAAACTGATGAAGAGATGGTTCCAAACGGACCCTCGCTATGCGGATAAATTGCAGGAGGTTTGGCTTTGGGAGGAATTTCCGGGAAAAAAGGATTTCGGCGGGAAAGATCTAGGTATAGACTTGGTGGCGAAAACTGATTTGGGTGATTATTGGGCCATCCAGTGTAAATGCTATGACGAGAAGGCCGTCATAAGCAAGGCGGTCGTAGACTCCTTTATATCCACCGCTCATCGTGCGTTTATAGATGATTTAACCTTGAAGACCACGTATTTCAGTAACCTGATCTGGGTTTCTACCACCTTGCGCTGGGGAGCGAATGCGGAAGAGACGTTGAAAGGTCAAGACATTTCGGTGACTCGTATCAATATGCATGAGTTGGAGGCTTCTCCGGTTGATTGGGATAAACTCTTGAAAGGGGATACGGGAAAAGCGGCTTTACGGGAAGGTAAACAGCCTCGCAAGCATCAGTTGGAAGCGATGAAAGCGGCTCATGAATATTTTAGGGTACATGACCGGGGAAAACTAATCATGGCTTGTGGAACGGGAAAAACGTACACCTCCTTGGAGATCATAGAGCAAGAGACCGGGGGCAAGGGACTGATTTTATTCATGGTCCCCAGTATCGCTCTTTTAGGACAATCGCTGAATGCTTGGATGACAGATACGAAATACAGGATGAAGGCTGTTTGTATTTGCTCGGATTCCAAGGCTTCCAAAAGGAACGATTTCGATAATGACGAGACGAGTATCATCGATAACCCATTGCCCGCCACGACAAATATCAACTCGATAAAACGGCAATTATTAGGCTATAAGGATACGGACGGACTGGTTGTCGTATTCTCGACCTATCAAAGTATAGATGTCTTGGCCGAGGCGCAGCGAGCGCTATTGGAGGCTGATCCGTCTTATGGCATATTCGATTATATCGTTTGCGACGAGGCGCATCGGACAACCGGTTTTAAGCAAAAAGGTCGTGATGAGAGTCATTTTACTAAAATACATAACAATGACTTGATCCGGGGGAAAAAGCGTCTTTACATGACGGCTACTCCACGTTATTATAATGACAATGCCAAGGCGACGGCTAAAGACAAGGATTTAGTGTTGTGGAGCATGAATAACCCGGACTATTATGGCGAGGAGTTTTTCCGGATCGGATTCGGACGTGCCGTGCGTGAGGGACTGCTGACGGACTATAAGGTATTGGTGCTGACGATTAGCGAGGATGATATCCCGGATTCTATCCTAGAGGATGTCAAGGATAAGCAACAAAAGGAAATAAAGATGGACGACGCCAGTAAGCTCATCGGTTGTATCAATGGCTTGTCCAAACGTATAAAAGGAGATAAGGGGGTTACGAAGGAGGCGGACCCGGTATTGATGCGGAGGGCCGTGGCGTTTTGCTCGACCATTAATCCGAGTGAGCGGGGGAGCGGTATCTCTTCCAAGGGGTTTGCTGCCGTGATGCCTACGATGGTGAGAAAATATAAGGAATCCTTGTCGGAGGAAGTACGGGAAGAGGTCGTGGATATCGAGGTCCAACATATCGACGGGGCGATGAATGCCGCTACACGGGAGGAGAAGATCGCTTGGCTGAAGGAGGAGACCGGCAATCCGAACGAGTGCCGTATTCTATCGAACGTGCGTTGCTTGTCCGAAGGGGTGGATGTGCCGGCTTTGGACGCTGTTCTTTTTGTCGCCGCCCGTAATAGCGAGGTGGATGTCGTGCAGAGCGTGGGGCGTGTGATGCGTACGTTCCACAAGGGGGCTACGGATGAGAAGAAATATGGTTATATCATTGTCCCGGTAGTCGTTCCGGCGGATGTGGAGCCGGAGAAGGCGATGGAGGATAACGAGCGTTTTTCCGTGGTCTGGAAAATCTTGAATGCCTTGCGTGCCCACGACGATGAGTTTAACGCTACGGTCAATAAGATACATTTGAATAAGGTGAAGCCTCCTAAGGTGGTTGTCGCCGGGATACCGCAAGGCTCGGGCCGGATGCACGGGAAGGATTGGATGCTTGATCCGCAGGATCAACAGACGGGGGCGACCGAGCTAAGTAATGAGGAGATCGCTCGCCAGTTGGAACTTCGTTTCGGTTCTTTGCAAGATGGGATCTACGCGAAGATGGTCGAGAAGGTCGGAGATCGCCTGTATTGGGAGAATTGGGCGAGGGAGATCGGTTTGATCGCCCAGAAATTTATAGAGCGCATCGCCCGTGTCGTAAAAGAGGGTTCGCACAAAGAGGCTTTCGTTGAATTCTTGAATGGCTTGCAAAAGAGCTTGAACCCTTCCATTGACGAGGGGCAAGCGGTGGAGATGCTGGCGCAGCATATGATTACACGTCCGGTATTCGATGCCTTGTTTAAGGACTATCAGTTTGTCAAGAATAATGCGGTCAGCCGTAGTATGCAACGTATGTTGGAGCTACTGGAGAGCGAGGCCATGGAAAAGGATACGGAGGTATTGAATAAATTCTATGAGAACGTGCGCATGAACGTGGGCGATATTGACAATCTGGAAGGAAAGCAGATGCTTATCAAAAATCTGTATGAGAAGTTCTTCAAGGGTGCTTTCCCGAAGACCGTGGATAAGCTGGGTATTGTTTATACACCCGTGGAATGCGTGGATTTTATTATCCATTCCGTTGACGATATCTTGCGCAAGGAATTTGATTGCAGCCTTTCGGATGAGAATGTGCATATCTTAGATCCTTTCACGGGGACAGGTACTTTCATTACCCGTTTGCTACAAAGCGGTTTGATCCGTCCGGAGGATCTGGAACGTAAATATAAGAATGAGATTCATTGCAATGAGTTGGTCTTGCTTGCTTATTATATCGCTGATGTCAATATCGAGAGCGTCTTTCATAGTCTCGTAAAGCGAGATACTTATTTGCCGTTCGAGGGCATTTGCTTAACGGACACTTTCCAGACAACCGAGAACGAGGAGAATGTTTTGGATCAGACTTGGTTTCCCGAGAATGCGGCGAATGTGGATAAGCAAAAGAAAGCTCCGGTACGGGTTATAATGGGTAATCCTCCGTACTCGGTCGGACAGAAATCGGCGAATGATAATGCGCAGAATTTGAGTTACGCTCATTTGGATAAACGGATTGCCGAGACGTATGCCAAAGCCGCTCAAGCGACTAATAAGAACTCTCTTTATGATAGTTATATTAAGGCGTTTCGTTGGGCGAGTGATCGTATTGCGGATTGCAAGGATGGGGGTGTGGTAGCTTTCATTAGTAATGGGGCTTGGATTGATGGAAATGCTCAAGAAGGATTTAGGAAATGTCTTGAGGATGAATATTCGAGTGTATATGTGTTTAATTTAAGGGGAAACCAACGTACGAGTGGTGAGTTGTCTCGTAAAGAAGGCGGTAAAATATTTGGTTCAGGTTCTCGTACGCCTATATCAATTACTCTTTTAGTAAAGAACCCGGCAAAGAAAGGGAAAGCGACGATTTATTATCATGATATCGGTGATTATTTATCACGTGAGCAGAAGCTTAAAAAGATTAGTGAGTTTGGTTCCGTTGATTCTAGTGAATTACAGTGGGAGATTGTTGCTCCGAATGAGAAAGGGGATTGGATTAACCAACGAGGAGGTATATTTGATTCATTGATAATCTTGGGAGACAAAGAGGATAAAAATAATAAACAAGTAGTGTTTGTTCCATTTTATAGTAGAGGACTGGCCACTGCGAGAGACGCATGGTGCTATAATTCGTCATCCGAATCATTGAATGCTAATATTAAACGGTCTATGGATTTTTATAATGATCAGAGATATCAATTGTCAAAAGGATTTATAAAAGATGTAGAATATGACTTAACACAAATAAGTTGGACTACCAGTGTCTTGAACTTAGCTTTAAAAAATCAGGAAATAACCCAAGATAAAATTGGAGAAAAGGTGATAAGTCTTTATAGGCCTTTTTTTAAACAGATAGGATATTATTCTCGTTTTTGGAATGAGCGTGTTTATCAATTGCCTAAACTTTTTCCAACATCTAAATATAAAAATTTAGTGATTTGCGTGAAAGGAATCGGAGACAAAGATTTCTCTTGTCTAATTGTTGATTGCATTCCTGATCTTCAGGTTATTTTTAATGGTCAATGCTTCCCTCTCTACTGGTACGAAGAAAACAAGAACAAGCAACAAACCTTGTCCTTATTCGATACCGAATCAAGCGATGATTACATCCGTCGAGACGGAATTACCGACTGGATACTGAAAGAAGTCCGTACCCGTTTCGGTAATGCCCGGAAGATCACGAAAGAAACCATCTTCTACTATGTGTATGGCTTGCTTCATTCCCCAAAATACCGGGAAGCCTTTGCGGCCGATTTGAAGAAATCCTTACCACGTATCCCGATCGTGGAAGATATAGACGCATTCCTCGATTTCTCCTATGCGGGTAAGCAACTGGCTAATCTGCATCTGAATTATGAGGAAATACCTGCGTATGAGGGCGTGACAGTCATTGGCGACAGGCAAAAGGAGGAAGCCCCGGATGGTCGTATGATTGCCGGAACTACGGATCTATATGCGGTCAAGGTGGATTATAAATACTATGAGGTAGAGAAAATGCGATTCCCCAAAAAGGGGCAAAAGGATACGATTATCTACAACAGCTCGATTCGCATAGAGAACATACCCGATGAGGCGTATGAGTACATCGTGAACGGTAAATCCGCTATCGAATGGATCATGGAGCGCTATCAAGTGAAAACCGATCCAAGTAGCTTGATCAAGAACGATCCGAATGACTGGAGCCGTGAGCATGATAACCCCCGTTATATCTTGGACTTGCTACTCTCCGTAATCAACGTGAGCGTACAAACCATGGAGATCGTCAAAAAGTTACCGGATTTAAAGTTGGAATAAGAAAATAGTAAAAGGGGCTTCTTGTGAGGAATTCATATTTATTATTTTATAATCTAGAGATACACCTAGGGATAAAGCTTGCATGCATATAAAGTCTTTATGTAAAGGAGCTAAAAAGATGTGTTTATACGATAAAGTATTATGTATTTGGGGCGGACGATGAAGGAGTTGATCTATATTGTCAGACCTGTTTTAGGAAATCGGCTTGTAAAGTGTTAATCATTCCTTCGGAACCAATTTTAGGGTGATTTTTCAATGAACATATCCCCTTGTCTTTTTATTAATACGGATTTTTTTCCTTATATTCGCGTCACTTTTGAACACGTATCAAATAATTTCTAAATAAATCAATTAAGAAATGACAAAGAGTGCATTACAAATCGCAAGAGCAGCTTACCAACCGAAGGTACCCGCTGCGTTGAAAGGTGCAGTGAAAGCCGTTGACGGCGAGTATACTCAATCAGTAGCCGATCAGGAAGAAATCAAGAAATTGTTCCCGAACACTTACGGAATGCCGATCGTTACATTCGAGAAGAGTAACGAGGAGAAGGCTATGCCTGTCATGAACGTTGGTGTGATCCTTTCCGGTGGTCAAGCTCCCGGTGGTCACAACGTGATCGCTGGTTTGTTCGACGGTATCAAGGCTCACAACGCAGATTCTCGTCTGTATGGTTTCATCTTGGGCCCGGGCGGTTTGATCGATCATAAATATATGGAATTGACGGCTGATATTATCGACGAGTACCGTAACACGGGCGGTTTCGATATGATCGGTTCCGGACGTACGAAATTAGAGACGAAAGAGCAATTCGATAAAGGTCTTCAGATCTTGAAGGAACTTGATATCAAGGCTTTGGTTATTATCGGCGGTGACGATTCTAACACGAACGCTTGCGTATTGGCCGAGTATTACAAGGCTATCGGCGCCGGCGTACAGGTAATCGGTTGCCCGAAGACGATCGACGGTGACTTGAAGAACGCCCAGATCGAGACCTCTTTCGGTTTCGACACGGCTTGTAAGGTTTACTCCGAGGTAATCGGTAACATCCAACGTGACTGTAACTCCGCTCAGAAATACTGGCACTTCATCAAATTGATGGGTCGCTCCGCTTCTCATATCGCTTTGGAGTGCGCTTTGCAGACTCAACCGAACGTTTGTATCATCTCCGAGGAGGTTGAGGAGAAGAATATGTCTTTGGACGATATCGTTACTTACGTGGCTGGTATCGTGGCTAAGCGTGCCGCTGAGGGTAACAACTTCGGTACGGTATTGATCCCTGAGGGCTTGATCGAGTTCGTTCCGGCTATGAAACGCTTGATTGCCGAGTTGAACGACTTCTTGGCTAAGCACGATGCTGAGTTCAAGATGATCAAGAAGAGCGAGCAACGTGCTTATATCATCAGCAAGTTGACGAAGGAGAACTCTGATCTGTACGCTTCTCTTCCGGAGGGCGTAGCTCGTCAGTTGTCTTTGGACCGTGACCCGCACGGAAACGTACAGGTTTCTTTGATCGAGACTGAGAAGTTATTGTCTGAGATGGTTGGCAAGAAATTGGCTGAGTGGAAGGCCGAGGGCAAGTACGTAGGCAAGTTCGCCGCACAACACCACTTCTTCGGTTACGAGGGTCGTTGCGCCGCTCCGTCTAACTACGATGCGGACTACTGCTACTCTTTGGGTTACACGGCATCTTGCTTGATCGCCGCCGGTAAGACAGGTTATATGTCTTCCGTACGTAACACGACCGCTCCCGCTGATCAATGGATCGCCGGTGGTATCCCTGTTACTATGATGATGAACATGGAGAAACGTCATGGCGAGATGAAGCCGGTTATCCAGAAGGCTTTGGTTAAGCTTGACGGCGCTCCTTTCAAGGCGTTCGCCGCTAACCGTGACGAGTGGGCTTTGACTACTAGCTATGTATATCCGGGTCCGATCCAGTACTTCGGTCCGACGGAGGTTTGCGACCAGCCGACTAAGACTTTGCAGTTGGAGCAAGCTTAATACAGACTTATACATTATATAATATATAAGCTAGAGAGGATGTCATTTATTTGGCATCCTCTTTTTATTTACATACATTTGCCACGAGATCTTAAACCTAAAAATAAATCTTTATAACACATGGATTCCATGAAAAAGAAAATCGCCTATCTATTGCTCCTTTTGATGCTGATACCTGTCGGCTCGTTCGCCAAGGAGAAACGTACGTTCGAGATCAAGGACGGTCATTTTTATGTAAACGGGAAGGTAACCCCGATCCTCTCGGGTGAGATGCATTACCCTCGTATCCCTCATCAATATTGGCGGCATCGCCTTCGGATGATGCGAGCGATGGGCTTGAATACGGTCGCTACCTATGTCTTCTGGAACCTGCACGAGACGGAGCCGGGTAAATGGGATTTCGAGGGAGACAAGAATCTGGCCGAGTATATCCGGATAGCGGGAGAGGAGGGATTGATGGTAATCCTCCGTCCCGGCCCGTACGTATGCGCCGAGTGGGAGTTCGGTGGTTATCCGTGGTGGTTGCAGAATATACCGGGCATGGAGATCCGCCGGGATAACCCGGAGTTCTTGAAACGCACGAAGCTTTATATCGATAAGCTTTACGAGCAGGTCGGCGACTTGCAGGTGTCGAAAGGCGGCCCTATCATCATGGTGCAGGCCGAGAACGAGTTCGGCTCTTACGTGGCGCAACGTAAGGATATCCCCTTGGAGGAACATCGCCGCTACAACGCCAAGATCAAGCGGCAATTGGCGGACGCCGGTTTCAACGTGCCTCTGTTCACCTCGGACGGAAGCTGGTTGTTCGAGGGCGGTTCCACCCCGGGAGCGTTGCCTACGGCGAACGGGGAGAGTAACGTGGAGAACTTGAAAAAGGTGGTGAACGAGTATCACGGGGGAGTAGGCCCGTATATGGTAGCCGAGTTTTATCCCGGTTGGCTGATGCACTGGGCGGAACCATTCCCCGATATAAGCGATTCCGGCATAGCGAGGCAGACGGAGACGTACCTCCAAAACGATGTCTCTTTCAATTTCTATATGGTTCATGGCGGTACGAATATTCTCCATATCCCCATAAGCCGATACGATGATACATTTCAAGGCCGGGTTACGCATCTCGTTAATCTTCGTCAGCAATGTCAAGCCATCCATCTCCGGCATATTGATATCGCTCAATATGATATCAAAGTCCGGATGGTCCAACATCATCCTCAACGCCTCCAAACCATTATGGGCAAAGGAGAACTCATACTCTCCCTTACGGATCTTCCGACGGAAATATTGGGTTAGCAACGCTTCCAGATCCTGTTCGTCGTCTACGCTTAATATCTTGATCGCCATAATTCTTCTGTTTATTTCGTTAATGGAATAAGGAATATGAAACGGGTAAACTCACCTTCTTTCGATTCCACCTCTATCTTCCCGTCATGCTTCTCCTCTATAATGGATCGAGTGATAGATAGCCCCAAGCCAGTTCCCTCTCCCACCGGTTTCGTGGTGAAAAACGCGGAGAATATCTGCTCCCGGATATCCTCCGGCATACCGATACCATTATCCTCGATACTTAATCTTAAAGAATCTCCCTCCTTCCGTAGATCCACGGATATAACCGGCTCATACCCGATCGGCGAGAGCTTGGATTTACTATAGACCGCATAGCAAGCGTTATTCATGACATTCAATACCGCACGGCTCAAATCCTGCGGGATCACTTTCAGCATCGGAAGCCCCTCCTCGTAATGCTCCCGGATCGCAATATTGAAACCTTTATAGTTCGCTCGCATCGAATGATAAGCCAGCCAAACATATTCCTTCACCAGATTCTTGATATCCGTAGGGATGTACTCGTCATCCTTCCCTCTGGAATAAAGCAAGATACCCCGGATGATACTTGTCGCCCGGTTTCCATGTTCCTCGATCTTCTTCAAGTTACCATGCAAATCGTTAACGATCTCGCTAAACTCCTCATGCAAGGCGGTCAGCTTCTCCCAAGATTCCGGAGGCAAGACATCTTTCTCTTCTTCTAATATATCTTCCAAGTCATCCACTAACTTAGAGGACAGCTTACTGAAATTGATGACAAAGTTGAGCGGATTCTGGATCTCATGTGCGATCCCGGCACTCAACATACCTAAAGAAGATAATTTCTCTAAGTTCTTCACTTGCAAACGTAGCCGTTCTATTTCCTTACTCTGGTCTTCCATATCTATTCCTCCTCTTTAGGCGGTGTAATTGTTTTCGGTTGATATACAGGGATCGTAATTAGAAACTGGGTATATTCTCCTTTCTTACTCTCCACCTCGATGGTTCCCCGATGGTTTTGCACGATCTCACGGCATAGGTAAAGCCCTACGCCAGCCGCTTCCCCCGTTGTCTTTGTCGTGAAGAAAGGAGCGAATATCTTATCTTTTATATTCTCGTCAATACCGGACCCGTTATCCCGGATCGTTATTTCCAGCATATCCTTATTGACCTTCAATCCAAGGAATATCTCCGGACTAAAAGTCACGGTCTCCGATTTCTTCAACAGGGCATACATGGAATTTTTCAATATCCCGGCCAGAACCTTACTGAACTGCTCCACGTTTACCTCCATCATCAAAGACAGCGTCAAATTATCGAAAATAATCCGGATATTCTTCTCTTGAATATCCTGCTCATACGTTTTCTTCAATTTATCCAAGGCGATCCGGCATAATCCGTTTATGTTGGTAAGCGTAAGATTACCTCTTCGGTCTTTCAGCAATTCCTCCATCGCCTTAACGATACGGACCGTATTGAAACCATGCTCGGAGATCTTCTCCAAATTACTGGTCATCATATTCAGCAAATCTACCGAGTCATCATACACATCCGGTTTCAGATGCTCTTTCTGACTATCCAGATTTTCCCGGAGATCCTTGGCCAACCCCGATGTCAGATTCGCGAAGTTATTGATATAATTCAGAGGGTTCAAGATACGGTCCACCAAACCTTGAGTCAATTGCCCCACGGTAGCCATCCGTTCCTTACGGACCAGCTCGTCCTGCGCCTCACCCAAGGCTTTCAAGGCCGCCGCCAATTTCTCGGATTCCTCTTGGATCGCGTCTTTCTCCGAACGGATCTCCTGCGTACGCTCCTCTACCTCTTTTACCAAATACTCTTTTTGTTTGAGTTTCCGCTTGAAAACCAACTTAGAGATCTGGCAAAACAGAATCAAGAAAAGCAATCCGATCCATTCTTGATGACCGAACTTCACAGATACACAAATACCGACCAAGCTACCCAGCGTAACCCGCTCGCAAAGTTTAATCCGCCTTTTTAACCGATCGATCTCGGTATGTAAATCCTGTATCATGATGAACCTCCTTTCCTAACTATAAATAGGCAACGTAATCGTAACTTCCGTATATTTATCTTTCTCCGACTCGATAGCGATCGTACCCTTATGGTTCAACACGACCTCCCGACTCAAGTAAAGACCTGTTCCTGCCGCTTCCGCGGTCGGTTTGGTGGTAAAGAACGGAGAAAAGACTTTCGTCTTTATCGTTTCTTCTATACCGACGCCATTATCACGGATAACCACTTGCAACTTATCCGCTTGAATACGCAATACCAACGAGACAGAAGGCTGATATCCCGGTTCCCCGAGCTTTTTCAAGACCGCATATATACTATTATCCAATATCTGCAACAAGGCTTTTCCCATCTGATCGATATTCACCTCGATTGTCAACGGTACGGAAAGCCCGGAGAATGATAGATCTACTTGATTCTTCTCGATCTCCTTCGCGTAATTCTTTCGCAAGATATCCAGATTGACCTTACATAAATCATTAATATCCACGCAGGTTCGATTCGCCGAATGATCTTTCAGCAATTCTTCCATCGCTTTTACGATCCGCACCGTGTTATCACCATGCTTGGCTATCTTATCCAGATTGCCAGTCAAAAGAACCAGCAGTTCTTGCGTATCATTATAATTATCGTGTTTACCGGTCTCTTCGTCCTCATCGATATTCTGCTTGATATCTTTCGCTAATACAGCAGACAAATGAGCGAAGTTATTGATATAATTCAAGGGATTCAAGATACGATCCACCAGACCTTTCGTCAGTTGGCCGATCGATGCCAGACGTTCCTTACGAACCAACTCGTCCTGAGCGTCCGCCAAGGCAGAAAGGGCACGGGATAGTTTCTCCGACTCCGCTTGCATCGCATCCCGCTGGAAACGCAATTCCATCGTCCGCTGCTCCACGAGATTAGAGACGAACTGTCTTTTTCGCAGACGGAATTGCGTATAATACTTTAACAGGAATAGAAGGACTACGGCTCCCACCAAATAATAAACCAGTTCTTCCTTCTTCTGGTAAACCGCCAAGGCGATCCATGCCGTCCCGATCACGGTCAGCGTCTCGATCACCCGCATCCTCCAGCGAAGGCTTTCCAGTTGTTTGATATTTATGTCGCCCATCCTTCCTGTCCTCCGGATATCAGAAATTGATATTCACGCCCAACATCGCATTAAAACTCTGCATCGGATAACCGTAATACAGTTCGTACTTCTGGCAAAGAATATTGGTCAACTTGGCATAAACACCAAAGGTATCGTTGAAGGTATAGGTACCTGTTAGGTTTAGCTCGTTGATGTTATCCATCTTAAACTCATTCATTTTATCGTACGTCATACCAGTGTTCCCATTGACACCCCAAGTCCGTACATTCGCATAACGTCCGGTAGCCAAATAATAATCCAAAGCGATAGATAATTTCTCAATCGGGCGGACGGTCAGGTTCGCATTCAGTTCCATTTCCGGCTTCCCCCACGCATGAGGCAACTCGCCTTCATCCGTTTCCGCTTTCCAATTATTATATACACCTTTCAAAGCAATATCGAACCATTGTTGATAACTATACTTCAAGTTGGCTCCCACGAAAAGTTGCTTCGTGTCGATACCCGGCTCCGCAACACTGAAACTGCCGAAATAATTCGCTGACCAAACATCAGACTGAGTAAACAGCACATCATCGCTCGTTATCTTATATCCGGCGAACACATCAAACCAAAAGCCCGGTGCCACGCCGCTCCGGATACCCAAGACAGCGTCCAGCCAATTGCGCGAGGGCAATAGTTCTGCCATCGGGTAGAGGTAGCGGTTCACACGCGACATCTCGTACATGCTGTTGGAGTACATCTTGCCGCCAGCGTTCACGTATAGCTCCGTCTTGTCGGCCACCTCCACATCGGCGGCTACATTCGGAGAGGCCATGAATTTTGTCTCGTCGCCCGTAGCCAGCATCACGTTCGCACCCAGCTTTAAATTCCAATTATCACCCTCTACCTTATAATAAGGCGACAACATCGCCTCGACATGGTTCTTGAACTCATATTCATAACCTCCTACCTCCGGCAAACTGTAATTGAAATATTCGACCAAACCGCCCAAGCCTACTCGCATATTCCCATTGAAACCAGCGTTCAGATCAAACTTTGCCTCTAGAGTATGCTCCGTAGGGCCGTCCATCACCCTACTTAATCCATATTTATGCGAGAAATTAGTATAACCTAAGTCCAACAAATAGCCAACCTCAGCCTCCTCCTTCGACTCGAAACCTATCGTAGCAGCGATCGTCTGGTTCACTTGGTTGGTTTCGCGATCTCTCTGTAACAAATCCTCCGAAGGGGCATAACTGGATGTAGGATCAGACAATGCCGCCCCATAATAATTGAATGCGGAGTAGCCGTACTTCGCTCCGATACTGAATATCGTCTTCTCGAAAGCGTGCTTGTAGTTGATGCCTCCCAAGTTGTCATTGATTTTCGCCTTGACATCATAATCCTTTGGCTTTCCGTTCGTGGAGCGATGCGAATACCATAGATTCAGCTGATCCTTCTCAGTACTCAGGATATGATAGCCCAAGTCTCCGTTGATATTCATGCGCGTACCCATACCAAAGTTAAAATATCCCCGACGCTTGTTGTAATCCATCTGCGTCATGATATTTCCGGAAGGCAACAAACTAATCTCTTTCTGCGGATCGGCGGCGATCGTATAATTCGAGTAATCGATCGGGATCTTACGAACCTCCGGCTCTTTCACCACGGGAAGCGTATTTACCTTGCTAGCGTCCTGCACGGAAGGATCATACTCCCGTTCAAGCGTCATCTCTCGGTTCAGGTTCTTTTCTTTCGTAACATCCTCTTGCGCACTCGCAGCAGCAGCCGAACCCAGCAAAGCTACCACACACAACGCCTTTACATTATATATAGTCTTCATCGCTTTCTTTTATTTCTTTAGTTTACCCAATCTGTCTTCGATCATCGCGGCGATCTCATCATCGCCCTTGTAGTTGTTTTGCAAACTGGTCAGATATTGACGAGCTTGGAAATCATCACCTTGGCGGATATAAATATCAGCCAACAAGATAAAGCCCCGTGCCAACCAATATTGGTGAGGCGTACCGTTCTCGATGAAGTTCATCAAGACAGTCTCGGCATTCTTATCATCCTTATTATCATAATACAATTGAGCCAATAGATATTTAGCCTCCGCCCCGTGTATCGTACGGGTATCCTTGCTGATCTCCTTCAAGTCGGCCAATGCCTTGTTCTCCTGCTTCAAGCTGATATAAGCCTTCGCACGGACATAACGGGCCTCGGACATGATCTCCGGAGATAGCTTCGGTTCCTTCAGCAAATTGTTGGCGGCAAGCAAAGCCTCTTGCGGCTGACCGGTCAACTCGGCGCAACGCATCAAGCCCAATTTAGCGGCCTCCTTATTCTCCGGATTCTCCGCTACCGCCTGTAGATGCTTGAAACTTTCCATAGCGGCGGCGTAATCCTTATCCAGATACTCGATCTCAGCCTTACGAGCCCAAGACTCTTCCCTGAATTTCGTATCACCGCTCTCCAATACCAACGAGAACAGACGTTTCGCCTCCTCCAGATCTTTCTTGGCAAAAGCGATACTTGCCAAATAGAAATTAGCGTTCGAGCTAAACGCTCCCTGCGGGAAGGTTTGCAAATAATTCGTCAAGCTACGACGAGCGCCCTCATTATCGCCTCGCATAAATAACTTCTCGGCCGCCAGATAGGTCAAGGAGTCTTGCTCACTCACCTCGAAACGAACATTTCCACCTAACGAATTCGCATAGGCGGCAAACGAATTGATATCGTTCAGCTCGATATATACGGACTTCAAGTCTTGCAAGGCCACTTTCGCCTCCTCGCTACCCGGATAGTTGCTAATCACGTTCTTATAAGCCTCGGCCGCTTTCTCCGGCTGATTGTCGTTGAAGTAAATCAAACCAAGCTGTACGCCGGCCTTACGAGCCAGACTGCTTTGCGGGAAATCACGCATCAATTGCTCAAAGCTTGCCGCAGCCGCTTGATTGTTATCCAATAACACGTAAGAACGTCCTTTCTCGAACAAGGCATCATCCACATATTGTGATTCCGGGAACTCACGGATCAAGCGATCCATCACGCTGATCTTTCCCTTATAATCTTTCTGCAATCCCAGCAAGAAGCCCTTCTGATACACCGAATAATCTCCGGCGGACGGTTGCAATTGCGCCGCACGGGTATAATTCTCTTCCGCCATAGCGAACTGACGGTTGTGGAATAAACAATCGCCGATACGATTATAAGCGTCCGCATAAGCCGGAGTCTGCTGATTGCTTTCCAAATTCACGTATTGACGGAAGCGGTTCAACGCCTCGCCATACTCTTTCAATTTGAAGTAGCTGTAACCTAAGTTATAATGTGCCAAGGCATACATATCCGTATTACGTTGGCGGGTATTATTCAAATAGGTACGATAATCGGAAATCGCCTTGTTATACTCACCTTGGCGATAATAAGATTCCCCACGCCAGAAATAAGCGTCGTTACGAGATTCCAGATTATAAGCGCCCAACGAGATCGCACGGCTGAAAAGATCGACCGCCTTATCCAATTCCATATTCGTGAACGCCTGCGTTCCCAACTGGAATAAGATATCTTGCTTCGCCTCCAAGATCTTCGTGCTCGGATGCTTGATCTTATCGATAGAGTTCAGAGCCGCTTGATAGTTCTTGGTAGTCAAATAAACCTCCACCAGATAATCGTTTACCTTATCGGCATATTTGGAATTCGGAAAATCATTCAAGAAATCCTCGAAGATTGTCACCGACTCGCCAAAGCCCGTGAAAGCGGTCTCGTGGATCAATAAAGCGTAATTATACATAGCCGCCTCTTTCACTTGCTTATCGAAAGAAGAAGTCGCGGCAGCCTCGAAGGCCATACGGGCGTTATTCTTATCTTTTAATTTCAGATAACTTTGCCCCAGATACAGATAAGCGTTCTGCGAAAGGGCATCGTTCTCACGTACGGTCCGCCCCAAAGCGTTCACGGCGCTACTGTAATTACCCTTATTGTAATAACATACGCCCAAGATATATAAATCGCCCCTCAACGGGCTATCCGTCGAGGATACATATTTACTCAGCATATTAATCGCCTGATCCTCATTTCCCAGATGATAGTAGGCGTTACCCATGATACGGTAAACCTCGCTATTGTTCTCGCTATCCGGATAAGAGGCTAGCAATTCCTTACCTTCGCTGATCACTTTCTCGTATTTATTCTGGATAAAATAAATTTGCGTGATATAGTACAAGGATCGCTCTTTATAATCAGGCAAGTCCTTCAAGCGGGTAAATTCCACCAAGGCATTGTTGTATTTACCGGTTGCGTAATCGATATAAGCGACATAATAGGTAGACGCTTCCCGGTACTTCGTTCCAATCTGCTCGATCCGTGCGAAATAACCACGGGCCTTCTCCATATCCCCGATTTGCAACAAGGAATAAGCCAGACGGAAACAATAAGCCTCCTGTTGTTCCGGACTTAGCATATCAATGTTCGATTCGTTAAACCAAAAGATAGCTTTCTGATACTCTCCCTGTCCGAAATGGGCGGAACCGATCAAGAAGTTCACCTCGTCCGCATGACGGGAAGCCGGGTACACATCCAGATAATCTTTCAATAACTCAACGGCATTGGGACGGCCTTGCTCATAAGCGGAGTAGACCAACATATAATCGGCTTCTTGAATCAAGTCGGCATCCGTGGAATGCTGTTTATACGCCTCCAGCTTATCGATGCAACCTGAATAATTCTTCAAACTAAACAACTCCTTGCCTTCGACAAACAAACGGTTCGGCGCATCAAATTGATACGATCTCTGCCCGCTTGCCATGTGGCTGCCTACTACCAGACACAGCGGAATAAGTATTCTTTTCATCACTCATTTGCTTTTTAATACAAGCACTTACTTCAGTGCCTATTCGTTCTAATTCGCAAATATAAGTAATATGCGCCAAACAGAAGGCAAGTTCTATTAATATTTAGGACAACACGTTCTAAAATTATCTCTATGGAAGATGATACACCTTATAGGGAGAAGATGTATTATCTTACAACGACAAGATGTATCATGTTGCAACGATAAGATATATCATCTTTCATTTTCGTACAATTTTCCTAATTGTTATTTTCTAAGATAGGCTGGTACCGCCTTTCGGATAGAGTCTAAACCGAAGTCTTCCGGATTCACATTCTCCGGGCGAAGGATCACGATCTCGGCGGCATCATCTTCCGCATGCACGTTATTGAAATCATCTACCAAGCACTCATAAAACATATCCAGCGTATGCACCTCAAAGCCGGAATACATATATAAATTAGGCAAGGAAAACAAATAACGGCAATTCTGGATATGCAACCCCGTCTCCTCCCTTACTTCCCGGCGAGCGGCCTCCTCCCCCGACTCAAACATATCGACGAAGCCACCGGGCAAATCCAATGTACCTTTAGCCGGCTCTTTTCCTCGGCGAACCAGCAATAACTCCCCCTTAGCGTTCTTTATGAAACAAGCGACAGCCGACGACGGGTTGAAATAATAAACAAAACCGCACGCCATACATTTTTTCGCTTTCTCGTTATGTTCCACGAAAGCTTTTGCCCCGCAAACCGGGCAAAACTGAAATTGATACAACGGATGTCTCATACTTTATGATTTATAATTCAATTAAAAACAACAAGCCGCACCTAAATATAGATGCGGCTTGCCTTATTTCGCAAATGTCTTTTCGTTATACGTAAAACCGGATTTAGACTTCCAAACCAGCGCTTTGGTCTCTTACTTCCCAACCCAAAGCACTTGCTCCTAATACGGCAGCGTCGCTCTCTTTCAATTGAGAGAATAATAATTTAGTCTTACCTGCGTAAACCTTCAACATATTTTTCTCCATTGAACGTTTAATCGGGTTCATGATCAAATCGCCAGCTTTCGTAAGACCGCCAAACAAAATGATAGCCTCCGGGCTAGAGAATGCTACGAAATCAGCGAAAGCCTCTCCCAACATAGAGCCGGTAGCCTCGAAAATCTCAAGAGCGATCTTATCATTCTTCATAGCTGCGTCGTATACGTCTTTTGAAGTGATTTCATCCGGATCCAAGTCGCGAAGAACACTCTCGTCCTTACGGATTTCCAGATATTCACGAGCCGTACGAGCCACACCGGTAGCTGAAGCATAAGCCTCCAGACATCCTTGACGACCGCAACCACACTGACGACCGTTGTTACGACGCATGATAACATGGCCCAACTCACCGGCAAAACCGTCATGTCCGTATACCAAGTTACCACCTACTACGATACCGCTACCCACGCCGGTACCCAAAGTGATCACGATAAAATCTTTCATACCGCGAGCGGCTCCATAAGTCATCTCACCGATAGCGGCAGCATTGGCGTCGTTTGTTAAAGCAACAGGAATACCATCAATCTGTTCGCTGATCAATTGAGCCAAAGGAATCTTACCTTTCCAAGGCAAGTTCGGAGCGAATTCGATACATCCGTTGAAAAAGTTTCCGTTCGGAGCACCTACACCCACACCTTTAATCTTATCCGGACCACCAGCCTGATCAATAACAGACTTCAGACCTTTAGCTAATTCCGCTACATAGTCATTAACGTCTGCATATTTACCAGTCTTAATTGATCCACTATACAAGATTGTTCCTCTTGCGTCAACTACACCAAAAACAGTGTTGGTACCACCTATATCGATACCTACTACATAAGGCTTCTCCATGATTTTATATT
>OHJJ01000520.1_pt1 | contig 19078 bp, 16 predicted proteins | sample 1568551 | NCBI WGS metagenome assembly OHJJ01 (sample SAMEA3879505, study PRJEB24766) | human gut metagenome | biome: human-associated habitat; feature: feces | place: USA | collected 1985/1987 | reverse complement strand
GGCAAGTATTACCAGCTCTACACCGGCAATCTGGCCGAAAACTAAGCACACTACCACAAAAGCCGCCGTGCAGCCCTTCACAGCTGTACAGCGGCTTTTCTTGTGTTTCGTCGAATTTTATGGTATCCTGTAGGTGTCGGCCTTCCGACTCCATTAAATTGGGGAAGGGGGTGAAAGCACATGGATGAGATTCGTTCCTTTATTCTGTCCGTCGCAGCAGGTGTAGTCGCTGAATACATCTACAAGTGGCTTGGCGGATGGTTCAAGGCCGGTAAGCACTGATCCCCACAAAACAGAAGCCCCGCAGTACTGCAATACCGTGGGGCTTCTGTTTGCTGAGTTTCAGGTGAGCACATGGAATACTCATCCGTTCCTTTATGGTTTTATTATATGCTCTCTCTGCAAAAAAGTCAAGTGCTTCGCATTTTTATCAGTTCAGATCGTGCTTTTTGCAGAGCTTCTTGCTCACCCAGTACATCCCGGCCCAGATGGCAATGGCGAGGATGAGATACACCGGGTTCCGCAGCGAGCTGACCAGCGACTGGCCGAAGAGGGCCATCATTGCCACCATCACGGCCTTTCCGACCAGAAGGGTGAGCAGATAGCGCTTCTCATCAAAATCCGAGATCCCGAAAGCCAGATGCAGAAACGCTGTGGGCGTGAAGGGCAGGACCGCCAGCATGAAGAGGGTGGCGGTGTCCACATGGCTGACCCACTGCTGGGCCTTTTTCAGCTTTTCGGAGCGGGAGGCCAGCTTCCAGAAAAAGCGCTTGACCACCCGCCGCCAGAACAGGAACACCACTGTGCCTCCGGCAGCGACGCCGACCCAGCTGTAGACAAAGCCCAACAGCCCGCCGTGGGCTGCGACGTTGAGGGCCACGATGGCGATGAGGGGCAGCGGCGGGAAGATGGACTCCACCATTGCCAGAAGGATGGGTGCCACCGGCCCCAGCCCCTCAAAGCTGTCCAGCAATGTCTCCCAGAATTCCAGCGTGCCCAGCTGATGTATCCCGTCGATGAACATCGTTCCCATCGTGCTCGTACCCTTCCTTTCGCTTCCGCCCATTATTGAGTCATAGTATATCCATCATCTATGACCGGGAGATGAACAAAATCTGAGCAATTTTGCCATTTTACAGCCTCATCTCTCCTATAACAACGGAACAGGCCCTCGTTTTCCTGCACGATTTTCTATTCTTAAGTATTCTGGGCCGCTTCGGCGGCCTGCTTTTCGGCCTTGATGCGCTGGCGTTCCAGATATTGGGCGCGCTGCCTTTTCCAGTTGGCCAGAGAGGCATCGTCCGGCATCTGGATGCAGCGGGCGAAGGCCCAGTGCAGGCCGTCCCGGCGGGACATCCGGTATTTCTGGAACACGCCCCGCCCTGCCTCGCCGCCCTTGCCCGCACAGACGGGGCACTGGGACAGGGTATACCAGCCGCTGCTCCCCTTTTTCAGCCAGACGTCGTCCGGCTGCAGGGCCGTGCTGCAGACCGGGCAGGCCATCGTGCCGATGACCGGGTCCAGCTTCCATGTGGACTGTTCCAGATAGCCCCGGAACACCTTGAAATCCCGGTAGTCGCCCGGTGTCGGGCAGAGGTTCTGGTGCAGCGTCTCGTCCTCGGTAGGGTAAGCGGCCAGCCCGGCCCGCAGGTCCAGCCTGCGGCAGATGTCGGCAGTGTAGAGGGTATCGGACAGGGCATCGTGGAAGGGTCGCTCCATCGGGATGCCCATCCGGGTGACGACGCTCTCCAGCTTCATCCCCTCGCCCTCTTTGCGGGGATGCTCCCGCAGGAAGATCTGCTGCAGGTCGTACCAGACCGTCGGACGGCTCTCGTCGAGGTTGCACAGGAAGAGGTTCTGCTTGAGCACCGGCACATCGTCCAGCCCCCACTCGGCAAACTCGGCATCGGGGCCGCACCACTTCATGAAGCGGCGGAGGCCCTGAAGGATGGGTTCGCCCTTGTCGAGGTCCTCCTGCGTCAGACCGGTGACTTTGGCGATGTGGTGCTGCAGGCTGCGGAAGATGCGGGGACGGAGGTGGATGGAGAAGGTATCCAGCACATTGGCGTCCTCGTCGATCTTGACAGCGCCGATCTCGATGATCTCGCCCCGGAGCGTCTGCTGGACGCCATGGTAATTGAAGGTAAAGGGCTTATAGCCGATATTCCACTCCAGATCGAACAAAACTAAGTTGCGCGGCATTTGCGTTTGGTATCCTTTCACAAAATGAACTTCTCGATGGCCTCAGCCACACCGTCGTGGTTGTTGTCGGCCTCCGTCACATAGTCGGCAGCCTCCTTGACGGGCGGCTCGGCGTTCTGCATGGCCACGCCCACACCGGCATAGCGGATCATGGAGCGGTCGTTGAGGCCGTCGCCGCAGGCCATCAGGTTGTCGCGGGTCAGGCCCATCTCTTCCAGCAGGCCCGCAAGGCTCACGTCCTTGGCGACGCCCAGCGGCACGGCCTCGATGAAGAAGGGGCTGGACGGGTAAAGGTCGATCCGGCCTTCGAACACCTTCCGGCCTGCCGCCAGCACCTCGTCGCGGCGGGCGGGGTCGAGGGTGATGAGCATTTTGCAGATGGGGTAGTCCACATAGGCGGCGAGATCCTCCACCCTTTGCATGGGCAGCCCGCAGGTGAAGCACTCCTTCAGCGCCCACGGGTCCTCGGGGCTTTCGGAGACGACGCCCTGCTCATTGTATGTGACGATGGCCACCTTCTGCTCCTTGGCAAAGGCACAGAGAGCCGGCACATATTTTGAATCCAGCCACTGGCTGTAGAGCGTCCTGCCGGTAGCGCAGTCGGTGATTGAGCCGCCGTTGTAGGAGAGGATGCAGCCGCCCTTCTTGTCCAGCTCCAGCTCCCGTGCCAGCGGCACTACGCCCGCCGTGGGACGGCCCGAAGCCAGCACGATGGTCACACCCTTGGCGGCGGCAGCATCCAGCGCTGTCCGGGTGGCGGGGGTAACGACCTTCTGGTCGTTGGTCAGGGTGCCGTCGAGGTCGAGCGCCAGCACACGGATCTCTTTCTTTTCCATTTCCTGCCTCACTTATCTGGAACAGGCCGGAACGCGCCGCCCTGTCGCTGTTTTTGGTCATACATTGTTTATTGTACAACGGATGCAGCGTCCTGCGCAAGACTCTGGCCGAGATTTCTCCGAAATTCTCGGTTTGTTTGAAAATACAAACTGTAGTTTGCTTCAAAAAACGCGAAGAGACAGTCTTCTCTAACTACTTTCCGTAAAAAGTTAATACATCTTAACATCGTCAAAAACCCTTGCAAATTCCGAAATCCGCGCTATAATATCCGCAGAAACACTTGTACGGTGTCTTTCCCGACACCTCTGTGAAGTACGATAAAAGGAAGGTATATAAACTATGGTCGATATGAAGAAGATCGCTCTGTTCGCTGCCGGCACCCTGTTCGGCTCCGTCGGCTTCAAGCTGCTGTCCAGCAGCGATGCCAAGAAGGCCTACACCCAGACCACCGCCGCTGTCCTGCGCATGAAGGACTGCACCATGGAGACCGTCAGCAAGGTACAGGAGCAGGCCGGTGACATCCTCGAGGATGCAAAGGCCATCAACGAGGCCCGCGCTGCCAAGGCTGAGGCCGAGGTCATCGAGGACACGGCTGAGGCCGCCGCCGAGACCAACGAGTGATCTTACAGCCTCTGAGCCGCCTGCGGGCGGCTCTTTTTCGTGGCTATTTTTGCAATACGCAGAGGATATTCAGATATGAAATGTACTATTCTTCATGAAAGCCGCGGCCGTCTGCGGGTACACGTCTGCAACGTGCGGATGACGCTGCACCGGGCCGACGTGTTGGAAGCCTACCTGAACCACCACGACGCTGTCAGCAAGGCCAAGGTCTACGAGCGGACGGGCGACGTGGTCGTCTGCTACACCGGTTCCCGCAAGGCGGCCGTTGCCGCCCTGAGCGGCTACCGCTTCGACGACCCCGAGCTGGACGCTCTGGTCACCAGCGCCGACAGCCGCCGCATCAATCAGGAATATCAGGAAAAGATGTACGACCTCGTGGCGGGCCGGGTGCTGCGCAAGCTCTTCCTGCCTGCTCCCCTCGACGCCGCCTATACGGTGCTGCGCTCCCTCCACTTCCTCTGGAAGGGTGTGCGCTGCCTGTGGCGGCGCAGGCTGGAAGTCGAGGTGCTGGACGCCCTGAGCATCGGCGTGTCCATCCTACGGAGGGATTTTGCCACCGCAGGCTCGGTCATGTTCCTGCTCAACGTCGGCTCCCTGCTGGAAGAGTGGACCCGCAAGAAGAGCCTTGACGATCTTGCCCGCAGCATGGCCCTGAACGTCGATAAGGTCTGGGTGCGCGCACAGGGCACCGAGGTGTTGATGCCCCTGACCAAGGTGCACCCCGGCGACGAGATCGTTGTCCGCTCCGGCAACATGATCCCGCTGGACGGCACCGTCATTGAGGGCGAGGCCATGGTCAATCAGGCCGCGCTGACCGGCGAATCCATGCCGGTCCGGAAGATCACCGGTGCCACCGTCTACGCCGGCACGGTGGTGGAGGAGGGCGAATGCGTCCTGACCACTAAGGCCGAGGGCGGCACCAACCGCTACGACAAGATCGTGGCCATGATCGAGGAGTCCGAGAAGCTCAAGTCCAGCACCGAGAACCGTGCACTGGCTCTGGCCGACCGTCTGGTGCCTTGGTGCCTCGGCGCGACCATCGTCACCTATGCCCTGACTCGGAACGCCACCCGTGCCATCTCCTGTCTGATGGTGGATTTCTCCTGCGCCCTCAAGCTCTCGATGCCGCTGGCTGTCCTGTCCGCCATGCGGGAGTGCGGCGCAAGCCACATCACCGTCAAGGGCGGCAAATACCTTGAGGCCCTGTCCAAGGCCGACACCATCGTCTTCGACAAGACCGGCACCCTGACCCGCGCCACCCCCAAGGTGGTCAAGGTCGTGCCCTTCTCCGGCCGTACCGAGGCCGAAGTCCTTCAGCTGGCCGCCTGCCTCGAAGAGCATTTCCCCCACTCGATGGCCAACGCCGTCGTCCGGGAAGCCAAGGAGCGCGGCATCTCCCACGAGGAGATGCACTCCGAGGTGGAATATATCGTGGCCCACGGCATCGCCAGCCGGGTCAGCGGCGACCGGGTCGTCATCGGCAGCCATCACTTCGTCTTTGAGGACGAGCACTGCATCATCCCCGAGGAGGAGCGCCAGAAGTTCGACGACCTCGAGCCGGAGTACTCCCACCTCTATCTGGCTGCCTCGGGCCGTCTGGTCGGCGTCATCTGCATCGCCGACCCGCTCCGCCCGGAAGCCGCCCGTGTGCTGCGCGCCCTGCGCAGCCTCGGCATCACCAGCACGGTCATGATGACCGGCGACAGCGAGCGCACCGCCGCCGCCATCGCAAAGCAGGTGGGCGTGGACCGCTTCTTCGCCGAGGTGCTGCCCGAGGACAAGGCCGCCTTCGTCCAGAAGGCCAAGTCCGAGGGCCACACCGTCGTGATGATCGGCGACGGCATCAACGACTCCCCCGCCCTCTCCGCCGCCGACGTCGGCATCGCCATCAACTCCGGCGCTGCCATCGCCCGCGAGATCGCGGATGTGACCATCAAGGCCGACAGCCTCGAGGAGCTGGTCATCCTCAAGACCATCGCCAACTCCCTGCAGCGCCGCGTCAGCGCCAACTACCGCTTTGTGCTGACCTTCAACTCTGCCCTCATCGCACTGGGTGCTCTGGGCATCCTGCAGCCTGCCTCTTCGGCCATGCTGCACAACCTCTCCACCATCGGTATCAGCCTCAAGAGCATGACCAACCTCATCCCCGAGGAAAAGGCGCAGAAGGCGCTGGCGGAAAAGAATTAACTCCCTCCGGAATCCAAAAAATACCGGCTGTGCAGCTGCACAGCCGGTATTTTTTTGTCCAAATATTACAGTTTACTCAAGGCCGATCTGCTGGGCATACTCTTCCAGCAGCTCCCGCTCAAGGAAGGGGGTCTTGACGCCCTCGCGGTCGCGGTAGGTCTCGTGGCCCTTGCCGATGACGGCGATGAGGTCGCCCTCCTGTGCATGGTCCACGGCATAGTGCAGCGCATCGAGGCGGTCGGGGATCTCCACGAATTTGGCGTCGGGGTTGCCCTTGTTCATGCCCACGCGGATGTCGGCGAGGATGTCCTCCACCTTCTCAAAGCGGTTGTTGTCCTCGGTGAGGATGGAGAAGTCAGCCATCTTGGCGCAGATCTCACCCATGCCGTAGCGGCGCAGCTTGGAGCGGTTGCCGCCGCAGCCGAACACCACCACGAGGCGGTGGGGCTTGTAGGCCCGCAGGGTGGTCAGCAGGCTCTCGGTGGAGACCTCGTTGTGGGCGTAGTCCAGCAGGATGGTGAACTTTCTGCTGATGGGCACCAGCTCGACGCGACCCTTGACCACGCAGCGGCTCAGGCCCTCGTGGATGGCCTCATCCGGCAGGCCCAGCACCTTGCCCACGGTGAGGGCAGCCAGCGCGTTGTAGACGCTGAACTCGCCGGGCATATTGACCCTGACGTCCATATCGTCCTTGCCGGAGACATGGAACTGGACACCGAGGAAGTCGTGGGTGCGCAGCAGCTGGTACGTACCGGCGCGGTAGTCGGCCTTTTCATCGCAACCGTAGGTCACGAGTTTGCAGGTGTGGCCCTCCAGCAGGGCCTCGGTGTTCTCGTCGTCGATGTTCACGACGCCGGTGGTGCAGCGTCGGAAGAGCTGTCCCTTCCAGCTGCGGTACTCCTCGAAGGTCTTGTGCTCGCCGGGGCCGATGTGGTCGGGCGAGAGATTCGTAAAGACGCCGATGTCGTAGTGGATGCCCGCCACGCGGTCCATCATGAGACCCTGACTGGACACCTCCATCAGAGCCGTGTCACAGCCCGCGTCCAGAAACTCCCGGAAGGTCTTCTGCAGCTCATAGCTCTCGGGGGTGGTGTTGGCCGTCTCCTGATGATGGCCGAGGAAGTAGATGCCATTGGTGCCGATCATGCCCACCTTGCGGCCTGCGGCCTCCAGCACGCTCTTGATCATGTGGGTGGTGGTGGTCTTGCCCTTGGTGCCGGTGACGCCGATCATGGTCATCCGGCGGGAGGGATTGCCGAAGAGATTGCCGCTCATGAGGGCCAGCGCATAGCGGCTGCTCTCCACCTTCAGCACAGTGACGCCGGGGACGGCAGAGAGGTCGATGTCGTGCTGGACGACCAGCGCCGTGACCCCCTCGGCCGCACACTGGGCGGCATAGTCATGGCTGTCCCGCTGGGTGCCCACGATGCAGACGAAGAGCCGCCCCGGGGCTGCCTTGCGGCTGTCGTAGATGATGTCCTCGATGTCAAGCTCAAGGCTGCCCTGTACCAGCGTATAGGGCACGCCCTCCAACAGTTGTTCCAGTTTCATGGTTCAGATGCTCCTTATTGCTGTTCTGCCGCTGCGGCAGTGGGTTCATCGGCAGGCGCGGCGTCCGCGCCCTCCGTGTCAGGTTCGGGGTCGGAGGCTTCCTCCGGCTGAGGCTCTGTCTGTGCCGGGGCCTCGGCCTGCACCGGGGCGATATAGCCCGAGGGCAGAGTCGGCTCTCCCTGTGCGAAGCGGAATTTGCGGGTGGACGAGGCGCTCAGGTGGCTCAGGTCCAGCATCCCGGTGTCGGTGGGCGAGCAGCCCTTGCCGTCCTCGTCCAGCAGGACGTATTTTGCCAGCCGGAGCTTATAGTCCAGCTCGTTCAGGGTGCCCAGAAGCACACTGATGCGGCCCTGATACAGGAACGCCATCTGCTCGGGGTCTTCGAACTCGATGCGGGTGACGTCCGCCCCCAGACCGCTGTTGTCCAGCGCGGTCAGCAGGGTATTCAGGGAGTCGAGGCGCTTATCGGCTGCCGGCGTATCCGCTGCAAATTCCAGCTGGACGCCCGGCGTCGCAGACTCCGGCTCGCCGCCGTAAAGGACGGGCTGCTCCGGCTGGGCGGCGGTCTTATCCAGAATTTTCAGCCCGGCGGAGAGGCTCAGCCAGCCGCCGGAGGTCTGCATGGCGTAGGCGGCGGTGGCCGCATCGGCCCGCACCACCACCGTGTTTGGATAATCCCGCTCCACATGGATGTTCTCCAGCAGAGGGAACTGCCGTTCCAGTGCGGCGGACTTTTCTGCCGGGTCGAAGCTGAAGATGTTCTCCTCGGCGTGGACTCCCAGCGCTTCCAGAATTTCGGCGCTGGAATAGCCGCCCACCTCGCTCACCACTGCTCCGTCGGACACCACCTGCAGGGTGTTGATCTTGAAAAGCATGGTCACAGTGAGGTAAACGCCCACTCCGATGACACAGAGCAGCAGCGCCAGCGCAGTCAGGCGGCGGATGGCCCTGCGGCGGCGGATGGCGGCCCGGGTCAGGCGGCGCTTCTTTTTTCCCTCCCGCCGGGCCGGGCTGCGAAGGTTCGCTTCGGTGGGGCGGTAGCGGCCATTGTTCTGTGCGCTGCCGGGCCGCTGGCCGCTGCAGGGATATGGCCGTGTGTTCTGGCGGCGAGGCCTCTGGCCCTGCGGCCGGGCCGGACGGCGGGCCTGTCCTGCCCGGCTCTGGCCGTTGGGGCGGCGGGCCGTCTGCTGAGGGAACTGGATGCTGTTGTCCCCGTAGTGCTCGAAGCTCCCATCCCCGCCGGAGAAGTCCAGCGTCTGTTCCTGATAGCCCTGCGGCCGGGGGCGGCGCTGCGGGGCGGAGGCTCGCCGGTCCTGTGTCCAGTCGTAGGCTCTGTGGGAGCCGTTCTGGGTCTGCGGCCTGCGGGGCCGGGCGCTGCTCTGCGGCCCGGCACGGCGGTCATTTCGGTTCTGGGTCATGGTGCGGCGCTGCCTCCTTTCCGTCTGATTTTATCACAAGAGGGCCGTCGAATCAATCACGGAGTCTTGACCAGCTTGAGCAGGGCGTCCACGATGCGGTCGAGGCTGTCGTCCACCGAGAGGCTGCGGGCATTCCGGCCCATCGCCGCCAGCTTGCCCGGCTCAGACAACAGACCGGAGACGGTGGAGATGAGCTTCTCACCGGTCAGGTCCTTTTCCTCGATGACCACAGCGGCCCCGGCCTTCTGCAGCTCCATGGCGTTGTAATACTGGTGGTTCTCGGCCACATTGGGGCTTGGGATGAGGACGGCGGCACGGCCCTCGGCTTCCAGCTCGGCCAGCGTCAGAGCACCGGCACGGCTGATGACGAGGTCGGCAGCGGCCAGCAGCTCGGGCATATTGTTGATGTACTCCTTCACCTCAAGGCTCTCGCCGGGGGCGAAGCCCTTTTCCTTCTCAAGGTTTTTGAACAGCTCCACGCCGTACTGTCCGGTGGCGTGGATGTGGAGCACAGGCTTATTTTCCTTCTGCTCCCATGCGCAGAGGTCGGCCACCACCTCGTTGACCCGGCGCGCGCCCAGACTGCCGCCGAAGGAGAGGATGACGGTGCGGTTGCCTGCGCCCAGCTGGGCGCGGATGGCGTCCCGTTCCCCGGCCTTCTCGAACACTTCGGGCCGGACCGGGTTGCCCACCACCTGCGTCTTTTCGGGAGCGCCCAGCTTCTCCACAGCGGCGGGCACGGCGGCAAAGACGATGTCCACATCGGGGGCCAGCAGTTTGTTGGTCACGCCGGGGAAGGCGTTCTGCTCGTGGATGGCGGTCTTGATGCCCTTTTTAGCGGCGCAGCGCACCACCGGGCCGGAGACATAGCCGCCGCAGCCGATGACAAGGTCAGGCTGGACCTCCTTCATCATCGCCTTGGCCTTCGGGCCGGAAAGAGCCAGATTCCAGAGGGTGATGAGGTTCCGTCTGATGTTGTTGAGGGAGAGCTTCCGCTGGAAGCCGGTGATCTCGATGTGGTGGAAGGGATAGCCTGCCTGTGTCACGAGGCGGTATTCCATCCCCTCCTTCCGGCCTGCAAAATGGATCTCTGCGGCGGGGTCGGCTTTTTTGATGGCTCCCGCGATGGCCAGAGCCGGGTTGATGTGTCCGGCCGTACCGCCGGCTGCGATGAGTACACGCATGATGATTTCCTCCTTGAACGGTCAGAGGCCCATATCGGGTCTGAGTACAATGGTGTTATCCGGTCTCTTTTCCTGCTGCTCCCGCAGGGCGCGGCGGTTTTCCCGCTCGAGGCGGGCGCGCTCGCCGCCCCGGCCGATGTTGATCATCACGCCCATCTCGGCCAGCAGCAGGATGAGGCTGGTGCCGCCGGAAGAGAAGAAGGGCAGTGAGATGCCGGTGTTGGGCAGGGTGTTGGTGACGACCGCGATGTTGCAGAACACCTGCCACGCGATCTGGGCCATGATGCCGATGCCCACCAGCGAGCAGTAGCGGTTCTCGGCGTGGAACGCCATCCACAGCCCCTGCACGAGGAAGAGGACGAAGAGCAGGATGACCACCACAGCCCCCACGAAGCCCAGCTCCTCGCAGACGACGCTGAAGATGAAGTCGTTGGTGCTTTCGGGGAGCCAGAGCTGCTTTTCGATGCTGTTGCCGAGGCCGAGGCCCGTCACGCCGCCGGAGCCGATGGCGTAAAGGCTCTGCAGGGTCTGGTCGGTCATCTTGGCAAGGTCATGCGTCCAGCCGTCGAGGCGGCTCTGCAGATAGGGGATGGAGTCGATATGCCCCAGCAGCGTCTGCAGCAGGCTTGCGCCGAGGCCGGCACACGCCCATGTGATGACGCCGCCGCTGCCGCCCAGCATGAGGATGGTGCCCACGATGGCCGTCGTCAGGACGATGCCCGACATATGCGGCTCCAGCACCAGCAGGCCCACCACCGGGACGAGGGGCAGCAGCGGGATGACCAGCTCCCGCACGATGCGCTGGTAGAGCCATTTCCGCACCGGGACCCGGCGGGGCGAGGAGGGGTCGAGCTTTTCCAGATGGGGCGCTTTCGCGGCCAGATGGGCCGTGAGCAGGATCATCTCGAACTTGGCGATCTCCGACACCTGAACCGTGACACCGGCCACACGCAGCCAGCGGCGGCAGCCGTTCAGGGGCGCACTGAAGAGCACCGCGATGAGCATGAGGATGCAGATGAAATAGCCCGGCCAGACCAGCCTGCGCAGGAAGCGGTGGTCGATGCGGGAGAAGAGCAGCATCGCCCCCAGCCCCAGCCCCAGACAGAACATCTGGGACTTGATGTAGTAGAAGCTGTCCCCCATCCGCAGATAGCCCGTGGTGTAGCTGGCGCTGAACAGCATGATCAGCCCGAACACGATGATGACCGCCAGCGTCGCCAACCAGTTGATGAGCACCTGCGGCCATGGGCCGGGGTCTTTCTGGACGATGGCAAACGGCTCAGACTTTTTTCTTCGGATGGTCGCCATCCGCACTCCCTCCTTATGGGCCGCTCAGCTGGCCCGCGCCGCCTGCAAGGTCAGCGCGAGGCCCAGCAGGGCCAGAACTCCAAAGATATAAAAGATATTCACCGGGTCAAAGCCCCGCTTCTCGAGCCAGCGGTGGAGCGGCGCAGTGCCAAACAGCTGCCGCCGCCCGCCGGAGGCCTTCCATACGACGATCTGCAACGCCACCATGCCGCCCTCCAGCCAGTAGGGCAGAGCCAGCGGCAGGGTCAGCCCGGGCCAGCCGATGCTCAGGGGCACACAGCCCAGCGCACCGGCCAGGAACTGGCATCCCACCGCGCCGGGGCGGAGCTTTGCGGGATAAAAGTTCCAGAGCAGAAAGGCCATCAGGGCCCCGGCCAGCGCCGCTGGGAGGACGCCCAGCGGGAACCAGCCCAGAAGCGTCATGGCCGTCATGAGGCCCAGCATGGCAATGAAAGCGCAGCCGCAGACCGTGCCGTCCATCCCGTCGGCGGTGCGGACGCTCTCGGCCAGCGCCACGAGGAGCACCAGCCAGACCGCCGGGGCCAGCGGCCCGAGGGTGCAGTAGCCGACGCCCGGCAGGGCCAGCCCGTCGGGCAGGCAGTCGTTCAGACCCAGCAGAGCCAGCACCAGCGCGCCGGAGGCCGCTTCCAGCCCCAGCCGCACCGGACGGCGCAGCCCCAGCGGCGAGCGATGCCGCAGCCGGGCCAGATCGTCCGCGAGGCCCACGCCCCCGAAGCAGAGCGCCCCGAAGAGGGCGATGAGCAGCCGGGTGGTCAGCAGGTTCTCGCTGCCCAGCAGCTCAGGCTGGGCAACGCAGGCCGCCGTCCAGCCGACGCCCACCGCCGCCATCGTGCCCGTCATGAGGCACAGCCCGCCCATCGTGGGCGGCTCGGTTTCCTTCTGAGGCTGCTGCCGGTCGTGGAACGCCCGGAGCAGCGGGGTCATTAAATTCCCGAGCGCCGCCGTGAGGAAAAATCCCAGCGTCGAGGCGACGATCAAGGCAAAACGAATCATAATAATACTCCAAGTATTTCTTTACTTCCCGCAGACGGGATAGAACAGGGCCAGCGCCTTTTCCAGCGCCATGCCGCGGCTGGCCTTGACCAGCAAAGCGTCTCCGGCCTTCATCCGGGCCAGCAGGGCGTCGGCCGCCTGCTGGTAGTCCCCGGCGTGGACCACGTCGGCAAGGCCCGCCGCCTTTGCGGCCTCCGCCGTCCGTGCAGCCTCGGGGCCGTAGGTGACGAGGGCGGTCAGCCCGGCCCCGGCCGCCTGACGGCCCAGCTCCTCGTGGGCAGAGGCGCTCATCTCCCCCAGCTCCAGCATATCGCCCAGCAGGGCGAAGCGGCGCTTGCAGGGGTACTCCCTGAACATGGCCAATGCGGCCTTCATGCTGTCGGGGTTGGCGTTGTAGCAGTCCTCAATGACATCCATGCCTCCTGCGTGGACCACCTTCTGGCGCATACCGGTCTGCTCGAAATCGGCCAGACCCGCGATAACACCCTCGGGCGCGAGGCCCAGACGGGTGGCGGCGGCATACGCGGCCAGCGCATTCGCCACGTTGTGACGGCCCATGGCGGGGATGGTCACTTCATAGCAGCCTGCGGCCCTGTCGCAGAGGGTGAAGGCCATGCCGTCCCCCTCCTGCCGGACGTTGAGGGCACAGACGTCGGCGCTCTCGTCGCCGAGGCTGAACCACACCGGACGGACGTGGCCGGGCAGAGCAGCTTTGCGGAGGAAGGGGTCGTCGCCGTTCAGCACGAGGGGCGAACCCTCCGCAAGGCCCGCGCAGATCTCCAGCTTCGCCTTGCAGATGTTCTCCTGACTGCCCAGATTGCCGATGTGGGACACGCCGATGCAGGTGATGATACCCACATCGGGCCGGGCACAGCGGGCCAGACGCTCGATCTCGCCTGCGTGGCTCATGCCCATCTCCACCACGGCGTATTCGGTCTCCTTCCCGATGCGGAACAGGGTGCGGGGCAGGCCCAGCTCGTTGTTCTGGTTGCCCTCGGTCTTGATGGTATCCCCAAAGCCCGCGATGGCGGCATAGGTCATCTGCTTGGTGGTGGTCTTGCCCACGCTGCCGGTAACGCCCACCACCTTGGGGTGGAACTGGCTGCGATAGTTCGCCCCCATGACCATCATGGCGTGGTAGCTGTCGGGGCTGATGACCGCCTTTTCTGCCGGGACCCCCTCCACCGGGTGGTTCAGCACAACATAGGCCGCCCCCTCTTCCAGCGCCTTGGCCGCGAAATCGTGGCCGTCGAACCGCTCGCCCGGAAAAGCCACGAAGATGCAGCCGGGGCAGACCTCGCGGCTGTCGGTGGTCACAAGGCCGATGGGCTGGCCGTCGGCGAAGCCCTCGGGGGCAAGGCCCTTCAAAAGCAGATCTGCTGCGATATGTTCCATAGATCATTCTCCCCTTATTAAGATGATGTAACGACTTCCGAAAGCCTCTCCCTTCGGGAGAGCCTCCCTCCATTATCCGCAGGTGATGGTAACGACGGTGCCCTTCTGGACACTGGCGCCTGCGGCCTCGCTCTGGCTCTGCACCGTGCCGGCGCTTTCCCCTGCCACCTGACAGTTCAGTCCGGCGGCGGTCAGCATCTGGCGGGCAAAGTCGGCGCTCTTGCCGCTGACGTCCGGCACCTCGGTGTGACTGCCGGAATAGGTATCGGTATACAGATAGATGGTGGTGCCGCTGGCCACCTCTGCCCCCGCATGAGGGTACTGGTAGGTGACGACGGCGGCGGTCTGGCTGCTCTCGCTCTCCACCAGCTGGTGCTTGAGGCCCTTGTTGTTCAGGGCGACCTGCGCGTTGCTCCACTCCTTGCTCACGAGGTTGGGCACCTTCACAGTGGTCTGGCTGCGGTCGATGCCGTCGGTGGCGATGCCCAGATAGGGGGCGATCTCACTGATGATGTTGCCGACCACAGGCGCGGCCAGAATGGAGGAGTAGTCGGTGCGGGCGTTGTTGGGGTCGTCCAGCATGACATAGACCAGAATTTCCGGGTCGTTGGCGGGCAGGACCGCCGCGAAGGAGGCGACCTTCTTGTAGTCGCCGTCGGCGCGGCGCTCCATGTTCAGCTGCTCGGAGGTGCCGGATTTGCCGCCGATGCGGTAGCCTGCGACGTAGGCATTGGAGCCGCCGCCGTTGGTGGAGCCGTCGCCCACCTCGTACTCCATGATCTGGCGGATGGTCTCGCTGGCGCTCTCGCTGATGACCTGACGGCGGACGTTCGCGCCGACCTCCTCGACCACATTGCCGTTCTGGTCGGTGATCTTATCCACCACATGGGGGGTGACGAGGTAGCCGCCGTTGACCGCCGCCGAGATGGCGGTGCAGACCTGCAGCGGGGTCACGGCCATGGCCTGACCGAAGGCGGAGGACGCAAGCTGGACCTCCCCCAGCTGGTTCTTGGTGTAATACTTCATCATGCCCGTTTCATTGGGCAGGTCCACGCCGGTGCGCTCGGTGAAGCCAAAGGCGTCGAAGTAGTCATAAAAGACGCTGGAGCCGAGCCGCTGCCCCAGCTGGATGAAGTAAATGTTGCAGCTGTTGCGGAGGGCCTCGGCGAGGTTCTGGACCCCGTGAGACTTCTTTCCGGCGCAGTGGTAGGTCTCTTTCGCCACGCCGTAAGCACCGGAGCAGTTGAGGGTGGTGTAATAGGTGGCCTTGCCCGAGTCCACCCCCATCGCCGCCGTGATGACCTTAAAGACGCTTCCGGGGTAGTACAGCTCGGTGATGGCCTTGTTCTTCCACTGGATGTCGCGGTAGGTACCGGTGTAGTCCGGGTCCGGGTCGGGGATCTTCTTGCCGTTCTCGTCCAGCAGGAATTTTTTGGGGTCGTCCGGGTCCTTGAGGTAGATGGTATAGATCTCCGGCTCGGCCTGCACCTGCTCGCTCAGATAGGTCAGGTTCGCGCTGAAATCCAGCGGGTCATTGGGGTCGAAGTCGGGCTTGGAGGCCATTGCAAGGATGGCACCCGTCTTGACGTTCATGACGATGGCCGCACCGCGGTTCTCGACGTTGTTGGCGTAGACCGCCTCGTTGAGGTAACGCTCCACCACCTCCTGCACGTTGACGTCCAGCGACAGCACCAGATTGGAGCCGTCCTTGGCGGCATAGGTGGTGGCGTTGGCATCGGCGATGGCGTTGCCGTAGGCGTTGCGGCGGGTGATGGTGCGGCCGTTGACGCCCGCAAGGGTGGAGTCGTAGGACTTTTCCAGCCCATAGAAACCCTCGCCATCGCCATTGCAGAAGCCCAGCACCGACGCGGCGAACGCACCGTAGGGGTAATCCCGCTGGAAGCTCTTGGACGAGGAGATGGAGATGCGGCCCTTCCGGACGGTGGTGCCGTCCTCCAGCGTCTTGGCCTTGGTGTGCTCTTTGTTGTAGGTGCTGACGTATTTCTCGATGGAGAGCTTGACGGCGTTGTTCACCTTGGTGGCCAGCACCTGATATCTGGTGTCGGTTTTGGAAAGTGCATCGTAGACCTTCTGGTACTGGGTCTGGTACGCTTCCGAGGAAGTGTCCACCGCGTCCAGACTCTCGCCGTCGCCGGAGAGCAGCCGCAGGGTGATCTGACGGCTCACCTCAGCCAGCGTCGTCTCGTCCACCGTCTTGAGGACTTCGCCCGTCTCCTCGGCGGTCTGGCTGGTGAAGAGGGCCGTGGAATAGCTGGGGTCAGCCCAGATGGTCCATACTACGCTGGTAGAGGCCAGCGTAATGCCGGAGGCGTCGTAGATCTCGCCCCGCGTCGCCTGAATGGTGCTGTCCAGCAGCTGCTGCTCGGCCGCATACTGGCGGAAGGTCGCACCCTGTTCGATCTGGATCTTATACAGGCTGTAGGTCACGATGCCCGCAGCCGCCATGACAAAAAATACCGCCGCGCCGAAGCTGAAACGCCGCAGCCGTGCGCTGAGGCGCTCGTGCGGGTCGCTGCGGCGAAGGCGGTAGTAGACGTTCCTGTGCTGGTTTTTGGAGGGCTTGTTTTGCATGGTATTCTCCTGCAGAAACCAGAAAAGCGTGCGCTGCCGCACGCTTTTCTGTCTGTTTGCTTATTTTATGCTGCCGACGGAGGCCAGAACGGTCATTGCGCCGTCGTGCAGAAAATCCGTCCACTGGTGGACAGCCGACTCCCTGCGCACCAGCACGCTCTCGCTGTCGAGGCGGATGTAGGTGATCTGGCTCTGGTCCATCTTCATCAGGCCCAGACGACCGGCCACCTCTTCCACGCTGGTGATGTTGGTCTTGCTGTTGAGGACGCTGTTGTAGTAGGTGTACTGGCTTTGCTCGCTCACCAGCTCTGCCTTGGCCTTCTGGATCTGGTCGTTGACCTCCACCAGCTGGGCCTCGCTCCAGAGCAGGCTGACCGCAAGGCCCGCCAGCAGTGCCATCGAGATCAGCTGAAGCAGATGCTGCATGGCCGCCTGGACTGGGTTGAGACGGCGCTTGCCGCCCTTTTCCACCCGCAGCGCGACCTTGCGCTGCGTCTGAGGTGCTTTTCTGCGGCGCACCTCAGACGACATATCATAGGCTGGCTGACCCATAGTGATCTCCTCCTCTCACCCTGAGCGGTGCCCTGTCCGGCTCAGAGCTTTTCCAAAACGCGCAGGTGGGCAGAACGGCTCCGCCGGTTCTCCTCCAGTTCCTGCTGGTCGGCCTCGATAGGCTTTCGGGTAATGAGCTTTGCTTTCGCCTTGCCGCCGCACACGCAGACCGGGAACTCCGGCGGGCAGGTGCAGGCCGTGGACCAGCGGCGGAATTTGTTCTTCACCAGCCGGTCTTCCAGCGAATGGAAAGTGATGACGCACAGCCTTCCGCCCGGGGCAAGGTGGTCGAAGATGGTGTCCAGCCCCTCCTCCAGAGCGTCCAGCTCATGGTTGACTGCGATGCGCAGCGCCTGAAAGGTACGCCGCGACGGGTTCTTATTCTTGCGCCGCTCTGCCGGCGGCATGGCGCTGGCCACGATGTCGGCCAGCTGTAAGGTCGTCTCGATGGGGGCCTTCTCCCGAGCCTCCACGATATGCCCGGCGATCTGCCATGCATAGGGTTCCTCGCCGTAGTCCCGCAGGATGCGGGCAAGCTCTTCCCGGCTGGCGGTGTTCACGAGGTCTGCCGCCGTCTCCCCCTGCTGGCTCATCCGCATATCCAGCGGAGCGTCCGCCCGGTAGGAAAAGCCCCGGGCCGCGTCATCCAGCTGATGGCTGGAAACGCCGAGATCCAGCAGCGCACCGTTGATCTTCTCGATGCCGAGACCCTCGAGGGCTTGTCCGGCATAGCGGAAATTGATCTGCACCACGGTGGCCGGAAGCCCCGCCAGACGCGCCCGGGCGGTCTGCACCGCGTCGGGGTCCTGATCCAGCGAGACGAGCCGCCCGCCCTTTGTGCCGTCGAGGCGGAGGGCGATCTGGCGGGAGTGCCCCGCGCCGCCCGCCGTGCCGTCCAGATAAATGCCTGCCGGGTCGATGTTCAGTCCGTCGAGGCACTCGTTCAGAAGCACGGGGATATGCTCAAACGAGGCCGGGTCGAACTGCGCCATCTCTTCTTTCTGTGTCATCGTGCCCAGCCTCCCTTTGTTTCGTGTTCCGAGCCGTCCGATACGCCGGACATCTCTCCGGGAGTTTGTCCCGTTTAAGTGCTGTCAAGATACCTGACGACTCTATTTTATTGTAGCAAATCACAGCGCTGAATGCAAGTTTTTTCCTTCGCTTTTTTCCTACAAAATCGCACAAAAAAAGCTCCTGCGAATCGTCACTTTGACTCGCAGGGACTTGGAAGCCCTCTTATGCGCCGCGGCGGGGCGTCTGGCGCAGGTTCGCACGGACATTTTTCACCTGTGCGGCGTTCTCGGCCATGGTCTCCTCGGTGGTTTTCAGCATATTGTCGCAGTAATCCGTCACGGTCTGGCGGACGGTGCGGGCCTCGGTCTGGGCGGCGGAGACGATCTCCGACGCACGCTGCTGGGCGGCGCGGACGATCTCGGCCTCGCTCACAAGGATGCGGGCACGCTCTTCGGCCTTCTTCACGATGGCCTGCGCCTGTGCGTTGGCCGACTCGATGAGCTGGGCACGGTCGCTGACGATGGACTGGGCCTGCCGCAGCTCCACCGGCAGGTTCGCGCGGATGTCGTCGAGATAATCCCGGATCTGCTCCACATCCACGATGCGCTTGCCGCCCGAGAGGGGCATCCCCGTGCTCTCTTCCAGCAGATCCTCAATGGTATCCAAAAGCTCGTTGACGTTCATCAGGCTTCTCCTTCTTCCTCGGCGGCGTCTGCCACCGGCTTGCCATATTTCCAGAGCAGGACCTTGCCGTACTTGTACTGCTTTTTCAGCTGCAAGCCGCCCACCTCAGCGGGGAGGACGAGCTTCGTTTCGCTCTCGCAGATGACGATGCCGCCGGGGGCGACGCACTTGTCCACGAGGGGGAGGATGTTTTCCAGCGTGCCGTTGTGGAAGGGTGGATCCAGCAGCACCAGATCGAACTGCTCCCGGCAGGCAGAGAGGAAGCGCGCTGCCTCGCCGATGTTGACCCGGCTGCGGTCAAAGACGCCGCAGCTCTTGCAGTTCTTCATCACGATGCCGACGGCCTCGCGGTTCTCATCCAGAAATACACACCGGGCAGCGCCCCGGCTCAGCGCCTCAATGCCCAGCTGGCCGCTGCCTGCGTACAGGTCCAGCACACGGGCACCGGGCAGGTCGAACTGGACGATGCTGAACATCGCCTCCTTCACCTGATCGAGGGTGGGGCGGGTAATATCCGTG
>OHJJ01000500.1_pt1 | contig 20052 bp, 16 predicted proteins | sample 1568551 | NCBI WGS metagenome assembly OHJJ01 (sample SAMEA3879505, study PRJEB24766) | human gut metagenome | biome: human-associated habitat; feature: feces | place: USA | collected 1985/1987 | reverse complement strand
GTCACCTCATCAACTACCGCTGCGGCACCGGCCACAGCGTCAGCTTTGTGGGCAATGTGCACGAGGGGCCCCATGCCCTGAACAGCCGCAACACCACCCGGATGCGTCCCGGCATGGTGGTCACCGATGAGCCCGGCGTCTACGAGACCGACCTTGTGGGCATCCGCATCGAGAACGAGCTGGTGTGCATCCACAAGGCGGATAACCAGTACGGCACTTTTCTGGGCTTTGAGCCGCTGACCTTTGTGCCCATTGCCACCTCGCCCATCCTGCCCGGTGTGCTGGACAAAGACGAGCTTGCATGGCTGAACGATTACCACCGTCGGGTGTTTGCAAAGCTGGCCCCGCACCTGAACGCGGAAGAGCGGGTCTGGCTGGCCGAAAAGTGCGCCTCCATCGGCTGCTGAGCCGGATAAAAACAAAAACACCCGGATGCTGTACAGCGGCAGTCCGGGTGTGTGGTTCTCAGAAAAGCGGTGCGCCGTTTTGCCCGCGGAAACAGCCGGTTACAGCCTGCAGGAATGAGCCTGCGGGGTGTCCAGCGGCGGCAGGGTAAACTCGTTCTCGCCAAAAGCGGAGCGCAGAATGGCGGCCCGGGTCTCCGGGTAGATGCCCAGTTCGGTATAGATGCTCTTGTACAGGCCCATCACCCGCCGCCGCAGCCGAAGGATATCGGCGGTGGTCACTCTGGAGTGGGAAACGCTCTGGCTGCACTGCAGGTAATAGTAGCCGATGTCCGGGATGGAAACGGCGGTGCGCACATAGCGCAGGTATTCGGTGTTGAACAGCTGATCTTCCGCAAACAGCTCCTGCCGGAAGCGGATGCCGTGCCCGGCAAGGAGATCCCGGCGGTAGAGCTTGTTCCACAGCACACCGTAGTAAAAGGTATTGGGCTTTTCGATCAGCTGCCGGGCATACTCCTGACCGGTATACACCCCGGCGGGCAGATAGCCGTAGGCCCGGGTGCGGGGCGGGTTGCGCCGGAGCACGGTGCCCAGCGCCTTTTCCCACGGGCGGATGTGTTCCACGTAGTCCTTCGGATACACCATCCAGAAGGGCGCGATCACAAGATCGGCGGTGTGGGTCTCGGCGGTGACGAGCTTCTCGGTAAAGTCCGGGGCCAGCCAGTCGTCGCTGTCCACGAACTGGACGTAGCGGCCATGGGCCAGCGCAAGCCCCTGATTGCGGGTGTCCGCCGCGCCGGAATTGGGCTTGTCCACCAGCGCGATGCGGTGGTCCTGAGCGGCAAGAGCGCGGCAGACCGAGAGGGTGCCGTCCTTGGAGCCGTCGTTCAGCAGGATGATCTCGATGCTTTTGTAGCTCTGGGCACAGATGCTTTTTACACAGCGGGCAATGCAGCCTGCGGCGTTGTACATGGGCACGATGATACTGACAAGGGGAAATTCCATAGCGTCTCCTTTTCTCAGATGCGGCTGTGGGTGCGTGCAGCGGCGTCGGAGAGCCGCTGCACCGGGCCGTTGGGCAGGGGGCTTTCAAACAGGCTCAGGTAGATGCCCCGCAGCCGCAGACGGAACCGGTCGTACACGCCCAGCTGAATGCACATCTGCCGGTAGGCGCGGTACATCCGGTCACGGTGGCGCAGCATGTCTGCCACCCTCACCTGCGTGTGACAGACGCTCTGCGGGTTCTGGATGTAGCAGTAAACGGCCTCGTCGATGGCGGCGAACCGCTGCGCCGCCTGCAGATACCGGGTGTTGAACAGCTGATCCTCGGCGAAAACGACATTTTCAAAACGGATCTGCGCCATCCGGATCAGGTCGCGGCGGTAGAGCTTGTTCCACAGCACGCCGTAGTAAAAGGCGGCGGCATGGCCGGTGAGCTGCCACAGGTAATCCACCTTGCTGTACTCCCCTGCGGGCAGCAGGCTGTATTCCCGGGTGTCATAGCCGCCGTCTCTGCGGGGCACCATCATCCGGTAGGGGGCCAGCACAAGGTCGGCACGGCTGCGCCGGGCAGCTGCCACAAGGTTTGCCGTGCAGCCCGGCAGCAGATAGTCGTCACTGTCCGCGAACTGGATGTACTCGCCTCTGGCCAGCGCAAGGCCGCAGCTGCGGGTGTCGGCTGCGCCGGTGTTCAGTTTGTCGATCACCCGGATGCGGGGGTCGGCTTCGGCCAGCTTCCGGCAGATGGCAAGGGTGTCATCCCTGGAGCCGTCGTTCAGCAGAAGGATCTCAAGCTCCTGATAGCTCTGGGAGACGATGCTCTCCACACAGCGGGCAATGCAGCCTGCGGCGTTATAGGCGGGCACAATGATGCTGACAAGGGGTTCCGGCATGGCAATGGTCTCCATTTCTGTTTTTTCGGTGCAGCGAGGTTTCATTTATCATACTCCAGCCCTGCGCAAAAATCAAGGCGGGCGGCTGGCGGAGAGGGGAATGTCGGATGGTCTTTCACATTGCGGTATGCAGCACGGATGCGGCCCTGCGCAGCGGGCTGGAACGCCAGTGCATGGAATATTTTGCCCGGCGGCAGGATGCGTGCATCGTGCAGCAGCTGCCGGACGCAGATGCACTTCTGCGCCGTGACGCCGAGGGCGAGCGGTTCGACCTGTATCTCATAGAGCTGGCAGCGGTGGCGGCTCCGGCCGGGCTTTCGGCGGCTGCGGAGCTGCGCCGCCGGGGCCGCCGCGCGCCGCTGGCTTTTGTGGCCCGCACCCCGGCGCACGCATACAGTGCCTACCGGGTGGACGCCATGCAGTATCTGCTGCAGCCGGTGCACCAGCCGGAAGTTTCTGCCCTGCTCAAGCGGGCGGTGGAGCCGGAATACGGCCCCACCCTTACCGTGACCACCGCGGACGGCGTGCGGGCGCTGGCCTATGCCGAGATCGAATATCTGGAATGCACCCATCATATCGTGCACTTCCACCTGACCACCGGGGAGGATGTAGCCTCCCTCTCGCTGCGGGTGCCCTTTTCTGCGGTGGCGCAGCCGCTGCTTGCGGACGGCCGCTTTGTGCAGCCGCACCGCTCCTATGTGGTCAATCTGGAAGCAGTACAGCTGCTGTCCCCCGGCGAGGTACGGATGCGCAGCGGGGCGCGCATCCCCATCCCCCGCGGGCGGGAAGCCGCCGTCCGGGAGGCTTTCTGCACCCGGGTAGGGTAAAAAGCAAAAAAGTCGCTGCACATTCGTGCAGCGACTTTTTTGCTTAACGATTTATTCTTCCTTATGCCGGGGCTTTTTGCGGCGGGCGTGCTTTTGGGGCTTGCGGCGGGGCTTTTTGCGGGAGGGCTCGGGCTGGACAGAGGCATCGTTCAGGCGGGACATCGCATCCAGCAAAGCGCCCTGCAGGCTGTCCGAGGGTACCCCGCTCTCCGAAAAGGCGAACAGGAATTTGTAGATCTGGGGCTGCAGCTCCTCGTACAGTCCAAGGCGGGTGTACACCTCCTTGAACAGCTGAAAAATCTGTGTCTTGTTCTCCACGATGCCGCGCAGGTCGATCTGGGTATGGCAGAGGCTTTTGGGGTTCTGGATATAATGATACCCGGCCTCGGAGATGGAAACGAACACCTGTGCGTGTTCAAGATACCCCATGTTGAAGATCAGATCCTCGGCCCAGTGCACATCGGGCGCAAAGGCAAGCTGATTTTGCGCAATGATCTCCCGGCGGTAGAGTTTGTTCCACAGCACGCCATAGTAAAAGGAGGCGGGCTGCTGCATCAGGCGGCGGGCGTAGTCCTCCCGGCTGTAAACGCCCTGCGGCAGAAATCCGTACTTGTGCACCTCGGTCTTGGGGGCTTCCGGCTCGATGCCAAGGGAGGTCTGCAGCGTTTCCAGCGCGTGCCCGGTCTTGCTGGAGTTGGAAGGGATCACCATCCAGTACGGGGCGATCACAAGGTCGGCGTTGTGCTCCAAGGCGGCCTGTACAAGGTTCTGGGTGTAATCAGGGTCCAGTGCGTCATCACTGTCCGCAAACTGGATATAGTCGCCCTGCGCAAGGGTAAGCCCGGCATTCCGCGTGCGGGAAACACCCTCGTTCTCCTTATCCACCACCACGATGCGGGGGTCCTTGGTCCGGAACTGCTCACAGATGGCAAGGCTGTCATCCGTAGAGCCATCATTCAGCACGATGATCTCCAATTCCTGATAGGTCTGGCTGCAAATGCTTTCCAGACAGCGGGAAAGCCCCTTCTGGGCGTTGTATACGGGCACAATGATGCTGACGAGGGGGTTCGTCATGGCAGGGCCTCCTTTTTTGACGACAGAATTTGAGTATTATTATTATCATACTCCTGCGGCACCCGGATTACAAGAGCGCCGCACTGTGGCAGTTTTGTGAAACCTTACGCCTGCGCCCAGTCCAGTGCAGTCCAGTCCGGCAGGAACTGGTCGCAGATGCGGCGCAAAGCGGGGGCATCGGCGGCGCTGGTGGTGTCCTGAATGCCCACCAGATAGAAGCCGGCATCATGGGCGGTCTGGGCAGCGTAGAGCGCATCCTCGCACACGGCGCACACGGCGGGCTCCGTACCGCCAAGGCGGTGCAGCGCCTCCATAAAGGGGGCGGGGCTGCTCTTGCTCATAGCACCCCGCGCCTCGATGTAGAAATCAAAGTATTCGTCGATGCCAAGGCGGGTCAGCACGGTGCGGCACTGGCTGCTCCATGTGTTGGAGCAAATGCACATCCGTGCGCCCTCGGCCCGCAGCCGGGCAAGGGTGTCCCGCACGCCGGGCTTCAGTTCCACCTTCTCGTACAATTGGGCGATCACCTCGCGCATCACGTCCAGATAGCCGTTCCTGTCCAGCGGCAGCGCATACTCCCGGATGAGGTACTGTGCGCCTTCCTCCATGCCCATGGTCAGCAGGGTCTCGTGCAGGTCTGCCTTCGGGGTGCGGCCAAAGCGCGCCAGCAGCGCCTCCGGGGCGCCCTCCCATACCACCACCATGCTGTCGGTCAGGGTGCCGTCCATATCAAAGATCCATTGTTTGCAGTGCATACGTTCCTCCTGTTGTGCGCCCTCCGGGCCGCCTTTATACTCATCTCCGGTTAGTATAGCACGAAACTTTCACAGGAAAAAGGCATGATCTCTTAAAATTCGGGAGAATTTTACCTGAAAGTATGGTATAATTATAACAATTTTAGAAAATACCGGGAACGTGCACGGGAGGGCTTGATATGGAACGCAGAGAACCCACGCAAAAGGCGCTGGTGCTGGCAGGCGGCGGTGCGCGCGGCAGCTATCAGGTAGGCGTCTGGCGGGCTTTGATGGAGCTGGACTGGCACCCGCAGATCATCACCGGCACCAGCGTGGGCGGGCTGAACGGCGCCATGTTCGTGTTGGACCTGTACGAGACCGCCCGGGATATGTGGCTGACCATCCGCAGCCGGGATGTGATGGAGTTGCCGGAGGAAAACGCCGACCTTTCTGCCCTGCACCAGTTTCTGCGCCGGGTGGTAAAGGAAGGCGGCATGGACGTGACTCCGCTGGAGGAGATCGTGGAGCGTGTGCTGGACGAGGACGCGCTGCGGGCAGCGCCCATCCGGTTCGGCATCGTGACGGTGGAGCAGCGCGGGCTGCGCCCCCGGGAGCTGACGCTGGAGGATATCCCTGCCGGGCAGGTGCGGGACTACCTGATGGCTTCGGCGGCCTGCTTTCCCGCATTGCGGGCGCGGCAGATCTACGGGGTAAAGTTTCTGGACGGCGGGTACAGCGATAATATGCCCACCGGCCTTGCCAAGACCATGGGCGCAGAGGAACTGGTCTGTGTGGATCTTGAGGGCGTGGGCATCACCCGCCCCAACCTGACCGGCCTGCCCACCACCATGATCCGCAGCTACTGGGAGCTGGGCGATATCCTGCACTTCGACCCCGACACCGCCAAGCGCAACATGGAGCTGGGCTATTACGACACCCTGCGCGCCTTTGGACGCATCCGGGGCTGTGCCTACGCGGTGGACAGCGGTGCGGACAGCAGCGCCGATGCCGAAGCCTTCCGCGCAGCCTTTGACGCAGTGCAGAAGGAGGTGCGGGAGAAGTACCCTGTCACCCTTACCGCCGATGCCGCTTTACTGCTGGCACGGATGAAGGACGCCCAGCTTGCCCCGCTGGAAGCCGCCGCCGAGGACGCCGGGGTAGACCCCACCCACTTCTACACCACCCGGACGCTGGCCGAGGCGTTTCTGGCGGCGTGCGACAAAGAGCGTATGGAAAGCTTTACCCCGCTGTTTACGGGCAGCAGCACCGCCGGGCAGGCAGCGCTGGCCGCTTTGCTGCCCAATACATTCTTACAGGCGCTGGTGTGGCGCACTTTGACCGCATCGGCTTTGCCGGAGGTGACAGAAGATGAAGGTTTATAAAGGCGTATCCGCATCCCCCGGACTGGTGCTGGGTCAGGTGAGCCGACTGGAACATCATGTGGAGACCTTCAGCCACGGCCCTTTCAACCCGGAGCGGGAGCTGCGGCTGCTGGCAAATGCCGTGCACACGGCGCAGAATGAACTGGACTCCATGGCGGAGCGCGCCGCCCCCACCGAGCAGGCCATCTTTTTGTTCCAGAGCATGATGCTGGACGACGAGGGCATGATGAACGAGGTGCGCTTTTGCATCAATGCGGGCATCAGCGCCTCGGCGGCGATGCATCAGGTGGGACAGCGCTACGCCGACCAGCTTGCCAACATGAAGGATAACCCCTATATGCAGTTGCGCAGCGTGGATATTCTGGACGCCACCCGCCGGGTGATCAATATCCTGACCAACCGCCCCCGGGTGTGGCTGGCGCTGGATCATCCGGTGATCCTTGCCGCCGACCGGCTGATGCCCACCGACCTGTTCAGCGTGCCCTCCGGCATGATCTTGGGCGTCATCACCGCCGAGGGCAGCGGCCAGAGCCATGCCGCCATCATTGCCCGGGCAATGAACATCCCGGGCATCGTGCAGGTGGGCAAGGATTTTCTGGACGACTGCGACGGCCGCACCGTCATTCTGGACGCAACCAACGGCAACTGCATCCTTGACCCGGACGCCTCCGCCCGCCAGCAGGCAGAGGCCAGCATCTGCCAGCTCCAGCGCGAGGACGCGGAGATGAAGCAGCTGCACAGCCTGCCGGATGAAACGCGGGACGGCGAACCCTTTGAGCTGCTGGCAAACTGCTTCGGCCCGGAGGATATCGACACCGCCATGCAGTCCGGTGCCAAGGGCGTGGGGCTGCTGCGCAGCGGCTACATGATGCTGCCCGGGCGCATTCTGGACGAGCAGGAGCAGTATTTCTTCTACTGCTCCTGTCTGGCAGCGGCAAACGGCTGCCCGGTGACCGTGCGCACCTTCGACTTTGGCTCCGACCGCACCGTGGCCGATGCCAATCAGGGGCCGCAGTCCTCCAAGCTTGGCCTGCGCGGCATCCGCAACAGCCTGCGCCAGCCCCAGCAGTTCCAGACCCAGATCTGCGCCTTGCTACGCGCCGCTGCCCGGGGGCCGCTGCGGGTGATGTTCCCCATGGTGACCGATGTAGAGGACTGGGACGCCGCCATGAGCATTGTGGAGCACTGCCGCCAGAGCCTGCGGGAGCGGGGTGTGCCCTTTAACGAGAACACCCAGTTCGGCGTGATGCTGAGCATCCCCGCCGCCTGCCTGACCGTGGAGGACTTTGTAGCCCACGGCTGTGATTTTCTGGTCATCGGCACCAACGACCTGACCCAGTACACCCACGCCGCCGACCGGGAGCTTGCCAGCGCGGAGCACTACTACCGCCCCGCCAGCCCGGCCATGAAAAAGTTGATCACCATGGTGATGGATGCCGCCAGCGCGCACCACGTCCCGGTGACCATCTGCGGCCTTGCCGTGGGCAACCCCGCCAACACGGCGCAGTACCTGCACCTCGGTCTGCGCAGCTTCTCGGTAAGCCCCCAGAACCTGCTCAAGGTAAAGCGAGCCCTGCTGGACACCGATGCCCACCCGGATGCAGGGGAAAACGGCTGAAAATGCTTTTACAAAACGTAATATAACGTAAAATAATAAGAGGCTGTTGCACAAACCCCTGTGCAGCAGCCTCTTTCGCTCTTTTTTGTTATAGCTGTCGTTTTTCTTTACGACCCCCTTCCGTGAAAAAGCACCCCGGGAAAATCCGCAGATTTTCCCGGGGTGCCAATTTTAAATAATTATTCCGCTGAAGATGGTCAGAGCAAAGCGGAGACCATTTAAATCGTCAAGCGTCTTACTCCAGATTCCCCGTCAGGGTCATGACAGCGGAGAGCACCGCCAGCGGGGCGGTCTCGCAGCGGAGGATGCGGGGGCCAAGGCCCACCGTTTTTGCCCCGGCCTTGGCGGCCATTTCGGCCTCCTCGGCGGCAAAGCCGCCCTCGGCGCCGGTCACGATGGCAAGGCGCAGCTTTTGCCCATCGGCGGGCTTTGCCTCGGCCAGCAGCTGACGCAGGGGTGCGCCGCCGCACTCGTAGCAGAACAGCACAAGGTCGTACTGGTCAAAGCTGCGGCACCCCGCCCCAAAGTTCGGCAGCGGCAGGGCTACGTTTGGCAGAACGCCCCGGCCGCACTGCTTGGCGGCTTCCAGCGCAATGCGGTTGTAGCGCTCGTTCTTCTGCTCCTCCTTTTTGGGTGCAGCCACGCAGTAGCGGCTGAAGAAGGGTACGATGTGGGCAGCGCCCAGCTCCACCCCGTGCTTGATGATCTGTTCCAGCTTGTCCTGCTTGGGATAGCCCGCCAGCAACGTCACCTCCACGGTGGGCTCGGCGGCGCTGGGGTAGCCCGGCTCTACGGCAAAATCCACCCTGTCCTCCCCAAAGCCGGTGATGGTGGCGGTGTACTCTACGGCGTTGCCGTCGCAGAGAATGACGGTATCCCCCGGCTTTGCCCGCATCACCCGGGCAAGGTGATGGGCGTCCGCACCCCGCAGGGTGGCGGTGCCGTCAGAGATCTCAGTGGTAAAGTAGCGGTGCGGCATACTGTGCGCTCCTTCTTATAATATTTGAATCTCAGGCCTTTTTGCAGACGATGCACTCCCAGCCGCGCTTTTCCTTGACTTCCACCACGGCGAGACCGGCTTTTTCCAGCCCAGCGATTACCTCGTCCTTGCGGCTGTCGATAATGCCGCTGGCAATAAAGGTGGCACCCTCGGCCATCAGGCCGGGCACGGCGGGCGCAAGGCTGAGGATGGCGTTTGCCACGATGTTGGCAGTGATGATATCATAGGTGCCGCTGGCCTTGTCGGACAGGTCGCCCACCAGCACGGTCAGCTTATCCTGCACGCCGTTCAGGGCTGCGTTCTCCCCGGCGGTACGCACCGCCACGGGGTCGATGTCCACACCCTCGGCGCTGGCAGCGCCCAGCTTGAGGGCGGCAATGGCAAGGATGCCGCTGCCGGTGCCGATATCCAGCACCCGCTCACCGCCGCGCACCTGCTCGTCCAGCGCCTCAAGGCAAAGGCTGGTGGTCTCGTGACCGCCGGTGCCGAAGGCAAGGCCGGGGTCAAGGATCAGCTTTACCCGGTCGGTATCGTACTGCTGCCACGAGGGCACCACAGCCAGACGGCTGCCGATCTCCATGGGGTGGTAGTATTTGCGCCAGCCGTTCTGCCAGTCCTCCTGCTCCACGCCCTCGGTCTCCACGGTGTAGGGGATGCCGGCGGCTTCCATGCGGGCGGCGATGAGCGCCAGCGTCTCCACCTGAGAAGCGCCCGGCTCCAGATACAGATGGATGATCACGGTATCCCGGGGCTTGTCCAGCAGCTCCTGCTCGATCAGGTCCACATGGGCGATCTCGGCCACCTGCTGCTCGATGTCGCTGTAATCCTCGATGTAGATGCCGCCCTCGGCGATCAGGGTGGCAACGGCTTCGGCGTTTTCGGCATCAGCCTTGGCCACGGTCAGGCGGATATCGGTCCATTCCATAGTACAAGTCTCCTTTTTATCCTTGCCCTTCCGGCAGCGCCGGAGGGAAAAATTCTGTTACCTGTATAGTACCCGATTCTGCGCCCGGATGCAAGCCCCTTGGCAAAACCGGCGGCGCTGGTACAATGTTTGCACAGATTGACTTTCGGTAAAACATCCGGTATGCTATACTGGACAGGAAAAAATATGATGCTGCGCAAAGCGGCATCGGAAAGGGATCTTTATCGTATGTGTACCAAAACCTTCACATGGCGGCTGCTCACCGGCCCCGAGCTGACCGAGGTGTATCTGAACGAGATGCGCCGGGATTTCCCCGCCGGGGAGCTGAAGCCCCTGAGCATGATCCTGACCAGCGAAGCGGAGGGCACCGCCCACACATGGGGCGTGTTTGACGGCGACACGCTGGCAGCTTATCTTTTGATGGTGCGGCCGGAGGGCTGCCGGGTGAGCCAGCTGGATTATTTTGCCGTAGTGCCTGCCTACCGCGCCCACGGCATCGGGGCACAGCTGCTGGCACAGCTGCCTGCCCAGGAGGGCGATGCCGAAGCGATTCTCATCGAGGCCGAGATGCCGGAAAAGGCCGAGGACGCCGCCATGGCCGTGCGGCGTCTGGGCTTCTACGCCCGCTGCGGCGCATGGGACACCCACTACACCGAGCATCTTTTTGACGCATGGTTCCGCATTCTGGTGCTGGACTGCCCGGATTGCTCTTCCCTTGCTCCGGAGGCCGCAGTGGAGGCGCTGACCGACTGCTACCGCCGCACCATCAGCCCCACCCAGTGGCAAAAGCACGTTCAGTTCTTTGCCCCGGACGGCAGTGTGTACGGGTAACCAAACCATCAGATACGCAGGGCGCGGAGGAAGCTTCCATGAGTGAATTTTCACATCTGAAAAACAAGCTGCTGGCCGAGCAGGTGGAGGACCAGATCTACCACTACATTCTGGACGAAGCGCTGGAGCCGGGCGCAAAGCTGCCCAACGAGTTTGCGCTGGGCGAAAAGTTCCGGGTGGGGCGCAGCACCATCCGCGAAGCGGTCAAGCTGCTGTCCAGCAAGGGCATCGTGGAGGTGCGGCAGGGCTCCGGCACCTATGTGGTGACCACGGTCAAGGGGCTTTCCGACCCGCTGAACCTGCGCAGCGTGCAGGACAAGAACGCACTGGCCTTTGATCTGGTAAACGTCCGTCTGCTGCTGGAGCCGGGCATTGCGGAGATGGCGGCGCAGAACGCCACCCCGGAGGACATCGAGCGGCTGCGGCGGCTCTGCGAGCGGGTGGAGACCAAGATCCACGAGGGCGACCGCTACATCGAGGACGACATTGCCTTCCACACCTGCATCGCCGAGAGCAGCAAGAATCTGGTGGTGGGGCAGCTGATCCCGGTCATCGACACGGCGGTGATGATGTTCGTGAACGTCACCCACAAAAAGCTCATCGACGAGACCATCATGACCCACCGCATGATCACCGAAGCCATTGCCAACCACGATCCCATCGGCGCAAAGGCTGCCATGGTGATGCACCTGAACTTCAACCGCAGCTACATCAAAAAGGTCTACGATGGCGAGGACCCGGATGACGGCACCATCGGCATGGCGGCGTATGTCAATTGATACACAAAACTGATTAAAAATGCGCTCCGCTTTGCTCTGCGCATAGTCAGCGGAAAAATATTTTTTATAGAGCAATGCCGGAGCGTCTGCGGACGCTCCGGCATTGCATTTTCACGGGTGGGGTCGTGAAGGGCAGCGGCAGCTGCAGCGCCGCTTTCTACGAAAGCGCGGCGCTGCCGGAAAGGCTTTGACTGAGAGGGTTCTTTCCAAAGTCATCAGATGACTTTTTCTTCTCTTTTTTCTCAAAAGCCGCTTTGACGGCTGATTTTGGGCAAAATTCGCTTGGATTTGGGCAGAGTGCATGATGTATCCCAGAGTTTTTGCACAAAAAGTAGGACATACCCGTGACAACTTGCAAAGAGACGTCTGCGGATTTACAATAAAGTCACAAAAAGGTCCCGCAGAAAAAGGACGGAAGCAAGCAGTATTTGGAGGTAATGAATATGGAGTTGCGTTCACAGGAAGTCCGCACTTTAGCACCCGAGAACGACCCCCTGAAAATGGGTATGGGCTGGAAGGTCGAGGACCTTTCCAAGCCCCAGATCATGGTGGAGAGCACCTTCGGCGACAGCCACCCCGGCAGCGCCCATCTGGATCAGTTCGTCAAGGAGGCTGTGCAGGCGGTCAACGACAACGGCGGCAAGGCTGCCCGCTACTTTGCCACCGATATGTGCGATGGCATCGCACAGGGTCATGACGGCATCAACTACTCGCTGCCCCACCGTGACGCCATTGTGAATCTGGTGGAAGCACAGGCCAACGCCAGCGTCTATGACGGCGGTGTGTTCATCGCCAGCTGCGACAAGTCCGTGCCCGCCATGCTGATGAGCATCGGCCGTTTGAAGGACATGAGCGCCATCGTGGTCACCGGCGGCGTCATGGAAGCCCACACCCTGCCCAAGGAGTACGTCGTCAACGACCCCGCCTGCGCCATCAACGAGCTGCTGACGCTGGAGCAGATCGGCAAGTTCGACGCATGGGAAAAGACCGGCGTCATCCCCAACAGCCAGCTGGATTACTACAAGCACAACGCCTGCCCCAGCTGCGGTGCCTGCTCCTTTATGGGCACTGCTTCCACCATGCAGATCATGGCCGAGGCACTGGGTCTGATGCTTCCGGGCACCGCCCTGATGCCCGCCACCGCCCCGGAGCTGAAGCAAGCCGCCTACGATGCCGGCAAGCAACTGATGGAGCTGGTCAAGAAGGGCATCACCGCCAAGGATATCGTGACCAAGAAGAGCTTTGAGAACGCCATCATGGTGCACGCCGCCATCTCCGGCTCCACCAACGCCACCATGCACCTGCCCGCCATCGCCCACGAGTTCGGCATTGAGATCGACGCCGACACCTTTGACCGGATGCATCGCGGCGCACACTACCTGCTGAACATCCGCCCCTCCGGCGATTGGCCCGCACAGTACTTCTACTACGCAGGCGGCGTGCCCCGGGTGATGGAGGAGATCAAGTCCATGCTGCATCTGGACGTGATGACCGTCACCGGCAAGACGCTGGGCGAGAATCTGGAGGAGCTGAAGAAGAACGGCTTCTACCAGCACTGCGATGCCATTCTGGCGGAAAAGACCGCCGGTTTTGCCCGCCCGGTCAGCCGCGAGGACATCATCCACAGCTTTGACAACGCCAAGGGCACCGACGGCAGCATCGCCATCCTGAAGGGCAACCTTGCCCCGGAGGGCTGCGTCATCAAGCACACCGCCTGCCCCAAGAATATGTTTGAAGCTACCCTGCGCGCCAAGCCCTACGACAGCGAGGAGGCGTGCATCTCCGCTGTGCTGCACGGTGAGGTGAAGCCCGGTGACGCCATCTTCATCCGCTACGAAGGCCCCCGCGGCAGCGGTATGCCCGAGATGTTCTACACCGGCGAGGCCATCTGCGCCGACCCGAAGCTGGCTTCCAGCGTGGCGCTGATCACCGACGGACGCTTCTCCGGCGCCAGCCGCGGCCCGGTCATCGGCCATGTCAGCCCGGAGGCTGCCGTGGGCGGCCCCATCGCACTGGTAGAGCAGGATGACCTGATCCAGATCGATGTGCATAACCGCAAGCTGGCCATCGTGGGCGTGAAGGGCGAGCCCAAGACCCCCGAAGAGATGGACGCCATCCTTGCCGAGCGCCGCGCCAATTGGAAGCCCAAGGCTCCCAAGTACACCAAGGGTCTGCTGAAACTCTACTCTCAGCACGCCGTCAGCCCCATGAAGGGTGCATACATGGAGTAAACCGCTCCACATAAACAACAAAAAGTAAACTGTCCGGTGCGTTTTTCCGGACGGCTTGGATAAGTGCAACCAAAAATCACGAAACGGAGGAAATTTCTATGACAGCAGTTGCAACGCCCGATGCGGCACGGCTGGTTTTTGCTGCCGTGGCAGGCCTGATCCTATTGCTCATTCTCATTATCAAGTTCAAGGTACACGCCATGATCTCCATCCTGATCGGTGCTGTGGGCATCGGCCTGATGGCCGGTATGCCTCTGTCCGACATCATCGGCTCGGTGAACGAGGGCATCGGCAATACCTTAAAGGGCATCGCTCTTCTGGTGGGTCTGGGCTCCATGTTCGGCGCCATTCTGGAAGAATCCGGCGGCGCACAGACCTTGGCTGTGACCATGGTGCGGAAGTTCGGTGACGAAAAGGCCGCGTGGGCACTGGGCATCACGGGTCTGGTGGTGGCCATGCCGGTGTTCTTTGATGCAGGACTTATCATCCTCATTCCGCTGGCCTTCTCTCTGGCAAAGCGCACCAAGCGCTCTGTACTGTACTACGTCATCCCCCTGCTGGCCGGTCTGGCGGTCGGCCACGCCTTCATCCCGCCCACGCCGGGTCCCGTTCTGGTGGCTACCATGCTGGGCGTTGACCTTGGCTGGGTCATCCTCGTCGGCATCTTCTGCGGCATCTTTGCCATGATCGCCGCCGGTCCCATCTGGGGCAGCATCTGCGGCAAAAAGTACATGGTCGAAGTCCCCGAACACGTGGCACAGCAGGCAGACATTGACGAGAGCAAGCTGCCCAAGTTTGGCACTATCGTGGGCATCATCATGATCCCGCTGCTGCTCATCATTGCAAACTCTGTGGCAAAGGTGGTGCCCGCACTGGCAGGCATCCAGCCTGTTCTGGCCTTCCTCGGCGAGCCCTTTATGGCTCTGCTGCTGGCTACCATCGCTGCTATGTACCTGCTGGGCACCCGTCACGGCTACACCAACGCCCAGCTGGAAAAGATCATGACCAAGTCTCTGGAGCCCACCGGCATGATCCTGCTGGTCACTGCCTGCGGCGGCGTGCTGCGCTATATGCTGCAGAACTCCGGTCTGGGCGATGTCATCGGCAACGCCGTGGCAAACGCCAGCCTGCCGCTGGTGCTGGTGGCCTTCATCGTGGCTGCTCTGGTGCGTATCTCGGTGGGTTCCGCTACCGTGGCTATGACCATGGCCGCAGGCATCATCTCCGCCATGCCCGGCCTCAGCGCGCTGAGCCCGCTGTACCTTGCCTGTGTCACCGCTGCCATTGCAGGCGGTTCCACCGTCTGCTCCCACTTCAACGACTCCGGCTTCTGGCTGGTGAAGAGCCTTGTGGGTATGGACGAAAAGACCACCCTCAAGACCTGGACCATCATGGAAACGCTGGTCGGCGGCGTGGGCTTCCTGGTAGCCCTCATCATCTCCTTCTTTGCCTGAGCGCCTGTCCGGGGCCTGCACCCCGGGATAAGCGTTGGGAGATCTCCTTATTCATTTACCTCGTTACCTCCTTCAAAAACAGCCGCTCCGGGTGCGCCCGGAGCGGCTGTTTTGTGTCCAGAAAAAACTGGGAGAGATAAAAAACGGAACGGCTGCAGACGTTCCGTTTTTTATGGGATCAATGCTTTTATCCTCTCTCCGTAAACCTCGGTGAACACCCGGCGCAGGGTGGCAATCTCCGGGCGGGGATCGTCCCGCAAGGTCAGCAGAACGGTGTCCGGCAGGGGCAGCCATACCTGCCGGTACCACGCTGCCGGGTAGGCAGGGTATCGCATGGGGAACAAAAACATCCCGCGCCCGGCCAGCAGCTCGGTGTAGACATGGGCGTAGTTTTCCACGCTGCGCCATTCCATGGTGGAAAACGGCATTCCGGGCTGGACGCCTGCATAGTCCACAATCTCCTGATACAGCGGCTCGTAGTACACCCGCTGTCCTGCAAGGTCTGCCAGCTGCAGGCTCTCGCGGGGGTAAAGCGGATGTTCCGGCGCGAGCGCCAGATAAAAGGTGTTGTGCATGATGGGGGTACGCTCCACCTCCGGCTGCGCCGACCCGAAGGGCAGGACCACGGCGGCGTCCGCCTCGGTGCAGAGCATCAGATGGGCGTTCATCCGCGGCGGGGCGGTGTCCACCCGGAACTCGTGCCCGGGCAGCACGGTGTGCAGCCGCTCCATCAGCACCGGGTAGATGGGGTCGTGCTGCAGCAGCACCGGCGGCAGGCGCAGGGTGAGGGTGTGCCCGGCAGAAAAGCCCTTCAGCGCGGTGCGGGCGTTCAGGATGCCCCGGTACAGCTGCTCTGCGTGAGGCACAAAGGCGCGGCCTGCCGCCGTCAGCACCACACGGGTGGTGCTGCGCTCGAACAGCGTCAGATCCAGCTCTTTTTCCAGACTGCGGATCTGGTAGCTGAGTGCGGGTTGGGTGCAGTACAGCTCCTTTGCGGCGGCGGTAAAGTTCAGTATGCGCTGCACGGTCAAAAAACACAGCAGCTGATGGTCGTTCATGGCTGGGGCTTCTCCTTTCTCTGATTTATATCATCAGTATACCATAGAACGCCGGAGTTATAAACGTTTTTTATCACGCTTGCAAAAATCTTTTGTTTCTCTTTTGGTTCGTTATATTTTATACTATCTGAGGACAGGGACAAAAAATCCCGCACACACGAAAAAAGAAGGAACACAAAAAAGGAGAAACAAGATGGAAAAGATCTCTCGTAAGGGCTTTCTGAAGGTTGCCGCTGCCGCCGCCATGAGCGGCGTCACCGCAGGCGCTCTGGCTGCCTGCAACGGCAGCAGCGCTTCTTCCGGCAGCGTAGCAGACGCTATCTACACCCCCGGCACCTACACCGGCACTGCTACCGGCATCGGCGAGGTGAAGGTGACCATGACCTTCAGCGCCACTGCTATCACCGATGTGGTGGTGGATACCTCCAACGAGACCGAGAGCATCGGCGGCGTGGCTGCCCCCACCCTGCAGGAGGCGCTGATGGAAGCACAGAATGCCGAAATCGACAACATCTCCGGCGCTACCGTCACCACCAACGCCGTCAAGAAAGCTGCCGCCAGCTGCATCGAGCAGGCCATGGGCGTAAAGACCGAGACCCCTGCCGCAGAGCAGACTGCTGATTCCGGCGAGGACTGGCTGGGTGAGGAGCCGGATGTGCAGGCTTCCGAGACGCAGGACTTTGATGTGGTCGTCATCGGTGCCGGTCTGTCCGGCATCTGCGCTGCCCGCGCCGCCGCCGAGGAGGGCGCAAAGGTCGCTATTGTGGAGAAGAGCGCCTCCTTCAACTGCCGCAGCGGCGAGTACGCTCTGCTGAACGGCAGCCTGAACAAGCGCTGGGGCCGCGAGAACATTGTGGACGAGGATGTGGTGGTCGACCGCCTGATGCGCGAGTGCACCTTCCGCAACAAGCGCCCCATCCTGAAAAAGTGGGCCAGCCATGCACACGAGGTCATGGATTGGTTCATCGAGGCTTATCCTGAGCTGACCATCTGCGACACCACCCGTCAGGTGGTCACGCAGGAGCAGTTCGACAAGGGCATTCTGGTGCCGCTGGCATGGCCGCAGCCCGAGCACTACGACTACCGCAACGAAGAGTTCCCCACCTTCCCCTCCAGCATGGAATTCCGCTCCTCCCGCAAGGATCAGCAGGGCTTTGTGGTGGAAGCCAACCTGAACAAGGCCATCGAGGCCGGTGCCAAGACCTTCTACGGCTGCTTTGGCACCAAGCTGCTCAAGGACGGCGACGGCCGCGTGACCGGCGTGATCATCCGCGATGCACAGAACGGCAATAAGTACATCCAGCTCAACGCTGCCAAGGGCGTGATCCTTGCCACCGGTGACAACTCCGGCGATGAGAAGATCATGAAGCACTTTGCCCCCGAGGTGGTGGAGAAGCAGATCATGAACATGGGTGCCATGGGTATGCTGGGCGTAGACGTGGAGGGCAACTCTGTGGAGACCGGCGACGGCCTGCGCATGGGCGCATGGATCGGCGCAAAGGTGCAGGATCACCACGCACCTATAACCCACCACATGGGCAGCGGTATGGGCATTACCCCCTTCCTGCAGCTCAACAAGCGCGGCGAGCGCTTTATGAACGAGTGCATCCCCGGCCAGCAGCTGGAAAACCAGATCGAGCTGCAGCCGGAGTGCACTTCCTTCCAGCTGTACGACGCCAAGTGGGGCGAGCAGATCCCCTATATGCCGGCCAACCACGGCGGCCTGTGCTATATCATCCCGGAGGACGAGGATGAGTCCAACCCCAACTACACGGACCGTCAGTACACCAAGATCAGCGCCAAGGCCGAGGCTTACCAGTTCAAGGCCGACACGCTGGAGGAGCTGCTGACCCAGTGCGGCTACGAGGGCGAGGCACTGGACACCGCACTGGCCTCTATCCGGCGCTACAACGAGCTGGCCAAGGCCGGCTCCGATGACGACTTCGGCAAGCCCGCAAGCCGGATGTTCGCACTGGAAAATCCCCCGTACTACGCCTGCCAGTGGGGCACTACTGCCATGCTGGTCTGCGCGGGCGGTCTGGAGAGCGACGAGAACTGCCACACCTTCACCGAGGAAGACCCCGCCAGCCCCAAGCGCGACATCATCAAGGGCCTGTATGTCTGCGGCAACGTGCAGGGCAGCCGCTATGCGGTGGAGTACCCCATCTGCATGCGCGGCGTCAGCCACAGCCTGTGCGTCTACTACGGCTACATTGCAGGCAAGAACTGCGTGGCCGGTGTTTGATAAGCCCACCGCACAATAACTGAACCATCCCCCGCCCGGAGCAGTCTTTTTTCTTCCTGCTCCGGGCTTTTTTGCGCCTGCGTAACCCGGTCACGGAAAAGCGGGTGGCGTATGGGGTATACTGATATTGTCAGTAAAACACAACACCCATTCAGGAGGGAAAAAATATGGCAGTCATCAACATTACCAAGGAAAACTTTGCACAGGAAGTGCTCCACAGCGAAAAGCCGGTTCTGCTGGACTTCTGGGCCAGCTGGTGCGGCCCCTGCCGGATGCTGAGCCCCGTGGTGGACGAGGTAGCCGAAGAGCGCACCGATGTAAAGGTGGGCAAGGTGAACGTGGACGAGCAGCCGGACTTGGCGGCGCAGTTCGGGGTGATGAGCATCCCCACCCTGCTGGTATTCGAGCAGGGCAAGCTGGTGCGTCAGGCCGTGGGCGCCCGCCCCAAGGCCGGTGTGCTGGAGCTGCTGGGCTAAATTATCGTTTTGAATGTGGAACAGCGGAACACCTGCGGGCGTCCCGCTGTCTCTTTTTTACGGAAATGGTTGGCATCAATTCAAAAAAATCATCCACGCTTCTACAAATGGAACCACAAAACCAAAGCAAAAGAAAAACAAAAGATCCAGCACAACTTTCATCCATCTGGCAGAGCGTGTGCCGAAAGACATGGCGTGAATGATAAAAAGATTGATCTCACCCCAGCGGCGATAATAGCCTGTCTGTTCAAAACTGTTCCAGATCTCCAGTGATAAAAATTCAATGCCAGCACACAACGGGAAAATGACGAGAGAATGCATCCAGCCGTCTGCCCGAAAAGAGCCATCGCCAAGACCATACCAGTGCACAGCAATAGTGCCGGGGCAAGCCAAAACGCCCCATAAGGCAATCGCAATGCTCAGCCCAAGCAGGGCGGTGCGCACAGAATGCCAATCTACGGTGTGCTGTCGGCGCAGCATGGTAAAGAAATCTTCCAATTGGACGGTCGGTGCGGCATCGGCTTCTTCCGGGGCGCGGCAGTGCATAAGGTCGGCAAGGGTCAGCCCCAGAGCATCTGCCAGCGGTTCCAGTGTGTTGATATCCGGCAGACCGATGCCCCGCTCCCAGCGGCTGACAGCCTTGTCGGTAACGTGCAGCTGTTCGGCCAGCTCAGCCTGTGTCAGCCCCTGCGCTTTGCGCATCCGGCTCAGATAATTTCCGAAAGTTCTGGCATCCATTTTATCAACTCCCTTGGAAAAAGCATAGCATAAGGCAGCATAAAACGCAATCGACGCTCTGTTTACCCGGACAAAAAGTGTTTGGATAGCTTGAATGCAAACAGCAAAGCGCCCGCCCTATGGTTCGAGCCGAACCACGGGGCGGGCGCTTATTTTATATGGAGTTCAGAAGAAAAATGCGGGATTCAGCTTACAGCTGGGGGCCTGCGGAGACCAGAGCCTTGCCGTGCTCGTTGCCCTCGTACTTAGCGAAGTTCTTCACGAAGCGGCCAGCCAGATCCTTTGCCTTCTCTTCCCACTGAGCGGCATCTGCGTAGGTGTCGCGGGGATCGAGGATGGCGGGGTCAACACCGGGCAGAGCGGTGGGAACCTCAAAGTCGAAGT
>OHJJ01000499.1_pt1 | contig 20061 bp, 18 predicted proteins | sample 1568551 | NCBI WGS metagenome assembly OHJJ01 (sample SAMEA3879505, study PRJEB24766) | human gut metagenome | biome: human-associated habitat; feature: feces | place: USA | collected 1985/1987 | reverse complement strand
AAGCTGACAAGCTCCGCGAGTTTTTCGCCGAGCATCAGGATAAGCCTGCGCTTGATATTATTAGAAGGCTCCAAAAAAAGGCTGACACATTTCTGATTTCTGTGCTATAATATAATTGAGTTTTGCACTTAGAGGTTCTAACGCACTATTCTGAAATGGAGAATCGCCATGGTAACTACGATTACAGGAACAACGAATAAGCCAGTATCTAGTGATCGCTTAAAGAATTATTTTAGTGCTCACAATGAATTTGATGGCATTCTATATATCGGGTACCCAATTATCGGTACTGTTGAAGGTGCTTATCCTATTGATGCTTTGTGGATTTCACCCAAACAGGGACTTGTTGTGTTTAACCTTATCGAGGGGAAACGTCTAGGTGATTATCAAGATGATCAGGACGATTCATACAACAAAGTGGAGTCCAGGCTTAAAGGTCATCGTGAACTGGTATATAAGCGACAGTTGCAGGTTTCAATTAATGTTATTACATTTGCCCCGGCCATTGTAATGTTGCCTGAAAACGATGACTATCCTGTATGCAATGAAAACACAATAACCAATCAAATATGTGATCTCAACTGGGAACACCCCGAGTACTATGAGAAACTTGTTTCAGTACTGCAATCGGTTTCAATGATTAGGAAGGGCCGGAAGAAGAGAGAAGTAAAACATTCAGAGTCACGAGGCGCAAAGCTTCAACAACTTGAAGAATCGGTTGCAAACCTTGACAATGCGCAAGGTCGAGCTGTAATTGAAACAGTAGAGGGCGTTCAAAGAATTCGCGGACTAGCTGGTTCTGGAAAAACAATTGTGTTAGCCTTAAAAGCAGCCTATCTCCACGCACAGCATCCGGAATGGAAGATTGCTGTGACCTTCAATACACGCTCACTGAAGGGGCAACTAAAGCAATTGATTAATTCGTTTTATATCGAACAGACCAGCATGGAACCTGACTGGGATAATTTGCAGATAATTCACGCTTGGGGATCGAGTAGTAAGACTCCCGGAATCTATTACAATTTTTGCGTAGAAAACGGTCTTGAATGCTTAGACTATTCATCCGCTAGGAACCAGTTTGGACGTAATATGGCTTTCTCTGGAGTCTGTGAAAAGGCTATATCTGAAATAGAAAACGCTGCTCCCATGTATGATGCCATATTAATTGACGAGGCTCAAGACTTTCCCGTAAGCTTTTTGCAGCTTTGCTATAAGATTTTATGTGAGCCTAAACGGTTAGTATATGCATATGACGAGTTGCAAAATTTAAATCTGCAATCGCTCCCGTCGCCAGAAGAGCTATTTGGAACAAATAACGAAGGAACTCCAAATGTACGCTTTAACTACGAACCAGACGGCACATCAAAACAAGATATTATTCTCGAAAAGTGCTATAGAAACTCAAGACCAGCTCTTGTATCTGCTCATGCGCTTGGATTTGGAATTTATAGAGAGCCAGACGCCTTTTCTGACATTGGTTTAGTGCAGATGTTTGAGCAGAAAAACCTATGGAAGGAAATTGGCTATTCAGTTATTGAGGGCGAATTGGAAGATGGCAAACGGGTGGTCCTTGCCAGAACTGAAAATAGTAGTCCGAAGTTTTTGGAAAGCCATTCTCCTATAGATGATTTGATTCTGTTCAAGTCTTTCAAGACAAAGCATGAGCAAGACGTATGGGTTGCCAGTGAAATTGAAAAAAATCTACGTGATGATGAACTCAGAGCCGATGATATTATTGTAATTAACCCGGACCCAATTACAACTAAAGATGCTGTTGCTTCAATAAGGAAGATTCTTTATGATAAAGGAATTCAAAGTCACGTTGCAGGTGTCGATAGTTCTCCGGATGTGTTTTTTGATACCGATAATGAATCTGTAGCCTTTACCGGTATTTATCGTGCAAAAGGAAATGAAGCTGCTATGGTGTATGTTATCAATGCTCATGACTGCTTCCAGGCGGACGATATAAATATGCTGAATTCGGACAATGCCAAAATACGAAATCGTCTATTTACAGCGATGACGCGCAGCAAAGCGTGGGTCAGAGTTGTTGGCATAGGTAGCCAAATGGATGATTTAAAGGCCGAGTACGAAAAAGTTAAAGAAAAGGGCTTCACCTTAGATTTTATCTATCCAACAGAAGAACAGCGAAAGTATCTGAATATTGTTAATCGAGATATAAGCAATGCGGAGAAGGAAAATATTGCGCGTCGTAGGAAGTCAGTAGCTGACCTTCTTCAAGACATTGAAGAAGGTCGAATTTACGTTGATGATTTGGGTTCGGAACAGATTGAACGTCTAAATAAAATACTGAATTCGAGGCGGTCAGAATGAAAACCGCCAAGATGGTTTTTAATCAAATTTCAAACCTAACTAGTGATTTAGTTGGAACTGCACTTTGTAACGATCAAAATTTTCCGATTCACATAGGTCAATCATGGGATGACTGCCAAATTGAAATTCCCAATATAAACGTCTCCGCAGCATTGAAACATAAGCCGTACAGAGAATTGTTTTATGAATTAGAGCGGGCACGGAGTTTTAACCTCAAGTTGCTTGATGGTGCATTGATTCAACTCCAGTACAAATTCAAAGGTAATTCATTGACAGGGCACCGCTTGGGATTCTTTCCAAACCCAGATTTGACAAGTTTTCAGGAAAACCCAGAAGAGTATTTGGATGATGAAATCTATCTTGACGTCACCGATCCCCGGATTGTTGTTACTCCACTACGGTTCGATTATGACAATCGTGAGGAAGTTGTAAGAAATATGGAACATCCCATGTCACATCTTACCATTGGTCAGTATCAGAACTGCCGCATACCAGTTGTTCGCCCGTTGACTCCTAGCCAATTTATTTCTTTCATTGTGCGAAATTTTTACCATACAGCTTACAACAAATATTGCGGACAACTAACCTCCTACACAGATTTGTTTGACTCTACAATTACTGAGGACGAGCGAAAGATTATTCATATGGGGATATACTGAAACTGAAATGCTTTTTTAATTCAACGCAACCAGCCCCTTTCAGTATTAGTAACAGCAAAAGTGCAAATCCCAGACTATCAGCCTGTTTGATAGTCTGGGATTTCTGCTTTTGCAGAGATTTATTTTTTGTCGTGTGCTTGACATACGGGTGACGCAGATCATGGAAGCGGATGCTGGGCAGCCCCGCCCGCTGAAGCAGCGTCTTCATGTGGCGATACGCCGCGTTGGGATCGACTGGATTTTCCGGCTTCACTGGGTCAGGAAAGATCCATTGGCTGATAGCATCCGCTTTTCGCCGCCGCAGGATGTCAGTCACGCTGTGCGGCAGGATGATGGTGCGCATGCCCTGATTGGTCTTTGTCTCACCGGCGGTGTACTCGCCCTTCCGCTGGCTGTGGAGGGTTCGGCACACCTTCAGCGTCCCGGTGTCCCCGTCGAAGTCGCTCCATTGCAGGCCGCAGATCTCTCCGCGGCGCAGGCCGGTCATCAGCTCCGTTTGGAAGAAGTCCCGCCACACCTCGTCCTGCTCCACCACCGCGAGGAAGGCGTCCAGCTCCGCACGGGTAAGGATGCGCTTGGGTTTGTAGTTGGGTTTGGGCGCCGTTGTCCCCTCGGTGGGATTCTTGGGAATGACATGCGCCTGCACCGCGTCCTTCAGCGCGGCGTGGAGTGTGGAATGGATGTGGCGTACCATGGAGTCCGAAAGCTGATGTCCCATTTCGGGATGCTCACGGATGCGCCCTTCCGTTTTCAGGCGGCGGTACATCCGCTGGATGTCCTGCTGGGAGATGAGGGAGATCTGCTTGTCGCCCAGCTGCGGCTTAATGTAGTATTCGATGTAGCAGCGATAGTTTTTGAGCGTGCCGGGGCGTACCATACCCGCCTTGTACTCCGTGAGCCAGCGGTCCAGCCACTCGCCCAGCGTCATGCGGCTGTCCTCGGTCAGCTCCACATCCCGGTAGCACTCGATGTTCTGATGGAGTTTGTCCAGCAGCGCCTTTTGCGTCTTGGCATAGACGTGGCGAAACAGCGGCTCGCCGTTTTCCCGGTGCCCAATGACGATGCGGCCTTCCCATCGTCCATCGTCACGCCTTCGCACCATGCCGTCACCGGCCGGCCTTCGTTTTGCCATGTATTTCACTTCCTTTGGATTCATTTTCTTTTTTGCAACACAAACAACTACCACACTTTTGCGGAAATAGCTATTGCTTTTCTCAATTCTTTTTCTGTGTTTTGAAGTGCAAATTAGGTGTAAATTGGATCAAAATCGGGGCATGGGGCCGGTAGAGCGTCGGCGGAAACCCTTGAAAACACTGAGGAAACTGGAACTCGGAGCGTTCCACAGGGTACAAACTCCCGAAAGGAGCGTTCCTCTGTCCCCGGTCACAAACCCTTGAAAATGCCCGCACTGCGGGCATTTGTGGGACGGACCGGGGCGTTTACGACCCCGGTCCTTTCTCCTGCTTTTCTTTCGTCGGATGCAAATCGGCCTGATTTTCGGTTATCCCGCCCGGTCAAGCATCCACGGCGCATCACCCCCTTCCGAGCAAAACACGCTGCGGTAGGTGCTGCTGTCCGGCACCATGCCCCGCTCCAGCATGATCTCACTTTGCAGCAAGCGCACGCACAGTTCCGCATAGACACTTCGCATCTTGTCCCGGCCCTGACGAGCGAAGGCTCTTTGCTCATCGGTCAGATCACCGTAGTGTTCATCGCAGAGGAACAGGCGAAGCTCCTCTTCATCGATGGGGTCGGCATGCTCCTTGTTCCACGCCCACCGGATGTAGCGCACCGTGTCGTGCGTGCGACGGAGGACCATCATCGGGTCATGGTCTACGATGTGATTTGCAATCTGCTGCATCATGCGCTTTCTTCCTCCTTCTTTTTGTTCTGCCGATTCAATTCCGCCAGCCGTTTCTCTGCCTTTGCCCGCTCTATATCACGCTCCGCCTGCAGGAGCTGCCGATGGTAGTTCAGCTCCAGCGCTTCCTGAATGGGACAGATGGTGTAGATGAGACTTCCGTTGCGCACACGGCCGTCCTTCGTGGTGACGGTACTGGACTCGGTGCGGATGAGTCCCTTCTCCTCCAGACCGGCCACATACTTCCGCACGGTGTTTTCACTCAGCTGCACCGCCCGACCGATGGTGCGGTAGCTGGGATGGCACTGGTAGGTCCTGCGATCCTCGCAGCGCAGGAGATAATTGTAGACGGCGATCTCGTGAGAAGTGAGACCGAGATTGAAGACTTCGTTTGGGACGAGATAGTAGTGCTTGTTCGGATCCCGCTTGGGCCAGCACTGGAACATCAGGTATCACCTCCCGTCTGCGCATCTACCCACCGACGGAATTTTTCTTTGGGCACCACGATGCGGCTGCCGATCCGCAGCGCGGGGAAGCCCGTCTCGTGCATGAGCTCATAGGCGCTGGAGATGGACACGCCCAGCACCTGCGCCACCGTGTTCGCGTTGAGGAACAGCGGCAGCTGGTCGTAGTTGGTGAATGTGGATTCTTGCATTGGATTCCTCCTTTATAATTTTTGATGTTTGTTGACGGAAGCTACAACGCAGCCTATAGGCATCACTCCTTTCAGTTCGATTTGAATACAGAGAATTGCTCCCTGCTAAATGCCTTAAAAAAATCCCTCCACTTATCGCGGAGGAAAACATGTTTTGCACACCCTGTTTTGAAAAATTAGAGGTCTGAAAATGCAGATTTCATCAGAATGATATATGGCTGGTGTTTTACGAGAGTAACATGGATGTGATATGGGCTTCTTTTTAGTTCCGAAAAAGGCTCTCTACTTATCGCCAAAAAACGGCAGTTTTATAGGGCTTTTTACCTATCATTTTCAAATGACTTTTTCCTTGTTTATCGCGGCGCATTTATTGAGCAAATTAAAACGACCGTTCTGACAGTGTGTTAGTCAGGACGGTCGCCGTGATCGATCATTTATATCATTCCGATAATTCAAATATTATTATTCCGATGTCATTGATATTGTTCCGCAACGGTGGTATACTTTCTTTGGATTGGAGTGATGCTCATGTTTATGACTGTGAAGCAGGCCGCAGAAAAATGGGGTCTGTCTGACCGCCGCGTTCGTATTCTGTGCGCCGAGGGAAAAATCCCCTGTGCGTTTCAGGAGGGGCGTGGTTGGAAGATTCCCATGGATGCCGTGAAGCCTGCCGACGGACGGTTCAAGTCCACCGAGAGTCTGCTGAATATAATCGACCGGAAGAAGGCCGATCTGGATGCATGCCGCCCTCTGACCGAGGGAGAGGTGGCACGGCTGACGGAGGAGTTCACCGTTGAGTACACCTACAACTCCAACGCCATTGAGGGTAACACCCTGACGCTCCGGGAAACCGACATGGTTCTGCGGGGCCTGACCATTGACCAGAAGCCGCTGAAAGATCACATGGAGGCCGTGGGCCACAAGGAGGCTTTTGACTATGTCCGTGAGCTGGTGCAGGAAAAGGCTCCCTTATCTGAGCGCATCATTCAGCAGATCCACTTCCTGGTCCTGGCGGATAAGAAAGATGACCGGGGCGTGTACCGCCGGGTGCCTGTCCGCATCATGGGTGCGCAGCATGAGCCGGTGCAGCCCTATCTGATCCAGCCCCGCATGGAGCAACTCATGGCGAGCTATGCAGAGAGCGCCGAGCACATCGTTACCAAACTGGCCCGGTTCCATATAGAGTTCGAGGGTATTCATCCCTTCATCGACGGCAATGGCCGCACAGGGCGCTTGCTGGTCAATCTGGAACTGATGAAGGCCGGTTTTCCCCCCATTGACATCAAGTTCACGGATCGCCTGGCCTACTACAACGCTTTTGATGCGTATCATGTGAAGCATGACCTGTCGGCTATGGCGAAACTGTTCGCCGGATATATCAACGAGCGGTTGGACTTGTATCTGTCCATGCTGCAGGAGAAATAATTTGACTTTAAAGAGCGGTCGGTTTTTAGCTGATCGCTCTTTGCTTGTGTGCAGATTTGAGTTTATCCCATGATCCCGATTTTGTTGCCGTTCTCATACATATCCGCGGCGCATTCGACACGGTTATCGCTCTTCGACTTTTTTGCCGTCCTATGATGCGGAAATGCTCCGCACAGGTGGCCTTCGCGTACGCGGCCTGACGCTGGCTCCATCAGCTAACGTATTCAAGTTGCCGGATATGACCGCCTGGAGCGGTGTTTTCAAGGTACCGGAGGGATCTGAAAAGATCCCCTCATGTGGTAGGCAGCGAAAACAGCTTTTTTATACCCCTCCAAGCAAATAATTCTTAATTCGCTGCCATTTCTTGTGGATGTTTTTCTGAGAAATGCCGTATTGATGAGCTAATTCGGTCTGGGTGTAGCCATCGAATACATATCGTGTCAACAGTTCCAAATCTTCCGGGGACAGTGACCTCAGTCTTGCTGACATCTGAGGGTCTTCAATTTCTTCAACCCACCCATATCTCGAACTCCCGGCATAATTGTCCCAGCAGCTGACAGCATCCAAAAACTTTTTCATGAGCGCAGACTTATCTTCCTGGTCAGTTACCGGCTCAACGAAGGTACTGATTCGTGGGAGCGGATGGAGGAAACAAAAAAGACGACCGTTCCGGCTTTCATGCGTTAGCCGGGACGGTCGTCCTCGTTGTGTAATTCAGTTGTTGCTGTCTTATGGTCGCGTGGGTAGGATATGAACCGGCTATTCAGGTTTTAACCCATGATGCCGATCTTGTTGCCGTTCTCATAAATGTCCGCACCGTATTCGCAGTGATTCGGCCCCTGGTACTCCAGCCAGCCGAAGCCCTCCACATAGACCATGTCGCCGGGCTGGAGATCTGCGGCCGTTTGCGCCGGGGTGGGTTCGGGCGCTGGTTCCGGCTCAGGCGTTGGCTGCACTTCGGGAGCCGCAAGCGCTTCCACGGCTTCAGGCTTCGGTTCATTGATAGGTTCATGGGGAGACTCTGACTGTGAAGTCTCATCTTTTTCTTTCTCTGTTGGCGGGTCAATTTCTGCTTCAAATTTGACCCCTGTGACAGGCGGTTCTGGGGCGGTTACGGCGGGTGCCGGGGTTGGCATGGGTGTTTCCTCGACCGTTGCGGCTTGCGGCCACACAGCGGCACACAGGGCCAGACCGGTGGCAATTATGACTGCCGTGATAATGCTTTCCACGTCGTTTTGCCCGGCCAGTTCCAGACAGGAACGGTAGCAGGAGGCCAGCAGGCGCTCATCCTCCGGGGTCACACGGCCCTCAATGATGGGGCCCACGGTATGCAGGACATAGTCGCAGGGCAGATTGTAGGCTTTCGTGATTTTGGCCTGTCCGGTAGGCTCCTCATGACCCTGGTGTTTCATGAGCTGGGCACAATCCAGCCGGAGCTGGACGCCAGCGAAAGTATGGATGCAGTTGTCGATGCAGGCGTGGCACGGCACATAGCAGCCCGTCATGCCGCTGTTGGCCGCGTTGACGATGGCGCCGCACTCCAGCCGGGTGATGTCGCCTTGCCAGAGGTAGAAATCGCCGCAAACCGGCTCCAAATCGTCCAGGCGGGTGATGCCTGCATCTTCAATCTCCTGACGCAGGTATTCGTCCTGCACGGTCAGAAATTCGGCGTCGATGGCTTTGGGGTGACGGACGTTCATCAGAGAACGCAGCATACGCTTCTGCTCATAGGAATCCGCTGGGACTTCCATACCGCGATAGCGCCTGTCCTCATCCAGCAGCCGCTTGATGAGGAATACTCTTTTTTCAGCCTGGTTCATCTTAACCTCGCTTCACAATGGCCCTGGCCGGACAGATTTCACAGCAGTTGCCACAATGCAGACAGTTCTGCTGCTGAATGACCACCGGCTTGCCAGAAATGTCAATACACTTTTGCGGGCATTTGGAATAGCAGAGCTTGCAGCCGATACAGGCATCCGAAACAAAGTAGCCCTCCTGCACTTCCTCCGCGCCGCCAAAGGTAAAGCTGGCACGCTCAATGGGGTTTCGGGAGAGATCAAACCATTCACCGCTGCCCTCATAGATGACAAAGACGGTCAATGCGCTTCTGGATGCCGCGTCCGGGTAGATCTCGTTCATGTAAGGATTCTTTTCAAACAGCCGGGGCAGCAACTCGCCGCCCAGCTCCCGCACCTTTCCGCGAATGGAAAGGGCGGCGCAGTGCATGGTGTCTGTTTCCTTCATGCCGGTTAGCGCCAGCGTTCCCCGCTTTTTCAGGCGGTCATAGAAGCCTTTTCCTTTTGCGGTCAGAAAGTACAGGCCATCCTCATCGTAGTTCATCATGTCGATGGCGGCAGTCACAGGCAGCCCTGTGTCATCCACGGTGGCCGCGACGGTGGTGTGGATCTCCTCGACCAGGTATTTCAAGTAGTTCATAGCGTCACCCCAAGTTATCGTACCATCTTTGTTCCTCGGTTTCAAATGAATACCGCAATACCCCGCAATCGCTTGCAGGGCATTGCGGTATTAGTGATCAGAACTCGTAGGGAGGATTGCCGGAGAAGTCGGCGATGATGCCGTGGGGATCTTCCAGATAAAACACCTCAAAGATGGGATTGTCGGCGGTCTGGTACTGGCCCTTGACGATGGGATTGTTCATGCAGCCCTCCTTGACAGTCCTATTGTTCTCAAACACGACCTTGCCGTGCAGGCGGATCCAGGTATAGCTGGGGCTGGAAACAGTGACCTCCACATAGGGGTTGGCCTGCATATCCTTGTAGACATCCTTCTGGTTGTTGGTGCAGAACCACAGCTTGCCGTCCTGCTCAAAGCAAAACATGAAGGGGCGGCACTTGGCCTTCCCGTCACGGCCCACAGTGGCCAGATACTGAACCGGGTTGGTAGTCAGAAATTCAACAACTTTTTTAATGATAGAACCTCCAATGTTTTTGCAGCTTGACTTGTGCCTTGCTTGCTTTTAGAATAAGGCCAAAAGTATCAGTTGTAAAGTAAGCACAATATTGTGCTGTAGTTACTAAAAAGAAACTATTGGAGGTTATAGGATGGAACTGCCTGCATGCCCGGTGGAGACTACCCTGATGCTCATCGGGGACAAATGGAAGGTGCTGATCCTGCGGGATCTGATGGACGGCACCAAGCGCTTCGGCGAGCTGAAAAAGTCCATCGGTACGGTATCCCAGAAGGTGCTGACCGCCCAGCTCCGGGACATGGAGGAGAAGGGCCTGCTCACCCGCAAGGTCTATGCTGAAGTGCCGCCGAGAGTGGAGTATACCCTCACCGAGACGGGCTATAGCTTGAAGCCGGTTCTGGACGCCATGTGGGCCTGGGGCACTGACTATAAGGCGAAGAACAGATAAGGAGAACAACAATGGTTCGTGAAATATGCAAAGACGAGTCTTTTCTGGCTCAGAGGGCTGAACCTGCTACGGCAGAGGATCTCGGCGTAGCACAGGATCTGCTGGATACACTGGTCGCCCATAAGGATGGCTGTGTAGGCATGGCGGCGAATATGATCGGCGTCAACAAACGCATCATCGCCTTTGACAACGAGGGCGAATACATGGTCATGTTCAATCCCGTCATCGTCAAGCAGTCCGGGGCGTATGAGGCTGAGGAGGGCTGCCTGTCCCTCACCGGCACGCGGCGCACGAAGCGTTTCCAGACCATTAAGGTGCAATGGCAGAACGAGAAGTTCCAAACACGGCTCAAGACCTTCACCGGCTGGACGGCTGAGATCATTCAGCACGAGATTGACCACTGCGAGGGAATCATCATATGAAGAGAAGGACAAGAATCATCCTGTCTGTGTGCCTGGCAGTCCTTCTCGTCATCGGAATCGGCGGCTATGCATATGTGTCCGATTATTACCATGCCGATGAGACAGCATTAGAGGCTATGGCCTATCAGACGGACAGCGTGCAGACAGAGCAGGACGGGGATGTGATCTGGTTCGTTCCCGAGGATCCGACCACAGGGCTGATCTTTTATCCCGGCGGCAAGGTGGAGCATACGGCCTATGCGCCCCTGATGCGTGCCTGTGCGGAAAACGGGATTCTCTGCGCTCTGGTGCGGATGCCTGGCAATCTGGCTGTTCTGGATGCAAACGCTGCGTACGGACTCCAACAAGAACACCCGGAGGTCACCACTTGGTACATAGCCGGACACTCTCTGGGCGGCGCTATGGCGGCGGGCCATGCTGCGGCCCATGACGAGGACTACGACGGACTTATCCTGTTGGCAGCTTATTCCACAAAAAATCTCACGGGCACAGCCCTGCGGGTACTCTCTGTCTATGGCTCGGAGGACGGGGTGATGAATCAGGAATCCTATGAAAAGAATCGTACAAATCTCCCAGCAGATACCACGGAAGTCGTTCTGGACGGCGGCTGTCACGCCCAGTTTGGCAGCTATGGCCCTCAGAATGGCGATGGAATCCCAACCATTTCGGGCGAGGAACAGGTTCGGCAGACCGCAGAAGCGATTGCGGCTTTAGTCTTGCCATTCGTCATCATCCCAGTCCTGCTCCTGGCGGGAGCGTGCGTACTTTTCCAACGAGATGAGACCGTTTGTGGCTTTCACATTGCGGACGCTCTGCGCCCGTCTGCGCTTCAAATCTTCCCGATCCATCTCGAACGCTTCTGCGATAATACCGTTGGTCATGTCCTGCTCCACATTTCTTGTGAAGCTGCTTCTGGCAATGTAGTCCTCCATTCTGCTCAGTCTGCCGTCAATGGCAGACTGGATCGCCATAGGCAAAAGCGTTTGGTTGTCCTGTATCTCCAGATGGTCCACATAAAAGTTCACCGCCTTTTCCACGAACTCATTCATGCTTTGGCAGTTGTCGGCGGCATACCACTGCTCGATCCTCCTTCTGGTTTCCGGCTGCATCCTCAGAGCCAGCCGTTCTCTGTTTTCATTACCCATAAATTTCTCCATTTCTCTGTAAGACATCCTCGAAAAGCCCTGCAACACGGGGCTTTTCGGGAAAGCTGACGCCAGCGGTGCTGATTTTGCCTCTCAAAGACACCAGCTTCAAATTCCTGAAACTGCCCGCACTGCGGGCAGAAGTGGCGGCTGCGGCGGCGCTTGCGACGCCATGCCTTTATCCTGCTTTGCGTCGTCACAAGCTCCACATCCCTCATTTCCGCCCAAAAGGGCGAAAAATCGGTCGTTACGCCGCTCCTCCTTCTCCCACCGAACCCGCTTCGCTGGGCTTCGGCGGGAACCCTGTTGTCCCCGCAAACTCCTCCGAAAGCGGTTCAAATTCGTCCTTAAGTCCTTGGGGGCGGCTGGGACTCGGCTCTTCTTGGAAAGGCGCACACGGGGTGTTCTGTCGGCTTTGAACATTGGACTTTTCGAGGAGCTTCGCCGCATGGTAACGGGCGACGTCCTCCTCCACCTGCCGGAGCTGCCGCTCATAGAATGCTTCGAGTACACCTTGGATAGGGCGAACGGTGTAGAGCAGATTTCCGTTCAGGGGTCTGCCATCTTTGCTTCGTACCATCGTCGGCTCCGTGTAGATGAGACCTTTCTCCTCCAGTTGCCGCACATACTTTGCCACCGTATTTTCACTCATGCCGATCGCATGACCGATGGTTTTGTAACTGGGGTAGCACTGGTAGGTCTTCCGATTCTCGCACCGGAGCAGATAGGAATAGAGGGAGATCTCACGAAAATCCAGACCGATGCTGAATATCTCGTTTGGTACCATAAAATAGTTTTTCTCTGCACTGCGCTTGGGCCATTTGTTGAAACTCAATTCATACCTCCTGTATTGTCGTAGAGTCCGATGACGCTCACACAGGGAACAGAAAAATTTTCATTGCTTTTCTGCTGTTTACCTGATATACTTTTATCAGTAGATTTGTGCGTGCCTGTGTGTGCGCCGAGCCGCCGGACTGTTGCCGCAGTCGCGGCGGTTTTTATTTTGCGGGTGTGTTGTGTGATCCACATTCCTCCTTTGCCCTCATCTGTAAACTATCTTTTTCGCCTCCTCCGTGTTAGAATAAAAAGAGACCGTGCTCCCGGGAGCACGGCCAGAGATGGAATGACCTTCCGAACGGATTGCCGTATGGCGGAGAGCACTCATGCTCTCATAGATGCTCTGTCGAAGACCATGTGGATTCGTCGGCGCGGAGACCGTGCCGTACCGAACCAGGGGCAACCTCACCCGGGTGAAATTGTCCTTCTATTATTACTTAGAGAAAATTCGCAAAATCGGAAGGTCTGGAATTGTAAACTTTTTGTGAACGCAGAAAGGGCGGTGAGCTCATGTCCTTCAAGGATACTCAGTCGTACAAAGAACTTCAGTCTGACTGGCGCTGGATACACGAAATGGACCCGGAAGCTGCCGCCGCTGCAGACCAATGGGTGAAAGAGCATCCGGAGGAGTGGAAGGAGCTGGAGCATATGCTTTACTACAGCGAGGCGAACTTTCACAAGCGTGTAGCACCGGATACTCTGGAGGATTTGGATATAAAGCAGCCCCGATCTTACAATCCGGAAGCGTTCCTGCCGGAGGAAGTACGCAACGCAATTTACAACGACAGACGGTGGTTTGACCGAAGCAAGTATCTGCCGGAGGGTTCTGATGAAGATCCCTTCATGTATTTGGACACCCAAATCTATGACGCCCTGCATGCACTGACCGAACTGCAGAGGGAGATTTTGTTCCGCACGATCATCAATGGCGAGTCCACTGAATCCGTCGCACAGGACAAACAGTGTTCGTCCAGAAACATCCGGGATATCCGAACCCGTGCGCTTCGACAGATACGGGCCAAAATCAAAAGACGTGAAGGCTACGGCAGACCCGACGTTGTCATCATTATTTTGCTGTTTATGCTGCTTGTTGGTGTTCCGCTTGCTTGCTGGGGAGAACAGCTTTGGGCCGCATATCCCTGGCTGGAGTCTGTGGTTGCAGTGCTTAGCGCATTGGTTATGGCTGTCATGTTCCAAAATTTCCTTCACAGAGAAGCAGAAAGCCTGCTGCGCCAGCACTGGGCCAGCCTGAATGGATCGCAGAAAAAAGAATGACTATGAAAGAGGGAGTGAAGCACTTGCGGTGCTTCACTCCCTCTAACTATGCTTTTTACTCAGTCAGTTGAAGCTGCATCAGGATTCTCGTAAGGTTTACCATCCTTGTTATAGGTCAAATTAAATACAAGATCAGACAGCCATTTCTTAAACGAAGGATTATCCTGGAACTGCTTAAACAATTCCATATTGTCCGCCATAATTGAAAAGATGACCTGTTGCAACGCACGTTCGCTTTCCAAGCGCGCACTCTGCTCATCAGAGTTTCTCATGGCATTCTGATATTTTTCGTCCTTAGAGACCATGGCCGGTATCTCAAGGATCTGCCGCCGCACGTTATCCGCATCATTCCAATTGATGTTACCAAACATATCATTGAAATTGGAGAGAATGACAGACAACAAATCCATTTCCGGTTCAACGATATGCCCAACCTTTCCCGCCGGTACGGGAGCCACCTCCGTATCGGCATCTTCCAGGCGAATGGACATGACCTCACGCGCCTCGTTGCGGTAACTTTCGAGGTCGATCTTTTCAAGAATCCCCTGCGAAAGATCGTCCTCTCGTGGAGACGGTAACTTTGGTATCAGCAAATTAAGAAAGATGGACAACCGTTCCCAGTCTGCGTTACCATATGGCAAAATCGCTCCGAGAAAGCCATAGGTACGCACGAACGCCTTTGCTGCGCTCTTAAATTTAATCTGGTCATCCGTGTCAAGCTGCTTGTAAACGGCAGTGCAGGCATCTAATGTGGGATCAAGTTTGTCGCGATCCGCTCCATCCAGGTACAAATTGACAAGCCGCTCGACATCTTCGTTGGAGAACACCTGGTATTCCTCCATTGTTGCAACCAGGTCGTATAGCTTGTTCGGATCGGTTTCGCCGGACAGAATCGTGGTGCGGTAATATCGCGAAAATGATTCCTGGATCATCTCCGGCTTGTTTGCAAAGTCCAAGACGAAAGTATCATACTTCTTCGGGCAGCAGCGGTTCAAGCGAGAGAGCGTCTGTACCGCCTTGATGTCATAAAGCACCGTGTCCACATACATAGTGTGGAGCAGCGGCTCGTCAAAGCCCGTCTGGAACATATCCGCAACAATGAGAATGCGATACGGGTCTTTTTTGAACTCTTTCGGAATCTTAGCATCCGGGAAGCCATTCAGCCCTGCCGATGTCAGCGGCGGTTCCTGACCTTGATACTTGTTCTCGCCGGAAAAGGCGATGATCGTCTTATATGGACTGTGCCTATCCGCAAGGCATTTATTGATGGCGTAATAATATTCGATACAGCGGGGAATGCGGGAGGTCACGACCATAGCACGAGCTTGCCCGCCTATTTTTCCTTTGGCAATGACCTGTTCGTGAAAATGATCTACCATCATAGCCGCTTTCTTGGCAATGGTATAGCTGTCGCTTTCCACAAAGCTGCGCAGCTTCTTCTGCGCCCGCTTTTTATCGAACATTGGGTCGTCCTCGACGGTCTTCATCAGTTTATAAAAACTGTCGATGGGCGTGTAGTATTGCAGCACATCCAGAATGAATCCTTCCTGGATCGCCTGCTTCATCGTATAAACGTGGAAAGGTCTGTGTTTAACATCGTCACCGTCCTGATATGGAACGCCGAATGTTTCCAGCGTTTTATTCTTCGGGGTTGCGGTAAACGCAAAGTAGCTGGCATTGTTCAGCAGTTTGCGCCCTTCCATCATGGCGTTGATTTTATCCTCGTTGTCCATTTCGTCATCGGAAGCAAGTCCGGAAAGCGCAAGGTTCATCTGCGCAGAGTTTCTTCCGCTCTGTCCGGAATGAGCTTCATCGATGATGATGGCGAAATGGTTATCCCTGTGTTCCGCTCCGATTTGCGGAACAATGTATGGGAACTTTTCAATCGTGGTGACAATAATACGTTTTCCATCCGTAATGGCTTTCGTAAGATCGCCGGAGTGCTCCGCCCATGCAACCGTGCTGCCGACCTGCATAAACTGCTTGATCGTATCCCGAATCTGCTTGTCGAGAATCCGGCGGTCAGTGACTACGATAACGGAATCCAGCATCGGGCGACCGTCCTGTTCCAGCCCGATAAGCTGGTGAGCAAGCCATGCGATAGAGTTGGATTTACCGCTGCCTGCGCTGTGCTGAATAAGGTACTTTTTTCCGACACCGTTTGTTTTCACATCGGCAAGCAGCTTCGTTACAACATCGAGCTGATGGTAGCGGGGGAAAATCTGCTTTTCTTTTTTCTTTTTGGTGTCCTCGTCCACCTCGACGACGACCTGCGCGTAGTTTTCTATAATCAGCGTCAGTTTTTCCTTGGTGAGGATATCCTTCCAAAGATAATCGGTCATAAGGCCGTCTGGATTCGGCGGGTTACCTGCTCCATCATTATATCCCTTGTCAAAGGGCAGAAACCAGCTGTCTTGTCCGGCAAGTTTCGTGCAGAACTTGACACGGGCATCGTCTACGGCAAAATGCACCATGCAGCGTTTGAACTGGAATAGCATCTCTCTGGAATCACGGTCATCCTTGTACTGCTGAACGGCATCATCAACATTTTGCTTTGTGATCTGATTCTTTAGTTCAAATGTAATAACCGGGAGGCCATTGATAAATACGCACAGATCCAGTGCCAGTTTGGCTGCATCCTGTGAATAGCGGAGCTGTCGGGTGACGCTGAAAATATTCTTTTGGAACAGCTCTTTAGCTTTTGCGTTGCCCTCAGAAGGGGTCAGGTAAAACATGATCAGGTCGGCGGGGTATACTTTGATGCCGTTTCGCAGCACGTCAACTATGCCGCGCTTAGAAATCTCGCCCTGTAAACGGTTGAGAAACTGTGCGTATTTTTGATGACTTTTCCGGATGCCCAGCTTCTCTAATTGCTCCGGTTGCGTATCCTGCAGGAACCGAAAAAGCCGAGTCTCATCAATGGCGTATTCTTTGTTGTAGTCGGTGTTGGAGCCTTCTTCATATCCGTTGTGCTCAACAAGCCAGTTTACAATGAGAGCTTCGAATCCGCTTTCCTTGGTATTGGTCGGCATTACGCTTCCTCCTCTTCTGCTAAATGAGGCATCTCATATAAGTTGCCCAATAGCTGTTTTATAAATACAATAACCTTATCGGCATCTTCTTGGGTTGCCATTCCCATTTCGTGCGTATACTTGTTTCCTATCTTTCTTATTTTATCGACCCATGCTTTGTTTTGGCTACCGATATAGCCATTCACTTCCAAAAAATCTATGTATTCGACGAAGCGTTTTCCCACATCAGCGCCCTTGTCAACCGCAATATACATTAACAATGTTCGTGAAACCATTATAACCGAGTGATAACACTCATTTAGAAAGCACTTTCTGCATTCGTTATACAGCTTTTCTACATTGGGCGGTAGAAAGCGTACATCTTCATAGGGTAGCAGCTGTGACTGCGGTATGATTTTTCCGTCAAGACCAATGATGACCGGCATGAAGCACTCCGGGCATTTGTGAATTTGATATTTAATGGCACCGGTAGCTGTATCGACAATTCTGGTGGTAGAACCCGCCTGTACCCGCACGCCGCAGTATGGACAGGTTATTGTTTTTGCAGTCATCTCTTTTTTGGGAATGGCCTTCCAAGTCCATTCTTTTATCTCTATCATACTTATTCCTCCTCAGGAGGCTCGTCCGCACCTTGTTCCAAATTTTCATCTACATTATCGTTATCTTCATCCACAAATTCGTACTCGGGAATCTCGATACCACGGACATCGATTTTGCCAGTGACGATATCAGCAATAATCTTGTTCTTATATTCTTCCAGCACAGCAACTTCTTCTGTCAGTTTTTTTATCGTAGCATCAAACTTATTGTTTAAACCATCTAAATACTCGACAATTTCCATTTGTTCTTTTTTTGAAGGAATTGGTACAACAACACGTTTTAGCGCAGACCAGTAGAGGTTTCTTTGTATAGAGCCAACCCCACGCGAGATTACCAAATATTGGTCAACCATGCAACGAGACCGAAATAAGTAGTTTGCATAATGACTATCAAGGGTATTGTCCAATGAAAGCACAATATATGCCGGACTAACAATCCCAGAATGAAACGAAACGCCTACCGAACCACGCCACGCTTGCTGATTATTCAGAACGAAATCTCCGGGATCAACACGCTGATAGTTGGTCAAGTCCTTGCTTGTTGCGTTAGTTCGTTTCTCCTCTCTTTCAACAAATGGAACCACGCCAGCATCAAGATAGACTGACATTAGTGGCAAATCTATGCAATTGTTAATAGACTTAACCTGTGCAATTGCATATAGCGGAACTGTGTACCATCTTTGTGGAATATCTCCCAACCACTTAACGCCACTATACTTCATGGGGGCATCTGTTGTCAGCCCGCGAGTGATCGCATGGCTTACCATTGACCGCTTCAGCGCATCAATTGCTTTGATTTCTTTTTTCTTGATATTGATCAGCTTACTGATGTTTGAAACCTTCCAGTCCAGAAAGCGCACAATCTGATCCTGCTCCTCGCGGGGCGGGACGGGGAGAAGATGGTTTTTCAACTTCGCGTAGTCTATATTTTGCCCTTCGCGAATGCCTGTCACGCACAATGTTAAAAGCCCGATGAATGGTTTGCTTTTGGCAAGGTAGCGAAAATATGAACCTGACATAGGTTCGTGTGGAATCAATATTGTGTATGCGGGACTAATTATGCCTTGATAGTAAGCGTATTCAAGTCCCCCTTGAAATGAGCGCAAACTTATAACAAAGTCACCTACACGTACAAGTTTCAGCAAATGCAAGTCTTTTTGCGCCTCAACCGTTCTGTTGCCGTATACGTTCTTTGGAACAACCCCCATGTTCTGAGACGCAACTAATAACGGCTCATTCGGGTATCCTTTTTCAGAGCGTTCAGAAAATAAGTGTTTCATTTTGTGTGCTTGCCAGTGTGCAGGGATTTTTGAGATCCATATGTCCAGGAATTGAGTGTGAGTACTATATTTGTTCATTCAACTCCCTCCAATATCTCTGCCAACAATCCGTCGGCTTCCTGCTCCAAGTCGTTTAGACTTTTCAAAATTTCATCCATGGGGCGCAGCTCAACGGGCTTGTAGAAATACTTCGTAAAGCTGATCTCATAGCCGACCTGCGTTTTCTTCTCGTCCACCCATGCGTCCGGTGCATAGGTCAGTACCTCGTTTTTCATAAAGGCATCAATGCCGCCCGCATAGGTGAACGGAATATTCTCCGTGTCGCGCAGATCAACATCCGGTTCACCCTCGATTGGCTGCGCGGCCGGGTCTTTCTCGGTGATAAAGGGGCGTATCTTTTTCAACACGGCGGCTTTCAGCCCGGTGGCTTTGGCAAATGCCGTCCAGTCGTCCAGCGGCGCAGTTTCGGCAGCCTTTTCGATAGCAGCAATTACGCCGTCGTATTCGTCCGACTTCTTGAATGTATCTGCCGGAATCGGTCTGTCGGGGCGCACGCGCAGGCGCAGCGGTCGCTCCACCGTCACATTCCAATAACCGAAGTCCTCATTGTTCAGAATCATGCTGACTACGCTTTCCTCCATTGCGAGAAAAATACGGACGATCTCCTTGCGGATCTCTTCGGTAAATTCGCAGTTTTTCTTGCCCATGTTCTTACGCAGCGCAGATTTCATCGTCGTTGCGTCGATGAGCTGAATTTTCCCCTTGCGGCGTTCTTCTTTCTTATTGGAAAGCACCCAAATGAAGGTGCCGATGCCCGTGTTGTAAAACATATTCTCCGGCACGGCAATAATAGCTTCTACCAAGTCATTTTCGATCATATAACGGCGGGCGTTGCTTTCGCCGCTTCCCGCATCGCCCGTGAAGATGGACGAGCCGTTATGTACTTCCGCAATGCGGCTGCCGAGAGGCGTGTCTTTCTTCATCTTCGCCACATTGTTCAGCAGGAACAGAAGCTGACCGTCGCTTGTGCGCGGGATCATAGTAAGCTGCTCACCGCCGTCCAGATAAGTGTTGAAACGGCTGTCGAGGATTTCCTTCTTGCCGCCTAATTTTTCGGCGTCGGTTTTCCAGCTCTTGCCGTAGGGCGGATTTGAGAGCAT
>OHJJ01000498.1_pt1 | contig 20078 bp, 17 predicted proteins | sample 1568551 | NCBI WGS metagenome assembly OHJJ01 (sample SAMEA3879505, study PRJEB24766) | human gut metagenome | biome: human-associated habitat; feature: feces | place: USA | collected 1985/1987 | reverse complement strand
TCGCTTGCGCGACCCGCCGCAGGCGGAGAATCCTGCTTCGCAGGATTCTTTTTTACACAACTTCCAGGTGCCAGGTATAATAGAGCTTCGGATAATCGGAAAGATAATGCTCGAGCTCGAAATCATACCGAACGGTGCCGCTTGCTGTAAACGGGAGCGGTGCGAAGCTGCCGTCTTTTAAGGAAACGGACAGGTCGCTGATGACAAAGCCCTGTTTTTTCATTTCTTCTTTAAAATAATTGAAATAAAAGGCGCCGTCTTTGGAAAGCGTATAGCGTACCTCGTAGCGGTAGCCGGAAAAGAGGCGTTTGCTCTGTGTCAGAATTTCCTTTTCCTGCATCCGGTCGCGAGACAGAAACGGATAAAAGTTTGCAAGCAGGGCCGTTCCCTGACGGTAGTCGCCCTCGTGCCAGAGGCGGGTTCCATCGAAAAGATGCTTGCCGCCGACGGTCTGGTATTTCCCGCTGCGGGCATCCTGACGGATGGTTTCCTGCAAGGCCTTTAACTCTTCCTGAACGAATTCTGGCATGCGTTCCGGCAAAACGGGAGCTGTGGGGGCAGGTTCAGAAGCAGCCTGTGGAGCCTGGGCGGCAGACATCTGCTCTGCCAAATTTGACTTCTGGTTCTGCTCTGTCTGGATTTCTGTTTTAATTTCATCAAAAAAGGACATGATGGGATTCTCCTTTGTATACTACCCCCTATTTTAAGCATTAAAGATTTTGTTTGTCAAATTTTTCTTCACAGTATTTGCAGCGATAAACTTCCTTGTTCGGGTCAGCGAGGACGAAGATCTGCGGCAGCTCCTGCTCGATCGAGGTAATACAGCGGGGATTTTTGCAATGGATGACGTTTTTGATCTGTTTGGGAAGCTTTAATTCCTTCTTTTCGACGATATCCCCGTTTTTGATGACATTGACGGTGATGTTATGGTCGATAAAGCCGAGAACGTCGAGGTCGAGCATGTTGACATCGCATTCTACCTTCAGAATGTCCTTTTTGCCCATCTTGTCGCTGCGCGCGTTTTTGATGATCGCAACGGTGCAGTCGAGCTTATCGAGCTGCAGATGGTGATAGATGGACATTGCCATGCCTGCCTGAATATGGTCGAGTACAAAGCCTTCTTCAATTTTACCTACGTTTAACATAAGAAATCTCCTTTTTCTCAGTCCACATGAATATTTAAGAGGGTCAGAATCAGCGCCATCCGAACATAGACCGCGTACTGCACCTGTTTGAAATAAACGGCTCTCGGGTCGTCATCCACATCGACAGAGATTTCGTTAACTCTGGGGAGGGGGTGCAGCACCAGCATGTCGGGCGGTGCGAGCTTCATTTTTTTAGCAGTCAGGATATAGAAATCCTTCAGGCGGACATAATCCTCTTCGTTGAAGAAACGCTCTTTCTGAACGCGGGTCATGTAAAGAACGTCCAGCTCGGGCAGCTTGTCTTCCAGACGGATGACTTCTTCATAAGGAATATTTTTTTCACGCAGCATCTCTGTGATATAATCCGGAACCCGCAGCTCGGCCGGGGAAATGAAGATGAACCGGAGGTTGTCGTAGCGGGAGAGCGCGTTGACTAAGGAGTGCACGGTACGACCGAATTTTAAGTCGCCGCACAGACCGATGGTCAGGTTGTTTAAATGCCCCTTTAAGGAACGGATGGTCAGCAGATCGGCATAGGTCTGGGTCGGATGCTGATGACCGCCGTCACCGGCATTGATGACGGGAATGCGGGATTTCTCAGCGGCAACGATCGGAGCACCCTCTTTGGGATGGCGCATTGCGCAGATATCGGCGTAGCAGGAAATGACGCGGATCGTGTCGGAAACACTTTCGCCTTTGGAAGCGGAGGAATTGGATGCATCCGCAAATCCGAGCACTTTGCCGCCCAGGTTCATCATAGCGGCTTCAAAGCTTAAACGGGTTCTGGTGCTCGGCTCGTAGAAACAGGTCGCCAGCTTTTTGCCCTCGCAGGTATGGGCATATTTGTCAGGGTGTTTCTCGATGTCGTTGGCAAGATCAAAGAGCTGATCCAGCTCTTCCACAGAAAAATCCAGTGGGTTCATCAGGTGTCTCATGAATGATAATCCTCCTTGAACAGTTGAGTTTCAGACATAATAAAATCGAAGAGAATCAAACTCCCTTCGATTTGAAACAAAATGCCTGTATTTCTTTTCAAAAAAATGAAATCCATGTCCTCTGCCGGAAATAATCTGACAAAGAAAAGAAAAAAACGAACTTCCGAATAAACAGAACTGCTGAAAATAAAACATGACAGACTGCATGGTCATTGCGCTTCCTCCTTTGGATCTCATTTTGCTTGGACAAGTATAGCATAGGGATATTTTGAATGCAAGGAAGAATTGAAAAAAATATCGCGATGGCGTATAATGATACTACAGTTCACTCGAACGTTCCTGTGGGCAGATCTCATGCTTGTATGAAAATCTGTTTGCAGAATGCCACGAAGGGAGCGCCACTTCATGAGCAAAAAGAGCTGCGAAGCAACGGGAAGCATCGAAGATGCGCTTTTGCGAATGGCGCGATGAACTGTATCGAATCCACCAGATGCAAAAGGAGGAAATAGCATGGAATTTCGGGAAAAGAAAAGATGGGGATTTTTGGGACTTCCCTTTACCTTTACAACCTACATGGTTACAGAAGAGCTGATCACTGTGGAAGAGGGATTTATTAACAAGCGGGAGAACGACTGCTACATATATAAAGTACAGGACGTAGAATTGATCCGGACGCTGGGGGAGCGGATGTTCGGACTTGGTACTGTAAAGTGCTACACCGGCGATACGACAAATCCGGAGCTGTATCTGACCCATATCAAAAATGCAAAAAATATCAAAAACTTTATTCTGGAAGCGTCTGAGAAAGCGCGGTTGAAGCGCAGGACGATGAATATGCTCGACATCGGTGCAGATGGGGATATTCCGGAAGAAAACTAATTTTCAAAAAAGTATTGACAAAGAAATCAGATTGTTTTAATATGCTTTTAACAAGTTGAACTTATATCAATTTAAACCGATGAAGTGGAGATAACGGTACAGGCGCACTTCCAGAGAGTCCGGGCAGGTGGGAGCCGGGCAGAAAGCGGAGTATCAAATGGACCACAGAGGGCACAGTCAAAGGAATTTTGTTCCGAGTATTCTGTGACGGAGGGCATCCGTTATTTGCCGGGGGTATGTTAGTATCCTTTGGAATGTTTGAATTCTTTAAAAGATATCTGTACCCTGATAAAGAGTGCGTACGATCGCAAAGCAAGGTGGTACCGCGGGAAGACAGGCACAAAGTGTCTGCAGCTTAAAAGATGATGAGCCCCCGTCCTTGACAGACAAATCTGTCATGGGCGGGGGTATTTTTTTATCGTATAGGAAACTTTGTTTCCATACGATAAAAAATGCTCTACGAGGATGCGCACTCGGCGCAAGGGTAGATGGTTGCCGAAGCAACGGCGCCTCGGCGCGAGAATATCCCAAGACACATTCTTTTTTACAGGAGGAACAGTCGCATGGAACAGACATCACTGGAAGAACTGAAAAGAACGGCAGCGTCCGGAGCTTACCGGAGGATTCCGATCTGGCGTGAGATTTTTTCAGATATCGCAACACCCGTACAGGTACTGAAAAAACTGCTGGCGGTAAGCGACCACTGCTTTTTGTTAGAAAGTGCGGAGGACAACAAGCAGTGGGGACGGTACAGCTTTCTTGGGTTCGATCCTGCGATGGAGCTGACCTGCATGAACCATCAGGTGACAATTACAACAGACCATGTCGAGCAGTTTGAAACAGAGAATCCGGCGCAGGTGATTGCAAGGGTGATCGAAGAAAACCGCGCGCCGCAGATCAAAAAGCTCCCGCCTCTGACCGGCGGTCTGGTTGGATATTTTGCATACGACTATATCAAATATGCGGAGCCGACGCTTCGGCTGGACGCAGAGGATCAGGAAAAGTTCCGGGACGTCGATCTGATGCTGTTTGATAAGATGATCGCATTTGATCACTACAGACAAAAGATCATCCTGATCTGTAACAGTCGGATATCGGAAGCAGACGTGCAGGCAGAAGGTGGACAGACAGCCGGCGCGGCAGCGGCAACGGACCTCCGGGTAAGGGGGAAAAACGCGAGGGCAGCAGCAACGGACGCCCCGGTATCTGAAGCAGCATCCGATACCCTGGAAGCGGTTTACCGCACAGCCCTTCAGACTCTCGATCAGATGCAGGACATCATCGAAAAGGGTGCAGAAAAAAACGTGTCCGCAGGGAGGCTGACAACAGAGCTCACGCCGCTGTTCGATCAGGAAAGCTACTGTGAAAAGGTGGAACAGGTCAAGCATTACATCCATGAGGGGGACATTTTTCAGTTGGTGCTTTCGAACCGTCTGGAAGCAGGATTTGACGGAAGCCTGCTGGATACCTACCGGATTCTGCGGACAAAAAATCCGTCACCGTACATGTTTTATTTTTCCAGCGACGATCTGGAAATCGCCGGCGCTTCGCCGGAGACACTGGTAAAGGTGGACAATCAGACGGCATACACCTTCCCTCTTGCCGGGACAAGACCCAGGGGAAAGGACGAAAAGGAGGATCAGGAGCTGGAAGCCGATCTGCTTTCCGATGAAAAGGAGCTGGCAGAGCACAACATGCTGGTAGATCTCGGACGAAATGATCTTGGGCGGTTCTGCCGGTTCGGAACGGTAGAAGTGGAAAAATATCTTTCGGTCGAAAAATTTTCCCACGTCATGCACCTGGGATCGACCGTGCGGGGCGAGCTTCGCAGCGATAAAACGGCGCTGGACGCCCTGCAGTCAGTGCTTCCGGCGGGAACCCTTTCGGGTGCACCAAAGCTTCGCGCCTGTCAGATCATCAACGACCTGGAAAACAACAAGCGCGGCATTTACGGCGGTGCCATTGGCTATCTGGATTTTGCGGGAAATATGGATATGTGTATCGCGATCCGGCTGGCATTTTGCAAAAACGGAAAAGTATTCGTCCGGTCGGGAGCCGGAATTGTGGCGGACAGTGTAGCACCGAAGGAATATCAGGAATGCATCAATAAGGCGAAAGCAGTGGTGCTGGCGCTGCAGGAAGCGCAGAAACTTGGAAAGAAAGGGGAACGGGCATGATTTTACTGATCGATAATTATGACAGCTTTTCCTATAACTTATATCAGCTGATCGGGGCGATCAATCCGGAGATTAAGGTGATCCGAAATGACGAGCTGACGGCAGAAGAGATTGAGACATTAAAGCCTGAAGCGATCATCCTGTCACCGGGCCCGGGACGTCCGCAGGATGCGGGCTGCTGCATTGAGGTGGTGCAAAAGCTCGGCGGAAAAATCCCGATCCTCGGCGTGTGTTTGGGGCATCAGGTGATCTGCGAGGCATACGGCGGAGTTGTTTCCTATGCAAAACAACTGATGCACGGCAAACAGTCCGTGACAAAGCTCGATACGAGAACGCCGCTGTTTGTTGGTCTGCCGGAGGAAACGACGGTGGCACGGTACCATTCGCTGGCGGCGCAGGAGGAAACCTTTCCGGAATGCCTGCAGGTGACTGCCAGGACATCGGACGGTGAGATCATGGCACTGCAGCATAAAACAAAGGCGGTGTACGGCGTACAGTTTCACCCGGAATCAATTTTAACTCCACTTGGGAAAAAGATGCTTGAAAATTTTTTACAGCTTGCGAATGCAGAGAAAAAGGAGAAGACAATGATTAAAGAAGCGATTGTAAAACTGGCAGCAAAGCAGAACCTGGATTATAAGACCGCAGAAGCTTCGATGGACGAAATCATGGGCGGAAAGGCAAGTCCGGTACAGATGAGTGCATTTTTAACCGCGATGGCGATGAAGGGCGAGACAATCGAGGAAATTACCGCATGTGCGGCGGGGATGAGAAAGCATTGTGTACGCCTGTTACATGATCAGGATGTGCTGGAAATCGTTGGAACCGGCGGTGACCATTCCAATTCCTTTAATATTTCTACAACGTCTTCTCTGGTGATCTCGGCAGCAGGCGTTCCGGTGGCAAAACACGGCAACCGTGCAGCATCCAGCAAGAGCGGTGCGGCGGACGTTTTAGAAGCACTTGGTGTAAAGATCACCATCGATCCGGCAAAGAGCGCAGAAGTGCTCAAAAAAATCGGTCTGTGCTTCCTGTTTGCACAGAATTACCACCTGTCGATGAAATATGTCGCACCGATCAGAAAAGAGCTGGGTATCCGTACGATTTTCAATATTCTTGGACCGCTGACCAATCCGGCAGGTGCAAACATGGAGCTGATGGGTGTTTATGACGAGGCACTGGTGGAGCCGTTAGCACGGGTGCTGGCAAACCTTGGCGTGAAAAAGGCAATGGTCGTATATGGACAGGACGGTCTGGATGAGATTTCCATGAGTGCACCGACGACAGTCTGCGAAGTAAAGGATGGGGAATTTTTATCCTATGTGATCACTCCGGAGCAGTTCGGCTTTACCCGCTGCAGCAAAGACGAGCTGATCGGTGGAAGCCCCCAGGACAACGCGCAGATTGCACTGGCGATTTTAAAAGGGGAAAAAGGACCCAGACGGGATGCGGTCGTTCTGAACTCCGCAGCGGCAATCCATATCGCAAAGGGCATTTCAATCGAAGATGCGATCAGAGAAGCGCAGGAAGTCATCGACAGCGGTAAGGCGCTTGCACAGCTGGAGCAGTTTGCAGCGCTGACGAATCAGGAGTAAGAAGATTGAAAAAATTTTTCAATCGCGGGATTTGTGTCTGCGCGCACTTGGCACAAACTCGACATGCGCAAAAAGCGTGCGCAGAAATGAGTGGAAAGCATGAAAGAAAAGACGATTCTGGATACTCTCGCGGACGCTGCGCGGGCGCGTGTGGAGGAAAATAAAAAGAAAAAACCGATGGAGGTTCTGAAAAAAGAAGCAAAGAGCCTGGCTGCAGATACCGGGTTCCCATTTGAAAAAGCGCTGGCGGCGCCGGGGATTTCGGTTATCTGCGAGGTCAAAAAGGCATCTCCATCCAAAGGACTGATTGCAGTAGACTTTCCGTATCTGGAAATCGCGCGGCAGTATGAGCGCGCGGGCGCATCTGCGATTTCCGTGCTGACGGAGCCGGAATACTTCCTCGGAAGCGATGACTACCTTCGGGAGATTGCACGTGAGGTGAGCATTCCGGTGCTGCGCAAGGATTTTACGGTGGATGAATATCAGATTTATGAAGCAAAGCTTTTAGGTGCTTCTGCGGTGCTTCTGATTTGTGCGATTTTGTCCGAGAAAGAACTTGGTCAGTTTTTAAAAATGGCGCATAGTCTTGGCTTATCGGCGTTAGTTGAGGCACACGACGAAGAAGAGGTTGCGCGGGCGCTGCGTGCCGGAGCGCGGATCATCGGCGTCAACAATCGGAACCTGAAGGATTTTACTGTGGATGTCAAAAACAGTGTGCGTCTGCGGGCGCTGATTCCGCCCGAGGTACTCTACGTCTCCGAAAGCGGCATCAGGGGTGCAGAGGACGTTGCCGTTTTATATAAAAATGGAACGGACGCGGTGCTGATTGGCGAAACGCTGATGAGAAGCAGCGATAAAGCGGCGATGCTGCAGGAGTTGAAGAGGGACTGCCATGAGTGAGCAAAAGCAGTGCAGCAAAGATATCATTCGAACTGCAAACATCGCAGAATCTGCACGCCAACGCCTCAAGATCTGTGGGCTGTCCCGCCCTTGCGATATCGAATGGGTCAACGACGCCGGAGTTGATTTTGCAGGTTTCGTCTTTGCAAGGAGCAGGCGGCAGGTTTCACCCGAGCAGGCAAAACAGCTGCACAGCATGTTAAAAAAAGAAATCCCGGCGGTCGGTGTTTTTGTAAACGAAACAATAGAAACCATCGTCGGTCTGGTAGAGGATGGCGTCATTGACTGGGTGCAGCTGCACGGGCAGGAAGACGAGGCATATATAAATGAACTGAAAAGCAAAGTCAGCTGTCCGGTGATCCAGGCGTTTTCCGTCCGGACGAAGGAAGATGTGCTGCGTGCCAGGGAAAGCTACGCAGATTACATTTTGCTGGATCAGGGCAGCGGCGGAACCGGAAGAGTCTTTGACTGGACTTTAATAGAATCTATCGGCCGCCCATTTTTCCTGGCGGGCGGGCTGAATGCAGAGAATATAAAAGAGGCTGTGCGAACGGGAGCCTGGGCGTTCGACGTCAGCAGCGGCGCAGAAACCGACGGTTTTAAGGATCGGGAGAAAATTTTCGCGTGCGTAGCGGCAGCACGGCAGAAGGAGGAATACAACTGATGGAAAAAGGCAGATTTGGAATACACGGAGGACAGTACATCCCGGAGACGCTGATGAATGAGATCATTCATCTGGAGGAGCAGTACGAATTTTATAAAAATGACCCGGAGTTTTGTGCGGAGCTTGATGATCTGTTAAAAAATTATGCAGGAAGACCGTCGCTGTTATATTATGCGGAGAAAATGACAAAGGATCTGGGCGGTGCGAAGATCTATTTAAAGCGGGAGGACTTAAACCACACCGGCTCTCACAAGATCAACAACGTACTCGGCCAGGTGCTGATGGCAAAAAAGATGGGTAAAACCCGCGTCATCGCAGAAACTGGCGCCGGACAGCATGGGGTTGCCTGTGCAACAGCTGCGGCACTGCTCGGACTGGAATGTGAGATTTTTATGGGAAAAGAGGACACGGACCGGCAGGCGCTGAATGTTTACAGAATGAAGCTTTTGGGAGCAAAGGTGCATCCGGTAACAAGCGGAACCCAGACCTTAAAGGATGCAGTAAACGAGACGATGCGTGAGTGGACAAACCGCGTATCGGACACCCACTATGTACTGGGCTCTGTCATGGGACCGCATCCGTTTCCGACGATCGTGCGGGATTTCCAGTCTGTCATCGGACGGGAGGCAAAGGCACAGATTCTGGAAAAGGAAGGAAAGCTTCCGGCAGCTGTTTTGGCATGTGTCGGCGGCGGCAGCAATGCAATGGGGATGTTCTATGAGTTTATTCCGGAAAAGAAAGTTGCATTGATCGGCTGCGAGGCTGCAGGAAAAGGAATCGATACGGATAAGCATGCAGCAACAATGGCAAAGGGAACGCCAGGTGTGTTTCACGGTATGAAATCCTATTTCTGTCAGGATCAGTACGGACAGATTGCACCGGTGTACTCGATTTCTGCGGGACTGGATTATCCTGGCATTGGACCGGAGCACGCATGGCTGCACGATACCGGACGCGCAAGCTATGTACCGGTAACGGATGAGGAAGCGGTAGAAGCGTTTGAGTATCTGGCGCGTACGGAGGGCATCATCTGCGCGATAGAGAGCGCCCATGCGGTTGCGTATGCGAGAAAGCTTGCGCCGACCTTGTCTTCGGATCAGTCGATCATCATTTGTCTATCCGGGCGCGGCGACAAGGACGTTGCAGCGATTGCAAGATACCGCGGCGAAGATATTTCAGAGTAAACCCGAAAAACAGAGGATAAAAGAAAACTTTGGCAGGCGCAAAAAACCTGCAGGAAAGGCTGTCCGAAAGACAGAAGGAAAAAGATGAGCAGAATCCAAAAGGCATTTGAAAATAAAAAGGCATTTATTGCATTTTTGACAGCGGGAGATCCGTCCCTGGATAAGACAGAGGAATACATTCTGGAAATGGAGCGGGCAGGCGCAGATCTGATCGAGATCGGCATTCCGTTTTCCGATCCGATCGCGGAGGAACCGGTCATTCAGGAGGCGGATATCCGGGCGCTTTCCGGCGGTGTGACGACCGACGATATTTTTGACATGGTAAAGAAACTGCGGGAGAAAACAGAAATTCCGCTGGTATTTATGACATATTTGAATCCGGTGTTCCATTACGGCTACGAGGCGTTTTTTGAACGCTGCCAGGATGTAGGGATCGACGGCATCATCATCCCTGATCTGCCATTTGAGGAAAAAGAAGAGGTTGATGTTGTTGCAAGCCGCTATGGCATAGACCTGATCTCGATGATTGCACCGACCTCCAAAGAGAGAATCCGTAAGATTGCCAAAGGAGCGAAAGGATTTTTGTATGTGGTATCGTCGATGGGCGTAACCGGAGAGAGAACCAATATCACCACCGATATCGGTGGGATGTTAAAAGAAATCCGCAGTGTCAGCAGCGTTCCGGCAGCGGTTGGCTTCGGTATCCACACACCGGATCAGGCGGCAGAGATTTCCAAAACGGCGGATGGTGTTATTGTCGGAAGTGCAGTTGTAAAGCTGATCGAAAAATACGGCTCTCATGCGGGCGGACATTTATACACCTATGTGCGGATGATGAAGGAGGCGGTCAGCCACAGCGAATAAGCGGAAGCATCCACGCTGCGGTTTCTAAACGGGCGCGGCAGGGGAAGGCGCGTGAAAAAAATCTTTTCTATCGGAAAGAATAGTGCTATAATATTTTCGAATTCTATAGAAAACTGCAAAACAGACGTCGGCAAAAGAAGAACCCGGCGGATGGGAGCCAGAGGTAAGGAGTGTGGACAAGATGGAAAAAAAGAATCTGGACTGGGCAAATCTCGGATTCGGCTATATGACAACAGATTACCGTTATGTGGCAAACTACAAAAATGGTGCCTGGGATAAGGGTGGACTGACAGACGATCCGACAGTTACCCTGAACGAATGTGCAGGTATTTTTCATTATTGCCAGGAGATCTTTGAAGGTCTCAAAGCGTATACAACAGAGGATGGACATATCGTAACGTTCCGCCCGGACTTAAATGCAGTCCGTATGATGGACAGCGCAAAGCGTCTGGAGATGCCTCCGTTCCCGGCAGAGCGTTTCCTGGAAGCAGTAGAAGAAGTGGTTAAGGCAAATGCTGCATGGGTTCCTCCTTACGGCAGCGGCGCAAGCTTATATGTTCGTCCTTATATGTTTGCAAGCTCTCCGGTTATCGGCGTTAAGCCCGCGGATGAATATCAGTTCCGCATTCTGGTAACTCCGGTTGGACCGTACTTTAAGGGCGGCGTTCATCCGCTTACCATCTGTGTCAGTGATTTTGACCGCGCAGCACCGCATGGAACCGGACATATCAAGGCTGGTCTGAACTATGCGATGAGTCTGCATGCCTATGTAACCGCACATCAGAACGGCTACGATGAAAACATGTTCCTTGATCCCGCAACCCGCACCTATGTAGAGGAGACCGGCGGCGCAAACTTTATCTTCATCGACAAAGAAGGAACTCTTGTCATTCCCAAGTCTGACAGCATCCTTCCTTCTGTAACACGTCGTTCCATCGCAGTCGTTGCAAAGGATATCCTGGGCATGAAGGTGGAAGAGCGTCCGGTTAAGCTGGCGGAGCTTTCTGATTTTGCAGAATGCGGCGTCTGCGGTACGGCAGCTGTTGTATGCCCGGTCGGCAAGGTGGTAGACCATGGCAGGGAGATCTGCTTCCCCAGCGGTATGGAAAGCATGGGACCGGTGATCCAGAAGCTGTATGACACTCTGACAGGTATTCAGATGGGTAAGATCGAAGGACCTGCAGGATGGGTTCATAAAATTATGTAACTGATTTATATTACAGCCGCAGGGTGCATGGATTTGCTGCACCCTGCGGCTGTTCTTGCTTTTTTAGAGATAACCTAACTATTTTGGGTGTTGCATTTTTTCATGGAATAGGGGATGATAAAACCAGAGATTCCGGAGAATTGCCGGACAGGAAAGAGGGAGAAACTTATGAAGAAAAAGACTGTACATATTATTTCCCATTCCCATTGGGACAGAGAATGGTATCTGCCGTTAGAGCGGCATAAAATGAAGCTGCTGGATCTGATCGACACCAACATGGAACTGTTTGACAAAGATCCCGGCTTTTACAGCTTCCACTTGGATGGTCAGACCATCGTGCTGGATGACTATCTGGAAATCCGTCCGGAAAAAAGAGAAGAGCTATTAAGACATGTCAGAGAGGGACATTTCCGGGTAGGTCCCTTCTACATCCTGCAGGATGAGTTTTTAACCAGCGGTGAAGCAAATGTCAGAAACCTTCAGACCGGTATCCGTGAAGCAAAGGCCTATGGCAATCTGACAAAGGTTGGCTATTTCCCGGATGCATTCGGCAATGCGGGACAGATGCCTCAGCTGCTGACCCAGGCTGGCATGGAAGCTGTTGCGTTTGGCCGCGGCGTAAAGCCGGTTGGTTTTAACAATGAATTAAAAGAAGGCGGCGAGTACGAATCCGCTTATTCTGAAATGCAGTGGCAGTCCCCCGACGGCACAAAGCTTCTGGGTATCCTGTTTGCAAACTGGTACTGCAACGGCATGGAAATCCCGGTGGATGAAAAAGAAGCAAAGGCATACTGGGAGGAACGTCTTGCAAAGGCTGAGATGTTCGCATCTACAGACGAGCTGCTGTTCATGAACGGCTGCGACCATCAGCCGGTTCAGAAGGATCTTTCTGCAGCAATTGAAACCGCGCGCAGATTGTATCCCGATATCGAGTTTGTTCATTCTAACTTCGAAGATTATGTCAAGAAGGTTCAGGCAGAGGCAGGTGAAAAGCTTTCTACCGTAAAAGGCGAGCTGACCAGCCAGGAGACAGACGGCTGGTATACGCTGGTCAATACCTGTTCCTCCCATGTAACCTTAAAGCGCCAGAACCGCAGAAACGAGGTTGCACTGGAGCGCGTATCCGAGCCTCTGGCTGTATTTGCAGCAGAAAACGGTAAGGAATATCCCCATGACCGTTTCAACTATGCATGGAAGATCCTGATGCAGAACCATCCTCACGACAGCATTTGCGGCTGTAGCGTGGATCAGGTCAACAAAGAAATCGAAGTCCGTTTCGACCGTTCCACAGAGATTGCCCATACCCTTTCCGAGGATGCTTCCGCTTATGTTGCAGACCTGACAGATACTTCTGTATTTGAAAAATATGGCGAAAACGCAGTTCCGTTTGTTGTGTTCAACACCACTGGCGACGAGCGCACCGGTAAGGTGACAGTCGTATTGGATGCAAAGCGTGACTATAACAAGTGGCTCTGGGACGGACGCCGCGATATGAAGGCATGGGAGCTGCCGGAGTACGTTGTTGTGGACAGTGAAGGCAATGTACAGAAAGCAACTGTAGAAGATGCAGACGTAAAATTCGGCTATGACCTGCCGGATGACAAGTTCCGTCAGCCTTACATGGCAAGACAGGTGAAGGTTTCCCTTTTTGCAGAAAAACTGCCTGCACTGGGATACCGTACCTACGCGCTGGTTCCTGCAGAAGCCGCTGGGACAGCTGGAAAGGGCAGCAACATCGCAAGCGATGACCGTCATCTGGAAAATGAATTCCTGAAGGTTGCGATCAACGACGATGGTACGTTGAATGTTCTGGACAAGCAGACCGGAAAGACCTACGAAGGTCTTGGATATTTTGAAGATACCCTGGATGCGGGCAACGAATACATCTACTTCTGCCCGAAGGGAAATCCTGCAATTGTGACAAAGGGCACAAAGGCAGAAATCAAGCTGGTGGAAAATACCGATTTTGCGGCAAGCGTGGAAGTGACCAATGTGCTGACCGTTCCGGTTTCCGCAGACGATCAGTTAAAGGAAGAGCAGGAAGGTCTTGTAGAATTCATGAAGCGTACCTGCGGCAGAAGCAGTGAAACGACACAGATTGTTCTGCACACCACAATTACTCTGGAAAAAGACAGCCGCAGCGTGAGGTTTGTAACCGAGTTCGATAACACCGCAAAGGATCACAGAATCCGCGTGGTAGCACCGACCGGAATCTCCTGCACACACCACTATGCAGACAGCGTATTTGAAGTGGTGAACCGTCCCAACGAGCACAGCAAGCTGTGGGAGAATCCCTGCAAGTGCGAGCATCAGCAGAGCTTTGTGGGCCTAAACGATGAGAAGGGCGGCATGCTCATTGCAAACATCGGTCTGTATGAGTATGAAATCCTTCCGGAGGAAAAGAATGCACTGGCAGTTACCATCCTGCGCAGTGTTGGCGAGCTGGGTGACTGGGGCGTATTCCCCACCGAGCTGTCCCAGCAGCTGCGTCATATCACTGCAGAGTACGAGATGACCTTCTTTGCAGGGGATCTGGTTGAAAGCAACAGCTTCAGAAGCGCATATCAGTTCCAGGTACCTTATACAGTTGCACAGACCAAGGTTCATGCAGGAACCCTGCCGGCTGAGAAATCCTGGCTGACCTGGGAAGGCGAACGCATGATGTTCTCCAACCTCAAGAAGAAAGCAGAAGGCACTGACCGGATGGCACGTTTTGTCAACTGCTCCGGCGAACCCACCGTTCTGCGTATCAAGAAGGACGCTTCTTTTGAAACCCTGTACTTCTCCAATATTCTGGAGGAAGAGGTTCGTCCCGAAACTGCAAATGCAGACGGCTGGTATGAAATTCCTGTCAGAGGCTTTGAAATCGTAACAGTTGGAATGAGATAAAAAATATTCTATTGCAAAAAATGGGAGAAGCTGTTGTGCGAATGTGCAGCAGCTTCTTTTGATGCATTGCGCGGAAAGCGATGCTGCGCAGCCATCGTCCGCATGCGCACAGATAGGTTGACGGATGCATACAGGCTTTCCGTATACCGGAAGCCTGAATTGCATAAATTTTGTATTGTATTATCATATCTTTTTTTCAATGAAGCAGAAAGAAGAGGGAAAAGAAAATGTTGCGAAAGCCTGGAATTTGCCAGAAACCGGTAATAACGTTGTATGAAACGCCTGCATATGCAGCGTATGGTATAGCTGTCGGCGCAGAGCCTACAGGCGTGCAGCCTGGCACGGGTACGCCGGAAAATGGCGGCGTTGCAGATGAAATTCTCTTTGGATGGCAATATGAGGTACTGGAAGAGAAAGATTCCTTTTATAAAATCCGGACGCATTATGGATATGAGGGATGGATTGCGGCAGAAGAGTATGTGCCCATGGAAAGTGTAGGAGGTGCAGGTGTATGCTATGATGCACAAAACTCCGGTTGTGCCATGCAGCTTTTTCAGGTTTGCCAGAATATTGCAGACGTGCTGGAAGCGGAACGGGTACAGGCAAGGCGTATCACGACATTGTATGCCGGGAGTCTGATTTGGGCAGAGAAAGATTCGGCTTTAGGCGATAGTAACGCTGCAGCCCGCCTGCTGCAGCCGGGCTGGCGACGCGTCTTTTTACCGGATGGAATGGGCGGTCTTAGGGAAGGATATATGCGGAGCCGTTTTCTGGAGCTGTGCCAGGGACAGGAACGGTGGAGAAAATGGGCGACGCAGTGGCCGACGGTTCTGACGGAGCGTATAGACGCAGTATCACAGTCGGAGTCGAAAGAACAAGAGGATGCAGACGCGCTCAGGTCGGAAGAAGCTTTCCGGGAAAGCATCGTGCAGACTGCGTATTCCTATCTCGGGACGCAGTACCGCTGGGGCGGGAAAACAGCATGTGGAATTGACTGCTCCGGTCTTGCGTTTATGAGCTATTTTCGAAATGGGATCCTGATCTGGCGGGATGCAGCGATCAAAGAAGGCTATCCGGTTCATGAAATCCCGATAGAACAGGCCAAACCGGGTGATTTGCTTTTTTTTCCGGGACATGTGGCGATTTATCTGGGAAATGGAAAGATCATTCATGCGACCGGACATCCCGAAAGCAGCTGTGTGACCGTCAATTCCCTGTGGGAGGGCGAGCCGGGATATCGGGAAGATTTGAAAAACAGTCTGTGTGCAGCTGGAAGCATTTTTTAAAATGGAGAAATCTGTATTACCGCAAAAAGATTTCCTGAAGGTGTCTGGTAAAAGATTTTTGTTTGACTTTTTTAAAAATCAGAAATATAATAATTTACGAACGAGTAGCAAAATTGCGTAAATCCAGTTTTGCTGCTCGTTTTTTTGTGCGAAAAAAGGAGGAAACTTATGAAAGCGGAAAGCAACAAAATGAAAGAAATGCCGGTCAATAAGCTCATGATTCAGATGGGAATTCCGATGATTTTATCGATGGCATTGCAGGCGGTCTACAACATTGTGGACAGCGCCTTTGTCGGAAATATGAAATCCGGGAGCGAAGCGGCGTTAAATGCGCTGACGCTCGTATTTCCGGTTCAGATGCTGATGGTGGCAGTCGGAATCGGTACCGGTGTTGGAACCAATGCCCTTCTCGCATTGACCCTTGGGCAGGGAAACTCCAAAAAGGCGGCGAAGGTCGCCGGGAACAGTCTGTTTTTGGGCGCGGTGATCTATGCGGTGAGCCTGTTGTTTGGGATATTTGGGGTAAAAGCGTATATTTCCTCCCAGACCATTGACCCGGAAGTAATTTCGATGGGAACGGATTATCTGAGCATCTGCTGCGTGATTTCGTTTGGAATTATTTTCTTTTCCATCTTTGAAAAACTGCTGCAGGCGACGGGACGTTCACTTTATTCCACCATTGGTCAGGTTGTGGGTGCGGTAGTAAATATCATCCTCGATCCGATTATGATTTACGGAATCGGACCCGTTCCGGAAATGGGAGTACAGGGCGCTGCATACGCGACGGTGATCGGACAGGTGGCATCTGCGGCATTGTTGTTTTTCTTCCATATAAAATTCAATAAAGAATTCGAACATGGCGTAAAATATCTGAAACCGGACACTGGAATTATAAAAGAGATCTACGCAATCGGGCTTCCGGCAATCCTTGCACAGGCACTGATGTCTGTCATGGTTTATGTGATGAACCTGATTTTAAAATTCAATCCTTCCGCCCAGACCGCATACGGACTGTTTTATAAAGTCCAGCAGTTTGTGCTGTTTCTGGCTTTCGGACTGAGGGACGCGATCACGCCGATCATAGCATTTGCATATGGAATGGGAAGCAAAAAGAGGGTTCAGGACGGAATGAAATATGGTCTGATTTATACGGCTGTGCTTATGGTAATCGGAACAGCAATTACGGAAATTTTTCCGGGCGCGTTTGCTTCGCTGTTCAATGCCGGACAGTCGAGAGAGTATTTCATTGGAGCGATGCGGATAATTTCGATCAGCTTTCTCTTTGCGGGAATCAATGTGGCATATCAGGGAATCTACCAGGCACTGGAAAGCGGTGCAGAGTCTCTGGTGATTTCTCTGCTCAGACAGTTTGTGATCCTATTGCCGCTGGCTGGTATTTTTTCCGTGTTTGTCAGAAACGGACAGGCAGACGTTTCGCTGATCTGGTGGGCGTTTCCGATCACAGAGCTTGCCGCCTGCCTGGTGGGATATGCCCTGTTAAAGAAAGTCAAAAAGAACAAGGTGGAAAATTTGGAATAAGGAAAATGCAATGCCGGATTTGTATTTGCGAAGAAGCTTCTTTCTATGCTAGAATTAAGTTCAGGCGCTTTGTGTGGAGTGGAAACAGAATTGACAGAGGTATTTACACAATTCGATGAACTGGGAGTGACGGAATGGAAACAACACTAATATTCTTATTTTTTATACTGGTATGGGGCATACTCGGAGTTACGTTCCTTTGCATCGGCATCGAATTGCATGTAAGAGGACGGAAAAAAAGAAATATCTGCACTTTGCCGGTCACTGCAACCGTAGTGGATCTGCGAAGAGAAAGAGTGGGTGTGGATGATTTTTCTGCCAGTGGAGAGGCGGCGTTAAAATCGTGGTTTCCGATTTATGAATACACCGTTGGAGGTGTGACACAGAGAGCAAAAGCATTTATCGGAACCGCGAAACCGGAAGTGGAAGTAGGACAGGCGGTGGAGCTTTTTGTCAACCCTGACCACATTGAGGAATTTTATTGCCCGACTGAAAAAACGTCGTGTATTCAAAAGGTGTTTATCGGAGTGGGAGCAGTGTGTCTGTGCCTTGCAGTCATTATGGTAGGAATCCTTTGGTTTGTATCAGGACCCCTGGTATAATATTGCGGACTCCTATTGGGAGAAAGCACTGGACGAGCTGGGGATAAGATAGGGTGGAACAAGCTTGCAGGTATTGTGAACTTTGGTTTGACGAAGTTGCGTTTGAGAGGAATACCGGTTATGGTCAGAAAATTACAAAAAGCAGATATAGACAGAGTTGCCGATATATGGTTAGATACGAATTTAAAAGCACATGATTTTATTTCTGCTCAATATTGGAAACGTAATTTTAAATTGGTAAAAGAAATGCTGTTACAGGCGGAAGTCTATGTCTATGAAAGTGATCAGAAAATCCAGGGGTTTATAGGGCTGAACAACGATTATATCGAGGGCATTTTTGTTTCTGATAAAATGCAGTCTCAGGGTATCGGTAAAATTCTGCTGAATGATACAAAAGACAAAAGAAACGAATTACGCTTAAATGTGTATCGGAAAAATACACGGGCAATCTCTTTTTACAAGAGGGAAGGTTTTGAGATCCAGAGCGATGGATTGGATGAAGCTACTGGAGAAAAAGATTATGTAATGGTGTGGAAAAAGAAATAGAAAATCCTGTTTGCAGAATTACGAAAATCCAAATCCCGAAAAAGATATGATGCTCCTGACAAACTGCCGTGTCTGCTAAAAGCAAGACACGGCAGTTCACTTTGCTTTCCTCTCTTGTGGATGTATGATACAACTTATCCCCTGATTTTTACAACTTACAGTCCCCAATGTAGATATGAAAAACAAGCTGTGATATAGTATCGTAGAACCGAAGGGAGGGGTGTTCTTTCCTGTATTGTGAAAAAACAGTATTTAAGTGCAAGCAAAAGCTGTATGATCTTGCATTCAGATACAGGCGTTAGCGTTGTTTCAGGCACATACGAAAGAAATGGAGAAAAATATGGAGAAACGATTATGGAAGAAAGAAAACGTTTAACCCCACAGTCCGTTCAGCAGGATCTGGACGCTTTGGGGCAATACAAAACAGCAGACGTGGACAGGCTGATCCGTTGCTATGTCAAGGAACAGGCGGACGCGGCACCCCTTCGGGAACATATTTTGACGGAGCAGCAGTTTCATCGAATCTATTATTATGTAAACTTACAGCAAATTAAGGATGTGGCTGCACGGATGGCTTTTATCCACAATAATTTACTGTTTACGGATTGGTGGCACACGGATCAGCTTATTCGGTATGTGGCGGCGCAGGATTTTGAAATGGCGATAGGGTATGCTCAGGAATATATTCATTCCGATGATCCATTTATTCGCCGCTGGGGCTATGTAATGTTCATTTCCCGGCTGGGGCATGGTCATGCAGAGCGGTTGCTGCCGCTGATGAAAGCAGATGATCACTATTATGTGCAGATGGCGCAAGCCTGGTTGATCGCAGAGCTGACTATTTTTGAGCCGGAGGTTGTTCATCGGTGGATGAAAAGCTGTGGGCTTCCTTATTCCATCTGCGGCAAGGCCATTCAGAAAATCTGTGATTCCTACCGCGTTTCCGACGAGTGGAAAGTGAAATTCAAAGCCTTGCGGTCGGAACTGAAACAAGCTCCAATTTGAACTGCGGGATTACGAAACTTTTCGGAAGCTGGGGATTCCCATGCCGAAGCTGCTGGCTGTAGATATGGAGCAGGAACGGAGCGCTGCCAGTTCTGTTGCATTGAACGGCGGCATCTTTACAAAGGTGTTCCAAATTTTTTAATTAAAACACAGAACAAATGTTTGCTGTTAAGAAAAATGAACTTTCATATGGTAGAGGATATGTATCTTCTTTACAGTACCATCTTATTTGTGGAATCCGTCGTATTGTGCCGTTACCGTAAGTGACCGAAGCCGGGATCAGGTAATGGCATATATCGAGGGACAAAAAGAGAAGGGAAAAAGAAAGTAGGGTTCACAAAATAATTGACTTTTGTTTGGCAAAGAGTATGAAGATGTAAGTGGAAATTTAAGAACTGTTGGCTTTGGGAGGAATCCTAAGGGTGACAGTTCTTTTTTATATTTTATTCTGCTTTGGATATACTAACCATGGCAATCATAATTACATTGACAGATTTTAAAAACAGGAATAGAATATTATTAACAAAAGTAACCGTTATAGTTATAAAAATTTAGAAGAAAGGGATGGGGTTTATGTTATATGAATTTTTGAAAAATAATTATAAAGAAGCAGAGCCTATATTCTTTTCTGATATAGTGATTGAGGGAATTACAAAATCTG
>OHJJ01000493.1_pt1 | contig 20208 bp, 17 predicted proteins | sample 1568551 | NCBI WGS metagenome assembly OHJJ01 (sample SAMEA3879505, study PRJEB24766) | human gut metagenome | biome: human-associated habitat; feature: feces | place: USA | collected 1985/1987 | reverse complement strand
TCCGGCAGATGGCACAAACGCTGTGTGCCCAATGCCCGGCACGATTTTAGACGTAAAGGCATCGGTTGGTCAGGCTGTTAAAGCCGGTGACGTGCTGTTCATTCTGGAAGCCATGAAGATGGAAAACGATATCGTCTCCCCTGCTGACGGCACCGTCAAGCAGATTCTCGTTTCCAAGGGCAGCACCGTTTCGACAGACGACGTGCTCGCGGTTATCGGTTAAGCGGAGGGAATTCCGCATGAATATCTTAGAAATTTTTAAACAGTTGATCGAAAGCTCCGGCTTTATGGCACTGACGTGGCAGCAGGCCGTGATGATTGGTGTATCTTTCATCTTCCTGTTTTTGGCAATCGTCAAAAAATTTGAACCGCTGTTGTTGCTTCCGATTGCCTTCGGCATGCTGCTGGCGAATCTGCCCGAGGCCGGGCTCATGCAGCCGGGGCCGACACTGCTGGAATCCGGCGTGTTGTATATCATTTATCAGGGCGTTAAGAGCAGCGTATTCCCCTGCTTAATTTTCCTTGGTGTTGGCGCCATGACGGATTTTGGTCCTCTGCTTGCAAACCCCTCGAGCCTCCTGCTCGGCGGCGCGGCGCAGCTGGGCATCTATGTTGCCTTTGTCATCTCGATTGCAACCGGCCTGTTTACGCCTGCACAGGCGGCCGCAATCGGCATTATCGGCGGAGCGGACGGTCCAATCGCAATCGTGTGTGGAGACAGCTCAAAAGAAAAACTTCATGCAGTTTGTTCCTCTCTACACTTTGAGCCGGTGGAGGGTGATATTGAATGGCGTATCGTATTCAACATCAAAAACTCCAATGAAATGTCATTAGAGCTAATCTGAGAAGAAATCGGAGGCGCAGAAGATGAAGCAGCGCATATACATTGCAATCGACCTGAAATCTTTCTATGCCTCCGTGGAATGCCGTGAGCGCGGCTTAGATCCTCTGGACACAAACCTCGTTGTCGCAGACGAAAGCCGGACGGATAAGACCATCTGCCTTGCCGTCACGCCCTCCCTCAAGAACTATGGCATCTCCGGGCGTGGACGGCTGTTTGAAGTCAAGCAGCGTGTGAAGGAAGCGAATGCCGGACGGCAGCACGACGCGCCGGGACACAGATTAGATGGCTCATCGCACTTCTTCTCGGAGCTGCAAGCAGACCCTTCTCTGGCGATTGACTTCATCATTGCGCCGCCTCGAATGGCGTACTACATGGAGTACAGCACCCGCATCTATCAGGTCTACCTCAAGTACATCGCGCCGGAGGACATCGTAGTCTACTCCATCGACGAGGTGTTCATGGACGTGACGGACTACCTGAACACCTACAAGCTCTCCGCCCATGATCTCGCCATGAAGATCATCCTCGATGTGCTTGAAACAACCGGCATCACAGCAACCGCAGGAATCGGCACGAATCTTTTCCTCTGCAAAGTGGCAATGGATATTGTGGCGAAGCACATCCCCGCCGACAAAAACGGCGTCCGCATTGCAGAGCTGGATGAGACGAAGTTCCGGCGTGAGCTTTGGTCTCATCAGCCTCTCACGGACTTCTGGCGCGTGGGTCGGGGCATTGCCAAGAAACTTGAGCAGAACGGGATGTTCACCATGGGCGATGTTGCCCTCTGTTCCGAGCGGAACGAGGACTTGCTTTATAAGCTGTTCGGTAAGAATGCGGAATTGCTCATTGACCATGCGTGGGGCTGGGAGCCTACAACCATTGGAGCGATCAAGGCATACCGTCCCAGCTCCAACAGCCTCAGCTCCGGTCAGGTATTGCACTGTCCCTATGAGCCGCAGAAGGCGAAGCTGGTTGTGCGGGAAATGACGGACTTGCTTGTGCTGGACTTGGTGGACAAGGGACTTGTCACCGACCAGATGGTTCTCACCGTCGGCTATGACATTGAGAACCTTACCGATCCGGCACGACGGGCAAAGTATCACGGCGCGGTGGAGAAAGACCCCTACGGGCGGGAGATTCCCAAACAGGCGCACGGCTCTATCAACCTCGACGGTCACACATCATCTACCCGCAAAATAATGTGCGCTGTGTCAGAACTCTTCGACCGGATCGTGGACAAGAATCTGCTTGTCCGCCGTATGTATGTTGTAGCAAATCATGTTGTGCCGGAAGCGGACGCGCCGAAGAAAAATGACGGTGCTGTCCAGCTCGATCTCTTTACCGACTATGCCGCCGAAGAGGAAAAACAGAAAGCTGAGAATGCCGCCTTGGAGCGTGAGCGGAAGATACAAGCCGCCACGCTTGCGATCAAGAAGAAATACGGGAAGAACGCCATCCTCAAGGCGATGAATCTTGAAGAAGGTGCAACCGCTAAAGACCGCAATGCGCAGATTGGAGGGCATAAGGCGTGAACGGAAAATACGACGAGATCATGGGACTTCCTCATCACGTTTCCAAAACGCGACCACAAATGCCGATGTCAGATCGTGCAGCGCAGTTTGCGCCCTTTGCCGCCCTCACCGGCTATGATTCTGCAATCAAGGAAACCGGACGTCTGACCGACGAAAGGATTGAGCTTGATGAGGGAGCCTTGACCGCTTTGAACATGAGGTATCAGCTTCTCATGGATGCCCTTGATGAAGAGCCGGAGGTTGAAATAACCTACTTCAAACCTGATGAGCGCAAAGCTGGCGGTGCGTATGTAACTGCAACCGGCGCAGTCATAAAGGTTGATGACTTTGAGCGCCTGATTACCATGCAGGACGGCACGAAGATTCCGATGGATGACATCCTAAGCATTGACGGAGAGCTGTTCTTATCCTTAGAATAATGTCGCTTGCCATGCGACCAAATGAAGTGAATACCGAAGTACAATATGACTGTAAGGTGAGACACCAAGCAGTCATATTTTTATATACGGAGGTACAAAACATGAGAAAGAACTTGACGGAGATCGTATTCATCCTTGATCGCAGCGGCTCTATGAGCGGACTGGAAACAGACACCATCGGAGGATTCAACTCCATGATTGAAAAGCAGAAAAAAGAGAATGGCGAGGCATTGATCTCTACCGTTCTCTTTGACAACGTGAGCGAGGTTATCCATGACCGTGTGCCGGTTCAGAAGGTGGAGCCGATGACCGACAGGGACTATTCCGTTCGCGGATGTACTGCCCTTCTGGATGCTATCGGCGGAGCAATTCATCACATTGGAAACGTCCACAAGTACGCAAGAAATGAGGATGTCCCTGAACATACACTGTTCGTCATCACAACGGACGGTATGGAGAATGCAAGCCGCCGTTATGACAGCGAGGCAGTCAAGAAAATGATTGAGCGGCAGAAGGAAAAGTACAGCTGGGAGTTCCTGTTCCTCGGCGCAAATATTGACGCAGTTGAAACGGCAAAGCACTTCGGTATTGGAGCAGACCGAGCGGTCAATTATCACTCTGACCATAAGGGAACGCAGCTCAACTATGAGGTTCTGAGCGAAGCGGTTTCTGCTGTCCGTTGCAGCGTACCTCTGGGTACGAATTGGAAAAAGCGTATCGACGAGGACTTCAATTCCAGAAAGGACGGGAGAAAGCAATGAGAACGATCACCGTAAAAGGAACAGGCAATGTCTCTGCAAGACCGGATTACATCATCCTATCCCTGAACATTGAAGTCTTATCTGAAACCTATGACCGCGCAATGTCGGAAGCTGCCGAGAGAATCGAAAGACTGCAAGGTGCCGCAGTCCGCGTTGGGTATCGCAAGGAAGACCTGAAGACCACGAGCTTTGATGTTCAGACAAGGTACGAGAATGTCAAGGATCGGCAAGGAAATTACAAGCGAGAGTTTGCCGGATATGCTTGCAGCTATCGCTTGAAACTTGCCTTTGACTTTGACAGCAAGCAGCTTGCAAAGGTCATTTCTGCGGTTGCGAATTGCGGTGCAAAGCCGGAACTCAGTATTGCATTCACTGTAAGAAACCCATCAGCGGTCAGCGAAAAGCTGCTGATCAGCGCGACGGAGAATGCCAGAGCGAAGGCGGAGATTCTTTGCAAAGCATCAGGCAGTACGCTTGTGCAGTTGCTCAACATCGACTACAACTGGGGCGAACTCAATGTGTATTCCAGAACGAGCTATGAGGTCGAAGACTGCATTCAGCCTCTCATGGCGATGAGCAAGTGCGCCGCACCTGAGATTGAGCCAGATGATATTGATGTGACAGACACAGTGGCTTTTACATGGGAAATCCAATGATTTTTTGACTTTTTTGAAATCCGGTACTCAACAAACGCCCTTTTTGTGTCCGTTGTAAAGTGAAGGGACATTTCACGGAGGAATCTTCGGGGAATACGATTTTGGGAGATTAGCAAGCAAATCCGGTGAGTACCCACCGGAGAAAAATCAGTTAAGGAGACCCTGCCCTTAACATCAGATTTTTGCTTGTTGGGATAGTCCCAAACCCTTCTAATCTTTACGACGGAGGGCGCAGCATGGTACGAAGAACACGAGACATTCAGAAGAAGATTTGGCTGACACCACAGGAAGAACGGACGATTGCAAAGAAGATGGAAATGATCGGCACGGAGAACTTCGGTGCGTATGCAAGGAAGATGCTGATCGACGGCTACATCATCGTTGTGGACTACACGGAGCAGAAAAAGCTCGCCGCCGAAATCAACAAGATCGGTGTGAACATCAATACCGTCTGCCGCAGGATCAACTCGACGGGACGATTCTATCAGGACGATATTGACGAGCTGAAAGAAAAGATGGACGCGGTATGGCAGTTACTAAAATCAAAGCAATCCGAGGAACTTTGAGCAAGGCAATCGCGTACATTCTGAATCCCGAAAAGACAGACGAGAAGCTGCTGGTCTCGTCCTACGGCTGTGCCAGCGAGACCGCAGCGCGGGAATTTGAATGGACGCGGAAAATAGCTGAGCAAAAAGGGATGAATCCGGTCAGGATCATAGCCCGTCATGTGATCCAGTCCTTTGAAATCGGAGAGGTCACACCGGAGCTTGCCCACGAGATCGGCAAGCAGTTTGCAGATGAAATCCTCGGAGGAAAATATGAGTATGTGCTGACCACTCACATTGACAAAGACCATGTTCATAACCACCTGATTTTCAATGCGGTTGACTTCGTGGACTACCACGCATATAAGAGCTACAAGCGGATTTACTATGATATGCGCGAGGTCAGCGACCGGCTCTGTAAGGAAAACGGTCTCTCTGTTATCCCTCCCTCTCAGAACAAGGGCATGGGCTACAAGGAGTACACCGAAGCCAAACGCGGCACGAGCTGGAAGCAGAAACTCAAGCAGACCATCGACCGGCTTGTCATTACAGCGAAGGATTACGATGATTTTCTGCGGCTCATGCAGGAAGCTGGTTATGAAATCAAGACCGGCAAATATATCTCCTTTCGCGCTGAAGGTCAGGAGCGGTTTACCCGGTCTAAAACTATCGGAGAGAACTACACCGAGGAACGCATCAAGGAGCGGATTGCCGGACGGACGCCCCGAAGAAGCCAAAGACAGACCACGCCGAAGGGCATCTCTCTCATCGGAGATATTCAGGAGCGGATCAGGCTTATCGACAGCAAGGGTTACGAGCATAAAGCAAAGCTCACTATCCTCAAGGAAGCGGCACGGACACTCAACTATCTCACGGAAAACAACTTGCTCCAATACGCCGATCTTGAGAAGAAGGTCGAGGACGTTCACAGCTCCTATGACCGCACCGGCAAGGAACTGAAAGGCGTCGAAGCGCGACTGCGGGAAGTCCAACCGCTTATCAAAAACATCTCCAACTACCAGCGGCTCAAGCCTGTATATGATGCCTTCCAGAAGGCGAAAGACAAGCCGAGCTTCAAGGCAAAGCATGAAGCCGAACTTGTGATCTTTGAGGCGGCGCGGAGTACGCTTCTTGCCATGCAGGGCGATGAAAAACTGCCGAGCTTGAAGACACTGCAAGCGGAACAGCAGCGACTTCTTGAAGAGCAGCAACGGCTCTATGATGAACGTGCGAAGCTCAAAAAAGAAGCGAAGCACATAGAGACGATCAAGTCTAATGTTGATACGTTTCTCGCTCCTTCTGCTGACCATGACCGTGATCATCTGCGCAGCACACAGCGCGAATAATCTCTTCAAAAGCAGGGCATCTTCTGTTGACCGGAGATGCCCTGCATCCTTGAGAGAAGGTTCGAGAAGTTGAAACTTTTTCTTTAATTTTTGCATCAACGGATTGCTTTTGAGAATGAAATCCGGTATAATATTATAAGCGATGTTGAATGCAAGCAAGTGAAAGGATGGTTGCCGTGCGCATAAGCTATAAGAAACTATGGATGCTTCTTCTGGAACGCGACATAAAGAAGGCTTCTCTACGACATGAAGTAGGGCTGTCTGCCGGAACATGGACAAAACTGAATAAGGGGGAAGAAGTGTCCCTCTCTATTTTGCTGCGCATTTGTGATTACCTGAACTGTGACATCGGAGATATATGTGAGGCTGTGCGAACGGACAAGAACTGAGTCCGGTTTTTCGTACAGCTCTTTTTGTAAAATAGGTTAGATAAATACATAGGGAGGATTTTGATATGGCACGAGCCGCATCGGCACCGAAGAAGGAGATTTCTATGGAGGAAGCTCTGTGGAAGTCCGCAGACAAACTTCGTGGTTCTGTTGAACCAGCAGAATACAAGCACGTCGTTCTCAGCCTTTTCTTCTTGAAGTTTGCCAGCGATAAGTTTGAGGCACAAAGGAAAGCTATTTCTGAAAAATACGGTGAGAAGTTTGTTGACAATGTTGCCTTCTATACGAAGGACAACGTGTTCTTCCTGCCTGAGATCAGCCGTTGGTCTTTCATCATGGAGAATGCGAAACAGGATGACATTGCGCTGAAAATCGACACCGCCCTCTATACGATTGAGAAAGCGAATCCCGCACTGAAAGGCGCACTGCCGGACAACTACTACTCACGTCTTCACATCGACACAGCAAAGCTGGCATCACTGCTGGACGAGATTGATAAGATCAACACCGGCGATAAAGAGAATGACATTATCGGACGAGTCTACGAATACTTCCTGAGTAAGTTTGCACTTGCAGAAGGCAAAGGTAAGGGCGAGTTCTATACGCCGAAGTGCATTGTCAATTTGATTGCGGAAATGATCGAGCCGTATGACGGTATTCTCTATGACCCTTGCTGCGGTTCTGGCGGTATGTTCGTGCAGTCAATGAAGTTCGTGGAGGCACATCACGGCAACAAGAAGAAGGTCTCTATCTATGGTCAGGAATATACAAACACGACGTACAAGCTGTGCAAAATGAATCTGGCTATTCGCGGCATCTCTGCAAACCTCGGAGAAATGGCAGCGAACACATTCACCAATGACCAGCACAAGGACCTCAAGGCAGATTACATTATGGCAAACCCGCCTTTCAATCAGAAGCAGTGGAGAGCCGAAAATGAGCTTGTAGATGACCCTCGTTGGAATGGTTATGAAGTCCCACCAACAAGCAATGCAAACTATGGTTGGATTCTGAACATTGTTTCAAAGCTCTCTCAGAACGGTGTTGCCGGTTTCCTGCTTGCAAACGGCGCACTATCTGACGATGGTACAGAGCTGAAAATCCGCCGTCAGCTCATCGAGAACAATCTCGTCGAAGCAATCATCATCCTTCCCCGCAACCTCTTCTACACCACCGACATCAGCGTTACGCTTTGGATTCTGAACAAGAATAAAAAGGCTCGTGTGGTTGAAGAAAACGGAGAGGTAAAACGCTTCCGTAACCGTGAGCGCGAGATCCTTTTCATGGACTTGCGGCAAATGGGAAGCCCTTATGAAAAGAAGTATATTGAGCTGACAGAAGAAGACCGTGCAAAAGTCACGGGCGTCTATCACGCATGGCAGCAGGAAGGCTATGAAGAAACTTATCAGAATGTGCCTGAATTTTGTTACAGCGCATCCTTCGATGAGGTTGCTGAAAAGGGCTTTACCCTTGTTCCGAGCCGTTACATTGAGTTTGTAAACCGCGATGAGAACATCGACTTTGATACAAAAATGAAGACGCTGCAAAGTGAACTGCGTGATCTGCTCATTGCAGAAGAAAAGTCAAAGGCAGACCTGTTGACCGTGTTTAAGGAGCTGGGCTATGAAATCGAATTATGAACCTCTTGGTAAACACATTCGGCTTGTTGATTATCGAAACTCCGAGGAAGTCACCAGCACTGTTCTTGGCATAAGCATCGACAAAGAGTTTATGCCTTCCGTCGCAAATGTAATTGGCACAGATTTGAGTCGGTATAAACTGATCAGCAAGGGGTTATTTGCCTGTAACCCAATGCACGTTGGACGCGATGAACGTCTTCCGATTGCGCTCTATGAGAAAGACAACGCCTCAATAGTTTCTCCGGCGTATTTCATGTTTGAGATTATTGACCGCGATGTCTTAAATGAAGAGTATTTGATGATGTGGTTTCGTAGACCGGAGTTTGACCGCGAGTGCTGGTTCATGACGGACGGCAGTGTTCGAGGCGGAATTACATGGGATGATCTTTGTCGCATTCAGCTCCCGGTTCCGCCCTACGAGCGACAGCTTGATGTTGTTGAGTCTTATCGGGCAATCACAAGGCGAATTGCTATGAAGAAGGAGATAAATGATAATTTGGTTGCGACCGTTACTGCAATCTACTGCAGGATGTTTATTGAGGGTGGCAGAATATATCCGACTGCCCCGCTGAAACAACTTTGCTCTAAAATTGGAAGTGGTGCAACACCGAAAGGCGGAAAAACAGCCTATCAGGAGTCAGGTGTTTCACTTGTCCGAAGCACAAATGTCTTTGATTACGCCTTTTCCTACGATGACCTTGCTCATATTTCTGATGAACAAGCAGACCAACTCTCAAATGTGATTGTCGAGGAAAATGATGTCCTTTTCAATATAACTGGCGTATCGGTTACACGATGCTGCATCGTTCCAGCGGATGTTCTTCCTGCTCGTGTAAATCAGCACGTCATGATATTGCGTCCCAAAACGGCTATGCCAATGAGCTATTACATCATGACAACGCTTTGCTCTGCCGAAAACAAAGGCAAACTCATGGGAATCGCCCAGTCTGGTTCGACCAGAGAGGCAATTAACAAGCAGGAAATGGAGTCTTTCTCAATTCCGGTTCCGCCCACAAAAGAAGTACAAGATTTTGAGATTAAGGCGCGTGGGCTATACGAATCTGTCATCCGGAACACAGAGGAAATTATGCGGCTGAATGTCATGCAGCAGCTACTTTTGTCGCAACTATCAAGCCGCTAAATTATCATTTACAGTCCACAACTCTCACCAGTGGCGAGAGTTTTACCACAAGGAACTGCCACTGATTGTCGTTCTCTGAGTTAAAACAAAGGAGAAACGATAATGAAAGAACAACTAATTCAAGAAGTGCAGCGACAGATGCTTCCGTATCTGAACAATGCACAGCTCAAGCAGCTTCAAGTTGTACTTGAGAAGGCACTGACCGGCGTAACCGTCCATCGTGACGAAGCTGCTGATGTAAGTGAAGGCGTAGACACGGTTTCCTTGTTTATCACAGCCAAGCGAATAGAGGGCTGCTCAGAAAAGACGCTGAACTACTATCGCCAGACCATCTTTGCAATGCTGTCCGGCATCGGGAAATTGGCGCAGGAAATCACCACAGAAGACTTGCGTCAGTATCTCACGGACTACCAAACGCAAAGAAAATCCAGCAAGGTCACGATTGATAACATTCGCAGGATTCTATCCAGTTACTTCTCGTGGATGGAGGATGAAGATTATATCGTGAAAAGTCCTGTTCGCCGCATACATAAGGTCAAAACAGCGAAGGTGATCAAGGAGACTTATTCAGATGAGACTTTGGAAATCATGCGGGACAACTGCTGCAATTTCCGCGATCTTGCGATGATAGACCTTCTTGCATCCTCCGGAATGCGTGTTGGTGAGATGGTTACCCTTAACCGCGATGACATCAACTTTAATGAGCGAGAGTGCGTTGTTTTCGGAAAAGGAAGCAAGGAACGGATCGTTTATTTCGATGCCAGGACAAAAATCCATCTCCAAAACTATCTGGAGAGCCGTACAGACACCTGTTCAGCGTTGTTTGTCTCGCTGACCGCACCGCATGACCGTTTGCAGATCGGCGGTGTTGAAAGACGGCTTCGAGAATTGGGGAAAAGGCTGAATCTGCCTCGTGTCCACCCACATAAGTTCCGAAGAACATTGGCAACATCCGCCATAGACAAAGGAATGCCCATAGAGCAAGTCCAGCAGCTCTTAGGGCATCAGAAGATCGACACGACCATGCACTATGCTATGGTTAAACAGCAAAATGTCAAGCTGGCACACAGAAAATACATAGGGTGAGGTGTCACAATGAAAGAAGGATATAGGCTGCTTGGAGACTTTATTCGCCAAGTCGATGTCAGGAACACAGACGGAAAAGAGGAAAACCTTTTAGGTGTTTCCGTCCAAAAGATGTTCATTCCCTCCATTGCAAACACGGTTGGTACCGACTTTACGAAATACAAGGTAGTCAAACGGGGGCAGTTTACCTACATTCCAGATACTTCTCGGCGTGGAGACAAAATTGGTATTGCTCTTCTGACGGATTATGATGAGGGTCTTGTCAGCAATATCTATACCGTTTTTGAAGTGAAAGATGAAAACGAGCTACTACCTGAATACCTAATGCTCTGGTTCAGCAGACCGGAGTTTGATCGTTACGCACGTTTTAAGTCTCACGGCAGCGTCCGGGAAATAATGGACTGGGATGAAATGTGCAAGGTAGAGCTACCTGTCCCCTCTATTGACAAACAGCGCAGCATTGTGAAGGCGTATCAGACCATTACGGAGCGGATCGAGCTAAAGCGGCGGATAAATGATAATTTAGCGGCTTGATGAAAGCCGAGCAAGGAGCTGATTTTGCAGCTCATACAGTCTTTCAATTTCAGAGAAATTGTTCTGCATTCCCACTATTAAGGGGGTTACGAGCTGCATATAGTGATCCTGCCCTTTACTGTCAGGGAGCAAAATGGGCAAATCCTTAATTGTTCCCAAACTAAGATTGGCTTGAACAGCTTGCTGCGTATTTCTCTTATAGAACTCGACCTGCCATTCGCCAATGAAATAGCTATACAGCATTGCAGGCATGATTTTGCTCGTTCTAATTATTGCTACTGCTTGATTGGTGTTAGCAGGAATAACAGAGCTATCAACTAAGGCGAATTTCCCAAGCGTACCAGCAATCGTGAAAACAATGTCATTCACATAGATACGCGACCTTTTAAGGAGTTCATCAGTTTCATCATCAATATGGGCAAACAGAGTCTTATTAAAACTATGGTCATCGTTGATACTTTCGCCCTTGATAAAATTGATACCCGTATCTGTAAAGTCTTTGCCTAATGTGGTTGGTGTGGTTCCTTTAGTAACACAATCACAAAGGTTGCCAAGCAACTCATAATGCCAGCCGTTCGGGATAAGACCATACTGTGATTGTACAAGCTCTACACCATCAAAAGCATCAAAGTCAAGAAACCAAGATTTGAAGACAGCTTTGATTGTCTTCGCTAAATTATCATTTACCTACGAAGGGAGGGATGAAAATGGACAAGGAAACGCTGATCAAAATTGCCGAGGAACTTCATCATGGAGCTTTTGACGCAAATGCCGATTACCTCATCTTGCAGCAGTATCGTAAGAACCAGCGTGAATACGCGGAAGAAATGAAGATGTCACCAGCGTTCTATCAAACGATTCACGGAGCTTTGATGAAAGCCTGTTTTATGGAGATCGCCAAACTGTATGATAGCTCAAATGGCGTTGTGTCCATTGGCACCCTCCTTGCCAAATGCGCGGAAAATCAAGACCTATTTCCGACGTACAGAGAAACAATGACCGTAGAGCATGATGGGACAGCATTTTCCTATCAAATCCCGTATCAGCATCAGCTCAAGCCAGAGGAAGAGCGTTTCTTCAAGGATCAGGTTGAGAGCGACAGAAAGCTCTTTGCAGTGTTTGATATTCCTGATGCCGCAAATGCTCCGGTTCGGGTGGATTTGACATTTCCAGAGTTCTTAGCTCTGTATCAGAAACGCTTCAATGCGTTAAGCAAAAAGAGAGAGAATATCCGAATGCAGCGGAATAAGCTCTACGCCCACAACGATGAACAGCGTATATTGAGCAACGAGAACCTAACGGATCGTCATCCTATTTTATATCCGGACATACAGGAAATGATAGACTTTGCACTCGATTGTACAGGGCTGATCCTCGGTGTTCTCACAGACGTAAACCGTGCAACGCAATACTCAAACATTGATGACTGGGAAGGTACACTCATGCTGGCACGTCTGGGTTTGAAGTATCAGGAGTACGACTTCCAGCAAAGTGAAAAAGCCTTTGAAGCAGAAATGCAGAGGCAGTTAGGGGGAAATGATAATGGCGAACTTCAATGAGCATTCTCTTGAAATGTCCATCATGGATTTGTTTCAAGATGAAGGGTATATCTATTTGAATGGTGAGCAGATCCACCGTGAACGCTCTGAGGTTCTGCTTATCGACGATCTGCGGAAATACCTCCTGAACAGGTATGCCTCAGAGGGACTTACCCCAAGCGAAGTTGATAGCATCATCCTTCGCCTGAGGTCTATTTCCGGTACGATCTACGAAGCAAACAAAGCAGTCTGCAAAATGATTTGTGACGGCTTCATCTTCAACCGTGAGGATCACACAAAGAAAGACATTTACATTGAGCTGATTGACTTTGATGAGCCAGAGAAAAACGTGTTCAAGATCGTCAATCAATTTGAAATTGAAGGCATCAACAACCAGCTACGCATACCGGACGGGATCGTCTTCATCAACGGCATTCCTGTTGTTGTGCTTGAGTTCAAGAGCGCAGTCAAAGAAAACACAACGATCATGGACGCCTATACTCAGCTTACCGTGCGTTATCGCCGTGATATTCCTGAACTCTTCAAGTATAACGCCTTCATCGTCATAAGCGATGGTGCAAATAATAAATACGGTTCCTTCTTCTCCCCGTATGACTTCTTCTATGCGTGGAGAAAGATTGAAGCTGACGATAAGGAATTGGACGGCATCAATTCCCTTGTAACTATGGTGAGCGGACTGTTCCGCAAAGAACGGCTTTTGGCAGTCATCAAGGATTTTGTCTATTTCCCTGATAGCTCGGACAAGGACATCAAAATCGTCTGCCGCTATCCTCAGTATTTTGCTGCGGTCAAGCTGTTTGAGAATATCAAGGCACATCTCAGACCGGAGGGGGACGGCAAGGGCGGCACATACTTCGGCGCGACAGGCTGCGGAAAAAGCTATACTATGCTCTTCCTCACAAGAATGCTTATGAAGAGTACCTTCTTCCATAGCCCTACAATCCTGATTATTACCGACCGAACGGATTTGGATGACCAGCTCTCAAAGCAGTTTGTAGCATCCAAGAAGTACATTGGTGACGAAACCGTTGTGAGCATTGATTCCCGCGAAAAACTGCGTCAGGAACTTCAAGGCAGGACAAGCGGTGGGGTGTACATGACCACCATCCAAAAGTTCACCGAGGACTTGGAGCTTCTGACGGATAGAGCGAATGTGATCTGCATATCCGATGAAGCACACCGTAGTCAGATAAACCTCGATCAGAAAGTCAAGGTCACTGCCGAAGGTGTAGAGCGAAGCTATGGATTCGCAAAGTACCTACACGATTCTCTCCCCAATGCTACCTATGTCGGTTTCACCGGCACGCCCGTAGATGGCACGATTGAAGTCTTCGGTCCGGTTGTCGATGCCTACACAATGACAGAGGCGGTTAAAGACGGTATCACAGTCAACCTTGTCTACGACGGACGCGCTGCACGGGTCACTCTTGATCAGGCAAAGGTTCGGGAAATTGAAGATTATTATGACCGCTGTGCTGTTGAAGGCGCAAATGAGCATCAGATTGAGGAAAGCCAGAAGGCGGTTGCTCATATTGATGCGATCATCGGTGATCCTGACCGACTTCACGCAGTTGCGGAGGACTTCATTAACCACTACGAGACCCGCGTTGCCGAAGGAGCTACCGTTGCAGGAAAAGCAATGTTTGTCTGCTCTAATCGCAAGATTGCATACGCTTTTTATCAGATTATAGTTGGAATGAGACCGGAATGGGCAGAGAAAAAGGTTTGCCCTGACGGGGTTCAACTGACGGAAAAAGAGAAAAAGGAACTCAAACCCATCGAGAAGATCAAGCTCATCATGACGCGAAATAAAGATGATGAGCCTGAGCTTTATGAAATGCTGGGAACGAAAGATGACCGCAAGGAGTTTGACCGTCAGTTTAAGAACGTTAAATCAAACTTCAAAATTGCCATCGTTGTTGATATGTGGCTTACCGGCTTCGACGTACCGGCACTCGACACAATCTACATCGACAAGCCCATCCAGCAGCACAGCCTTATCCAGACGATTTCCCGCGTCAACCGCGTCTATACCGGCAAGGACAAGGGCTTGATCGTGGACTACATCGGCATTAAGAAAAACATGAATCTCGCCCTCAAGAAATACACCAACTTTGAGAGCGATGAGTTTGAAGGCGTCGAGCAGTCTATCACGATTGTTAAAGACCAGCTCGATGTCTTGGCTCAGATGTTCCACAACTTCAATAGCACGGATTACTTCAACGGCTCACCGAAAGAGCAGCTTGCTTGCCTCAATCGGGCTGTTGAGTATGTACAGCTCACGGAAGATTTGGAAACTCGCTTTATGGCGGCAGTCAAACGCATGAAACAAGCGTTCAACCTATGCAGTTCAAGTGAGGCTATCTCTGATAAAGAAAAGGACTATCTGCACTTCTACTGTGCTGTGCGCTCTATTCTTTTCAAACTCACAAAGGGTGATGCCCCTGACATTTCACAAATGAATGCCCGTGTCCGTGAACTTCTTGAAGGTGCAATTCAATCTGATGGTATAGAGGAACTGTTTGAGACGGGAAAGCACATCTCTGTTGATATTTTCAGTGACGAGTATCTGGATAAGATCAATGCAATCCAACTTCCAAACACAAAGATAAAGGTGTTGCAGAGGCTTCTTTCTCAAGCGATTGATGAGTATAAAAAAGTCAACCGCATTATGGGCATGGAGTTCTCAGACCGCCTCAAGCGGGTTGTTGATGAGTACAACAATCGCCGTCGTGATGAGGCTTTCGCTAACGAAGTTCTTGACGATGTAGCGGAACAACTTGCGAAGCTCCTTGAAGAACTCAAAAAGGAAAAAGACTCCTTCAAGGGTATGGGGATTGACTATGAAGAAAAAGCCTTCTATGACATCCTCAAAGCGGTTGCCAGGAAGTACGAGTTCGAGTACCCGGACGATAAGATGATTGAATTGTCAAAGCGGATTAAGATCATTGTCGATGACAAAGCTAAATACACCGACTGGTCTACCCGTGATGACATTAAGGCAAATCTTCAAGTTGACCTCATTTTGCTACTGGATGAATTTGACTATCCCCCCGTAACCATTGATGATGTCTACAAGGAGGTTCTGGAACAAGCTGAAAACTTCAAAAAGTACGCTCAATAACTCGCGTTCCACCGAAAGGAGTAGATCATGGGCAATTCAGTCATGTTGAATGGCGTCGAATATGCCGGAGAACAGATTGCCTACAAAGACAGCACCTATGAACTTGTGTCAAAGGTAGCATATCTGATCGGCGTCCCGCTCCGTATTTTTCAAAATGAACACGAGCCGCCGAAGATAGAGATATACAACCGGCTTGAGCAGGATAAAAATGCCCGCATTATCCGAAATCTATGTATCATCCGCACCGCCATTGAGCGCAATTACCGGAAAATAAATGACATCATGCGGATGGAATACCGTGGGCTTCTTTCGATGCCTGAGATCCTTCCGATGTCCAGTATGCAGCAGCTTTCAAATGACGGAATCAGCTTTATCAAAAAGTCGAGTACAAAGCTATGCCACCACATTATCGAGATCAACCGGCTGATTTCAGACCGCATTAACAACTGCAAAAGCCTCTTTCCAATCTGGATTAACTGGACGTACATAAAAGAGCTGTTCATTATGCCAAACGGCTTGACAGAGGACGGAACGAAAGATGCTGCGGACATCTATTACGCAAGTCTCTCCTACTACCCCTATCAAATGTACATTAACTGGGTACCGATGGACGAGGGTAATGTCCTCTATAATGACAGGAAGTTTGCTACCCTGCTTTATCAATGGCATTGCGACGCCTTCACGGAATACAGTAAAGTCTCCGATGCAGGGGCTTTTGTAAAAAACAATATCTACGACTTCATAGATGACAGTGAGAAGACCGTATTGGTAGTGGACTGCGAAAACTCTGACCCGTACAAGCTGTGCGCCACGCTCAAAAACCTTGATTATGAGGTCATGCAGAAGATTACGGCGATCATTCTCTTTGATGACGTACACACCGCTACGGCATGGCGGATTCTTGAAAACTACACCCTCATCCCCGTTGAACATATCATGATTGAGCGGATCAAGCAGAACAAATCACTGGTAGACATCAAGCTCACCGCAAGAGCCTGTCAGGAACACTACCAGAAGCAAGTGGATTCCTTCGTCATCGTCTCAAGCGATTCCGACTACTGGGGGCTGATTTCTTCCTTACCGGACGCCAGATTCCTTGTCATGATTGAGCGGGAAAAATGCGGACCGGATATGAAGGCAGCACTTGCAGAATCCGGGATATTCTACTGCTATCTGGATGACTTCTACTCCGGCAACAGCGAGGACATCAAGAAAAACGCACTGTTCAAGGAGATGTACCGCTGGATTGACAACTCTGTTCACCTGAACGTCAACGATATGTTTGATGCAGCTCTGCGAAACACGAGGATCGAAATGTCTCCCGCAGAGCGGCGGCAGTTCTATGAGAAGCACATCAAGCACATGATGCTGACCATCGACGAGAACGGAAACGTCAGCATTGAGCTGAAACGTGGATAGCCTTGGTTTCTATTCCGGGAGGAATGTGGATGGACAATAGATTCTATTTTGGATTCAATACATCGGAGGAACGGAAAAAGCGCAGAAAAGCAGAGCTGTACTCCATGAGTGAGCAAGTCAGCACCTTCTTTTGGGATGAAGCCCCGCAGCATGGCTTGGAAATGCGTGAAGGGCAGCAGGATATGTCCTTTGAGATTGTGGACGCCCTCATAAACGATCAGCATTTTGCGATTGAAGCTGGCGTGGGCATTGGCAAGTCCTTTGGCTATCTTGTGCCGGTGCTGCTGTACAGCAAACGCATGAACAAGCCGGTTATCATCGCAACCTCGACCATTGCGCTTCAAGAACAGCTCTGGCGCGATGTCCACGCGGTAATGCCCCTTCTTGGGCTGAACAGAGATGTTATCCTCGCAAAAGGACAGACCCATTATCTCTGCAACAAACGCGCAGATGAGTATATGTGTGACCCGAAAGCAGACCCACCGGACGCGCTCAAAGAAGGGGTCAAGCAAGGGTATGAGGAACGCAAGGATTTCCCGGAGGTTTTGCCGCAAGGCGTCTGGGACAAGGTAAACGTGCAGCGGTTCAGCATGAAGAATTGCGGCTCCTGTGAAAAGAAGTGCAAGTATTACAAAGTCCGCGCAGCATTAAAGTTTACGGATGGAGTGGTACTGTGCAATCAGGATTTTCTAACCCAGCATCTCATGAAACTCCGGCGCGGTCAGGAAGGGCTGATTAACGCCGCCGCTGATCTGCTTGTCGTGGATGAAGCACACAACTTGGATGATAAGGTGCGGAGTGCCACAACGGAGCGTTTCGGGCAAGGTATGCTCTTTGGAATGATTAAAAGCGCATTCTATGAACTGCGATCCTCCGACCAAAGCAGTGTGACAGGTGAAAAGCGAGAGGCAGAGAGCGCAATCATCGCCTTCTATAACTGCCTGAAAGCACAAGTCCAAAAGCAGATCAACGAGGCAGATCAGGATATGCGCTACGCTGACCGCTTTTTCTTCGACAACAATGGCAGTGCGATTGAACTGCTTACCGAGATGAACGCCGCCATACACAACCTTTCGTCCAGCATTCAGATTTATTCCAGCATGGATTTCAGAAACAACCGTTCCTTTGCTGCCTCTGATGATCTGGATGCCGTCAGCGAGTCCCTTTCAGAGCTTCTTGACCGGATAGATGATATGTTGATCTGGATTGAGCAGCACGGCAGCAACACGGAACTCGTCTATTGCCCTAAAAACACAAAAGAAATTGTGAGCCGCCTATACTTCAATGGTGATGAAAGAACCATCTTGACCTCTGCCACGCTGACGAACGCCACGAGCGGGTCTCTGGAAGAACAGTATTCTTACTTTATCAGCAATACCGGCTTTCCCGCTGGTGACCGCGGCTGCTTATCCGAGCCAAAGCCTTCCCCATATCCATACGATGAACACGCCATGATCTACTATTGCGACGATCTCCCGCACCCGACCAGAGAACATGAAGCCTTCATTGAAAAGGGTGTGGAGCGACTGCTTGAGATCCTGAGCATTTCCAACGGAAAGGCACTCGTGCTGTTTACGGCAAAGACCGACATGGAAGAGGTCTACTCCATTCTCAGAGAGAAAAATCTTCCGTACAAAATCTTGATGCAGCAGCCGGGATCGTCGCAGGACAAGGTGCTGAATGAGTTTAAGGAAGAAACGAACTCCGTGCTTCTGGGGACGGGTGCATATTGGGAAGGTATCAGCATTGAAGGAAAAAGCCTTTCCAATGTCATCATTTTCCGGCTTCCGTTTCCTGTCCCCGATCCAATTATCGAGTATAAGTGTTCCGTTGCTAAGGATGCTCTGATGGATGTTCGCGTTCCCGAAATGATTATCAAGCTCAAGCAAGGCATCGGGCGATTGATCCGCAATTTCACAGACACCGGCATTGTCTGCATCATCGACCGAAGACTGCGGGACGAGCCGCCGGAACGCTATCATGACATCACATGGGACTCCCTGCCCATCAAAAATCGTACAAGCAGTCTGGACGAAGTGAGGAAGTTTTACGAAGGTCTGCCCTCAGCCAAGGAATGATGATACAAACGGCAGTCTCTTCGGAAACATAGAGCAGCCCCCCAAAAACGAGAATCAGAAAATGGAGGTGTATCATGATGTACAATGAAAATCTGCACGAAGAAGAACAACATCTGATCCAGCAGATTGCCGAGCAAACAGAGAGAGGAAAAATTGACTGGGAACTGACGGAGTATAATCCGCTGTCATTTCTAAATGAGGACAAGATAGACAAAAACCCAGCAGTAATCTGTCAGTCCTTCTCCTTTGAGGCGATCATCGGCGGCTCCCGTTACGAGCTTGATGTCATGGAGAATATTGATGTGCCGTCCGGTATGGGAGACTACACCATAACCTTGACGCGGGATGAAACCGAAAATTATCTTAAAATTGAGGATGCGCTTTCCTTTGACTGTGACCGCTATGAATGCACACCGGAGGAAGTCGCAGAGCGATTTGCGGACAGCCCCATTGTCCGTCTCTGCAACGCCATCATTCCTGCCACGCTTGGGCAGGAGGATTTAGAAGAGGTCTTCACATGGGCAAGGTTTTTCAACGAGACTGGCATTTCTGCAAAGCTGATGAATCATCCGCTGACCAAGCTCTGTGAAAAGCTGTTCGACGAACATCGTCTGATGGACTTTCATCGCTGCGTCTTGGATGTGGATTATCGAAAGCTGCTCCTAAATGAACTGGCTCATAACTAAGACACGAAAAAACGCCCCCGACACTGTGCCAGACGCACAGTGCCGGGGGCGTTCCCGTTTCCAGCGATTTATTTTTCTCTCGGCAAGGGACCGTTCATAAGGTGACACTTTCCGTTTTACGAAGCCGCGAAAATTCGATGTGTTCCGTGGAGATGTTCACTGGGCAGCATACGCCGTACTCGTTTCCAATAATCACTGAGCAGTGCAATGTGTATTCACTATCGGGAAATACTTTACGGTTTTCACGACGCTTGATTTAGAAGGGGGATTTTTGCCTTATTCCTGCGTGACTTCAAGGGAAGCCGGATTGATGACGATGATGGACTTGCTCATTTTGTGGGCATACCTCACGGTATTTCCGGTTCCGCTGGGGCATCCATTCCATACTGCGAGAATATAGTCGGCGTGATCGACCATGTACCGATTTCTCTTGTCCATGCAGTCCGGCG
>OHJJ01000483.1_pt1 | contig 20495 bp, 19 predicted proteins | sample 1568551 | NCBI WGS metagenome assembly OHJJ01 (sample SAMEA3879505, study PRJEB24766) | human gut metagenome | biome: human-associated habitat; feature: feces | place: USA | collected 1985/1987 | reverse complement strand
CCCGCTGGGTGGCGGGGTCGGCGGCGTCCCACATGGTCTCGCCGTTCACCCGGATGCAGCCGGTGTCCGGCCGCTCCAGAAAGTTCAGGCAGCGCAGCAGGGTGGTCTTGCCGGAGCCGGACGAGCCGATGATGGCCAGTGCCTCGCCCTGCTCTAAGGTAAGGGAAATGTCCTTTAAGACCTTTGTATCTCCGAAATTTTTGCCAATGCCGGAGGCTTCCAGTAATGCCATATTCTTAAAACCCTCCTCAGCAGCGGAAATAATCCAGTTTCTTTTCAGCCCAGTTGAACAACAGGGTGAGCGCGCCTACAAACACAAGGAAGAACAGCGCCGTGGAGAACAGCGGCCAGATCAAGCCCTTTGCGCTGTACTCCTTGGCCATCATGATGATCTCCTTGTTGGCGATGGTGTTTGCCAGCGAGGTGTCCTTGACAAGGGTGATGATCTCGTTGCCCATGGGCGGCAGGATGCGCTTGACCACCTGCAAAAGGGTGACCTTAAAAAAGATCTGCGTGCGGGTCATGCCCAGCACCTGACCGGCCTCGGTCTGGCCTTTCGGCACAGCCTCGATGCCGCCGCGGTAGATCTCGGAGAAGTAGCAGGCGTAGTTGATGGCAAAGGCCACCACCGCCGCCACCATGCGCCCGCCGGAGCCGGAGGGCCACGGATTATTCATGCCCAGCAGACCGGGGCCCAGATAAATGACGATGATCTGCAGCATCAGCGGCGTACCGCGGATGACCCAGACAAAGGTCTTTACCGCACCGGACAGCAGCCTGCACCGGCTCATGGAGCCAAAGGCCACCACCAGCCCCAGCGGCAGCGCAAACAGCAGCGTAAGAGCAAACAGCTCACAATTGAGCAGGAACGCGCCGGAAAGGCGTCCAAGGATCACAGACACAAAAACACACCCATCTATCGTTTTGTTTTACGCCCGGCTCAGTCGGCCAGCGCCAGCTCGTACTTCTCGGCCAGTGCCTGCATGGTGCCGTCAGCCTTCAGCTCGTCAAAGGCTGCGTCCACTGCGGCGGCGGCATCACTGCCCTTGCGGAAGGCCACGCCGTATTCCTCGGCATTCAGTTCGTCCACGATCTTCAGACCGGCGTAGTCGGTGCCCTCCCCGATCATGGCGTTGGCAAGGGTCAGATCCAGCACAGCGGCATCTGCCGTACCGGCAGCCACTTCCATCAGGCAGTCGGTCTGCACGCTCTTGGAAACGTAGTCTGCCTTGGCAAGGTTCTCGTCGCCCTGAATGGCGGCTTCACCGGCAGAACCGGCCTCGGCCACCACGGTCTTACCGGCAAGGTCGGCGGTGGAGGTGTAGGCGGTGCCCTCCTTGACCACCACGACCTGTGCGTTCTTGGCGTAGGCCTTGGTGGTAGCAGTATTGGCCATGATATCCTCGGTCAGGGTCATGCCGTTCCAGATGCAGTCGATGCTCTTGGCGTCCAGCTCCACCACCTTGGTGTCCCAGTTGATCTCCACGAACTCCGGCTCTACGCCCAGCTTTGCGCACACAGCAATGGCAAGTTCGGTATCAAAGCCGGTAAAGTTGCCGTCGGCGTCGGTGTAGTTCATGGGCTCGTACACGGTATAGCCGATGACCATTTTGCCCTTGCCCTTGATGTAATCCAGATCGCTGCCCGCTGCAGCAGAAGCCGAACCGGCTGCACTACCGGAAGCAGATGCCGCCGCAGAGGTGGATGCACTGCCGCCGCAGGCTGCAAGGCTCAATGCCAGAGCACCGGCCAGAAATGCACTTGCAATACGCTTGAGCTTCATATCTTTTTCCTCCCATAGGGGACGTTCTGCGTCCCGCTTCCCTCTTGATTTACCATTTTACCATGCTAAAGTGGTAAACTGTGGTTATAGAATAGCGCGTTTGCCGCCGTTTTGCAAGAGGTAAACCCATTTTTTCGCACAATGCACTGCTTTGCCCCGCCCATAAGCCAGCTTTTTGTGGGAAAGTGTGCATACCCCTTCCGTCTGCTCACTGCGTTAGCGCCAGAGGGGGTATCCATAAAAAATCCCCCCGCACTTTTTGTGCAGAGGGACATCCTGTTTTTATGATTACTGCTCCGCCATGGCCTTCAGCGCCGCTTTTTGCAGGTCGGTAACTGAGATGGTGCACAGCGCCTTCAGGTCGGCATCCGTGCCGTCTGTGGAGAGCTTGCCGATCTCCACGGCGTTTTTGCCCTTCAGGTAGCCGCACCAGCCTGCGCTGTGCTCGTACCATTCCTTGCCTAACGCGCTTGCGCTGCGCATTCCGTAGCGGTCGCCCAGCTCGTTTTTGGTGTACACCGGCTCCCGCGGGGCAGACACGGTGCCGTCCGCGCTGACGGTCAGCTCCGGCTCGGTCATATCGCCGATAGCGCTGGTCACCCGGGCGTTCTCGTCCATGGTCACCACCGCCAGCGTGATCTTAGCCTGCACCTGTGCGTCCTTGTCGTCTGTGCCCGTAAGCCCCTGCGGCATTTCTGCCACTTCTACGCCCAGTTTGACCGTATCGCCCCGGGCAGCACCCAACACCTGTGCATTCTCGCAGGCGCGGACGACAGCATCCCGGTAACGGTCCACCGCGATGGTGCAGCCGGAGAGAAGGTCTGCATCTGTTGGCTTGCCGTCCGCATCCGTTTTCAGCTTCTTCACTTCGTCCGGAGTCTTGCCCTCAAGCCAGCTGCCAAAGGCATCTGCCTGCTCTGCCCAGCCCTTTTTCAGGCCGGACACCTCTGCCAGTGGGTAGTCCTTGCCCTTCTGGCGCTTGGTGCGGGTGTCGGTGGGGGTGGTCACTTTGCCGGTGCTGTCCGCACTGACTGAAAGCTCCAGCTCGTCCAGTGTCACTCCGGCCAGCTTGCCGTCTGCATCCAGCAGCACGGCAGCCGCTACGGTGTGGATGTTGCCCGAACGGTCTGTGCCGGTCGTCTCGGTCAGGACCCCCAGCCCGGTGCGCCACGCCGCGCTTTGCGCTGCACTGCTGCCCACAGAGGTGCTGCCGCTCACAGAACCGGAGCTGCTGCCGGAGTTTCCCCCGCCACAGCCGGTCAATGTCAGTGCTGCCGCCAGCGTGCAGCACAAAAACCAACGCGATGCCTGTTTCATATCGTCACATACGCTCCCTTTCCGTGCCTGCATTGCAGACGCAGGCTTTGGAGCTAGTGTGCCCCGCCGCGCGGGTTTTATGAGCAGATGTTTACATCAGCGGGCTTAACAGCCGCAGCACGCTGTCCAGCACCGTACCCACCAGACCGGTACGGCAGTCCGCGCACTGCACCTCCCGGCACTGGTACAGGGTGCGGCGCACATCGTCCCGCAAAGCCAGCACCTGACTGTTTTGCAGCAGCAGCACCCCGCACTCGAAGTGCAGAAACATACTGCGGTAGTCCATATTGATGCTGCCCACCACCGCCGCGCGGTCATCGCTGACGCAGCACTTGGCGTGGAGAAAGCCCGGGGTGTACTCGTAGATGCGCACCCCCGCCCGCAGCAGGGGCAGATAGTACGAGCGGCTCAGCCGGAACACCAGCTTTTTGTCCGGGATGCCCGGCAGCACCAGCCGCACATCCACCCCGCGCTTGGCGGCGTTGCGCAATGCATCCAGCATCTCCTCGCCAATGGCGAGATAGGGCGTATAAAAATAGACGTATTGCTGTGATTGTGCCAGAATGTCCAGATAGACCGTTTCTGCCACCGGCTCTTCGTCCAGCGGGCTGTCTGCGTAGGGCTGTACTACTCCATCGCTGGCAGGCAGCACCGCAAGCTGCGGACGGAAGGTGCTGTAATCCTGCTCAAAGGGCCGGAAGGCATTCCAGAAATCCAGAAACATTACGGTAAAGTTCCACACCGCAGCGCCCTCGATGCGCAGACCCGCGTCCTTCCAGTAGCCGAAGCGGGTGATCGCGTTGATATATTCATCGGCCAGATTGATGCCGCCGGTGTAGGCTACTTTGCCGTCTATCACCACGATCTTGCGGTGGTCGCGGTGGTTCATCACCAGCGAGAGCAGCGGCACCACCGGGTTAAAGGGAATGCAGCGGATATGCGCCCGCTCCATGCGCACCACAAAGTCCTTGGGCAGACCCAGCAGGCTGCCGAAGTCATCGTAGATCAGCCGCACGTCCACCCCCTGCGCCGCTTTGCGCCGCAGAACATCCTCTACGCCCTGCCACATCTTGCCCTGACTGATGATAAAAAACTCCAGAAAGATGCTCTTTTCCGCCTTTTCAAGGTCGGCCAGCAGTGCCGGGTACATGGCCTCACCGCAGGAAAAATACCGGGCGGTGGTGTTCTTCCATGCGGGATAGCAGCCGTACTGGGTCAGGTAGCGGCTCACGCCCCGGTTTTCATCGCACAGCCCGGCGGTCTGTCCGGACTGCTGGGCGCGGTCTGCCCGGTGCGCCTGCTCCACCGCCTGCATTTTGCTGCGCAGGCGGCGGGAGGGCCGCTTGTTGCCAAAGGCCAGATACAGTGCCCCGCCCAGCAGCGGCAACAGCCCGATGAGGGCGATCCAGCCCACCTTATAGGCGCTGTTTTCGTCCTTGCGCACCAGATACAGAATGATCAGCAGGCTTAACCCGTTGAGCACCCCGGTGACCCACACCCGCGCCGCGCCGGTGGTGAGGGCGAAGAACACCCACGCCAGCCATGCAAGCTGCAGCGCCACCAGCACCACCGTGACCGTGATGCGGTTGAGGATGCGGTTGAAAAATTTGACGATCGGCAATCGGAACAGCATACCATCTCCCCTTTCCGTGTTAAGGTGTATCTGAAAACAAAGAAAATGACGAATATTTCGCAAGCACAAGCGGGATTTAAGGCAAATAGCCGCAGGAATCCTTTGTGGATTTCAAGGCTGATTCACGCAAAATCCAGCTGTGTTTGTAGAAATAGACTAAATTTTCGACTTTTCAGATACACCCTAGCTTACCTCTATAATACGGTTAAGTATAACGCGGTTTTTCCCCCTTTGCAAGCTTTTGGTGTCGGGTACACCGGCGTGCCGGTCGCCTTTATTCCTTATAAAAAAGTTCACCGGAGCGTCCGCAGATGCCCCGGTGAATCGAAATCATAGTATCATATTTTCCGCTCGGACGGTAGGTGCTTCGTTATCCTCGTAGCCCACCATCAGGCCACCGTACTCCGCGTAGTAGCTGCACAGCGCGCCGCAGCTGCCTACCTCCACCTTGGCCTCTGGGAACACCGCATGGACCATGTGCTTCAGCCGCTCCGCAGCGGCAGCGTTGCAGCAGTGGTCGATGTGCACCCGGCCGTTGGTCAGGCCGTGCGCCTTCATTTCCAGCACCATGCGCTCCAGTGCGCCGTGCTCGCCGCGGGTCTTGCAAAGAACCTCCAGATCACCGGCATCGCTGGCCTGCCCGATGACCCGGATGCCCAGCATCCGCGCCACAGCAGCCACAGCGGGCTTCACGCGGCCATTGCGTGCAAGGTTTGCCAGAGACTCCAGCGCAAACAGCAGATGGGTGTGCTCATGGTACGCCCGGATCTCCTCACATACGGTATCAAAGGGCTTGCCTGCCTTGATCAGCGCCGCCAAACGCTCCACCAGCAGCCGGGACTCCGCACCGGTAGACAGGCTGTCCAGCACAAAGACCCGCGCGCCCTCGTGGCTCTGCTCGTACTCCTCGCCCGCCAGCAGTGCAGCGTTATAGGCACCGGACAGCGTACCGGTAATGGTTACAACATACACCTCGTCTGCGCCCTCGTAGGCAGCCATCCAGTCCGAGATGTTGGGGCAGGAGGTGCTGGTGCGGCCCTTATAGGTGCGCATCATCTGAGCCAGCGCGGGGGCATCCACCTCTGCGGTGTCCACATACTCCTGCTCGTCGGTCAGGATCTTCAGCGGCACACAGGCAAACCCTACATCGGGGAGCTCGTACACATTTGCAGAGGAATCTACAACGATTTTGCTTTTCATATTTTTCTCCATTTTCATGCGGCGCACGCCGCAGTCATTCCTTTGTCCGTGACCATCATAGCAGTTTTTCAAAACCCTGTCAACTGTTTTCTCAAATTCTTTTACAAAGTTTTCATTGCCAGTTGACCAATTTTCCAAAATGCGGTATACTATTTCACAGGCAGATGTGCTTTTGCGGAAAGCAATTGCCCTGCCTTTGCACAAAAACAACGTTCCTGCTTGCAAAAAGTACAGGAGCATGAACGGAACAAGATACTATGAAAGCTGAAACCAAACTCCGCGTTGCGGCGTGTGCTGCGGGCTTTGCCCTGCCCCGGTACAACGATCTCCCCTCGGTAGGGCTGTATCTGGACCAGACGGTGCAGTTCGTCAACGGCTATTTCCGCAGCTTCTGCGGGGTGGAGCTGACCCCGTCCATGGTAAGCAACTACGTCAAAAAAGGGGTGGTGGATCACCCCATCCGCAAAAAATACACCCGGGACCAGATCGCATCCCTGATGTACATTGCAGTCTCCAAAACGGTGCTCTCGATTGAAAACATCGACACTCTGTTCAAAATGCAGCGGGAGCACTGCTCCGCCGGGACAGCCTACGATATTTTCTGCGAGGAGTTAGAGACTAGTCTTTCCGTGGTGTTCGGCGGCAAGACAGCCCAGCCGGAGGCCACGCTCAACGACGAGCGTCTGCTGCTGCGCAGCACCATTTTTGCTGCGGTCAACAAAATATATCTGGACTGCTGCTTCGATGCCTTGCGGCAGGAGCAGGCTCTGTGGTCGGATATCCTGCCGGATCTGGCGTAACAGAATAGCAGATATAGCAAAAGCCACCTGAAAACGTAAGTTTTCAGGTGGCTTTTATGTTGGTGGAGGCGATGGGAGTCGAACCCATGTCCGAAAAGAGCTCAGTGTAGGTATCTCCGGGTGCAGGCGATCTACAACATTCCCGCCGCGCCACGCCGATCGTCAGGCTAGCGCTTTGGTAGCTTCATGAGTTCCTGCCGGTCCGCAAAGCTTAGGTCCGTTCAGGTGCTGTGTCTAAAGGACGCCCCGGCCCCACACGACACAAGAGTGGGCGGAACGCGCAGCACTCAGGCTGCGAGCAACTGATAATTATTGTTGTCAGTTAATTTTTTTGGAGGAGTTATAGAGCAGTTCCCCCACTGCTACCCGCTGCCCAGACCTCGCTCCCCCCGTCGAAACCTTTACGCCCCCTTATAAAGCACATCTTGCGATGTGCGGAAAGCTTGGTTTTCTGCGGTGAGCCGCAGTCTGCAATTGGAATGCTTAATAATACTTGCCGTTGGACTTCACAGCCCGGTCAATGGAGCGCTTTGCATCGCGCTGGGCGGCATCGGCACGCTTGTCGTACAGCTTTTTGCCCTTGCACAAGCCCACTTCCATTTTTACGCGGCCATGCTTGAAATAAAGCGAGAGCGGTACCAGCGTATAGCCCTGCAGCTTGCACTGCTGGTGCAGACGCCGGATCTCACTTTTGTGTGCCAGAAGCCGCCGGGCACGCATGGGATCCTGATTGAACAGATTGCCATGGTCGTAGGGGCTGATGTGCATCCCCTTTACCAGCAGCTCGCCGTTTTCAATATCCACCCAGCTGTCCTTCAGGTTGACCCCGCCGGCCCGCAGGCTTTTCACCTCGGTGCCTTTGAGTTCCACACCGGTCTCCAGCGCTTCCAGAACAAAATACTCGTGGCGCGCTTCGCGGTTGGTGGCGATGGTCTTGGTCGCCGGGCGCTCCTTTGTGGGTGCCATGCTGCGCGCCTCCTTTCTCCGTTCCGTTCGTTGTTTCAGTATACCATTTTTTCAGGGTAATGCAAGGGCTGTTTCTGACAGAATTGTAAATTTTTACAAACTCACAGCTCTCCCCGGCCGGAAAGCGCCCGGTACAGGGTGGTCTCATCGGCGTATTCCAGGCTTGCACCCACCGGCAGACCGGAGGCAAGCCGGGTGACCCGGATGCCCAGCGGCTTGATGAGCTTTGCCAGATACATGGCGGTGGCTTCGCCCTCCACGGTGGGGTTCATTGCCATGATGACCTCCTTCACCGTGTCGTCCTTCAGCCGCGCCAGCAGCTCCTTGACGGTCAGCTGCTCTGCGCCCACACCGGCCAGCGGGTCCAGCAGACCGTGCAGCACATGGTACAGACCGTTATACTCCCGGGTGCGCTCAAAAGCCTGCACATCCCGGGGCTTTTCCACCACGCAGATCACCGAGGTGTCCCGCTTGGCGCTGGCGCACACCGGGCACAGCTCGGCATCCGTAAAGTTCTGGCAGATGCGGCACCGGTGCAGCCGGGTGTGCGCGCCGCGGATGGCATCGGCCAGCGCCGCAGCGTCCTTATCCGACATACTCAGCACCTGATAGGCCATGCGGGTAGCACCCTTGCGGCCCACGCCCTGAAACTTGCCGAATTCTTCGATCAGCTTTTCCAGCGGTGCGGCAGTGTAGTCCATGGTATCTCCCCTTCCCGGCTCAGAGACCCGGAATGTTCAGGCCGCCGGTCAACTTGCCCATCTCGGCTTCTGCGGTCTCGTCCACCTGCTTCACGGTGGCGTTGATGGCAGCAGCCACCATGTCTTCCAGCATCTCGATGTCGTCCGGGTCCACGGCCTCGGGCTTGATGGTGATGGACAGCACCTCGTGCTTGCCGTTCATCTTTACGGTCACCATCTCACCGGCGGCGCTGCCGGTGTACTCGGCGGCTTCCAGCTCGGCCTGCTTGCTCTTCATGTCCTCCTGCATCTTCTGAGCCTGACGCATCAGGGCATTCATATCGGGGCGGCCGTAGCCTGCGGGCATTCTTGCTTTCATAATGGTATTCTCCTTTATTATAAACAATTTTTATCGCTTTTTGCGGGCGGTATCCTCAATGCTGACCTCTAACCCCAGCTTTTCCAGCGCCAGAAGGGACTGCTCCGCGTTGGAGGAGGTCTTTCCTGCCGTTTTGGGCTCGTAAGGGCCGATGGGCACCGGCACGCCGGATACCTCGGCGATCAGCTTTTTGATCAGCTTCTGGCTGTCCTTGTTCACCCGGATAAAATCCCGGAAGGTCTTGCCGCCGTCGATCAGCACGCGGGTGCCGTCAAAGTAAGCCTTGGACTTGCGCAGATACATATACAGCATGGGGTCGATGCCTTCCAGTTTCTGCACGATCTGTCCCCAGTACGGGAAGGGGTTCGTGCCCTGCTGCGCCACGCTGCGGGGCTTGGTCAGTACCGGGTCGGCGGGGTGCTCCTGCGCCGGGGCAGGCGGTTCCTCCGCTGCCGGCGGCTGTTCCACAGGGGCGGACTGCTCCGGCTCCTCCGGCGGCGGTGCCTGCGGGGCAGGCTCGTCCCACGGCAGGGCGGCATCGCTCTGCTGTACCGGCGGTTCGTCCGGCATCGGCGGCAGCTCCTCCGCCGGGGCGGACGGGGCTTCCGGCGCGGCAGGCTGCGGAGAGGTCTGCTGCACGGCAGGGGCAGGCTCTGCTGCTGCCGGGGTCTGGGGTGCAGCAGCTGCGGGGGCAGGCTGCACCGGGGCGCTGGCAAAGGGCTGCACCGCTGCCGCAAAGGGGCGGGGCGCTTCCGTCTGTGCCGCCCGGGCGGGGGCGGGCTGCACCGCTGCCGCCTGCATCTGCTGGGGCGGCTCGGACAGGCTGAACAGTGCCAGTTCCAGCTCAATGCGCTGGTCACTGCCGCGGGTCATGTGCTCCAGCGCCGTGCCAAGGGTGCGGATGGCGCGGATGGCTTCCCGCTGCCCCATCTCCGGACCTTTTTGCAGGTACAGCGCTTCTTCCTCCGGCGAAACACCGGACAGCAGCGCCTGCCCGCCGGGCAGCGCCGCCAGCATCAGGGCGCGGTAGTGGGCGATCAGTTCCTCGGTCAGGCGCTTCACATCCACCGACTGCTGCCGCAGCTGCGCCAACTGTGCCAGCGCGGCGGCGGCGTCCTGTGCTTCCAAGGCGTCCGAGATGTGGAACAGGTAGCTGCGGTCGGTGACACCCGCCATGCGGCGCACTACGTCCGCATCGATCTTTGCCGTGACACCGGCGCAGGTGTCCAGAATGGACAGCGCATCGCGCAGCGCACCATCTGCCAGACGGGCGATCAGCTCCGCGCCGTCGGAGGTCAGCTCCAGCTTTTCCTCCCCAGCGATATACTCCACCCGCCGTGCGATATCCTCCGGCCCGATGCGGGTAAAATCGTACCGCTGGCAGCGGGAGAGGATGGTGGCGGGCACTTTCTGGATCTCGGTGGTCGCCAGAATGAAGATAACGTGTGCGGGGGGCTCTTCCAGCGTTTTCAGCAGCGCATTGAAGGCCGCTGTGGACAGCATATGCACCTCGTCGATGATATACACCTTATACTGGCAGGCGCTGGGGGTATAGGCGGTCTCGTCCCGCAGGTCGCGGATATCGTCCACGCCGTTGTTGGAGGCTGCGTCCATCTCCACCACGTCCAGCAGACTGCCATTGTCGATGCCCTTGCAGATCTCGCACTCCCCGCAGGGGTCGCCATTTACTGGATGCAGGCAGTTGACCGCCTTGGCAAAAATTTTGGCGCAGGTGGTCTTGCCGGTGCCGCGCACGCCGGTAAACAGATACGCATGGCCTACGCGCCCTGCGGTGATCTGGTTTTTCAGGGCAGTCACGATGGCGCGCTGACCCACCACATCCTCAAACCGCTGGGGTCTCCATTTGCGGTAAAGTGCACGATACACGGCGATGTCTCCCCTTTCCCGGCCTTTGCGGCAAAAATAAAAGGACAGCGCTCGACGGGGTTTTGTCCCCGCCTTGCGTAACTCGGCATACGGATGCAGGCTTACTGAAACGCACGAACGCACTGCTTAAGGCTGCTTGGTTCCCCACCTGACCTGGTTCACAGCGAGCCCATCGTACAGGACCCGCATCCGTATGCCGAACCACGCAGCAGGCGCTGTCCGACACATTCATTGAATGCTAGGATATTGTACCATAAACGCAGGCAGATTGCAAGAGGGGCACGGCCGGTTTTTGCCGGTGTCAAAAAGCCGCGCCGGACGATTTAAAATGGCCTCCGCTGCGCTCTGGCCATTGTTCAGGGAATTGCATTTTAATATTTGAGGTTCCGAAACGCCTGCGGGCGTTTCGGAACCTCTTTTTCACCGAAGGGGTCGCAACCGGAAACGGTATCTGAAACAATAGATGATACTATTCTATCGCAAGACAAGATAAATCGGGTTATTTTTCTTCACGACTTTTCTCGTGAAAATGCCCAAAGCACTGCGGAGGGCGTTCCAGATCGTTCTCACGCAAAAAAAGACTGCCGCACAAAAGAGTACGGCAGTCTTTGAAAAGGCAGATGCTATTCAGCCGGTCGGCAGTTTAGGACTGGCAGGCAGTGATCAGGCTCATCTTGTAGACCTCGTCTGCGTTGCAGCCGCGGGACAGGTCGTTGATGGGTGCGTTCAGACCCTGCAGGATGGGGCCGTAGGCAGCGTAGCCGCCCAGACGCTGTGCGATCTTATAGCCGATGTTGCCGGCCTCGATGCAGGGGAAGATGAAGGTGTTGGCCTGACCGGCAACCTTGCTGCCCTTGCACTTGACCTGTGCAACCTCGGGAGCAACGGCTGCGTCAAACTGCAGCTCGCCGTCCACAGCCAGCTCGGGGTCCATCTCCTGAGCCTTGATGGTAGCATCGTGGCTCAGTGCCACGGTGCCGCCCTTGCCGGAGCCCTTGGTGGAGAAGCTCAGCACAGCCACCTTCGGGTCGATGCCGAACAGCTTTGCGGTGCGGGCAGTCTCCACAGCCACCTCTGCCAGCTTGGAAGCGGCAGATACCTTGACCTCGCCGGTAGCCTTATCGACGGTATCGGTGTAATCAATGTTGACAGCGCAGTCGCCCATGGCAATGCGCTTCAGACCCTCTTCGCCGCAGTCGCGGTCCAGAATAAAGCAGGAGCTCACCAGATGTGCGCCCTTCTTGGTCTTGACCAGCTGCAGAGCGGGACGGATGGTGTCGGCGGTGGAGTAGGTAGCGCCGCCCAGCAGGCAGTCAGCCTTGCCCATCTTCACCAGCATGGTGCCGAAGTAGTTGGACTTCTTCAGCAGTGCGGTGCACTCCTCAGCGGACTGCTTGCCCTTGCGCAGCTCCACCATGGTGCTGACCATCTCATCGAAACCGGCGTAGTTCTCCGGGTCGATGATCTCGGCAGCGGAAATATCAAAGTTACCGGCGGCGGCAGCAGCCTTGCACTCTGCCTCGTTGCCCACCATAACGACCTTCAGCACGCCCTCGGCCAGCAGCTTGCTTGCGGCCTCCAGAATGCGGGGGTCATTGCCCTCGGTGAACACGATCGTCTTGGGATTTGCCTTCAGCTGTGCTACCAGCGGTGCAAACATATCAGCCATTGTGATTACCTCCGAAAATGCTTTCCAAAATTTGCTTCCTCTGTCTGTTGGACACAAGGATGCCTTTCTTCTTTATTCTAGCACAGACGGCAAAAAGTTCAAGACAAAATTGTGTTTTTGTGCTATATTTTAGGGGAGAAACCGCTATTTGATTTGTGAATAAAATATCATACTGGTTTTAAAGGATATTTTTCCCGCAAATATAAAAGAGCCCGTGCAGTCCACAGGCTCTATGGGCAGATGCTCCATCATGCAGTTTTCTTTACGGGGACGCTGTTCTCATACAGTTCGTGGGGCGCAACGTCCTGTCCCTCCGGCCATTCGATGCCCACGCCGCCGGGCAGCAGCTGCACCGCGTTGAAATATCTTTCGTCCTTCAGCTGTCCGTACCACGGCCCCGTTGCATAGGGTGCAACGTCAAAGAGCTTTACCTCTCCCGTTTCGTAGAACAGGCGAAGTTTCAAGGGGCTTATGGTCTCCACCTTAGTCAATTTCGGCTGCAACATAAGATCACTCCTTATTTCAAAGGGTCAATGCGGAAGAACTGCTCGCCGTTGCTCAACAGCTTCCAGTTCGCTTCCAGATCATCGCGGTGTATTACTACCCACGCTTCCAGCAGCTTCAGCTTGTTTTTGGGAAAGCCGCCTTCCAAAATCGTCCCGTCCAGTGCCATCACGATCTCTTCCCCGGAATACTCCGCATGGATATGCGGCATATTGTGTTTTCCGCCCTGTTCCCGGTACATTCTGACGATGATGCCATAAAATATGCTTAATACCGGCATTTTACCCACTCCCTTCTTCAAGTTCATTTTATCATACGCAGGTGTTTTTTTCAAGAAACTGTGATGATCTCTTTTTGTGCGTTTGCCGTACTCTTGAATCTGTGTTATAGTTTACAATATTATAATTTGCAAATAAACCGCCATTCTAATTTTAAAGGAGATGTTCTCCATGGATATGGATACTTTAAAGGCCGAATGCCTTGCCTGTACCCGGTGCGAGCTGTGCGCCACCCGGACGAACGTAGTGTTCGGGCAGGGCGTGCCGGACGCCGAGGTGCTGTTTGTGGGCGAGGGCCCCGGCCAGAGCGAGGACGAGCAGGGTCTGCCTTTTGTGGGGCGCAGCGGGCAGCTGCTGGACAAATACCTGTTTGCCATCGACCTTGACCGCGAAAAGAACTGCTATATCGCCAACATCGTCAAGTGCCGCCCGCCCCAGAACCGCGACCCGCTGCCCGCCGAGAGCGAAGCCTGTATGCCGTGGCTGCGGGAACAGTTCCGGCTGATCCAGCCCAAGATTGTGGTCTGCCTTGGGCGCGTTGCCGCCCAGCGGATGATCCGGCAGGATTTTTCCGTCACCCGGGAGCACGGGCAGATCATCAATAAGGGCGGCATTTTGTTCATGGGCACCTTCCACCCCGCCGCCCTGCTGCGCCAGCCCCAGAATAAGCCCGAAGCCTTTGCGGACTTTACCGTGCTGCGGGACACCATTGCCGCCGTGTGCGAGCATACCTATAATAGGTAAGGTCAGGAACCAACCGCGCCGCTTTTGCATACTGTAAAGCAAAAGCGAGGTGTTTTTGTATGGAAAGTTCCGTGCATCCTTCTGTGGATTTCTTTCTGGGCGCTACAACGCCCGCCGGGTTCAAGGGCTACTTTACGCCGCTGCGCCGGGAGCCCGGGATGCAGCTGGTGCTGCTCAAAAGCGGGCCGGGCTGCGGCAAGTCTACTTTGATGAAGCGTCTGGCGCGCGCCGCACAGGAGAAAGACGAGCCCATCCAGCGCATCCACTGCGCCAGCGACCCCGACAGTCTGGACGGGGTGGTATTCCTGCGGCAGAAACGCGCCATCATCGACGCCACCGCACCCCATGTGGTGGAGCCGGAAGCCCCCGGCGCAGACGAGCGGGTGCTGAGTTTGTACCACACCATCGACGCCGATGCCCTGCACTCCCACAAGGACGAGGTGACCGCCCTGTTTGCCCGAAACCAGCTGCTGCGCAGCCGGGCGGCGCGGTATGTGGCCTCGGCGGGCAGCCTGCTGCTGGACAGCCGCCGCGCCGAAGCCTGCAGTGCAAACTTTGAAAAAGTGCGCCGCTACGTCAAGCGGCTGTGCACCCGCCTGTTGCCCCGCACCGAGGAGATGGGCTCTGAAGAGCTGCGGCTGCTCTCTGCCATCACGCCCAAGGGCGAGGTGTTCTATCAGGGCACGGTGCAGGCACTGGCCGACCGGTGCATCCTTTTCCGGGATGACTACGGGGCAGTCTCCCGCCTGCTGCTGGAGCTCATCCGCGCCGAGACGCTGGCGCGGGGCTACCACATCATCACCTGCCCCTGCGCCATGCACCCGGAGGACAAGATCGACCACATTATCATCCCCTCCCTGCGGCTGGCATTTTTGACCGACAACCGCTGGCATCCGGTGCGGCTGTCTGCCGCGCAGACCGTGCGGTGCAGCCGTTTTGTGGACAGGGAGAACCTTTCCGCCTGCCGCGCACGGCTGCGCTTCAACGAGCGCGCCGCCGCCGAATTGCTGGAACAGGCCTGTGCCCTGATGGCGCAGGCAAAAAGCTGCCACGATGAATTGGAGACCTACTACCGCACCGCCGTGGACTTTGCACAGGTGGATGCCGCAGCCGCTCAGTGCATGGAACTGTTCGGGGTAGGATAACGTAAAAACCAACGGAGGTGAAATGCCTTGGCAAGCATCCATCTGCCCATCCGGCAGCTGGTGGAGTTTTTGCTGCGCACCGGCAGCATCGACAGCCGCTTTACCGGCTTTGACCGCGCCAACGAGGGTGCACGCATCCACCGCAGGCTGCAAAAAGCCGCCGGGGAGGGTTATCAGGCTGAGATGTTCCTCAGCGCGGAGCGGGAAGCCTGCGGCATCGCCTTTACGCTGGAAGGCAGGGCAGACGGCATTTTCACCGACGAAAACGGCACTGTGACCATTGACGAGATCAAGACCACCACTGTTCCCTACGAGGAGATCACCGAGGAGCTGAACCCCTGCCACTGGGCGCAGGGCATGGTATATGCCGCCATTTTCAGCAGCCAGCAGGGACTGGATGCGCTTGCCGTGCGGCTGACCTATTATCAGGTCGATACCGATCAGATTCAGCGCTTTACCCGGCAGTTCACCCGGCAGCAATTGGAACAGTTTTTGCAGCAACTTTTAACGCAGTACGCCCCGTGGGCGCAGCAGCAGCTGGACTGGGACACCCGGCGCAGCCAGAGCCTTGCGGCGCTGCAATTCCCCTTTGCGGAGTACCGCCCCGGGCAGCGGGCGCTGGCGGGTGAAGTGTACCGCGCCTGCCGCGCCGGGAAAAGCGCCGACCGCAAGGGCGGCACCCGCGTTTTTTGTCAGGCACCTACCGGCATCGGCAAGACTATGAGCGCCCTCTTCCCTGCCCTGAAAGCCATGGGCGAGGGCTGCGGCGCAAAACTGTTCTATCTGACCGCCCGCAACACCACCCAAGCCGCCGCCGAGGACGCGGTGGCGCGGCTGCGTACCGCCCAGCCCGGTCTCGCCTTGCGCAGCGTGACCCTGACCGCCAAGGAAAAAGCCTGCCTGCACCCGGACGCCGAGGGGCACCCCGCCTGCCTGCCGGAAGTATGTCCCTTTGCCAACGGCTACTACGACCGCCGCAAGGACGCGCTGGCGGCTCTGCTGGACGGCAGCGGCAGTTTCAGCCGTGCCGCGCTGGCGGACACCGCTCGGCAGTTCTCAGTGTGTCCCTTTGAGCTGGGGCTGGACTTGAGCGAGTGGTGCGATGTGGTCATCGGGGACTACAACTATCTGTTTGACCCGGTGGTGCACCTCAAGCGCTTTTTCGATGCCGCCGGGGACTGGCTGTTCCTCATTGACGAGGCGCACAACCTGCCGGACAGAGCCCGCGCCATGTACTCGGCGCAGTTTGCCAAAAGCAGCCTGACCGAGGCAAAGCGGGCGCTGGGCAAGGGCAAAAGCAGCCTGAAAACCGCGCTGACCAAAGCAGACAAAGTCTTTCTGGCGGCGCGCAAGGCCTGCGCACAGGCTGCGCCCCGCACAGGCACAGAACCTGCCGGAGAGACAGAGCCTGCACAGGTGAGTCTTTTACCCACTGAAGCTGCCCCGGATTTTGCCCTGCCGCAGCCGCTGTACGCCCGGGACGGCACTGTGTTTTTGCAGCAGCTGCCCGCCGCTTTGCCCGCTGCCCTGCGGGCGGTGCACACCCCGTTACAAGACTGGCTGGAACAAAACCCCGAGGACCCCGCCCACGCCCAGCTGCTGGAGCTCTACTTTGCCTTGCAGGATATCGCCCGCGCCGCCGACCGGTACGACAGCCATTTTGTCACCCAGCTCACCGCCCGGGGCAGTGAGTTGGAGCTGCATCTGCTCTGCTTAGACCCCGCACCTTTTGTGGACGCCAGTCTGGCGGCAGGGCGCAGCGCGGCGCTGTTCAGTGCCACATTGACCCCGCCTGCCTTTTACCGCAGCGTACTGGGCTGCGCCGATGCCCGGGCGGTGGCGCTGCCCAGCCCCTTCCCGCCGGAAAATCTGGGGCTGTTCTGCCTGCCGGGCATCTCCACCCGCTACCGTCAGCGGGAAGCCAGTGTGCCCGCCGTAGCGGATGCGCTGGCGGCGCTGGCAAAGGGCAAGACCGGCAATTATCTGGCGTTTTTCCCCAGCTACGCCTATTTGCAGCAGGTGTACGAAGCCTTTGCCGCCCGCTGGCCGGATATTCCCACCCTTGTGCAGCAGCGCAGCTTGGACGATGCCGGGCGCGCGGAGTTTCTGGCGCAGTTTGTGCCCCACCCTGCCAAAACGCTGCTGGGCTTTGCCGTGATGGGCGGCATCTTCGGCGAGGGGGTGGATTTAGTGGGCGACCGGCTCATCGGCTGCGCCATCGTGGGGGTGGGTCTGCCGCAGGTGAACCCCCGGCAGGAGATGCTGCGCCGGTATTACGAGGAGCAGTCCGGCTGCGGCTTCGACTACGCCTACCGCTACCCGGGCATGAACAAGGTACTGCAAGCCGCCGGGCGGGTGGTGCGCACCCCACAGGACAAAGGCGTGGTGTTGCTTTTGGACGACCGCTTTGCGAAGCCCGACACCGCCCGTCTGTTCCCGCCGCACTGGCAGCACATCCAATATCTGCCCGGCACCGCCGCGCTGGAAACGGCGCTGAAAGGGTTCTGGGATGTATAAAACTGCAAAAGGAGTTGTTGCATTATGCGCAACAACTCCTTTTGCTATAACCTTAATACTCCACGCCTTTCCGTGCGGCGATGCCCTTCTGGTAGGGGTGGCGGCGGCAGCACATCTCAGTAAGGTAATCTGCGGCATCCAGCATCCACGCGGGGGCTGCGTGGGCGGTCAGGACGCACTCCTGCCCGGCGGGACGGTGCAGCACCGCCTGCTGCAGCAGGGCTTTATCCACCATGTCCAGTTCCCACGCGCTGCCGGCTTCGTCCAGCACCAGCATATCACAGGGCTGCGCCAGCGCCGCCGCAAGATTTTGGTTCTGCAAAGCGCGGGTAGCGGCCTTTTCGGCTTCATTCATCTGAGAGACGAATTTCTGCCCGGCCTTGCCCCGGTAAACGGTGGCGCCCAGCTGTTCCAGCAGCGGGATCTCGCCGCTCTGCCCGCCCTTTAAAAACTGCACGATGACCACACGTTTTCCGCTGCCCAGTGCCCGCAGGGCAAGCCCCATGGCGGCTGTGGTCTTGCCCTTGCCGTCGCCATAATACAGATGCAAAAGGCCTAAGCTTTCCATCGTTTTTCTCCTTTTCCCGGCTCTTCCGGTTTTGTAACAAAAGGCACCCGCAGCAGAACGGCTGCGGATGCCTTGTTATTTATGGTTTGCTTTTACTGGTACAGCGGGAACTCCCGGGTCAGGCGCAGGACACGCTCGCTGATCTCGTCCTTCTTTTCCTCATAGTGCCAGATGCAGTCTGCAATGCAGTCCGCGATCACCTGCATCTCGGCTGCGCCCATGCCGCGGGTGGTGACAGCCGGGGTACCCAGACGCACGCCGGAGGTCACAAAGGGGCTGCGGGTCTCGCCGGGGACGGTGTTCTTGTTGGCGGTGATGTGCACGCTGTCCAGACGCTGCTCCAAGTCCTTGCCGGTGCACTCTTCGTCCCGCAGGTCAATGAGCATCAGGTGGTTGTCGGTGCCGCCGGATACCAGCTTGACCCTGCGCTGCTGCAATGCTGCCGCCAGCGCCTGTGCATTTTCCACGATCTTACGGGCATATTCCTTGAACTCCGGCTTCAGTGCCTCGCCAAAGCAGACGGCCTTGGCTGCAATCACGTGCTCCAGCGGCCCGCCCTGCGTGCCGGGGAACACTGCCGAGTTGATGCGCTTGGCAATGATGGGGTTGTTGGTCAAAATCAGGCCGCCGCGGGGTCCGCGCAGGGTCTTGTGGGTGGTAGTGGTCACCACGTCGGCATAGGGCACGGGGCTCTGGTGCTGACCGCCCGCCACCAGACCGGCAATGTGCGCCATATCCACCATCAGATATGCACCGTAGCCGTGGGCGATCTCGGCCAGTTTTTCAAAGTCGATGGCGCGGGGGTAGGCAGAAGCGCCCGCCACCAGCATCTTGGGGCGCACCTTGCGCACCTGCTTTTCCAGCTCGGCGTAGTCGATCACGCCGTCTGCGCCGACACCGTAGGAGATGAAGTGGTAGTTTTTACCGGACATATTCACCGGAGAACCATGGGTCAGGTGACCGCCCTGCGAAAGGTCCATGCCCATAACGGTATCGCCCAGCTCCAGCAGGGCAAAATACACGGCAAGGTTGGCCTGTGCGCCGGAATGGGGCTGGACGTTGGCGTACTTTGCCCCGAACAGCTGGCAGGCGCGCCGGATGGCAATATTCTCCACCTCGTCCACATAGACACAGCCGCCGTAGTAGCGCTTGCCGGGCAGACCCTCGGCGTACTTATTGGTCAGCACGCTGCCCATGGCTGCCATCACGGCGGGCGAAACGATGTTCTCGCTGGCGATCAGCTCAATATTCTCGCGCTGACGGGTCAGCTCCCGCTCCATGGCTGCGCCCAGTTCCGGGTCGGCTGCATTGACCATGCCGATGGTGTCCATCATATCCTTGTACATTTTACTTGCCCCTCTCCACAAAATGTTGTAGATTCTCTCAGCGCAGCACCCGCGCGGCGTTTGCTGCTGTAAGATAATCATAGCAGAAAGCGGCGGCGGCTTCAATCCTCTTTTCGCCAAAAGGCTTGCTTTTTTTGTCTGAAGTGTTTATTATGTTTGTATAAAAATGCGCTGTCGATTTTGTATATTTTTCAAGTTTCTTCCCCCACAGGTGAAGCGAGGTGTTTTGTATGACCATTGCCGAGGAAAAACAGGCGCAGCGTACCGCTGGCCGTGCCGCCCGCAAGGCGCTGGATGCGCCGCAGCGCGCCGCCGCCAACGCGGCGCTGTGCCGCCGGGTGCTGGAACTGGACGCCTACCGCACTGCCCATACCCTTTTGCTCTACGCAGCCTTTGGGGGCGAAGCCGACCTTGCCGCCGTGGCTGCCGAGGCCGCACGGCAGGGCAAGACGGTGGCCTACCCGGTGTGCGGCGAGGGCTTTTCCCTTACCGCAGCCGTGCCGGGCGCGGACGGCTGGGCGGTGGGACAGTACGGCATCCATGCGCCGGTGCTGGAGCGCTCTACCCTTTTGCAGCCGGAGCAGCTGGATCTGGTGCTGGTGCCCTGCACCGCCTTTGACGCAGACTGCCGCCGGGTGGGCATGGGCAAGGGCTACTACGACCGCTACCTGCCCCTCTGCACCCGTGCGGTGAAGCTGGGCATTGCGTTTGAAGCACAGCGCGTCCCCCACGCCGCTCTGGACGAACACGACCAGCGGCTGGACGCGTTTGTGACAGAGAGGGGTTTGTACACATGGACATGATGAACGAAAGCTGCAGCCGGTTCCTGGCAGAACTGGCCAGCAAAGCGCCCACGCCGGGCGGCGGCGGCACAGCGGCATTGGTGGGTGCCGCCGGTGTAGCACTGGGCAGCATGGTGGGCAGCCTGACCATCGGCAAAAAGAAATATGCCGCTGTGGAAGCGGACATTCAGGCCCTGAATGCCCGGGCTGACATCCTGCGCAAAGAGCTGGAAGCTCTGGTGCAGGCCGACGCGGAGGCGTTTATGCCGCTGGCTGCCGCCTACGGCCTGCCCAAAG
>OHJJ01000472.1_pt1 | contig 20925 bp, 17 predicted proteins | sample 1568551 | NCBI WGS metagenome assembly OHJJ01 (sample SAMEA3879505, study PRJEB24766) | human gut metagenome | biome: human-associated habitat; feature: feces | place: USA | collected 1985/1987 | reverse complement strand
CCCCGTCGCCGGTTTCGTAGCACACCCCCAGCAGATACTGGGCCCGGGGCATTCCCACGGCGGCAGGCTTTTGCAGCAGGCGGGCGGCCTCCCGGTGGGACTCCGGGTCCTTTCTCCGCCGCAGCAGCCCCGCCAGGCAGTACTGGCCCTCCAGCTCACCCAGCGCCATGGCCCGGCGATAGAGGTCCTCGGCCCGCTGCACATCCTGCTCCACGCCGTGGCCGGTTTCATAGCACACCCCCAGCCGGGTCATGGCCCGGGGATGCTCGCGCTCCGCTCCCCGGCGGAAATATTCCGCCGCCCGGTCATAGTCCTTCTCGGCGCCGTGGCCGAAGTAATAGCACATGCCCGTCTGGCAGAGGGCCTCGGTATAGTCCCCCTGGGCGGCAGCCAGGAAGCAGCGGAAGGCCTCCTGGGCGTTCTGCTCCACCCCGGTGCCCTGGTCATAGCTCAGGCCCAGAAAGTGCCAGGCCCGGGGATAGCCCCCCTCCGCCGCCTGGCGGAACAGCCGGACGGCCTCCCGGTCGTCCTGGTCCACCCCCTTGCCCTGGTGATGCAGCACCCCCAGGGCGCACTGAGCGTCGGGGTATCCGGCCCCGGCGGCCTCCCGGTACAGGGCCAGAGCCCGGGACACGTCCTGCTCCACGCCGTCGCCGAACTCGCAGCACACCCCCAGCAGATACTGGGCCCGGGGCAGCCGCTGCTCCGCCGCCTGGGCAAAGCAATAGGCGGCCTTTTTCAGGTCCTTCTCCACCCCCTGGCCGAAAAAATACATCACGCCCAGGTTGCACCGGCCCATGGGATAGCCCCCCTCCGCCGCCCGGCGGTACAGCTCCACGGCCTTTTCCAGGTTCTTTTCCACCCCCTGGCCGCTTTCATAGCACACGCCCAGGTTGCACAGAGCCGGGGCGTAGTCCCCGGCGGCGGATTCCTGATACAGGCGGCAGGCCCGGTCCTCGTCCCGCTCCACGCCGAAGCCGTTGTCGTAGCACACCCCCAGCCAGTAAAGGCCCGCCGGGTCGTCCGGGGCCGTCTGGGAAAACCACCGGAAGGCCTTTTCCGGGTCCTTGGCCGCGCCGCCAATGCCGTACAGGCAGTTCATGCCCATCTGCACCACGGCGTTGGCGTCGCCGTCCTCCGCCGCCTGGCGGCAGTCCTCCAGGGCCTGACGGCGGCGGTCCGCCAGCTTCAGAAGCTCCGGGGAAAAGACCACGACCTGGGGGTCCTGGGGATTCTGGGGTTCGCGCTGAAATGGTTCGTGGTCCGTCATTTTATCGCTCCTTATCGAATGATCGTTTTATCGGAAGGACAGCAGCTCCTCCGTCTCCTTGCGGCCGGGACCGTTTTTCCACTGCTCGGGATAGCCCATGGCGATGAGGCAGGCGGGGCGCAGGCCCTCCAGCTCCAGCAGACGCCCGGCGGCGCCGGCGTCAAATATGCCCAGGATGCAGGTGCCGATGCCCAGGTCCCGGGCCGCCAGACAGAAGGTCTGGGCGGCGATCCCGGCGTCGAACATCTCCCACCCGGCGGCCTGGCTCTCCGTCAGCGGGGCGTCCCCCTGGCCGGACAGGCCCGGCACATAGGCGATCACCGCCAGGGCGGCGGCCCGGTTGATGGTCTTGGTGTTGAAGCCCTGGCCGGGGATGCACTCCCGGGCCATCCGCTCCTTCAGCGCCGGGTCATCAATGACGATATATCGCACGGGCTGGGTGTTCTTCCAGCTGGGGGAAAACCGGGCCAGGTCCACCACCCGGCGGATGTCCTCCCGAGGGATGGGGGTTTCCTGAAAACGGCGGCAGCTGACCCGCTGCCGGATGCATTCTGCGGTGGTCATGGGATGATACGCTCCTTTTGGTAATAGTATTTTTTATTGTAGCACAAATTTTTCTCTCCGTAAAGGGCGGCGGGGCCGTACTTGTAAAATCCGGGAAAATGTGATACAATGCGAGATATTATCGGGACAAAGCCGGGAAATGGGGGGACAAAAAATGGGTCTGCACGACGGGCACCGCCAGCGCATGCGCCAGCAGTTTTTATCCCACGGACCCCAGAGCATGGCCGACCATGAGCTGCTGGAGCTGGCCCTGTTTTACGCCATCCCCCGCCGGGACACCAACGAGACCGCCCACCGGCTGCTGGAGCAGTTCGGCTCCCTGGACCGGGTGCTGACCGCCCCGGAGCAGGAGCTGGAGCAGGTGGAGGGCGTGGGGCAGAACGCGGCGGTGCTGCTGCGGCTGATAGGCGCCATGGGGGACCGGGCCAGGCGGCCGGGCCGGGAGGAGAAGATCGTGGCCTCCGTGGACCAGGCCGGGGCCTATTTCCTGCGGCTGCTGGACGGACAGCGGACGGAGCAGCTGTATCAGCTGTGCGTGGACGGCAAGGGAAAGGTCCTGTCCTGCCGGATGCTGTCCCAGGGGCAGGCGGACATGACGGTGCTGAGCCTGCGGCAGGCGGTGGAAAACGCCCTGCTGTCCGGGGCCAGCGGCGTGTTCCTGGCCCACAACCACCCCAGCGGCGTGGCCCTGCCCTCCCAGGCGGATGTTCAGGCCACCGTCCAGGTCCGGGACGCCCTGAAGCGGCTGGATATCCGGCTCATCGACCACATTATTGTGGCCGATGGAGACTATGTTTCCATGGCCTCCAGCGGACTGCTGCGGTAGATTCCCGCCATTTTAGGCAAATTCACGAAGAAAATTGACAGAAAAGGGTAGAAATGCCGCAAAGAATCTGTTATAATAAGGGAATCTTATAATCTAATATGAGATATTACTTTTGCTTGTAAAAATGCGAATAAAAAAACAGGAGAAACCAATGGAAACACAGAAAAGACGGCGGGGCGACCGCCGTGACGGCCGGCTGCTGCGGGAACTGGATTCCCTGCACTTCATCACCGGCATTATTTACCCCAACCGCTGCGACAACGAGGCATACATCTCCGAGCGCATCGACCTGACCCCGGTGAAGGCCTATATGGCCCGCCGGAACGAGACGGAGAAGGACTTTCCCTATACCTATTTCCACCTGGTGCTGACGGCCCTGGTGAAAACCATCACCCTGCGGCCCAAGATGAACCGCTTCATCGTCAACGGCAACTTCTTCCAGCGCAATGAGGTGACGGCGTCCTTCGTGGTGAAAAAGCAGTTTTCCGACAAGGGGGCCGAGGCTCTGGCCATGCTGCACACCACCGGCGACGACACCATCGACACCGTCCATGAATACATCCGCCAGCAGGTGACGGAGTGCCGCTCCGACAAGGTGGACAGCACCACCGGCGAGATGGACATCCTCAACAAGCTGCCCCGATGGCTTGGCAAGGCGGCGGTGCGGTTCATCATGTGGCTGGATAAGCGCGGCTGGGTCCCCGACAGCATGACCTGCAACGACCCCTACTACAGCTCCGTGGTGCTGTCGAACCTGGGCTCCATCAAGCTCAAGTGCGGCTATCACCACCTGACCAACTGGGGCACCTGCTCCGTGTTCTGCATCATCGGCGAAAAGAAGATGAGTCCCTTTTACGACGCCGACGGCAGCGTGACCATGCGGGAGACCCTGGATCTGGGTCTGACCATCGACGAGCGCCTGGCCGACGGTTATTATTACTCCAAGTCCATCCGGCTGCTGAAGTATCTGCTGGAGCACCCGGAGGAGCTGGAGAAGCCCTTGAAGGAGGAAGTATCTTATGAGTAAAGCCGCTCAGGTAAAAGCGCCCTGGCTCAACAGCAGGGACCCCGGGGTGCCCGCTACCCTGACGTATTCGGAGCTGTCCATGTGCGGCCGGGTGGAGGAGATGGTGCGCCGCTATCCCGACTACATCGCCTATGAGTTCATGGGCAAGTGCACCACCTATGCCGACATGTGGAAGAAGATCAACGCCTGCGCCAAGAGCCTGAAGGCCATCGGCATCCGGGAGGGCGACAAGGTCACCATCTGCATGCCTAACGCACCCCAGACCCTGTGCATGTTCTACGCCGTGAATATGGTGGGCGCCATCGCTAACATGGTGCACCCCCTGTCCGCCGAAAGCGAGATTGCCTTCTATCTGCGGGATTCCGGCTCCGTGGCGGCCATCACCCTGGACCAGTTTTATCCCAAGTTTGAAAGCGTCCGCAAGGCCGTGGACCTGCCGTGCCTGATCGTCACCTCCGTGGCCGACGAGCTCAAGCCCCTGCTGAAGGTGGGCTATAAGCTCACCGAGGGCCGCAAGAATCCCAAGATCCCCGCCGGCCGGGCAGGCGTTCTGTCCTGGAAGGAGTTCCTGCGCCGGGGCGAATATGTGGAGATCTATCAGGTCCGCCGCAAGGCCGAGGACCCCGCCGCCATCCTGTATTCCGGCGGCACCACCGGCGTGACCAAGGGCATCCTGCTGTCCAACCGCAACTTCAACGCCCTGGCCGCCCAGATCATCGCCACCAACCCCTTCTTCCGGCCCGGCCACAAGATGCTGGCCATTATGCCCATGTTCCACGGCTTCGGCCTGGGCGTGTCCATTCACTCCATGGTGGCCAACGGCGGCCACTGCATCCTGATCCCCCGCTTCACGCCCCAGAGCTATGCCGAGCTCATCAAGAAGCACAAGCCCAATCTCATTGCCGGCGTTCCCTCCCTGTTCGAGGCCCTGCTGCGGGTGAAGGAGATCGAGGGGGCCGACCTGAGCTGCCTGCTGGGCGTGTTCTCCGGCGGCGACAGCCTGTCCGTGGAGCTGAAGAAGCGGTTCGACGCCTTCCTGAAGGAGCACGGCGCATCCATCACCGTCCGGGAGGGCTACGGCACCACCGAGTGCGTCACCGCCAGCTGCCTGACCCCCATCCACAAGCAGAAGGAGGGCTCCATCGGCATCCCCTTCCCGGATACCTATTATAAGATCGTCAAGCCCGGCACCCAGGAGGAGGTCCCCTACGGCGAGGAGGGCGAGATCTGCCTGACCGGCCCCACCATGATGCTGGAGTATGTCAACCACCCCGAGGAGACGGCCCAGACCAAGCAGACCCACGCCGACGGCCTGACCTGGGTCCACACCGGCGACCTGGGCATGATGGACGAGGAGGGCTTCATCTATTTCCGCCAGCGCATCAAGCGCATGATCGTCACCAACGGCTACAACGTGTATCCCTCCCAGCTGGAGAACATCCTGGACGGCCACGAGTACGTCCACCTGAGCTGCGTCATCGGCGTCAAGGACCCCATCAAGATGCAGCGAGTCAAGGCATTCGTGGTGCTCAAGCCCGGCTATGTGCCCACGGAGGCCTGCAAGCAGGAGCTGATGGACTACTGCCGCAAGCACATCGCCAAGTATGCCATGCCCTCGGACATTGAGTTCCGGGAGGAACTGCCCAAGACCCTGGTGGGCAAGGTGGCCTATCGGGTGCTGGAGGAGGAAGAAAACGCCAAGCTGGACGCCAAGGCCGCCGAAAATGCCAAGATCGACGCCCAGCGCCGCCAGCTGGAGGAGGAGCGCAAGGCCGCCGTTCAGGAGCGCAAGGCCAAGAAGGCCGCCGAGGCCAAGGCAAAAAATCCGGACAAGGACGAGGCCAAGGCCCAAGAGGCTGAAACCCCCAAGGAATAAAGCAAGGAGGCTTGTCAATGGACAGGGAAATGAGACGGCAATACACCGTATTGGTGGACTTCCTGGGCCACATTCTGGGCCCGGACTATGAGGTGGCCCTTCACGAGCTGAAGGACGACTCCAACGAGATCATCGCCATTGCCAACGGCGAGCTGACCGGCCGCCACCTGGGCTCCCCCCTGAGCAACAAAATGCTGGAGTATCTCACCAGCCACCTGTACGAGACCCAGGACTATGTGTTGCGGTTCGAGTCCACCGCCATCACCGGCAAGAAGATGTGCTCCAACTCCCTGTTCATCAAGGGGCCCCACAACGAGCTGGCGGGCCTGCTGTGCATCAACTTCGACAGCAGCCGCTATCAGGAGCTGTCGGCCCGGGTCATGGACCTGTGCAGCAATATGCTGACGCCGGGGGTGCAGAGCGGCACCCGCCTGATCGTGGAGGACGACACCGACCCCACCGCCGAGCCGCCGGAAAAGACCTATCCCACCTCCATCGCCGGGGCCACCGCCAGCATCGTGTCCGAGGTGGTGTCCAGCTATCCCGTGCCGGTGGAGCGTCTGACCCAGGACGAGAAGATGGAGATCATGGCGGCCCTGAACCGCAAGGGCGTGTTCCTGCTGAAGGGCTCCGTCAGCTATGTGGCCAAGGAGCTGCACAGCTCCGAGGCCAGCATCTACCGCTATCTGGGAAAGCTCAACAACCGTGCATAAGCACGCAAATCCCCCTTCGGAAAGGTTCTCCGAAGGGGGATTTATTTGTCAAAAAACCGGGGGGCGGACTTTCGTCCGCCCCCCGGGGAGATATATAAGAATCAGTCCTGGGTCTCGATGAGGCCGTAGCCGCCGTTGTTGCGGCGGTACACCACGCACACGGCGGAGGTGTCCATGTTGCGGAACACATAGAAGGTGTGGTCCAGCAGGTTCATCTGGAGAATGGCCTCCTCAGTGGTCATGGGCTTCACGGCGAAGCGCTTGGTGCGCACCACGTCGAACTCCGGCTCCTCCACCACGTCGAACTCGGCGGGGATGTTGGACGATCTCAAAGGTATTTTCTTCGGGCTCCGGCGCAAACGACGTGACATCCGGCTGACGGACGAAGGCATCCTGCCGCAGGCGGCGGGCCAGACGGGTCTTGTTCTTGCGGATGCGGCGCTCGATAAAGGCCACGGCCTCGTTGATGGCGCCCCGCATGTCGCCGTCGGGGTCCTCCTCCTGGGCGCGGAACAGGGTGCCGTTGGCAGTGCGGATGGTCAGCTCCACCACGCAGCGGTTCTTTTTCTCCACGGCGAAGGTCACAAATGCGTCCGCTTCCTCCGGGAAATACCGATCCAGCTTGCTGATCTTCTTTTCGGCATATTCCTTGATGGAGTCATTCAGAGCGATCTTCTTGCAGGTAAATGTGAACTTCATAGTTGGTTGCTCCTTTCGCAGGTATCCCTTTCGGGGCAAGGGTCGGGGAGATGGTTCCCCTTATCCTTGGACGTATTATAACATATTGCCGGGCGCTTGAAAAGTAGCCCCGTGCATTTTTGGCAGTTATTCACAAAAATTTAAGATTTTCTGGTCATTCGACAGCATATGACAAAGGTTCCTATTTACACGGCGGCCAAAACGGCGTATCATAAGCATCGGAAGCTTTCCAATATCCCACCCGCTTGGGCCGCCCTGCTTGCAGGGCGGCTCCTTTTTTTCCGCAGGCCCTTGACAAACCGGGAGGCTGGGGTATCATGGGCTGTGAGAAAAGCAGCCGGCAGGGAGGAAACCATTATGCGCGGTAAGAAAATGTCCCAGGCCATGGCCTTCATCGTGCTGTTCGGCATCGTCAGCCTGTTTTCGGACATGACCCACGAGGGCGCGTCCAGCATCCGGGGCGCGTATCTGGCCCTGCTGGGGGCCTCCGCCGGGACCATCGGGTTCATTTCGGGCCTGGGGGAGCTGGTGGGCTACTCCATGCGGTATGTGTTCGGCAGGCTGACGGATAAGAGCAAGCACTACTGGCCCATGACCATCGCCGGGTATGTGCTGGACGTTCTGGCGGTTCCGGCCCTGGCCCTGGTGGGAGAACACGGCTGGATCTGGGCCTGCGCCCTGCTGGTGATCCAGCGCATGGGCAAGGCCATCAAAAAGCCCGCCAAGGACACCATCATGTCCTTTGCCGCCTCCCAGGAGGGGGTGGGCAAGAGCTTCGGCATCCAGGAGGTACTGGACCAGATCGGCGCGTTCCTGGGGCCGGTGCTGCTGTATGTGGTGATGCTGCTGAAAACCGGCGGCACCACCTTCCAGGTGTATGCCACGTGCTTTGCGGTGCTGGCCATCCCCGGGACCATCACGCTGATCCTGCTGCTGATGACCCGGCGGAAATTCCCCAACCCGGAGCACTTTGAGCCGGAGCCCAAGGAGTACGTCCCCTTCCACATGAAAAAGGAGTTCATCCTGTACATCGCCGGCATCAGCCTGTTTGCCTTCGGCTTCATCGACTATTCCATCATCATCATGCATGTCTCCCGGACCTTCACCGGTGTGGCGGCGGGCCTGCAGGAAACGGGAAGTCTGATCTCCAGCGGAACGCTGCCGCTGCTGTATGCCGGAGCCATGCTGGTGGACGCGGTGGCGGCCCTGTTCTTCGGGCTGCTGTATGACAAGAAGGGGGTCCGGGCCCTGGTGTGGAGCACGGTGCTGTCGGCGCCCTTCGCCATCTTCGTGTTCGCCGGGCACTCGGTGGCCTCCCTGCTGGTGGGCATCGCCCTGTGGGGCGTGGGCATGGGCGCCCAGGAGTCCATCCTGAAGGCGGCTGTCAGCTCCATGGTGCCCAAGGCCAGCCGGGCCACGGGCTACGGCGTGTTCGAGTGCGCCTTCGGCGTATTCTGGTTTTTGGGCAGCTGGCTGCTGGGTGTGCTGTACGACGTCAGCATCCCGGCCATGATCGCCGTGTCCGTGGCGGCCCAGCTGGCGGCCATTCCCCTGTACATCGCCTCTTCCCGGCGGCAGCTTACAGCCAACCCATAAGCTGCACAAAGCTCCAGAGGAGCTTCGCGCCATAGAAGATAATGACCCCGCCGCAGACCTTGTTGATGACGTTGAGGATCTTTTCGTTGAACCGGCTACCCAGCAGGGACACCACCGTGGACAGGGTCAGGAACCACAGGGCGGAGGCGCTGCCGAAGCCGCAGATAAACGGCAGGTCGCCGCCCTCCGGCAGGCTGGCCCGGAAGGCCCCCAGCATCATGGTGCCGTCGATCAGGGCCTGGGGATTGATCCAGGTGACCACAAAGGCGGAGGAGATCAGCTTCCAGATGGGGACGTTGACGTCCCGCCCCCCCTCCAGGGAGGCCCTGGACCGCAGAAGTCCAATGCCGATCCAGATGACGATGAGACTGCCGATGCCCAGGATGACCTTCTGCAGCCAGGGCAGGGCCTGCATCAGCGCCCCGGCCCCCAGGAAGCACGACACCCCCAGAGACACGTCCCACAGGATGACGATCAGGGCGGTGAGATACACCCGGCTGCGCCGCTGGGTCAGGGCGCTGTTGATGACGAACAGATTCTGCAGCCCGATGGGGGCCACATACGCCAGGCCCATGGTGAGGCCCTGAAGATATATACGCATTTGCTATTTACTCCTTTTTTCTTATCTGCTATAATCGTATCATAATCCCGGGAAAAAGCAAGAGCGCAGAAAATTATGAGCAGGTCAGGAGGAGCTTACCATGTCCCATTACGACTGCCCCTGTATGGAAAAATGTCCCCTGCACTGGGCCATGAGCCGCATCGGCGGCAAGTGGAAGGTGCAGATCCTCTGCTCCGTGGCCAACGCCGGGACCATCCGCTACAACGCCCTGCGGGCCAAGCTGGACGGCATCAGCAACGCGGTGCTCTCGGCGGCCCTGCGGGAGCTGGAGGGGGACGGCCTGGTGCGGCGGCAGGCCTATCCGGAGGTGCCGGTGCGGGTGGAGTACAGCGCCACGGAGCGCTGCATACGCCTGCTGCCGGTGCTGGAGAGTCTGTCCGACTGGGCCGAGGCGGAGATGGACGGCCCGGAAGAAAAATTCCCGGAATAGGGGGAATTTTTGAAAAAAAGTGTTGACAACATGGGCGGCGCTGTGGTATATTAATTCTTGCCTGTCGGGGAGACGACATGGCGGCGTAGCTCAGTTGGCTAGAGCATGCGGTTCATACCCGCAGTGTCACCGGTTCGAATCCAGTCGCCGCTACCATCGACCGGTGAGACGCGGGAGCGTCTCGCCGGTCACCCCCTCAGCAAACAAAGACGGCCCGTTGGTCAAGTGGTTAAGACACGGCCCTTTCACGGCTGTAACATGGGTTCGAGTCCCGTACGGGTCACCACTTCGGCAATCCGTAAACGGGATTGCCGAATAAACGGAGGCTTAGCTCAGCTGGATAGAGCGCCTGCTTCACACGCAGGAGGTCACTGGTTCGAGTCCAGCAGTCTCCACCACGAGAAAACCTTGGAAACCTTGTGTTTCCAAGGTTTTTCTCGTTTTTGATGGAATTTTCAATGTCTGCGTGTGACGGACACTTTGCTGACTTGTGTTTTCAAATGTTGCCTTGTTTTAGGTCTCAAGCTGTATTAAGCTGTACGGCTTTTGGGTCCTGAGAGCCTTACAAATACTTGAGATTCACAGTCATGTCCTCCGACAACATCGGGTCGATCTGCTGCAGCTGTGCCCTGACGGCTTCTGCGCTGCGCTTCGGCGTGTAGGTGCCGTCCATCAGCTGCTGCGAGGCGGTATCCACAGCGGCGGCAACGCCAGCAAATACCTCCGGCACCACATGGGTATAGATGCCCAGTGTAGTGGATACGTCCCGGTGGCCCAACAGCTTCTGGACGATCTTGGGATTGATCTCCTGCTCCAAAAGCATGGAGGCATAGGTGTGGCGAAACCGATGGAGATTCAGGCCCTCGCCGGAAAAGCCGTTGCGATCCAGGAAGTGACAATAGCTGGCGCGGAAGCCGCTGTATGTCCGCATGGACATGGTGCGGGTGCTGATGAAAACGAAGCCCTCCGGAGTGAGCACCTCTAGCCCTTTCGGCAGTGCCGCCACGTAGCGCATCCATTCCCGCAGTCGTGTCAGTACCAGCTCCGGCACCTGAATGATACGATGGGAAGTGCGGGTCTTTGTAGAGCCCAGCGCATCGGTCATCTCCATTGTTTTCCCGTTCTCATCAAAAGTCAGCTCCCGTGTCACGGACTGCGCGATGGTGATGGTATGGGCCGCAAAGTCAATATGCTTCCATTGGAGTGCCAGCAACTCGCCGATGCGCATGCCGGTGAACAACAGCGTGGTGATGATGGGGCGCATGATCGGCTCCTTCTGCGCCGCGGCCAGCACCGCTTCACGTTGAGCGATAGGGATAACTTTCTCCTCCGCTTCCGGACGCTGCGGCTGCCGGGGCAGCTTTGTGCTGCGGGCAGGATTGATCGGTGCCAGAGACATTTCTACGGCATAGTCGTACAGCTGGATCAGGATACTGCGCACCAAAGAAGTGGTGCGACGGGAAAGTTTCTTTTCCGCTTGGAGATGGTAGAGAAATGTCTGGATGCGGGAGGCTGTCAACTCGGTCACGGGGATGTCTCCCAATGCGGGAACGATATGTAATCGTTCGCAGGAATAATACAGCTCCATGGTACGGCTGCAAACCTCATAGGTCTTGAACGTGGTGAGCCAGCGGTGCAGAAAGTCCTTCAGCAGCAATTCGGATGCCAGCGAAGGGGCGGCTTTGGATGCTTCAGAAACCAGCGTCAGGGCGATCCAGTGCGCCGCCTCCTCGCGGGTGTTGGCATAGGTGTATTTGCGGATGGGCTTGCCGGTATCGGGGTGATAGCCCACGGTCACCTGACCGACCCATTTGCCGTCCTTGCGGCGATAGACGCTGCCTTCGTTCTTTCCGCGGCGTGTGGTTTTGGGCTTGCTGGGTTTACGCGGCATGAATGATTCCCTCCTTTTGCCGCGCAGGGAAGATCATAACACTATTATACGACAGCAGGAGGTCCTCCTGCAAATTTTTTCTTTGCGGCATTGTCATTTAAATTATCCTCCCATCCAAAAACTCCAGCAAAGCCTCTCTCGGAATGCGAATCTGCCTTCCGATGCGGACGCTTCGTATCTGTCCGCTGCGGATCAGCTCGTAGGCGGTGTTGCGGCCAATGCCGAGGAGGGGCATCAAGTCCTCCACCCGCAGGATCATGGGCAACTCATGCAGGTCGCGATACTTATTCTCCATGGGCAGCGCCTCCCTTTATGGATGCCAGATAGATGTCCGTTACATCGGGCCGCTCGTGCCCCAGCAGACGGGAGACGGTAAAATGGGCATCCAAAGGCGTCATGCCGCCGTTGATGAGAGATGTATACTTTTCAGCAGCGTAGGTATGTCGCAGTCCATGGAAGGAAATGCGCCTGTCCGGCGCTGTAGGGTCACAGATAGCGTCAGGGTCGCGGAGGATAAACTGCTGCATGCCATTGATGGCCCGGTCGGTGGAGATGCCATCCGGCACCAGCAGCTTGTGTCCGCGCTCCGTTTTGTCCAGCAGCCGTTGCAGCATCATCGTGATGCGGTCGTCCTCGATGGGAACGATACGGATTTTGCCGCCCTTGCCTTTCACGGTGAGGGCATTTTCGCGCAGCGCACGCTCCGCCGCGGCGGTGTCCATACGGAAGCACTCGTGGATACGCAGACCGGCGTAACGAGCCAGATACAGGGCGAGGATGTAGTCCTCCCGCTCTTCCACCATGGCGCGGCCGATCAGCTTGCCGAACTCCGAGTTCGTCCATGTGCGATCCTGCTGCCCGAAGCGGCGGCGTTCCAAAGCAACGCCCAGTTCTTCATTGCCCGGCAGCGTGTAGCGGGGCTGAGACATCTTATCGTGGAAAAAGCGGATGGCGGAAAGGTCTGTCTTGACGGTGCTGGTGGACTTGCCCTGCGCCTGCAAATAGAGGACATAGCTCACCAGATGCTTGCCGTTGACGTTCTCCAGCTTTTGCAGGTGGTAGTGGGCGGCGAGGTAGGCGCAGAAACGCTTGACCGCCTCGTAGTAGCGGTCTTTCGTGCGGAAGCTGCCCTGTCGGTTGTGGCGGGCCAGCTTGTCCAACTGGGTAACGAGGGTGTTGTAAATGCCTTTTGTGGTCATATAAAGAAATCTCCTTGTAATCGTAGTTGTGTTCAGATGGACGCACTTCACCCGTTGGCAAGGAGAGCCATTTCCGGCGTATCTCCGCAGAAATGATAGACTGCCGTAGGCGGAAAGCTTTGGTGCTGCGTGCTTTTCGCGGCTTGCTTGTGTGTCTGTCTCTCTTTACTTGTGCCAGGTCAGTACGCTGCCACATGGGGCAGTATGCCCTGCTCCGACAGAGCGGTGGCGGACACCAGGCCGCTGAACTCGGCTGCGGAAGGCTCCGCCGGTGTCCTGTGACCCGCCCGGTAGCGGATCCGAGAATATACGATACCCCGTATGGCCGGCGCCGCACTCTGACTGCGGCATACAGGGCGGGAGCTTGCCTCTCCCTTGATGGCTGTCGTGCCGTGCCATCTCAACGGCTTTTTTCAAAACTTCTTTTCCTGATCTGCGCCAAAGCGACTTCGGCGCTCTTTCTTTTCCTGCGGTATCGCGGCGATGGCAAGTGCCGCGACAAAAATGGTAAGCAAAAACGCAGGAAGAATCTTCCTGCCGTTTCGGCTTCATACGATCCTTCCTGCGTTTGCAGTATTGTTCAATTCTGGTGGTCTCCCATTTTTCGGGAGGCACATTTTGACATACTTCGAGTTCTTAATCAGAGCGAAAAGCTACTGGCTGTAGCTTTCCACCCGTGCCTGCTCTGCTCCGACCTAAATGCTTGATGCCTTAAGTACAGTCACATCATAGCACGGCGGCAGGGCGGCGTACAGGTGGAAAATGCCGCGAAAAAACTTCTCACCGCATAGTCATTGAATCACGAGGGCGCAATGGCCCTGATCTCAGACGGGAGCATGGTGCTCCTCAAGTACAAACTTAACAACGTGTGCGATGCAGATCATAGACCTGCAAATGGTGCACAAAGAACAATGATAATTCTTATATACCACAATATATTGTGGTTGTCAATATGGAGAAGTATAAATGATGTGCTTTGAGAAAACGAGGTCAAAAAAGTAATACGCATTATCTCCGTATTAAATGCGTATTACAGGGACATCACGAAAATAATGCGTATTGCGTGCGTATTGGATAATTTGAACTGTAAACATGCCCTGATTACTCAGAAGGAAGGACGGTGACTAATTGCCTCGGCCGTCCTAAATAATTACTATATATTTTGTCAATTTGCTTGAGCTGGGGCAATAATCGCAGCAGAAAGCTTTTAGCTCCCTTAATAGACTAACTCCCTGTGCAAAGAGGTCAAACACTCTTAGCGCAGGGAGTTTTTGCGTCAGGGCAGTTTTATTGAATCGGCCCATACTTCTTTGAAAAATACTAGATCTTCGTCAATCAGCATATTAACCATCTACACAGAGCGGTCACGGCATCCTTTGCAATGGCGGATTCGTACAGCGCCGTATTTCTTATTCCTTTGCCAGCTTGACGTAGCCTTCATAACGCTCCTTGGCGTCGTTGGCGGCCTTGTGATACAGGGCATCCGCCTTCTCGGGGAAGGACAGCTTCAGGGATGCATAGCGGTTCTCGCCCATGAGGAACTGCTGGAAATCGCCGGTGGGGGCTTTGCTGTCCAGCTGGAAGGGGTTCTTGCCCTCCTCCTTCCGCCGGGGATCATAGCGGTACAGGTGCCAGTAGCCGCACTCCACGGCCTTCTTTTCCTCGATCTGGCTCAGACCCATGCTGGCCTTCATACCGTGCTCGATGCAGGGGCAGTAGCAGATCACGATGGAGGGGCCGTCGTAAGCCTCCGCCTCCCGGATGGCCTTCAGGGTCTGGGCGGGGTCGGCACCCATGGCCACCTGTGCCACATACACATAGCCGTAGCTCATGGCCATCAGACCCAGATCCTTCTTCTTGGTGACCTTGCCGCCGGCGGAGAACTTGGCGATAGCCGCGGCAGCGGTAGCCTTGGAGGACTGGCCGCCGGTGTTGGAATACACCTCGGTATCCAGCACCAGAACATTGATGTTCTTGCCGGAGGCCAGCACGTGATCCAACCCGCCGTAGCCGATGTCGTAGGCCCAGCCGTCGCCGCCGAAGGCCCACACGGACTTCTTGGTGAGGAATTCCTTGTTATTGCGGATGAACTCGGCCTCGTCGCTCTTGTCACCGGCCACAGCCGCCAGCAGCGCATCGGCTGCCCCGCGGGATTCGGCGGCGCTTTCGGCCTTGTCAATATACTCCTTGCACACCTCAGCGGCCACGCCCTTGTCGGCCAGCGTCTGGGCGGCAGCCTTCAGCTGGCGCTTGACGGCGTCCTGACCCAGCAGGTAGCCGTATGCGTACTCGGCGTTGTCCTCAAACAGGCTCATGGCCCAGGCGGGGCCGCAGCCCTTGCAGTCGGTGCAGTAGGGGGAGCTGGGGGTGGAGCCGCCGTAGGCGGAGGAGCAGCCGGAGGCGTTGGTGATGTACATGTGGTCGCCGAACAGCTGGGTCACCAACTTGATATAGGGCGTCTCGCCACAGCCCGCGCAGGCGCCGGAGAACTCGAAATAGGGCTTGGCGAACTGGGAGGCTTTGACGGTCTTGTCGCTGACGGCGTCCTTCTTGATGGTGACGGTCTCCACGGCATACTCCCAGTTTTCCGCCTGATTCAGCTGGCTCTCCAGGGGCTGCATGGTCAGAGCTTTCTCCTTGGCGGGGCAGATGTTCACGCAGCTACCGCAGCCGGTGCAGTCATAGGGAGAGACCTGCATACGGTACTGATACTTGCCCAGGTCTGCGCCGCTGGCCTTCTTGGTCTCGAAGCCGGCAGGGGCGTTCTGCGCCTCGGCCTCGTCCAGCAGCACGGGTCGGATGGCAGCGTGGGGGCACACCAGAGAGCACTGGTTGCACTGAATGCACTTGGTCATATCCCACTGGGGCACATCCACGGCAGCGCCGCGCTTTTCATACTTGGTGGAGCCGGCGTGCCAGGTGCCGTCCTCCAGGCCGTACTTCTTCATGACGGAAACCGGCAGACTGTCGCCCTCCTGGCGGTTCATCACATCCACTACCTCGCGGATGAAGTCGGGAGCCTTGCGCTCCACAGGCTCATCCTTGGCCTGCAGCCAGGCGGTGGGAATTGCGATCTCCACCAGCTCGTTGATGCCGTGCTCGATGGAGGCATTGTTCATGTCCACCACGGCCTGACCCTTCTTCTTATAATAGGTCTTATAGATGGCGTCCTTCATCTCGGCCACCGCCTGCTCCAGAGGGATCACATTGGCCAGCTTGAAGAAGGCGGCCTGCAGAATGGTGTTGGTGCGGCTGCCCAGACCCAGCTCACGGGCGATCTTGATGGCGTCGATGGTGTAGAACCTGGCTTTCTTCTCCGCCAGGGCGCGCTTCATGGCAGCGGGCAGGTTCTTCTCCAGACCCTCGGCGTCCCACGCGCAGTTCAGCAGGAACACGCCGCCCTCCTTTAGATTCTTCACCATGTCGTACTTATGGACATAGGAGGGGTTGTGGCAGGCCACGAAATCGGCGGACTGGATCAGATACGGGGAGCGGATGGGCTGCTTGCCGAAGCGCAGATGGCTTTGGGTCAGGCCGCCGGACTTCTTGGAGTCATAGACGAAGTACGCCTGACAGTACAGGTCTGTGGCGTGGCCGATGATCTTGATGGAGTTCTTGTTGGCGCCCACGGTGCCGTCGGAGCCCATGCCCCAGAACTCGGCGCTGGTCTGACCGGCGGGAGAGGTGTCGATCTCGCAGGTCACATCCAGAGAGGTGTGGGTGACGTCGTCCACGATGCCTACGGTGAAATTATTCTTGGGTTTATCCTGCTTCAGGTTATCCAGCACAGCGATGATCTGGCCGGGGGTGGTGTCCTTACTGGACAGGCCGTAGCGGCCGCCCACGATGACCATATCGCTGTCCAACTCCTTGTACACAGAGCAGATATCCTGATACAGCGGCTCGCCCATAGCGCCGGGCTCCTTGGTACGATCCAGCACAGCCAGCTTGCGGCAGGTCTTCGGAATGGCGGCAAGGAACTTGTCGGCGGCGAAGGGGCGGTACAGATGGACATTCAGCAGGCCCACTTTTTCGCCCCTGGCGGTCAGGTGGTCGATGGCCTCCTTGGCGGTCTCGGCGGCGCTGCCCATGAGTACGATGACTCGCTCTGCATCCGGTGCACCGTAGTAGTTGAACAGCTTGTACTCCCGTCCCGTCAGCTTGCTGATCTCCGCCATGTAGTGCTCCACCGCCTCGGGGATGGACGCCACCTTCTCGTTGCACGCCTCGCGGCACTGGAAGAAGATGTCGGGGTTCACGGTGGTGCCGCGGGTGGCGGGATGCTCCGGGTTCAGGGAGTTGCGGCGGAAAGCACGCAGGGCGTCCATATCCACCAGCGGACGCAGCTCCTCATAGTCCAACGCCTCGATCTTCTGGATCTCGTGGCTGGTACGGAAGCCGTCAAAGAAATGCAAAAACGGCATCCGACAGTGGATGGCGCTCAGATGTGCCACCGCACCCAGATCCATGACCTCCTGAGGGGAGGAGGACGCCAGCATGGCAAACCCGGTGCTGCGCACGCCCATCACGTCGCTGTGGTCGCCGAAGATGGACAGGGCGTGGGCGGACAGGGTGCGGGCGGAAACATGGAATACGCCCGGCAGCATTTCACCGGCGATCTTATACATATTGGGGATCATCAGCAGCAGGCCCTGGGACGCGGTGTACGTGGTGGTCAGTGCGCCGGACTGCAGAGAGCCGTGCACCGTACCGGCGGCGCCGCCCTCAGACTGCATCTCCACCACCTGTACCGGCTGACCGAACAGGTTCTTCTTGCCGTTGGCGGCCCACTCGTCCACGTGCTCCGCCATGGGGCTGGAGGGCGTGATGGGGAAAATACCGGCCACTTCCGTAAATGCGTAGGATACATACGCAGCGGCTTCGTTGCCGTCCATGATGACTGCTTTCTTCTTGTCCATAATGTACTCTCCTTCATTATGTGATCCTTGCGGCACAGCTCCGCCTATGGTTTTAATTTTATTATAGCGGACTTTTCCGTCGCCGGCTAATCACGATGTTCAAACAGCTGCTTCACGTTTTCTTATATCACGCTGTGTGATGGGAGTTGGCGTTCGACAAGTTTCCTGTAAGCAGCAATTTGTATCTGTTTTCCACAATTGGTGAGATGCCCACTTGTATATATTGCCATGCCTACCGACCGCTACAATAGGACTATCAAAAATCGCGAACCTCGTCTTCACGGTTACTGATGACCAAAAACGGAAAAACTGTGGCATAATCTCTGCATGGTGATGTCTGCAGGGTGTTCCACCGCTTTAGGAATGATAGGAAATTGACAGGAAGGCAAAAAATCTGTTACTATTACCGGAGAAGTAATTCATGCAGAAAGAAGGGTTTCCTGTGACATCCAAATACGCCGTTTTCCTGAAGGTTGCCGAGCTTGGCAGTATGTCCAAGGCCGCCATGCACTGCAACTATTCCCAGTCCGCTGTAAGCCAGATCATCAGTTCTCTGGAGGATGAACTCCAGATGACGCTGCTCAACCGCAGCCAGTCCGGGGTGACACTGACCTCCGATGGCGAGCAGATGCTCCCCTATATTCGCCACCTGCGCGACGCGGCGGAGGCTGTGGCCGAGCAAGCCGCCAGACTGCACGGCCTTGAAATAGGACATATCCGCATTGGTACCTTTTCCAGCGTGTCCTGCCATGTATTGGTACCTGTGCTGAAGGAATTCAAGACGGACTATCCCAATATCAGCATTGAGATCCGCGAGGGCGATGATGCCAGCGTCACCGAGATGCTGCTGCACGACGAGGTCGACTTTGGATTTATGGACGCGCCGGTCCCTATGGGATTTGATTCCTTTCTGGTGCGGCGTGACCCGTTTGTGGCGGTAGTGCCGGAGGACAGCCCTTATGCCGAGGCAGAGGCGATACCTCTGTCTGTTTACAGCTCTGAGCCGACTGCCCTCTTTGACGAGGGTAGTCAAAAGGAGGCTATGGGCGTATTTCGGAGAAATAAAATTTCGCCACGTGTGGAATACACCAGCCGCGATGATAACCTCATCCTCTCGTTGATAGAAAACAATCTGTGTATCGGATATATGGGGAAGCTGATCCTCACAAAGAATTCCTACCGCGTGACCAGCCGTCCCACAGTGCCGCAGTATTACAGGGAGATCATGCTCGTGGTGCGCAGCATCGAGAATGCGTCGCCGGCCGCCGTACACTTCATTGAGTTTTTCAAAAAACACCTTGCGCAAGCAGCTCCACAATAACAGAACCTGGCACACAGGCTCTGTCCGATATACAAAAAAGGTCAACGCCTGATGCCAGTTCCTTGATCGCAAAGGGGTCATTTTGCGCCGCCGCGCGCTCTGATCCTGAATGCGAACCAAGCGTGGAAACGACAGTGGAGCAATAGAAGGATACAATAGATACTTCCTTGCACCATTGTGCCGAAAGCGCAAAAAGGAGGCGGAAAGCGTTGGACTCCGACGCTTTCCGTCTCCTTATTATGTTATGAACACATAGGGCGGCATCCTGCATTCCATCCCATCAGCTCGCTGATCTTCCCAGCGGTGCTTTTGAGCTTGGGTGAAAATTCATCTATCGCGGCGGAGTTCATTCTGGCTACGGAGCCAGAAATACTCATAGCGCCCACAGGCGTTCCGTTCCAATTATAGATGGGGGCAGCGATGCACCGAACCCCCAAATCGTGCTCCTCATCGTCGATGGCATAGCCCCTCTCACGGACGCAGGATAGATCCTCCTGCAGGGCCTCCCATGTGGTGATGGTCTTGGGGGTGAACGGAATGACTTGTGTGCCGTCCCAGATGGCGCGCACCTCCTTCTCCGGCAGGTAGGCCATGATGCTCTTGCCCACGCCGGTGCAGTACATAGGGTTGTGCAGTCCGACAGATGATGTGATGCTGATGGGGCGGAGAAGCGGCTCAAATTTGTGGAGATAAACGACCTCGTTTCCGTCGCGCTCCACCAGATGCACAATCTCCTTGACATCGTTGGACAGCTTTTCCAGCAAAGGTTTAGAGGCTGAAAAAAGATTCAATACGGTCGAGACTCGGCGGGATATTTCATAGAGCCGAAGCGTTAAACGATACTTCCCGTTTTCTGCGTCTTTTCTTACATAGCCTCTGTTTGCAAGCGAGGCCAAAAGTCGGTGTGCAGTGCTCGCATGCAAAGAGGTGGCTGCCGCCAAATCTGACAGTGTGAGTCCCTGCGGTGCGGCTGAGAGTGTTTCAAGAATGTCTAATACACGATCAATGGATTGAACAGATCCGTTGCTATCCTTCATGGCAATTCCTTTCCGTATTGTGAAAACATAACCATATAATAGCTTACTTTTAGTCATTTTGCAATACATAACAATAGTTTTTTTGTCAAAATAAGGGATTGACATTTCTCAAGTATGAGGTAATAATATACTTAAAATTTCATATTGCGGTAATATATTTCGTATTATGGAATCTAAGCAAGGCGTGGACATGCTTTTATCCGAGAAACAGAAAGAGGTGACGCCCGAAAGACACAGCCCCCCTTCCCCACAATACTATTACGAGAAAAGGAGAAAAATCAATGGAGCTTGAAATGAAGACTGAAGGAAAGAAATTGGAATTCTATACGGGTCGATGGGTATCGTTCCTGCCGTTCATCATTTTCTTGGGCATGATCATCGTGTCCGTGGTGTTGGATGCTGTGTCGGAGCGCTCCATGTGGATCTGCTGCATCGTTGGTCTGATGATTGCCTTCTTCCTGGCTAAGGATAAGATTCGCTATGGCGATGCCATCGCGGAGGGCATTGCCCAGAAGTTGACCTCCGTTCCCGTGCTGTGCTGGATCTTTGCCGGTATTTTTACCACCACGCTGCGTGCCGCCGGCCTGGTACAAGGCATTGTGTGGGTCGCCTATAACGTGGGTGCTCACGGTATGCTGTTCGTTCTGGTCGCGTTCATCTCCTGCGCCGCGTTCGCCACGGCCGCCGGTACCGGCTTGGGCACTACCATCGCCGGTATCTCCATCCTGTATCCCGCCGGCTGCTTGCTGGGTGCCAATCCCTTGGTTCTGGCCGGTGCCATCATCGGCGGCGGTGCCTTCGGTGATAATCTGGCCCCCGTTTCCGACACAACCATCTGCTCTGCACTGACCCAGGGTGCCGACATCACCGGCGTTGTGAAGTCCCGCCTGCGCTACTCCGCTGTGGCCGCTGCCATCACCATCCTGTTCATCCTG
>OHJJ01000452.1_pt1 | contig 21678 bp, 18 predicted proteins | sample 1568551 | NCBI WGS metagenome assembly OHJJ01 (sample SAMEA3879505, study PRJEB24766) | human gut metagenome | biome: human-associated habitat; feature: feces | place: USA | collected 1985/1987 | reverse complement strand
AGATAATTTCCCAGCAAAGTTCCTTATTAATGATGCCTGTGTAATGGCTAAGAAGCCATTCTCTCACGCAGGAATAATCAGATTTAAGGGTCAGCTTATGACTTATGTTCCGGGAGAAGGACCTTGCTACAGATGTGTATTTAAGAATCCACCACCAAAGGATGCAGTACCTACATGCAAGCAGGCTGGTGTTATCGGAGCTATGGGAGGTGTCATAGGAAGTCTTCAGGCTATGGAGGCTATCAAGTATATCCTTGGAGTAGGAGAGCTGCTTACAGGATATCTTCTTACATATGATGCTATAACACAGGAGTTCCATAAGATTAAGCTTCCTTCTAATACAGATGGCTGTGCTGTATGTGGTAAGAATCCAACTATAACTGAGCTTATAGATTATGAACAGGTAGTCTGTGAAGACCACTGATTTTAAGTTTATGTAATAAAAGGAAGGAGGTTTTGCAAGGTGATTACATTTAATAAAAATGATTATGATAAAATTCTTGAATATGCAAAGGTTAATCTTCCAGAGGAAGCCTGTGGTCTTATAGGTGGAACAATAGAGGATGGTAATAAGTATATAAAAAAAGTATATCTTCTGACTAATATTGATCATTCTAATGAACATTTTTCAATGGATCCTAAGGAGCAGCTTGCGGCAGTTAAGGACATGAGAGCTGAAGGATTAGTTCCTCTTGGCAACTGGCATTCGCATCCTGAATCTCCTTCAAGACCATCAGAAGAGGATAAAAGGCTTGCATATGACAGTAAAGCAAGTTATATGATACTTTCTCTTATGAATGCAGATGAGCCGGTGCTTAACTCATTTCATATAGAAGGAAATGTGTCTGAAAAAGAGGATTTGCATATTATTTAGAGATATGATATATAATAATGGATGCAGGTAGTCGTTAATTCCGATTGCCTGCATTGTTTGTATAGATTATGAGTGAATTGTATAGCAATAGAAAGGTGCATTTATGACAGAATTAGAAAATATATATGATGTGGTTATAGTAGGTAGTGGACCAGCAGGTTTGTCAGCAGCTATATATGCTAAAAGGGCAGGACTGAATATTCTTGTAATAGAAAAGGAATATATGGGTGCAGGACAGATTGCATATAGTGATAAAGTAGATAATTATCTTGGTATTCCTGCGGTAAATGGTTTTGATCTTGGAGAATGTTTTAGAAATCATGCGATATCTTTGGGAGTGGATATAGAAGAAGGCGAGGTTACAGGAGTAACATGTACTGATGGTAAGATAGATACAGCTCCTGCAGGTAATAAGCTTTTGTGGAAAACTATACTTTCAGATGGCACATATAAGCTTTCAAAAACAGTTATATACGCAGCGGGAAGTCATCATCGTCATCTTGGTATAAAAGAGGAGGATGAATATATAGGAAAAGGTGTTTCATACTGTGCTGTATGTGATGGTGCATTTTATAAGGATAAAAGTGTAGTTGTTGCAGGAGGGGGGAATAGTGCTCTTGGCGATGCTCTGTATTTATCTGATATATGCAAGGATGTGTATATTGTGCATAGAAGGGATGAATTCAGAGGTGATGCAGCTACTCTTAAAAAACTCAAGGAGCGAAAGAATGTTCATATAATTACCAGCGTTAATATACAGGCATTAAGAGGGGAAAAGAAGCTTGAAGAGGTGCTTCTTAGTGATGGACAGGTCATAAAAGCAGCAGGACTTTTTGTTGCAGTTGGCATGGAGCCTGAAACAGATATTCTTAAAGGTGTTGTAGAACTTGATAATAAAGGATATGTTGTTGCAGCGGAGGATTGTGTTACATCAGCAGGCGGTTTTTATGCTGCAGGCGATATCAGGACAAAGCAGTTAAGACAGGTTATAACAGCTGCTGCTGATGGTGCCAATGCTGCATCACAGGTGATTAAGTATCTTAAATAATTCAATTGAAATTATCTGCTTTATATGTTATATTCATTATCCGGTTATGTTTAAAATGTTAAATAAAATGATGTGAGTGTCAAAAGTGAATTTTGCCACTTTCTGATTTATACATGATTATTGGAGATATATATGGGTAATAATAACAAAAGAAAATCATCAGCTATGGATATGACAACAGGTTCTATTCCATTAAATATACTTAAATTCAGCATCCCACTTATGCTGGCACAGATACTTGAAGTGCTGTTTAATATGTCGGATGTTGCAGTTGTTGGAAAGTTTTCAAGCTATGAAGCACTTGGTGCAGTTGGTTCAACATCGCTTCTTGTTACATTATTTACAGGCTTTCTTATTGGCATGGGTTGTGGAGTTAATGTAAGAACGGCCCAGCAGCTTGGTGCAGGGCAGAAGGAAAATGTAAGAAAAACAATCCATACATCGTTTATTTTAAGTCTTTTAGTTGGAATTATAGCGTGTGTGTTATGTATAACAGGAGCGGAGTTTTTCTTATCACTTATGAATACAAAACAAGAGCTTATATCCGGAGCTGTTTTATATTTCAGGATATATGCGCTTGGAATGCCTGCTATGGCAATATATAATTTCGGCAATGCAGTTATGAGTGCAAGTGGAGATACGAAAAAACCACTTATATATCTTTCGTTTGCAGGCGTTGTTAATGTATGTCTTAATCTTATATTTGTTATAGGAATAGGGATGGCAGAAGATGGTGTTGCATTTGCAAGTATTACAGCACAGTATATATCAGCTTTTTTGGTTGTTCTTAATCTGTTTAAAAGAAAAGAAGAAGATGTCTGCAGATTAAGAGTAAAGGAATTAAGATTATATAAAGGAGTGTCAAAGGTTATATTGATGCTTGGAATACCAGCCGGAATACAGAACGCTATATTTGCTATGGCTAACCTTTTTATACAGACAGGTGTCAACTCATTTAGTGCGGTTATGGTATCAGGTAATGCGGCTGCGGCCAATGCTGATGCACTGATATATAATGTTATGATGGCTTTTTATACAGCGTGCTCAAGCTTTATGGGACAGAATATGGGAGCACATAATAAGAAACGTATGTTAAAAAGCTATATAATAAGTATGTCCTATGCCTTTTTAGCTGCAGCTATATTAGGTGGGCTGCTTATTATATTCGGAAGACAGTTTTTATCATTGTTTACAAGTGAGCCACAGGTAGTAGAAGCTGGTATGCAGAGAATTATGATTATGGGTTTTTCGTATGCCTTGTCATCTTTTATGGATTGTACGATAGCGGCATCAAGAGGTATTGGAAAGACAATAGTACCAACTATAGTTGTTATTATTGGTTCATGTGTATTCAGGGTTGCCTGGGTATATACAATATTTGCATATGTCCATACGATACCATCCCTTTTCTTATTGTATCCTTGTTCATGGATGATAACAGCAGCTGCGGAAATAGTTTACTTTATACGCTGCTTTAAAAAATTATCGTTTGATTGATTTGTTAAAGAAATTCAATCAAACGATAATTTTAATTTTAGTTAATTTTATTTGATTTCTTCTGCCATTTTTTCCATATCTGCAATATTATTATCGTTCATTGTGGATTTTATTGTAACAATATCAGGACAGATTGTAATGTTTTTCATGCCCTCAAAGGCTGTCTTTAACCATCTTGCAGCAGTAGGAGCCCATGAGCCGTTTTCTATGATTCCGACTTTACGTTTCTGGTAAGCTTTATGGGAAAGTCTGTTAACAAAATCCTCCATAGGTGGGAATACACCGCCATCATATGAAGCTGCTGCCACAATAAGACGTCCATAACGAAAAGCATCTTCGACAGCTTCTGACATATCATCCCTTGTAAGATCTGTAAATGCTACATTTTCATAGCCCTTTTCCTTGAGGATATCCACCATTTTTAAGGCAGCTGCTTTAGTGTTGCCATGGATAGAAGCACATGCTACAAGGATACCATCATCTTCTGGTTCATAACTGCTCCATGTAAGGTATTTTTCTATATAATAATTAAGATTATCCTTAAGGACTGGTCCATGAAGCGGACATATAGTCTTGATATCAAGACCGGCAGCCTTCTTTAATAATGTCTGTACAGGAGCACCATATTTACCAACTATATTAAAATAATATCTTCTTGCTTCACATGTCCAGTCTTCATCAGTACACAGTGCACTGAATTTACCAAAGGCATCTGCAGAGAAAAGTACCTTTTCTGTTGTTTCATATTCCAGCATGACTTCTGGCCAGTGAACCATAGGAGCCATTATAAATACAAGCTTATGTTTACCAAGTGAAAGTTCATCGTTTTCTGCAACAACCTGGCAGCGTTCATCAAGATTATCAATGTTGAAAAACTGAGGAAGCATAGCTTTGGCTTTAGCGCTAAGAACAAGCTTTGCATCAGGATATTTATCAGCGAGAGCCTTGATGTTAGCTGCATGATCAGGTTCTAAGTGAGATATTACGATATAGTCAACATCTCTGCCATTAAGAGTGGCATTAAGGTTATTAAACCATTCTTCTGATTTTCTTTTGTCAATAGTATCCATGACTGCTACTTTTTCATCAAGTATTATATATGAATTATAAGCCATGCCATTAGGCACCTTGTACTGGCTTTCAAAAAGATCAAGAGTAGTATCATCAGCACCAATGTATTTGATTGAATCTGATATAAATGTGTCTGTCATAATTAAGACCTCCTAAAAATTTTTTAATAATGATAATTATTACTGTTTTGCATTATAACATATATGGAAATAAATTCAAATATTAATTATCAATTTTTTCATCGATTCTTTTTTTGAGAATATCAAAAAGTTCATTTTCAGTGTTGATATTTTCATTGCCTAAGTCGGCACAGGCTGTTTTAATATCAAAGGGCAGTCTTTTATCATTAAAAAGTATATGCTTTGGTGCAGCTTTTTTTGGAAGTAATTCAATACGTTCACAAAAGTTTTTATAATTAAGCTTGTTTTCAAGTACGAAAAACGTATCAGGACTATATCTTACAAATAGCAGATCAATATCAGTTTCATCATGAAAAATCTGGTTTAAAAGAGAGTAAAGACTGCATATAATTCCTGAAGCAGCCATACTTCCTTCAGACTGGGTTATGTCATATAAATGCCTGATGTTGATAAGCGCTGTGTTTGATCTGTGGTTTTTCTTTGCTTCGCATATAAGTTTAGGAAGATGTTCAGAAAGATAATCCCTGTTATAGGAATTGGTTTCTTTATCCTGTAGAAACTGACTGTTAAAAGCGCTGATAGCACTTATAAGCTTCTTTCTTGAATTATAAGAGTTATAACGGTTGTATGTGTAAGAAAAAAGCTTAGTTATCTCTAAAACAAGAGCTTTTCCATCAACAATAACAGGACGTGATGTTACCTGGTATATATTGTTATCAACTACATCAAGCTTTGACTGGGTCTGTTTTGTTATAAGAGCTCTTGCTGATGTGCAGTTCTGGCATTGGTATGGAGCGTTCCATACATCATAGCATTTATTCGTTAGAGAAGTACCATCTGTTTTATTATCTTCAATCTGTGTTACGCAGCATTCAAATGGATTAACAAGCCGTACACTGTCAAATGAGCGGGAAAGTATATCCATTTCGTGTGATATTTCATTTTTTGTGTATGAAATTAACTCTTTATTGATGTTTACAGAGTCATTAGTATGAATGTTTTCGTCATTATAAATATCATTATTATTCATAAACTGTTCCTGCCTTCTAAAGTTAAGTAGATATTAGCATAATTTTTAACGAATTCCAACTAATATTTGACTTTTATATGGCAAAATTGTATTTTATATATATTAAGATGTCAGGGTTAAAAGGTATTCTGTCTCTTACATCAGATATAGACAGAAGGGAAGATGATAATGTTAGATAGTGTGTTAAATATGTCAAAAAAACAGATAGAGGATGCTATCAGGATATTGAATCCGTGCATGAATGATTATTTATATGTGTTTGATCTTAAGGAAGATTATTATGTTATATCAAAGCATGCAACAGAAAGGTTTATACTTCCATCGGACAAATTCTATAACGCAACAAAGAAACATGAGGATTTCGTATGTCCAGAAGATATTTCTATGCTTGGTAAGGAAATAGAACTGATTAAAGCTGGTAAGAAAAAGTTCCATGACATGAAATACAGATGGCTGGATAAGCATAATAATCCAGTATGGATTAACTGCAGAGGTTCAGTTTTGTTTGATGAAAATACCCAGCCACATTACCTGGTTGGATGTATTAATGAAATAGGTGTAAAGCCGGAGGCTGACAACGTAAGTGGTCTTCTGGGTGAATATGCACTTGACAGATATATTAAAGATACCTGTACAGATAATATTCCTGATGGCTTCATTATAAGAATGAGTATAGATAATTTCAGTGCAATTAATGCAGATTTCGGAATGAGCTATGGGGATTTTATTTTAAAGAGAACTTCAGAATGTATATTAAAGAGTATAAAACCAACACAAAGACTTTTTAAGTCGGGATCAGATGAATTTATTGTTGTTGATTTTAATGGTTCTTCAATAAATGAAGCAATTGGTATATATAAACAGTGTAAAAAACATATTAATAACTTCATTGAAAGTAACAGATATAATACTATATATACTTTATCAGCCGGTATTATTAATACAAGGGATATAACACTTGAAGAAGAAAACTATGTAAAGGCATCAGAATTTGCTTTAAAAACTGCCAAAGATAATGGCAGGAATAATTATTATATATATAGTAAGCCTGATTATGACAGGTATAAAAGAAAGCTATATATAAGTAAAGCACTTCATAATGCTGTCAATGAAGATTTTAAAGGCTTTCAGGTGTTTTATCAGCCAGTTGTTGATGCTGTTACATATATGCTCATAGGTGCAGAAGCTCTTATGAGATTTTCTATAAAAAAAGAAGGTGTGGATGAATGTGAATATATATCACCAGTGGAATTCATACCCGTTCTTGAAGAAACTGGTCTTATAATACCAGCCGGCAGATGGATACTTGAACAATCTGCAAAACAGTGCAGTATCTGGAATGAGCATGTAAAGGGTTTCAGGGTAAATATTAATGTGTCATATATCCAGGTTATGAAAAGTGATGTTTTTTCAGATATAATGTCGGTTATAGATAAATATTCATTACAGCCATCATGCATCGGAATCGAACTGACAGAAAGCGGATACCTTGACTCTTGTACACATTTTAATCATTTGTGGAGAATGCTAAAGGATAATGGTGTTTATGTTATTCTTGATGATTTCGGAACAGGATATTCCAATCTTCATTGCTTAAGTGATCTTAAGCCGAATTATATAAAGATAGACAGAACATTTACATTAAAGGCACTTAAAAATAAATATGATTATAAACTTATGACATATATAATAGATATGGCTCATTCGCTTGGACTTAAGCTGTGTATAGAAGGTGTTGAAACATCGGATGATTTAAGACAGCTAAGAGGACCTGGTGCTGATTATATACAGGGATATCTTTTTGGAAAGCCTTATCCGGCTGTGGAATTTGAAAAAAGATATGTCAATGATGAAAAACTGAATAATGAAAGTCAAAATTAGATTTATGGATTAAAAATTAAACACAGGATTAATACTAAAGGGGATATATATGATATCCCGGAATGGAGGAATTATGGAAAATAAAGCTAAAACAGGTAGGAAACTTATAATGATGTCAGCTGAACTTTTTGCACCGGTACTTATAGTCATGATAGTTGTATTTATTTTATTAAATAATAATATTATTGGGGTTTTACCAGCATTTATTCTTATGCTTATAGTATTTGGCATAGTTCTTTTGCTTATTATTAGTATTATAAGGAGTGTTGTTATTCCTATAAGGGCTGCGATAACAGGAATTTCAGCAGATGATAAAGCAAATGAAAAGGTTAATAAAAAACTTCAGAAGTTATCTTCAAGAAATGATGAGACAGGAGAACTGGTACGTAATATCCAGAATACGTTTGGTGGTATAACAAACACTATAACGGCAATAAGAATAGCAACAACTGAACTTGAACAGGTATCAGAGGAGTTTGTCAAAATGTTCAGCCAAATGCAGGAGGTTGTAAACAATACTAATTCGGCCGTGGATACAATTACTGATAATACAACAGTCCAGGTGGATAAGGTAGAGGATATAAAGGTGAAAACTGATTCAATAAGCAGGGCTGTAGATAATATACATAAGAATATTGAAGGGCTTAAGGAAAGCGTGGATACCGTTACTGAATGTAACGATAAAGCGGCAGACATCATGAAAGAACTTATATGTATAAGTGAGGAAAGCGGACACGCCATGGAAGAGGTCAGCAAAGAAACACAGCGTACAAACGAATCTGCACAGGAGATAAGAAAAGTAACAGAGATTATAGCTGGTATATCAAACCAGACGAATCTTCTTGCACTTAATGCCAGCATAGAGGCGGCAAGAGCAGGTGAGAATGGACGAGGATTTGCCGTAGTAGCTGAACAGATAAGAGCACTTGCAGATCAGTCAAGAGAATCAACTGAGCATATTAATAACATAGTTAATGGTCTTATTGAGAATTCTGATATAAGTGTTGAGACAGTTAAGAAGGTAACAGATGCATTTGAAAAGCAGGATGCAAAGATTAAGGATACAGAGGCTATATTTGGAACACTTAATTCAGAAATAAACCGTGTTGGAGATGCAATAGGTGGAATAACAGGTGAAGTAGGTGATCTTGAAGACCATAAGAACAATATAGCTTTAGGAGTTGATAATCTTACAGAGTTTGCACAACAGAATGCACAAAGCGGAAAGATAACAAGGGATAATATGAAGGATCTGGAGAGTGTCATGGACAACTGCAAATCATCTACAGACAGAATAGTAGGTGTTTCTAACGAACTTGTTAAAGAAATAAAAAGTATTAGTAAAACAGGTCTTAAAAAATAAATCTAATAATGACTAAAGCGTAATAATTTTACGGTAAAAGGTTTAAAAGTCTTATCGTGTGGGTACGATAAGACTTTTTTGGTTATTTTTGGTTAAAGATAAAGTTTATCACTAAGCGAAAAATATTTAATCAGCTATTGACAAACACTTAAACATTTGTTTAAATGTTTATATAAGAAATGGTTCTATATGAATCAGATTATATATAATGTTGTTATAGAATTGTAAAGAAAGGGTAAGCATATACAATATATGCGGGTATTTATTATGAAGAAGACTTATGGAATCGAAGTAGATTGTGCTAACTGTGCTTTAAAGATGGAGGAGGCAGCTAAGAAAACAAGTGGTGTTAAAGATGCCACAGTTTCTTTTATGACACAGAAGATGAAAGTTGAATTCGAGGATGGTGCAGCTGCTGATACAGTTATGCAGGAGGTTTTAAAGAACTGCAAAAAGGTTGAATCAGATTGTGAGATTTTTTTATAAGCTGAATCTGATTGATATGAAAGGTTGTGGTTTATATGACTAAGAAACAAAAAAAGGTGCTTATAAGAATAATAATTGCTTCGGTATTGATTATTCTTCTTAAACTGGTATTTCATTTTGTTAATGTTAATAAGTATGTAGAACTTATCGCTTTTCTTGTTCCATATTTTGTTATTGGATATGATATATTAAAAAAGGCTGTATATGGGATATTTAACAGACAGGTATTTGATGAGAACTTCCTTATGGCAATAGCAACAGTTGGTGCTATTGCTCTTGGCGAATATGTTGAGGGAACAGCAGTTATGTTGTTTTATCAGATAGGAGAACTGTTTCAAAGCTATGCAGTTGGAAAAAGCAGGAAGAATATCACAGCACTTATGGATATAAGACCTGATTATGCTAATATTGAGGTTGATGGGAAGTTAGAACAGGTTGATCCTGATGATGTTGAGGTTGGCAGCGTTATAGTTGTTAAACCAGGAGAAAAGATTCCTATTGATGGCATTGTAGTAGAGGGAAGCTCTACACTTAATACAAGTGCCCTTACAGGCGAAAGTGTACCAAGAAGTGCTAAAGAGGGTGAAGAGGTTATAAGTGGCTGTGTTAATCTTACAGGACTTCTTAAGATTAAGACAGATAAAGAATTTGGTGATTCAACAGTATCTAAAATACTTGACCTGGTAGAAAATTCCAGTATGAAGAAATCACGTTCAGAAAATTTTATAACAAGATTTGCAAAAGTGTATACTCCAGCTGTATGTATAGGAGCACTTGCACTTGCTGTTATTCCACCGGTAGTCAATTTTGTTATGGGGAATTCCTCTGAGTGGTCTAAGTGGCTTATAAGAGCACTTACAACACTTGTTATAAGCTGTCCCTGTGCATTAGTCATATCTATTCCGCTTAGTTTCTTTGGGGGAATAGGTGGAGCATCTTCAAGAGGCATACTTATAAAAGGCTCTAATTATCTTGAGATTTTATCAAAGGCAAAATATATTGTATGTGATAAAACCGGAACACTTACAAAGGGCGTATTTGAGGTTACGGATGTTGTTACCGCTAATTCATATCAAAAAGAAGAACTTCTTAAACTGGCAGCATATGCAGAAAGTTATTCTACGCACCCTATAAGCAAGAGTATAAGGAATGCATATAATAAGGATATTGATACTAATGTTATATCTGATATAGAAGAGATAAGCGGACATGGTGTGTGTGCAGATATAAAAGGCAGAAAGATTCTTGCAGGAAATAAAAAGCTTATGGAACAATATGGCATAGACACAACACCTACGCAGGCTTTTATAGATGAAAAAACAGGAACACTTGTGTATGTGTCAGTTGACGGCGTGTATGCAGGCTGTATAATCATATCAGATATAATTAAGCCAACATCTGCAAAGGCGGTTAAAGACTTAAAGAAAGCCGGAGTAAAGAAAGTTGTTATGCTTACAGGTGATTCAAAGAAGGTTGCTGATGCCGTAGGAAAGCAGATAGGGGTAGATGTTGTTAAAAGTGAATTGCTTCCTGCAGATAAGGTTTTTGAGGTCGAAAAGCTTCTTGATGAAAAAGAGAAGAATGAAGTACTTGCCTTTGTTGGAGATGGAATCAACGATGCGCCTGTGCTTTCAAGGGCAGATATTGGCATAGCTATGGGAGCTCTTGGATCTGATGCAGCTATTGAGGCAGCAGATATAGTACTTATGGATGATGATCCTTCTAAGATAGCAACAGCTATGAATATATCAGCAAAGACTTTAAAAATTGTACACCAGAATATAGTGTTTGCACTTATGGTTAAGTTTATATGTCTGTTTTTAGGTGCTATAGGTATAGCTAATATGTGGATTGCTATATTTGCAGATGTAGGTGTTATGGTGCTTGCTGTGCTTAATGCTACAAGATGCCTTGTATATAAGGATTAGATTAGTAAAATATTAATATGTTGACAAAAGGAGATACGCATGTCAGGAGTTAATCTTCCACATGATCATGGACAGAATATAGAAAAAGTGCTGGAAAGAATGCCAGATTCAGAGGAGTGTGTGTTAGTTGCTGAGGTATTCAAGCAGATTAGTGATGGCAGCAGAATACGTATATTATGGCTGCTGTGCCATTGTGAGGAATGTGTCAGTAATATAGCTGCAGCTATGCAGATGAGTAATCCGGCAGTATCACATCATCTTAAGCTTTTAAAAAAGAGTGGACTGATAGTCAGCAGAAGAGATGGCAAGGAAATATATTACAGACTTGCTGATACACAGACTGCACAGCTTTTACATCACATAATAGAAGAAATGTTCAGGATCACATGTCCTCTTGGATAAAAAATGATATTAAAAAGGTGCAATATAGACTATTGCATCTTTTTTATTTTGGGAAAGCTTGAAAATTTTTGTGAAATTGTTTATAAATCTTGTCATAAAAACAAAAAAGTTATTCATTTTTAATATCATATGTGTTAAAATAGATTAAATTAATCAGTTATCAGATATAATATATTGAAATTTTGGAGGATATATGTATTGATTCTGATATTGATATAACGTGAATATATTGTTAAGGAGAGTTTTTATGTTTAATCAGTTATTTGGAAAATATCTTATTGAGAGTGATATTATTAGTGAGGAACAATATGAGGATATTCTTGCGAAAGTAGAAAAAACACGTGCAAAGCTTGGTCTTATTGCTGTTTCAGAAGGTATCCTTACAAAGGAAAAAGCTGAACGGATTAATATACTTCAGACACAAAAGGATGCAAGATTTGGTGATATAGCAGTTGAAGAGGGATATATCACTAAAGAACAGCTTGATATGATACTTTCAAAACAGGCCAGTCCATATATTAAGTTTATCCAGGTGCTTGAAGAGGTTACAGGTATCAAGCAGGATAAGATAGAGTTATACATAGAGGATTTCAGGAAAAGCATAGGATTTACATTTGAAGAACTTGAGTCACTTAAGAGCGAAGATATAGACAGTATAGTTCCTATGTTTGCTTATGCCGCTAATCCTTATGTTACAAGAATAGCCGCACTTGCTTTAAGAAATATAACAAGATTTGTTACAGATAATTATTATATCGGAAAAATAGAACATGTTAACAATTTTGATTACAGAGCTTTTTCCGGACAGCAATGTGAAGGTGATATTAATACAGTCATAGGCTTTGCCGTAAAGGATGATCCAGATGGATTTATAAAGATAGCTGCTGGATATTCAAAGCGTGGGGCATATACCTTAGGATTAGAAAGTTATGATGCAGTGGGTGAGTTTGTTAACTGTATAGATGGGCTTTTCTCATCAGCATTATCAGCTGAGAATATAGAAGTTGAGATTCTTCCACAGTTTTCATACGAGAATCAGATTGCAAAAGGCAGTGCTTATGTATTGCCTATATACATTAATGGCAAAGAGGTTTCATTGTATATTGCAGTAGACAGCGATGTAAGTATAGGACAGATGCCTGTTACAAGAAAGATGGCAGTTAAGGAAGGTAGTGTTGATGAGACAGGTGAAAAAACAACAGTACTTATAGTGGATGATTCTGGAATGTCTAGAATGATGTTAAGAGATATATTAGAAGAAGCCGGTTATTGTATAGTCGCAGAAGCATCTGATGGTTTTGAAGGTGAACTTGCATATAAGCAGTATGAGCCAGATATAGTTACATTGGATATTACAATGCCTAATATGGATGGTATTGAATGTCTTGAAAGAATTATGGATTATAATCCTGATGCTAAAGTTATCATGATTACAGCAGCAGGACAGCAGAATAAGGTTATTAAGGCTTTAAAAATAGGAGCGAAAAAGTTTGTTACAAAGCCATATAATGTAGATGATGTTCTTAAGAATATAAAAGAACTGGCTGAATGATATAAATAAACATATAAATATAAAAAAGAAAGCGTGTATAGCAGATCTCCCCAGCTGCTAACAGGCTTTCTTTTTATATAGATAGCTTTTTACAAAGATAACCTGTTCACGTACTATAAAATAAGATATTATGGTTAAAATCTTATTATGCAGGTTATATGAAAATATGCTTACATCAAATCCGGATATATATGTTAAGCATATTTTCATATTATCATAGTACACATTATTTACATCCTACTTTAAGGGGGATTTTCTGTTGGATATAATTAATAACGTATTTTTTTCAATACAAGTCATCAAAAACTGAGAGAATTGTCAGTGAAATACTAAAAATCATATAGCCAGATTACATATTGTATGATATAATTAATAGCAATATATTTATTTATAGAAACGGAGCATTTATAATGGAAAAGTATTTTAAAGTAAAAGAGCATGGCTCTACAGTAAAGGTTGAGATACTTGCTGGTATTACAACTTTTATGGCCATGGCTTACATACTTATGGTAAACGCAGGTATGTTTTCGGCTTTACCAGAGGTATCTTATAATGCGATATATATCGCAACAGCATTATCAGCAGTAGCTGGTACTTTTGCTATGGCATTTCTTGCCAATCTTCCGCTTGGCTTAGCTTCAGGCATGGGACTTAATGCATTTTTTGTTTATACAGCATGCTTTAATTTTGGACTCAGCTACGCTAATGCACTCGTGCTTGTATTATTAGATGGTATAGTATTTATAATCCTTACAGTAACAGGTATCCGCACAAAGCTTTTTACGGCTATTCCGGATGCTGTAAGAAAGGCTATTCCAGCTGGTATTGGTCTTTTCATTGCATTTCTTGGATTACAGAATGCAGGACTTATAGTTAATGATGAATCAACACTTGTTAATCTTTCATCTTTTAACATTCTTAATGGTAACGCATCATGGACGGATATTATGCCTAAGTTTGTTACTATTATTGCACTTGTTATTATAGCTGTACTGACTGTCAAGAATATAAAGGGGTCAGTACTCTGGGGTATTCTTGGTGGAAGTATTATCTATTATGTATTAGGTTTTACAGTGCCAGGTTTTTACGATGGCTTTTTTGATGGTATGACACTTAATCCTTTTGCAGCCTTTGGTGACTGGGCATCCGAGTCGTTTGGTAAGGTGTTTACAGAAGGGTTTAATTTCTCAGGTTATCTTGCTGACCATACAAGCGCAGATCTTGTTCTTGTCATTGCAACAACAGCACTTGCTTTCTGCATGGTAGATATGTTTGATACTCTTGGGACTTTATATGGTGCATGTTCAAGAGGTGATTTACTCGATAAGGATGGACAGGTTCCTAACTTTGAAAAGGCTATGTTATCAGATGCCATAGCTACCTGTGTTGGTGCTATATGTGGAACATCAACGGTTACTACCTTCGTTGAGTCATCATCAGGTGTAGCTGAGGGTGGAAGAACAGGTCTTTCAGCATTTACAACAGGCTGTCTTTTCTTTATTGCCATGTTTTTAAGCCCTATAGCAGCTCTTATTCCAGGATGTGCAACGGCAGCAGCACTTATATATGTAGGTGTACTTATGATGGGTGGAGTTGCAGACATTGACTGGAAAGACATTTCTGTAGCTGTTCCTGCTTTCCTAACTATTGCATTTATGGCTTTTGCATATAACATAAGCTATGGTATTGCATTTGGTATTTTATCTTATGTTCTGATTAAGGTATTTTCAGGTAAGGCTAAGGAAGTTAAAGCATTTACATGGATTATTGCTGTATTATTTTTGTTAATGTTCTTCCTTACGCATTAATGTTTTAAACAATATGTTTGTTTGTATGTGTGTTGAAATTTACTTTTGACACGTATATCATTCTATTATATAATAAACACAGGATAGTTATGGGGGCATACACTATGTAGCCCCCATAATCTTTGTATTATGGTACGTGACTATGATAAAGGATATTTTTTTGATGCAGGGATTAAATATTTGGCTGCCGGCATCTTATTATTTAGTTGACAGGAGATAGAGATATATATGGATAATATAAGAGATTATCTTAAGGATAATATACTTATAACGGATGGAGCGTTTGGTACATATTATGCTGGATTATATGATACACGTGAGCTTCCCGAAAAAGATAATATAAACTATAAGGACAGAATTACGGCTATCCACAGGGAGTATATTGAGGCTGGTGCCAGACTTTTAAGAACTAATACATTTGCCAGTAATACGATTAATCTTGATACTGATATAGAAGGTGTAAGAGCCAATATTAAAGCAGCTGTGCAAAACGCCAGACAGGCAGCTTTATTATCTGGAAAGGAGGTTTATATTGCAGCAGATATAGGACCTATACCAAATGATAATATGTTTGACCGTCAGATAACAGAGAATGAATACGTCCAGATAGTAAACACATTTGCTAAGCTGGGGGTTAATATATATGTGTTTGAAACATTTTCTGACATTTCCCATATTATAGAAGCAATCAAGGCTGTTCCAAAGGATGCCTTTATTATAGTACAGTTTGCTATTAATCAGTATGGATACAGCAGTTCTGGACTTAGTGCAAGAAAGCTTATATCACTGGCTGATGAAATAGATAGTATAGATGCTGTTGGTTTTAACTGTGGCATTGGTCCTGCACATATGGAGCAGTTCGTAAGCAGGAATAGAAAATACACAAAAAAAATATTCACTGCACTTCCAAACGCAGGATATCCTCAGGTTATCAGTGGAAGAATGGTGTTTTCAGATAAGAATATAGAATATTATTCACAAAAGGTATGTGATCTTGTCAGGGCAGGTGCAGATATAGTTGGTGGCTGCTGTGGAACAACACCAGATTATATAAAAAATATATCTGAAATGATACGTTCATCACATATATCATGCAATATAAATATTGATGCTGATGGTGATTTTAATAAAACACCGGTTAAAAATAGTGCTTTTTATTGTGGTAAAGAAGGAAAGAAGCTCATAGCTGTTGAACTTGCACCTCCTTTTGATAGTGATGCTGACAAGCTTATGGATGCAGCACATTATTTAAAGGAAAAAGGAGTTGATGTACTAACATTTCCTGATTCACCATCTGGCAGAACGAGAGCTGACTCTATTCTGATAGCAGCTAAGGTGTCACGTCAGACAGGAATGTGTGTTATGCCTCATCTTTGCTGCAGGGATAAGAATGCCATAGCTATAAGATCACAGCTTCTAGGTGCACATATTAATGGGATTAATAATTTCCTTGTGATAACAGGAGATCCTATTCCGCAGATGATAAGAAGCAGTGTTAAGAGCGTGTTTAATTTTGATTCTGTAGGACTTATGAATATAATAGAAGATATGAACGAAGATCAGTTTAAGCAGGAGCCTATAGTATATGGCGGTGCTATTAACCAGGGAAGGAAAAGGCTTGATATAGAGATATCCCGCGTTAAGAAAAAAATGGAAGCAGGAGCAGCTTTTTTTATGACACAGCCAGTTTTTTCTGATGAAGATATTAAACGTCTTAGTACCATAAAAAAAGAAACAGGTGCGCGTATATTATGTGGTATTATGCCGCTTGTCAGTCTTAAAAATGCAACATTTATGAAAAATGAGATGGCAGGAATAGATGTTACTGATGAAGTTCTTTCAAGATATAGTGAAGATATGACTAAAAAAGAAGGAGAGGCTGCCGGAGTAAAACTGGCAGTTGATATGATAAATAAAACTAAAGATATCGTTGATGGATATTATTTTTCGTTTCCTTTTAACAGGGTATATATGCTGGAAGATATACTTAGTATGAGCCAGATTTAATTATACGGAGGTGATATAAGTGAATGAGGCACAGGTAAAACACTTTATATTAGTAGAACGTAAAAAGGGTACATCTATAGAAGAACTTATATTTATTCTTCATGATAATGGAGTGCCGGAGTATGAAATATCAAACTATCTTGAAATATCAATAAAATATGTTGAGGAAATACTTAGTGATTATTAAGCATATGTGTGCTCATAGGATTCAAAGGATTATTTAATTGATTTTTAAGAAAATGAACACAATTATAATCCTTTGATGCTTGATAATATGGCATTTCAGCGATATAATCATAAAAAGATTATTTTATCGGGGAGGTGCCTTATGGAAGTATATGAGATGCCTATAACTTTAGAAGAAGCCAGGAATTATCATAAGGTTATATATCAGCTGAAGATGCTAAGTCCGGTTGAGTGGATTAAAACATATATTTATACTGTGATATTCAGTTTGATTTTTTCATTTATATTATTTACATTTTCAACGAATATTGCACTTGCAATGTGGGTTTCAACCAGTATTATAGTTAAGTTAATTGTTTTTGCCATAGCTTTTATCCTTGTTGCCATGCAAAGATCAAAGAATATACAGTTGAAAGCTATGCTTCAGAAGTATTTTATCAATAATATTCCACAGGAGTTACTTGTGGGTGGTATTCAGTTAAAAAAGATAAAAGTGTCTAAGGATTCATTGAAGGTATATTATAGAAAATTCCAGACACCAGATTTATAGTGTATGTTTATAATCAAGATATAAGCTCCTTTTTTCGTTTGTATATGCAGGAAAGGGGCTTTTTAAAATTACAATATTTAATATTTAACAGATGGGAGATTATATATGAGTTTATTAAATGTAGAACATCTTACACATGGTTTTGGAGACAGGGCAATATTTGATGATGTTTCCTTCAGGTTATTAAAGGGGGAGCATATAGGTCTTGTTGGAGCTAATGGTGAGGGTAAATCCACATTTATGAATATAATAACTGGAAAGCTTATGCCAGATGAAGGTAAAATAGAGTGGGCAAAAAACATTAAAACAGGTTATCTTGACCAGCATTCGGTTCTTGAAAAGGGGATGACAATAGGTTCTGTTATGAGACAGGCATTTGATGATCTGTTTGATATGGAAGCACGCATGAATGAAATATGCGATAAAATGATGGATGCTGATGAAAAGCAGATGGAAGAATACATGGAGGAGCTTGGTACTATCCAGGATCTTTTAACTAATCATGATTTTTATATGATAGATGCCAAGGTTGAAGAGGTTGCAAGGGCTTTAGGACTGCTTGAGCTTGGACTTGATAAGGATGTTACAGATTTAAGTGGTGGTCAGAGAACCAAAGTTTTATTAGGAAAGCTGCTTTTAGAAAAGCCAGATATACTTTTACTTGATGAGCCTACTAATTATCTTGATAAGGAACATATAGACTGGTTAAAAAGGTATCTTTTAGATTATGAAAATGCTTTTATTCTTATATCGCATGATATACCTTTTCTTAACAGTGTTATTAATATAATATATCATATGGATAATCATGAGCTTAACAGATATGTAGGTGATTACAACAAGTTTATGGAAGTATATGAGATGAAGCAGGCACAGCAGAAGGCTGCTTATGACAAACAGCAGAAAGAAATAGCTGATCTTAAGGATTTCGTTGCAAGAAATAAGGCAAGAGTTGCTACAAGAAATATGGCTATGTCAAGACAAAAAAAACTTGATAATATGGATATGATTGAGCTTGCAGAAAAGAAACCAAAGCCGGAGTTTAACTTTAAGATTGCAAGAACACCAGGAAAGTATATATTTACAGCTAAGAATCTTGTTATTGGCTATGATGAACCACTTTCAAAGCCACTTAATTTTGAAATGGAAAGAGGAAAAAAGGTAGTACTCACAGGTGCCAATGGTATTGGAAAATCAACATTGTTAAAAAGCCTGCTAGGAATCATAAAACCGATATCAGGTGAAGTGGTTATTGGAGATTACTTAGAAATAGGTTATTTTGAACAGGAAATGTCTAAAGACATAGACACAACCTGTCTTGAAGAAATATGGCAGGAATTTCCTGGATATACACAGTATGAGGTAAGATCGGCACTTGCCAAATGTGGGCTTACAACTAAACATATTGAAAGTAAGGTCCGTGTGTTAAGTGGTGGTGAGCAGGCTAAAGTCAGGTTATGTAAGCTTATAAACAGAGAATCTAACATTCTTGTCCTTGATGAACCTACTAATCATCTGGATGTTGATGCAAAAGATGAGCTTAAAAGGGCACTTATTGAATATAAAGGAAGTATTCTTATGGTATGCCATGAGCCGGAGTTTTATGATGGTCTTGCAGATGATGTATGGGATTGCAGCGAGTGGACAACAAAGTTATTTTAGTTATATGTAACGATTAATAATAAGAGGTGGGAATTATGAAGATAGGTATATTTGATTCAGGTATAGGAGGATTATCATTGCTTCATCAGGCAATGATAACTCTTCCTGAGGTTGATTATGTGTTTTATGCTGATGTTGACAATGTTCCATATGGTGAAAAGACTAATGAGCAGATACGTGAATATGTAGACAGAGCAGTAGGCTTTCTTGTAGATAAGGGCTGTGAGGCAGTTGTGCTTGCCTGTAATACTGCTACAAGTGCTGCTATTACATATCTTCGTAATAAATACCAGCTGCCCATCATAGGCATAGAACCAGCTGTTAAACCGGCATGCCAGCATAACAGGGATAAAAGGATAATGGTAGTAGCAACACCTGTCACTGCAGCAGGTGTTAAGCTTAAGAATCTTATAATGAAATATGATATTAATCATAAGGTTGATGTTGTAGCACTTCCAAAGCTTGTAAGATTTGCGCAAAAGGACGAATTTAATTCTGTCAATGTAATGAATTATCTAAACAATGAGTTTGCCGGCTATAACTTTAATGATTATTCTGAGCTTGTATTAGGATGTACGCATTTTAATTACTTTAAGGACTCATTTGCAAAGCTTTTTCCATCTGATATAGAAATAATAGATGGAAATACAGGAGTATCAAATAACCTTAAAAATACACTTATAAAGAATGGAATACTAGAAAATACACATAATGAAATAAGAGGTAAAGTCGAATACTTTTATTCAGGCAGGGCCGTTGATAATAAGGAACTTGAGCATATCAGAAATCTTCATAAAAGACTTGAAGTTATGCGTAAGATATAATGAGCGCAAAAGAAAAGGAAGCGGCTGCGCAGCAGACATTTACTTTTCTTGCGCCATTAACGAATGAACAGTCATGCGTAGCAGGACGAAAGAGCGCGAAAGCGCGGGTTCATGAGTGCAGGATTTAAAAAATCAAACCATAATGTAATGTGTGCAAAAGAAAAGGAAGCGGCTGCGCAGCAGACATTTACTTTTCTTGCACCATTAACGAACGAACAGTCATGCGTAGCGGACGAAACATAACGCTGATAAACGAGGATTTATCAGCGTTATGTTTATCTGCTATCACACATACTATTATTCTTCTTCCTTTTTTTCCTGATAAAGAGGAATCGTTGCAGCAAGCTTCCTGTGTTCTTCTTCCATAGCTGCATAATGCTTAGCAGTTGTATTAATATCTTTATGCCCAAGGACATCACTTACAAGTCGTATGTCACCTGTGTCCTTATATAAAGCAGTACCATAAGTACTACGCATCTTATGAGGTGATATTTTCTTATCTGGTGTTGCATTTTTAGCATATTTTTTCACCATACGTTCAATAGCACTGATACTCATACGGCTTTTTTTCATAGATATAAATACTGCCTGTTCATCAGATTCCGTATTTCCAAGAAGTAAAGGTCTTTCATTCTCTATATAATCCTTTAATGCTTTCTTAGTTGCTTCGTTAAAATAAAGATGTGCATCTGAACCACCTTTACGGACTATGTTAATAGTTCTGTAATTAAAATTAATATCATCAATATCTAAGCCTGCACACTCAGATACACGGATTCCTGTATTAAGAAGTAATGTAATAAGTGCTGTATCTCTTAGCTGTGTTTTTTTACACTTTTCAATCTGCAGCTTATTTCCCTTTATATTTGTATTTGAAACAACATTAAGAAATGTATTAACCTCCTCATCATTAAGACGTATAATATCCTTTTGTGGCATCTTAATACGTTTAGCTGCACCTAGTGTAGGATTATTTTTCATATATTGATGAAGACATAAAAACTCAAATAAACCTCTGAGTGCTGCCATACGTCTTGCAATAGCCTTATCCTGGTTCTGATGGCTGCTTCCATCAACTGAACTATTGAACCTTAAATACCTTTGATATTCGTTGATATCTTCAAATGTCAGGCATTCAAGAAAATCTATGCTTATATTCTTTATTGCTGTATTTTTTAGCAGATTATTTTTCTCTGTCAGGAACCTGAAAAAAGTCTGCAGGTCATATGCATATGCAATAACCGTGTTAATCTGTGATGATAATTCCTTATCATTAAGATACGATACGACATACGGAGGCATAACAGATTCAAGCTGTCTTAATTTAATAAGTTTCTTTTTGTTTTTTTCTTTATAATATTCAGAATCT
>OHJJ01000439.1_pt1 | contig 21937 bp, 19 predicted proteins | sample 1568551 | NCBI WGS metagenome assembly OHJJ01 (sample SAMEA3879505, study PRJEB24766) | human gut metagenome | biome: human-associated habitat; feature: feces | place: USA | collected 1985/1987 | reverse complement strand
TGCAGGCCAATATGGAGGCCGTAAGCGCCGCCTTCGGCCAGTACAGGACGGAGACGGAGGGCTATATCCGCACCGGCATCGTGGGCTATGACGGGGCCGTTCCTGTATACGGCGTGGCCGTGGGCCAGGGGCTGACGGTGACGGACGTGGACGGGGAGACGGTGGTGGACCAGAACAACTTCCGGGCCACCTTCACCGCCCAGCGTCTGTCCTTCTGGCAGGATGCCAACGAGGTGGCGTATGTGTCCAACAACCGGCTGTACATCACCAACATCACGGTACTGGAGGGCGTGACCCTGGGCCAGTGGCAGATCACCACCGCCTCGGGACTGGCCTTCCGGTGGATCGGAGGGTAAGATGGCGAGCATTTACGGGCCGGTATCGGCCACCGGGTGGCAGCTGCGGCTGGACTATACCGTCAGCCAGGACGCGGCCAATAACCGGTCTGCACTGGCGCTGACGCTGTACATCTACGATGGGACCGGGGAGTCGTACAACCAGGCGGCCAACAGCTGCCGGTATGTTTTGCAGGGGAAAACCGTGTATCAGCCGTATCGGTATGAGAGCAAGGGATGGTATAAGCTGGGCAGCGACTCGGTGACAGTGAATCACCGCTCCGACGGCAGCGGCAGCGCGGCCTTGTCCGCAGCGTGGTACAGCGGCTTTACCTCCCAATGGACACCGGCGTCGCTGTCGGTAGCCCAAACCGTGGCACTGCCGGTGATCCCGCGGGCATCCGGCCTCCAGGCCGGGGCCATGACCCTGGGGCAGACGGGAAGCATTATCGTGCAGCGGGCGGATGCGGGTTTTACTCACAAGATCGACTATCAGATAGGCAGCGCCCATGGCGCGGTGTGCGGGAAAACCGGGGAGACAAGGGTGACATGGATGCCGCCCCTGTCCTTGGCGGAGGAAATCACCGATGCGGTGGCCGGGGACTGTGTGCTGACGGCCACCACCTATTCCGGCAGCAGCGTGGTGGGGACCAGCTCCCGCCCGATAAAGCTGTATGTGCCGGAGGAGGTGAAGCCCACCGCCAGCCTGGCGGCCCAGGTGGTGAATGACAACGCCGTCATTGCCGGGTGGGGTGTGTGCGTCCGGGGATACAGCCGCCTGGCCTATCAGGTGACGGCGGCAGGCGTCCGGGGCAGCAGCATCCGTTCCTGCCGGGTGCAGTTTGCCGGGCAGACAGCAGAGGGCCTTACCGGCCAGACCGGCACGATCCAGCAGGCGGGGACGCTGATCCCGGAGGCACGGGTGACCGACTCCCGGGGACGGTGGGCGACGGCGCAAGGCGGCGCCGTGGAGGTGCTGCCATATGCCAACCCCACGCTGACAGCCAGGCTCTTGGGCCGGTGCGGGGCAGACGGCACCCTGCGGGACGACGGCGACTGCGTGAAGGTACTGTGTACCGGCGCATGCTCACCGGTAGGCGGGCACAACACCGTGACGGTGCGATACCGGCTGCGGCCGGTAGGCGGCAGCTACAGCGGCTATACCGCTCTGGAAAACGGGCAGGAGCAGATCATTGAGGGGGTGCTGAAAACCGCATCCTATGAGCTGGAGCTGTCGGCGGTGGATGCGCTGGGGTCCGTGCGGGCGGTGGAATACGCCATCCCCACGGCGGCGGTGGCGGTACATCTGGCCCAGGGCGGCACGGCCGTGGGCGTGGGCAAGTACGCCGAGCACGACAAGGCCGTTGATATCGCGCCGGACTGGGACGTATGGTTCCGGGGCAAGCGTCTGCTGGATGCCGTGTGGCCGGTAGGCAGCATATATCTGTCCGCATCGGAGATAAGTCCGGAGACGCTGTTCGGCGGCATCTGGGAACAGGTGAAGGACCGGTTTCTGCTGGCGGCGGGGGACGTCTATGAACCGGGGGAAACCGGAGGCGAGGCCCAACACACCCTGACCAAGGCGGAGATGCCCGCCCATACCCACGGATATGACTTCACAGGGCAGTCCGACGTCACCGGCGTGACGGCCATCCGGCTGTACGACGCGGACGGGCGCAGGAACGAGTATCAGGGCGCGTCCGCCTCGGCAGGCGGGGGAACCGCCCACAACAATATGCCGCCGTACCTGGCCGTGTATGTCTGGCGCAGGACGGCGTGAGAAGAAAGGACGAACGATATGGCATCAAGCTATCCAACGATACGGTACGGTTCCTCCGGACAGGAGGTTCGCCGCTTGCAGCAGGCTCTGAATCGGGAGGGCTATTCCCTGGACGTGGACGGCGGATTCGGGAAAAAGACCCGGGCCGCCCTGATGGACTATCAGCGCCGGGTGGGCATGAACCCGGACGGCGTGGCGGGCAGCAAGACCTGGGCCAGCCTGGGCGTTCAATCGGCACAGGATCGTCTGGCAGACCTGGAGAAGGGGTATACCCCCTCCCGGGAGACCCAGGAGGCCCGGCGCAGCTGGGAGGAGCTGGCGGCCCGGCAGCCCGGGGACTACACCTCCCCTTACGCGGACCGGATGGAGGACCTGCTGCGGCAGATGGAGAGCCGGGAGGCTTTTTCCTATGACCCCAGCCGGGACGAGATGTTCCGGCGCTATGCCCGGCTGTATCAGCGGCAGGGGCAGACGGCCATGGAGGACACCCTGGGCCAGGCGGCGGGCCTGACCGGCGGCTATGACTCCTCCTATGCCCGGCAGGCGGGCCAGCAGGAGTATAACCGCTATATGCAGGAGCTGGCGGCGCTGGTGCCCCAGCTGCAGCAGGACGCCTGGGACCGGTATGAGACCCAGGGCCAGGCGCTGCTGGATCAGTATAAGCTGCTGCAGGGCCAGGATGAGGACGCCTATGGCCAGTGGCGGGACCGGATGGAGGACTGGCAGGACGCCTCCCGGCAGGCCCGGGACCGGTACGAGTCCCTGGAAAAGCAGGACTACAGCAACTATCTGGCGCTGATGAAGTACTATGCCAGCCGGGCCAAGCAGGAGCAGGACGCGGCCCTGGCCCAGCAGAAGCTGGAGGCCTCCGCCGCCAGGAGCGGCAGCGCCCGCTCCTCCTCCGGCGGCAGCAGGAAGGCGTCTTTGAGCTCCACCGCCAGCGAGAGCCTGGAGCGGACCATGAACACCTATCTCAGCCAGGGGGACACCGGCCGGGTGAAGCAGCTGTTTTTGCAGTACCGGGACCGGATGACGCCTCTGCAGAAGCGGCGGTTTGAGAAGCTGATGGGAAAGTATAACATCCCCATGACGGAGTGAAAAAGACAGCACCGGAAACCTGGCGTTTCCGGTGCTGTCTTTTATACTGTATATCGCTGCTCCCGGAACAGGGCGTCTACGGCGGCCCGGTATTCGGGGAGGTCCTTTGCCTTGCGCATACGCTTGAGATACGGCTCCGGCCGGGCGAACCCGGCGGACAGGTAGGCCCACAGCTCCCACATCCGGTGCATCACCGGCTGGTCGCCGGACAGCCGCTGGCAGTAGGCCTCCAGCAGGCGGTCGTGATAGGTCCGCAGCTCCTGCGCCGAGGCGGCGGGGCCGCCCCGCAGACGCCGCAGCAGAGCGGGGTCCCGCATCAGGCCCCGGCCCAGCATCACCGCGTCCGTTCCGGGATAATCCTGGCACAGGGCGGCGGCGTCCTTCGGCGTGAAGATGTCTCCGTTATACACCGCCGGCCAGGGGCCCGACACGGCGGCCCAGGCGTCCCGGTGGGGGACGCCCTTGTAAAACTCCTTCTGGATCCGGGGGTGGACGATCAGCTCCGACAGGGGATACTTGCGATAGATCGCCAGCAGGCCCGGCCACTCGGCCGGGTCATTTTTCCCGATGCGGGTCTTGACGGACACGGACATCCCCCGAGGCAGCCCTGCGAAGATCTCCTCCAGACAGCGATCCAGCTCCTGGGGATAGGCCAGCAGGCCCGAGCCCTTGCGCTTGGCGGCCACGGTGCCCGCCGGACAGCCCAGGTTGAAGTTGATCTCCCGATAGCCCCGGGCATACAGCTCGCCGGCGGCCCACAGGAAGTGCTCCGCCCGGTTGGTCAGCAGCTGGGGCACCACATACAGCCCGGCGTTGTGGGCCGGGTCGATCTCGTCCAGCTCCTTGCGCTGGAAGGTGCAGGTGGCGTTGGGGGAAAGAAAGGGCGTGAAATATTTGTCCGCCGGGCCGAACAAGGCGGCGTGGACCTGCCGCCACAGGTAACCGGTAAGCCCCTCCATGGGGGCGGCGTAGAGCTTATTCATGAAATTCTCCCTCCAGACACATGGCGAGGGTCACGCCCGGCAGCAGGTCCGCCGCCGTTTCCGGCTGGTGCAGAAGCGCCAGCTTCCCCTGCCGGGACAGCCGCTTCACGGCGTATTCCAGGCGCAGGGCCTCTCCCCGGCCCTCCGTGCGCCAGACACCGGCCAACTCCCGGGGCGGATGGGACCGGGTATACCGGGCGCAGGCGGCGCCGCCGTCCCGGTGCTGCCGCATCCGGCGGCACAGGTCCGACGCCGTGCCGGTATACAGGGTGTCGTCCCGGCACCAGAGCATATAGACATAGTACATTCCCTCACCTCACTGCCCCCAGCATACCACGATCCGCCGCCGGGCGCAACGGTCACGCCGGGGGATCGTCGTGAAATTCGATGAATTTCAGGGCGTACAGGTCGCAGCCGGTGGAGAAGTTCCCCTGCCGCAGCACCAGATAGTCCGTGCCCACGGCCTCCAGGATGCCCTCCTGCCGCACCAGGCGGTACGAGCCCACCAGGAAGCTGGCGGACGCGCGGCGGCCAATGTTCCGGCCCAGCAGGTCCCGCAGGGAGCCGCCGCCGGAGTCAGAGGCGTTATGTATGTTCATGGCGCACCTCACACATACAGATTCCCCGCCGTCTCTCCGGCGCGGGTACTCCATCCTATGCCGGGGCGGGTGAATGCGTTTCTGAATGCGCTGAATTACGATTTAAAGAGAATGGCGAATATCTAATAAAGCAGCCTGGTGCACCAGAGCGGCGACGCGGCGGTGAACTTCGGCAACACACCGCCGACGGCGGTGGGCGGCGTTACGTTGGTGGAGGAAAAGGTTGTGGTGACGCCGGTGTCCGGCCGCCACCGCAGCTTTAAGCTGGGAGAGTATTTTTCCGATACGCCGGGCGATACGCTGCATTATGTGATCGTATCGTCTCAGCTGGTCAGCGATACCGCGGCCATCGATGGGGATACCTTAAACGTGGAGACCAGCAAGAGCCGCAGCGGCGATCTGGTTATTGCTGCGGTGGACGCCCAGGGCGCACAGACACAGATCACCTTCCGGTTTAAGGTCACCAACCTGACGTTGGCCATTTTCATCATGCTGGCGGTGGCTGTGGTGGTGGGCGTCATTGTGGCGGGTGTCACGATCTGGAGTGTAACGCACCCGCTGTGGAAGGGGGAACTGAAGGTGGTCAACCTGGATCGTTCCTGTGCCGGTATGTCGCGGAGCCATGCCAGCTTTCGGGGCAAGCTCAAGCTGAGCTATTTTATGGCCGGACCCTGCGGCCTGAATGCGGACCAGTGCTGGTTTGCCACCAAGCCCGGCAGACGGCTGAAGTTCTGCTCCAAGACTCCGTTTTACGTCAATGGAATGGCACTGAAGGAGACAGATGTCTATGCGGGAATGACGCTGATCTATGCAGACGAAAAGAATCGCACAGGTATCCGCATTGACGCGGCACCCGGACGCCGATAAGCAATTACTGAAAACCGAACGATATACGACATACAGCGACAATGAAGGAGTATGTTATGGCCTATCTGGCAGAGGTGCAGCTTCCTGCTGCCAGCAAGAACGCAGCGGATGGAAGCAGTACGCCGGCACCGGAATACGGCCTGACCATGCGGGGCCATTTGGCCAATGTGGTTAACGGCATCAGTGGGCTGCCTCGTATGCACGGTGCCAACCTGTCCTATCACATTCTGGGAGCGGCAAGCGCGGAAATCCCCATGACTCAGATCTCTACCTATCTGGCGGCAGGCTTCATGCGCCGGTTTAAGGAGACGGTGGGAAAGGATCAGCTGAATCTGAAGCTCTCCAAGGATACGGTAAGCGATTGGGTGGATCAGATCGGCCTGACTGCCCAGCAAGTGTACAACGACGTGACACACGGATGCCCGGACCTGATGCTGCCGGATATCAGCATAGGCGTCATGCCGCCCAAGGGAGGGGGGGCGGCTCCCTGGGACACGGCGGCCCGCAACTGGTGCTCCCGCTGTGAGGGGCAGCGCTTGAGAAACCGCGCTGCGCTGGAGGGAGAACTGCCCAAGAGCCTCCTGGACGAAGATGCAACGGATGACTCCCTGATTGGCAGAACCTTCCGGAAGCTGTGTGATATTGCAAAGAATCCGGAACTGGGCCCCTATTATGCGGCATTCCTGCTTAGCCGCAACGGCGATGACCTGAAAGCGGCTGTAGAAGGCGCGATCCAGGAGATCCAGGGACGGAAACGGGACGAACAGTCGTATCTGGACAGTGCGGCGGACCGGGTTGTCCAGGCCAGCACTAATTTCTGCGCGAACCGTTTCTTTGGCATCGGCGACAAGAGGGCCTATAACGACTACGTGGACAGCGTCAAAGAGTACTGTAGGACCTATAATCGCGTGCGGGAATGCACAGACGTGGAGAACACGCTGCGGAGATTCCGGGAGCAGCTGGAGAATCTGAACAGCGGGTACTTTGCCTTGCTGACGGAGGTGCTGGACAATCTGCTGGAGACCTTTGAGGAGGATGAGCAGTGGCTGGATTCCTTCTATGCCATGCCTGTGTTCCGGGGATTTGAGGCGGATCCGCCCCAGACCATCCAGGTGTGGAGTATGATGGCGGTTCCGGGCGGGATCGTTCACCTATATTACACACCCGGGCGTGAGGCCGTATGCTTTATTCCACTGCGCTATTCCGCCGCGCTGCAGCGCAATGGCCTTCAGACTGTGCTGCAGGTGACTCTGAGCGATCAGTTTATCGGAAGCTATACAGATGGGGCGTTAATGTATCGGGTGGGGGAGTCTGATCCCATTCCGCTGCCCGGCGGCTGGCTCAACCGGAAGATACCGCTTCGGGTGTCCGATGGTGAGGAGGTCCGGGTCCTGCCGGCACCGGGCTTTGAAAACAGCTTCTTCCGGGAAGGCGTATAGCAGAAAGGATGGATGCGGAATGGGTAAAATTAAATGCCCCTATTGTTTTGAGGAGTTTGAAAGCGACAAGGTTTTGTTTCGGGCCAACACCGGCTTCACCCAGGAGGAACTGGACAGGGAGGAATTCACCAGCGGCGATGTGGACGAACACAAACGGCTGTTTGTGAAATTTTCCCAAAGAAATCCGGACGAAAAGCTGGACCCTGACGCCAACGGCGTGGGCGCGGATGGCCTTGTGCGGGATCAGGATGGCTTTGCCATCAGGGTGTATGACCGGTATTCCGATCGCGCCACGCCGGTGACGCGGCTGTGCCCCCACTGCCACAATCCCCTGCCCTTGCCGAATTATGGCAAATATCCCACCATTTTTATCAGTGTTGTGGGCATTACCACCTGCGGCAAAACGGTTTATCTGAACCAGCTGCTGACCCGGCTGGCCATGGCCATGCAGAATACCGGATACTATATCACGGAAAACAATCTGCCAGATTTCAAGGAAAACGTGGAGGCCAACATGCCGCTGCCCGGCAGTACGGATGACAGCGTCATGCGCCGTCCTCTGGCTGTGAACCTGGTTGACCAGAACGACCGCAGCAAGGCATTTACCATTGTTTTTTATGATATTGCCGGTGAGAACTGCGTCAAGTGGAACGATGATTACGCCAAGCTGGGCGACCAGGACAGCCGGAACAGCCGGGCCAAGGAGGGAATCGTCAGCTTTATTGCCCGGGCAGACGGCCTGATGCTCCTGGTGGATCCCAATCAGGTCCCCGGCTTTTCGGCCTATCCCGATGTGAGCGGTGTCAACAAGGTGGTCGGAGTGGTGAATCAGATCCGCGTCGCCCTGAATATGAGCCAGAACACCTGGGCGGATGTTCCGGTGGCGGTGGTTCTCACCAAAACGGATGAAATCCGGAATCAGTATCCCAAAGGAAACCAGAGTCCCATGTTCCGGCCTACGGCAGCTGTGTCCGGTGGCCTGAACCGGGAGGAGTATTTTGCCATCAGCCACGAGCTGGAGGACTACCTGAGCAACAATGCGGCCATGATCCTGGCGCAGCTGGGCCAGTTTGTCAGAAAAACCTTCTGCGGCGTGTCGGCCATCACCTGCGGCGTGGAACGGCGCTTTGTAAAATACAAAAACTGGTACATCCTGTACGATATCTGCGGCAGGAAGTATGACGAGCTTCGCGCGTGGATCAAGGGCTGGAATGAACGTTCACCTGAGGAGCGGAACTTTTATTATGCGTGCCCTGTTCAACGGATTACCTCGCTTGACCCGAAAACCCGTATGCCGGCGGTGGATCCGGTAACCCTGGAGCCGGAGCTGACCTCTATTGACATAGATATTAATGAGGATATCACAAAGGAGATTGCCTCCGGCATATGGACGGAGGTTTATGCCGACTGCACCAGCGGACGGATCTATCTGAACATGTGAGAAATCTGGGAAGGGATCAATCTGGTTGGCTTCCCCAAGGGCGCACCGAATCCCCGCCGGGTGGAGGACCCGCTGAAATGGATCCTCTGGCGGCTGGGAAGGATCGGCCCCTATTTTCAGGCGGATCCTCAGCCGAAAAAGGCGCTGCTGGAGTCTGCAAGGAAATATCAGGGGCGGCTTGACGACTGGATGAACGAACAAAGGTGCAAACAAGAGCGGTTTTATAACGGGGAGGATCTCCAATGAAAATGGAGCAGGCATGCCGGTTCCGGACGGATGAAGCCGGATATATGGTCTGCGCCAGATCCCAGGGTCTGACGGCGGATAATGAGAACAACCTCGGCTATTTCAACAGTACCATGACGTCCTTGTTTGAAAAGGACGGATCCGGCCCGAGAATGGGTCAGTCTATCCTCAGCTACGCTGTCAGCGGGGAGAACGGCGGCAGGCGGCTGGAGGAGGACCCGTTTGTTGCGGAGCTTTTCCGGTATCTGGCATCTGCCGCCCCGGAGGAGCGCCGCCAGATGCTGCTGGATATGCAGTATATTTTGGGGGAGCTGGTGCCGCTGGAGTATGCGTCACTGGAGATGATCGCCACCGCATATCACATGCGGAAGATGAACGATGGAAACCGGCCGGAAAATGACGTGTATGATCGCGTGGTGGGGAATCTGCTGCTTTGCGGCAGGGTTCCGTCGGCAAACCAGGAGACGGTGAACAAGCTCCTGATCTGGATGCTGAAAAGGCAGAACGCTGCGCTGCCCAAGCGGATTATGGAGCTGTCTGTGGACCGCTGCGTCAAACAGGTGCAGGCGGATGCGGCAGGCGGGCGGGAGCTCTGCGACTGTGTTTGCCGTCTTTTGCAGTACGCAGAAGCGCTGAGCAGCTGGAGCTGCTGCAGAAAACGGTGAAAACCTTCGATGTGCGCTATGCCGGGCTTGTGCATGCCCTGCTGCGCGGCATCTTTTCGGACCGGGCATGCAGCATTGACCCGCAGACGGCGTGCAGTCTGATCCCGGAGATGCTGCGCTCCGGCGATGAAATGCTGACCGGGGATTGCGTGGAGCTGACCACCTGCCTGGATGCAGGGCAGTGCCGGCAGCTGGCAGAGAGCATTCTGCGGCATGTGGGGCTCCGCCAGATGACGCTGATGGAGCAGAACGTTCTGGCCAATATCCTGGACGAGTTGAGCCGGTCCGGCGGTGTGCTGGGAAAAGAGAGCTGCGAGATCCTGGACCGCAATTCCTGCGTTTATAACGGCAGACTGCTGGATGCCTGCGTGGGCTATATGGTGCAGGTGCGGCTGCGGCAGGAGCTTCCCGTGGAGGAGCGCTGCGCGCTGCTGGCCGGGCTGGAGCGGGAGTATCCGGCCCTGTATGATGACGTTGCGGCTGCGCTGAAGAGCGGCGGCAGCATCCTGTGGAAGAAATATCAGATTCACAAGCATCTGCAGAATTGCAGATGCTATGAGGACATTGTGGCTGCGCGCCGGAGCTATCAGGGGGCGTCCCCCATGGACGATTTTGAACAGGAGTGTGTTGCTCTTTGGATGCAGCTCCTGCGCAGGGATATCTATCAGGGGATGCCGCTGAAAAACCTGGTGCCGCAGATGGGACGCGCAGTCGATGCGCTGCCCAGAGGCGTATTCTCGCTGGAGGCCGCTCATGAGCTGCAGCGGCGGCAGCGGGCCTATTTCTGGAGCTGCATGACCTATCGCACAATGATGGACTATGTGTTGGACGGCGCGCCCAGCAGCAATGTGCAGGCGCTGCTTCAGACCCGGGACAGCGGAGCGGATGGCAATAAGCTGCACTTTCTGGATGCCGTGTGGCAGCTGTACCGGGATCCGAGCCGGACTGAGCCGATGACAGAGCTGGTGCTGGACGGACACCTGCCTGCCAGGGACAGGGAGGAGATCTGCAATCTGCTGCTGCCGCTGGCGGCAAAGTTGAAAGCTGCCTCCAACCAGGCAATTTTCGCATGGGATCTGATGCTTCTGTCCTGCAGCCGGGTGGAAGCCGGACGGGTCGTTTATGACTGCGGCAGTCTGATTAAGAAAATTGAGGGGATTCCGGCGCTGAAAATGGGAGTTTCCGGCAGCCAGTCTCTCCAGCTGGAGCATTCCGTCATACTGCGGGACGAGAAGGTGCGCAGCGACCTGCGCAAGGCCGCCGGCCGCGGCGACAGTCTGCTCAGTGAGCAGCTGGAAAAGACGCTGAAGGCGTGGGGAAAGGCGCGCAGGCCCGACAATGGCCACGGGAAAAGACTGAGCTCTGATCCGCCGGCCGCGGAAAAGAAGGGGATATTCTCTATTTTCGACCGCAGCGACAGAGGCGGGCGGACGGAGAAGTCGGACCGGGGCTTTATTTTTGACGACTACGACGGCGACTCGGGAAAAAGAGGAAGGAATAGGAGAAGATGAGCGACAGCGTGATGTATCCGGAAGCCGGCCGCTGGGTCAACAGCTACCTGGTGGGCGCCAACGCCTACAAAATTATGTCGACCCCCGAGGAGGCACAGCAGCTGCTGCTGGACGATAGCGGGGACTTTCTGCAAACAGGGACGGAGCACCACTATATTCAGGTGCGATGCCGGAACGAGAATAAACCGCTGTGGCTGGTGCCGTTCCGGGTCAAGCAGGAGGAGTTGCTGCGGGTATCCGACGTGCTGGAGCAGATTCAGATGGGACGAATCCTGCGGGAGGGCTTTTTCTGGCCGTTCGATCTGGTTCGGAGCGATGAAATGCAGGGATATGTGCTGCATCCCTTCAGCATGGATGCGTATCCCTCTGTCCGCCGGTTTTTGCCCAGCTCTGACACGCCCAGGTGGACCATTGCCGTCCATCTGTTCCGCAGGATCGGGCAGCTGCACCGTGAGGGCCTGACGCTGAACGGCTTTAGCAGGGATCAGGTGCGCGTGGAGTATGGGACAAACCAGGTGTATCTGGTTCCGGGTGAAACAATTTCTCGGGTTTCGCAGCTCGGCGCGGCCTTTCGCGGCGACTTTCTGTCTGTGCCGCAGGTGGTGGAGCAGCAGCTGGAGAAAAATGGCATCGTGCTGGACGGGCGCGTGCGCGACATATTCTCGGCAGCGGTAATTGCCTTTTATCTGCTGTTCTATACCCATCCTTTCATCGGGGAGGAGTACAGCCACCTGATGCGGGAGCAATATCTGGAATATTTTCAGAGTCGCCCGGTGTTTCTGTTTGACGCCGGAGGGCACAATGGAACGGGACATCATCAATTCGGCGCGGAGATAACGGCCCAATGGTGGAGAGCGCAGCCGGAGCTGCGGCAGCTGTTTTCAGATTTCTTTGCGGCGCTGTGTGCAGGACAGATCGATGAAAATGCCCCGTGGAATGACACGGAGAACTGGGTCCGCTGCCTTCTGGAGGATGCAGCCGTGAACGATAACGATAAGAGCCGCACAAGCTACGAGCTGGAGCTGGAAAAATTCCATCTGGTCTGAGGGGTAAGGCATGAGAGAGATATTGAAAGAAGTAGTCAACGAGCAGGGATTACAGATTTTACAGACGCCCGCGATGCTGCGGGCAAAATTGGAAGAAAAAGGCGACGACCGCAGCGATGCGCTGCTGTGGGAGCTTATCCTGACGGCCTGCCCCAGCGTGGCGGATGTGGCCGTGCAGCCGGAGCTTTCCCGCGCGGAGGTCAACACGGTGATCGGCGCGGTGACCAAGACCACCATGCTGTCTGCCTCCCTGGTGAGAAGGATGGTCCAGCAGCTGCTGGATGCCGCGCAGGTGAAGCTTTCGCCGGTGCCGCGGTTTCTGATCCTCGCCAACGGCAGGCACGGCGGAGCGTGCTCGATGGAGGATCAGCGGGAGGGCGAGGTCCTGCAGGCGGCTCTTGCGTCGCTGGAGACGGACACGGAAACGGCCCTCAGCGACCTGCAGACCCTGTCCCAGGCCGGGAACGCCTATGCCAGCTACCAGCTGGGCCTGTACTACAGCAGCCACGAGATGGAGGGGATGGATACCCAGCAGGTGGCGCAGAACTTCTTCAACTGCGCCGCGCAGCAGGGCTATGGCCCGGGCTATGGCGCCCTGGCGGATTATGCGCTGAACGGGCGGCGAAAGAATCTTCGCCGGGCGGCCCAGTATTTTGGGTATCCCACATCCCTGGCGGGCCGGGACGGCAAAAGGTGGAGCAAAAACGCCGCGGACCTGTTGGCCTATCGGGAGCAGAACGTCCGCAGCGGAAGACAGACCCTGCTGCTGGTGGTGGTCACGCTGGTGATAACGCTGCTGGCGGGTATTTGCAGTCCTCGCGAATTTGCGATGGCGGTTCCGGCGCTGGTGCTGGAGCTTGGCTGCGGGGTTCGCTGCGTGCTGGGACTGGTTATGGACCCCTACGGCTCCTACCGCTTTGTGTATGCCGCCCTGGCTGCCTGCTGGCTGCTGAACATCCTATGCCTGGTCTGAGGGGAGGCACAGTATGAGTACATCTTATTTCATGAACATCGGCGCGTATGTGGCCACGGTGATTTTTGCGGCTGCACGTCTGGCTGTGGGAGGAGTGCTGACCGAGCCCGGCGCGCTGGTTCCGGCACTGCTGGTGCTGGGGATCCTGCTTATCCCCTTGGCGTCTAAGGGTGGATTTCAGAAGAGTACCTATCAGACCGGGCCAGCCTTTGGGTTGGCATGGAGCGTCCTTTATGCCTTTCTGACACCTGTTGTCCTGGCTGCGGTATCCTCCGGATGGAGCGACCTTTGCTCCCGCGTGGGAAAGCTTACGCATCTGGGCTGGCCTATGGTGGCCGGGGCGGTGCTGCTGGCTGCGCTGACGCTGGAAAAAGGCGCGCAAAAGCAAAGTATATATCGGGCGGCCCGGCTTCTGGTATGGGCGGCCTACATCCTGCTGCTGAACTGGCGCGCCGGCGCCATGCGGCTGGACGCGGATGATTGCTGGCTGATCAGCGTGCTGGGCGTTCCGGTGGCGGGCGCGGTGTATGAGCTGCTGGAGCAGAAGGGTCAGGTCACTGCCAAATGGTATCATGCGCCGTTGGCGCTGCTGGGCGTTTCCTGGTGTGTGCTGACGGTATTCCTATCCGTGCGATACAGGGCGGCAAACGCAATGGAGATCTACCCGGAGGAGTACAGCACGGTTTACAGGCTCTGCAATGTGGTGCCGCTGCTGGCTGCGGTGCTTGCTGCGCTGTGCGTGATATTCTGACATAAGGAGGAGAGAGATTTGAAGCTTGATATCAGGACCTTGAGCGCGTCTCTGGTGGCCGGATTTGTGAGCTGGTACCTGTGCGCGGGGATTTACAATAAGAACGCGGATTCCATGTGGACGCCGCTGCTGGTGGCGCTGTTTTTTCTTGTGCTGGCGGCGATAACCTGCCTGGTGGTGCGCCTTACAACGGGGCGGCGCACGAGATTTATGCAATTCAAGGGCATCGGCCAGATCATGACCATGCTGGCTGTGGGCCTGGTGGCGCTGATGACGCTGATTTATGGGAACTGCCCGGAGCTGTTCCAGATAGATGGCAATGAGACCTATTACTACAATAGCGTTGATCGAAACGGAGAAAAGATGGTGACGGGGATCAGCGAACTTTCTTACCATATGGATGAGGATACCTATCGCCGGGCCTATCAGCAGTGCGACCGGATCGTTCAGGAGGTGGTAAGCGGGGCGGCGGGCCTTTCTGCGCGAGAGGCGGAGCTGCATGCCTATCGCTACGTCACCGGCCACTGCGTCTACGACCTGTCCACGCCGTATTGCGGGACGCCCTACGGCGCGCTGGTGGAAGGCCGGGCCAAGTGTGACGGAACCGGAAAAACCATGCAATGGATCCTGGAGCAGATGGGAATCGTTTGCCTGTCGATTTCCGGCGCGCCCTTGGACGGCGGGAACGGGCACCAGTGGAATGTGGCGGAAATTGACGGCATATTCTATGATCTGGATGCCACCGCTGACCTGGGAAACCAGGGGGACAAGCTGCTGTATGGCCGGTTCAATGTGGATAACCACCTGATTCGGGACCTCTATCCCATCGGAGACGGCTATCTGTCCTGCTTCACTATTCCGGGCACCGACAGCATGTCGGGCAGCTATCATGCCCGCAATCATACGCGGGTGGAAAGCGACGCCGACTGCGGGCCGATTTTGGCGCAGCAGTTTTCACAGGTGATACAGAAGAACGGCGGCAGCTTTGCCATCCAGCTTGCGCAGAGTGCGCAGGTGGATGAACTGAGCCGGATCTTCGGAAAATGGGAGGGCGCCGAGCGCTTCCTGAAGGAGTATGGCGTATCGCTGCAGGGCTTCGGCTATTACTCGCTGACGCAGCCCGAGACAAACGTCTATCAGTTCACAGTGTACCGGGATTCGTGAGGACAAAAAGGACTCCTGCCAAGGCGGCAGGAGTCCTTTGAGTGTCCCCTAAAAGTGCTTTGACCTTTGGGGCTTTTTGACAAGAAACAGGGGTCCCGCAGTTCTGCGGGACCCCTGTTGGTTCTATTTGGATGATATCCTATCTTTCGGCTTAGAAGCAGCCCTGCTCCATCATAGCCTCAGCGACCTTCTTGAAGCCGGCGATGTTGGCGCCAGCCACCAGGTCATAGCCCAGGCCGTACTCGGCAGCGGCATCGGCGGATTCCTTGTGGATGGTCTTCATCATCTTGTGCAGCTGAGCATCGACTTCCTCGGCAGTCCAGACCAGACGCTCGGAGTTCTGAGCCATCTCCAGAGCGGAGACGCCCACGCCGCCGGCGTTAACGGCCTTGGAGGGAGCCACAATGATGCCCTTCTGCTGACGCAGGAAGTTCAGAGCGTCGTTGGTGGTGGGCATATTGGCCACTTCGATGTAGTACTTCACGCCGGACTTTGCGATCTTCTCTGCGGACTCCATCTTGACGTCGTTCTGCATCGCAGCGGGCATGTAAACGTCAACGTCCTTGACGCCCCAGCACTTCTCGCCAGCCACGAACTCGCAGCCGAACTTGTCGGCATAGGGTTTGCAGTGCATAGGATCCTTGGCGCGCATCTCCAGGATGTAGTTCAGCTTCTCGTCGGTGATGACACCGTCGGGATCGTGAACGTAACCATCGGGACCGGCAAAGTAGGTGACGGCAGCGCCCAGCTGAGCGGCCTTCTTCATGATGCCCCAGCCCACGTTGCCGTAGCCGGAGATGGCGACCTTCTTGCCCTCGATGGTGTCATTCTCGTGCTTGAGCACTTCCTGCAGATAGTAGATAGCGCCGTAGCCGGTGGCCTCGGGACGGATCAGGGAACCGCCGTAGCTCAGGCCCTTGCCGGTGAGCACGCCGTTCTCCCACACGCCCTTCAGGCGGCGGTACTGGCCATACAGGTAGCCGATCTCGCGGCCGCCCACGCCCATATCACCGGCGGGAACGTCGATGTCGGGCCCGATGTAACGATACAGGGCCGTCATGAAGCTCTGGCAGAAACGCATGACCTCGGCGTCGGACTTGCCGGCGGGATCAAAGTCGGAACCGCCCTTGGCGCCGCCGATGGGGAGGCCGGTCAGGCTGTTCTTGAAGGTCTGCTCGAAGCCCAGGAACTTGATGATGCCCTCATAACGTTCTTCTGGAAGCGCAGGCCGCCCTTGTAGGGGCCGATGGCGCCGTTGAACTGGCAGCGCCAGCCGCGGTTGGTGTGCCACTGGCCGTTGTCGTCGCACCACACAACGCGGAAGGTGAACATACGCTCGGGCTCGACCATGCGGTTCAGCAGGTCGACCTTCTCATACTCGGGGTGCTTCTCGATGACAGGCTCCAGAGAGGACAGGACCTCCTCGACGGTCTGCACGAACTCGGGCTCGTTGCCATGCTTGGTTCTGACGTTCTCCAGAACGCTGGCCAGATAAGCATTCATAATAGTTGCCTCCTCAAAAATTGTTCCAAGATTGTTCAAAATCGAATGGGTAGATGAAATTTGCTCATACCCCCATCCGTTCTGATAATAACACCATTCCGGCAAATACTCAAGGGGGTTATTCCGAAAATCGTCCCTCGCGACCGTAAAATCTTCGCGGTGTTTTTTGTGCATTTTGTAAAAATGCACATTCCCTCCTTTGCACCCGGCAGCCGCCGCAAATTGTGGATTCCGGCCTATTTGATGATTATTTCACAATTTCACGATACAGACTCTTTCGCCCGCAAAATTACCGGTATCCCGACTTTGTAGATTTTTTTTTAGGGATTCCGGCCTGGCCCGGCTGGCTTTTTCGGAATCCTGCACATTTTTTGCCGCTGGAGCTAAAATTTCTGTTGCATTTTTATACCAAAGCGTGTAAAATATAGGCAACAATCCAAGATTGGTAGCTGTAAGGAAGTGCCTCGCGCACGGGCTGCAACTATCACTCGGCTGTTGCTTGAGTGTTTCAGATCTCCATCCGGAGGTTTGAAACATTTTTCTTTACCCGGAAGCATTGGAACAATTCAAAAGGAGGAACACACATGAATCTGGTCATCAACGGAAGACTCATCACCCGGGACGAGGGCGGCAAGGGCTATTATGAGCACGGGGCCGTGGCCTATGAGGGCGCCACCATCACCGAGGTGGGCCAGGAGAGCGCCCTGCGGGCCAAGTATCCCCAGGCCCACATCATCGACGCCAAGGGCGGCGTCATCATGCCCGCCTTCATCAACGCCCATACCCACATCTATTCCGCTCTGGCCCGGGGCCTGTCCATCGTGGGCAACAATCCCACCAACTTTTACGAGGTCCTGGACGGCACCTGGTGGGCCATCGACCGGAAGCTGACCCTGGAGGGGACCCGGGCCAGCGCCGACGCACTGTACATGGACTGCATCAAGCAGGGCGTTACCACCATCTTCGATCACCACGCCTCCTATGCCGAGATCCCCGGCTCCCTGCACACCATCGCCGAGTCCGCCAAGAAGTTCGGCATCCGCTCCTGCCTGTGCTATGAGGTCTCCGACCGGGACGGCGAGGAGAAGTGCCTGCAGGCCATCCAGGAAAACGCCGACTTCATCACCGAGTGCCAGAAGAACCAGGATCCCATGCTGGCCGCCATGTTCGGCGGACACGCCCTGTTCACCATCAGCGACAAGACCTTCGACCGCATGGTGGCCGCCAACAACGGCCGCACCGGCTACCACATCCATGTGTCCGAGGGCATGAACGACGTGTACGACAGCCTGCAAAACTATGGCCGCCGTCCCGTCCAGCGCCTGCAGGACCACGGCATCCTGGGCCCCAAGACCATTCTGGGCCACTGCATCCATGTGAACACCGCCGAGATGGACATCATCAAGGAGACCGGCACCATGGTGGTCAACAACCCCGAGAGCAACATGGGCAACGCCATCGGCATCTGCCCGGTGATCCAGCTGCACAAGCGGGGCATCCTGCTGGGCATGGGCACCGACGCCTATACCAACGACATGCTGGAATCCCTGAAGGTAGCCCTGTGCTCCCAGCGCAGTCAGAACTGTCTGCCCAACGTGGGCTGGTGCGAGGTCACGGATATGCTGTTCCGCAACAACGCCAAAATCGGCGAAAAGTACTTCCCGGTGCAGCTGGGCGTGCTGAAGGCCGGCGCCGCCGCGGACATCATCGTCATGGACTATAAGCCCTTCACCCCCTTCTCTGACGAGAACATCGACGGCCACATGATCTTCGGCATGACCGGCCGCCAGTGCCAGACCACTATCGCCAACGGCAAGCTCCTGATGCAGGACCGCCAGCTGGTGGGCATCGACGAGGAGGCCGAAAACGCCCACATCCTGGAGGCCGCCAAGAAGCTCTGGGGCAGCCTGAACAACCGGGTGTATTGATGCGCTGATTTTTACGATTCAAAAAGGAGGAACCCCCATGTCCGAGAAAATGTATCCCATTCCCTTCCGCTCCCTGATGAATTGGGTAATCACCGAGTATGCCGGCTGCGGCGACGTGTTCGGCGTGCATAAGCAGTACCACGCCACCGGCAAGAGCCTGCCCATCTTCGGCGAGCGCATCGAGACCCCCTTCGGCCCCGCCGCCGGTCCCAACAGTCAGCTGGCCCAGAACATCATCGCCGCCTATGCGGCCGGCGCCCGGTTCTTCGAGGTGAAGACCGTCCAGAAGATGGACGGCGCTGATCTGGCCGCCTGTGTGCCCCGCCCCTGCATCCTGGCCAACGACGAGGGCTATAACCAGGAGTGGTCCACGGAGCTGACCGTGCCCCAGGCCATGGACGAGTATATCAAGGCCTGGTGCGCTCTGAAGGTCCTCAGCAAGGTCTACGGCTTCGGCGATCCCGACGGCTTCGTGTTCAACATGTCCGTGGGCTATGACCTGGAGGGCATCAAGGGCGAGAAGGTCAACACCTATATCGACGGTATGATGGACGCCAGCCGCACCGCCATCTTCGGCGAGTGTAAGGAGGTCCTGAAGGAGCTGTTCCCCCAGGAGACCGCCTTCATCGACGCCATCTCCCCCCGGGTGTCCCGCAGCGTCACTGTTTCCACCCTCCACGGCTGTCCCCCTGACGAGATCGAGCGCATCGCCAGCTATCTGATCTCCGAAAAGCACCTGCACACCTTCGTCAAGTGCAACCCCACCATCCTGGGCTACGAGACCGCCCGCCGCACCCTGGACTCCATGGGCTATGACTACATCGTCTTCGATGAGCACCATTTCAACGAGGATCTGCAGTGGGCCGACGCCGTGCCCATGTTTGAGCGCCTGCAGGCCCTGGCCGACAGCTGCGGCCTGGAGTTTGGCCTGAAGCTGTCCAACACCTTCCCGGTGGACACCACCCGGGGCGAGCTGCCCAACAACGAGATGTACATGTCCGGCCGCAGCCTGTTCCCCCTGACCATCGAGATGTGCCACCGCATTTCCCGCCAGTTCAAGGGTAAGATGCGCATCTCCTTCGCCGGCGGCGCGGAGTATTTCAACTGCGACAAGCTGTTTGCCGCCGGGATCTGGCCCATCACCGTGGCCACCACCATCCTCAAGCCCGGCGGATACAACCGCCTGCACCAGATGGTGGAGAAGGTGGAGCCCATGGCATACCGTCCCTTCTCCGGCACGGACACCCAGGCCATCTGCCAGCTGTCCGCCGCTAGTCACACCGATGTTCACCACGTCAAGCCCATCAAGCCCCTGCCCAGCCGCAAGAGCGACAAGCAGGTGCCCTGGATGGACTGCTTCACCGCTCCCTGCCAGGGCGGCTGCCCTATCCACCAGGATATCCCCGAGTATATGGAGCTGTGCCGCAAGGGCCTGTATGCCCCGGCCCTGAAGCTCATCACCGAGAAGAACCCCCTGCCCTTCCTGACCGGCACCATCTGCGCCCACCGGTGTCAGACCAAGTGCTCCCGGAACTTCTATGACGAGTCCGTCCGCATCCGGGATACCAAGCTGCTGGCCGCCGAAAAGGGCTACAACGCCCTGATGGCCTCCATCCGGCCCACCGAGAAGGTCTCCGGCAAGAAGGCCGCCATCATCGGCGGCGGCCCCACCGGCATCGCCGCGGCCTATTTCCTGGCCCGGGCCGGTATCGAGACCACCATCTTCGAGCGGGAGAGCTGCCTGGGCGGCGTGCCCCGGCGCGTGATCCCCTCCTTCCGCATCGCCAACGAGACCATCGAGAAGGACATCGCCCTGATGGAGAAGTACGGCGTGGACGTCCGCTGCGGCGCGCCTGCCCCCTCCGTCACCGAACTGAAGGCCATGGGCTATACCCACATTCTGTTCGCCGTGGGCGCCTGGAAGCCCGGCAAGCTGGAGATCGCCGGTGATGTGGCCGGGGCCATCCAGTGGATGAAAGGCGTCAAGGCCGGCAACATCGCCGTGGGCGGCAGCATTGCCGTCGTCGGCGGCGGCAACGTCGCCATGGACGCCGCGCGCTGCGCAAAGCGTCTGGGCGCGGACGTGACGGTCGTGTACCGCCGCGGCGAGGAGGAGATCCCCGCCCGCAAGGAAGAGTATGAGCACGCGAAGGAAGAGGGCATCAACTTCCACCTGCTGTGCAACCCCGTCGAGATCCTCGCCGACGACAACGGCTGGGTGCGCGGCCTCAAGTGCATCCGCATGGAGCTCGGCGAGCCCGACGAGAAGGGCCGCCGCCGTCCGATCGAAGTGCCGGACAGCGAGTTTGAGATGGCCTGCGACTCCGTCATCATGGCGCTGGGCACCTCCCCCAACCCGCTGCTGCGCAAGGCGACGCCGGACCTCGAGTACAGCGATCGCGGCGGCATCGTCGTCAAGGACGACACCGTGACGACCATGAAGGACGGCGTGTTCGCCGGCGGCGACGCCGTCACGGGCGCTGCCACCGTCATCCTCGCCATGGGCGCTGGCAAGCTCGGCGCGAAGAGCATCGACGAGTACATCAAGAGCAAGTAAACACATATGTAAGATCAGCGGACATCCGACGGATGTCCGCTGATCGGTTTTAAAGGAAAAGCCTTCCCCATCAAGAGGAAGGCTTTTCTTTATGCCTGCGCGGGGAGATTGAGCACGAGGGCCAGAAACTCCAGCGGCGTGTCGCCGTCGTTGCGCAGGAAATGACTTTCGCCGTCACCCGTGAAGGTCACGGTACCGGCGTCCACGGTCGTCGTCTCACCGTTGCTGCGGTACGTGCCGTGCCCGGAGAGGAAGTAGTACACTTCATAGTTGCCGTGGTGGGTATGCTCGCCGACTTCGCAGCCGGGCTGCAGCACCATGCGGGCGCAGACCGTACCGGCGCCGAGCATCTCCTCCGGAGAGAGGATCGCATAGCGCTCGAGATGGCCGGCACCGCCTTTGAGGTGCTCAAGGCGCTCGGGCACATCGGGGAGCTTGCGGATGAATGCCATAGAGATCAGCCTCCTTTTTGGTTGTGCTATATTCGTAGCACACGGCTGCGAAAATTGCAACCATTTTTCGCGCGGAGGCCGGCAGGTTTCGCATTTTAAATATAAAAAATCCACGCGCTTGGCGTGGCGTCATCCGGCTCTATGGCTTCTCACTTGCTGCTGGGTTCCCAGCTGACATCCGAGAAGATCAGGTCGTCCAGGTCCTGGACTTGATTGGTACGCATAACGTTATCACGCTCCTTTCTTTTTCAGTTGCTCTCAGTTTAGCAGATGATTTGCAGGATTGCAAGCGGTTTTTCAACAGTTTACACATATTTTACATATCACTTTGCAGCACAACGCACAAATGACCAGGCGCTTCCTGCAGGAAGCGCCCGGGAAGCCTTCATTTATACAGATCCAGAAATTCCTCAAGGCAGAGGTTGTTTTCCATGATGTACGCCGCCGCCTCTTTGCCGACATAGCGGAAGTGCCACGGCTCGTACATGACGCCGGTGACGCTCTCCTTGTCGGCGGGATAGCGCAAGATGAAGCCGTACTCCTGACAGTGGGCATACATCCACTGGAAGAGGGCGGTCTTTTCCAGATCGCGTGTCTTG
>OHJJ01000438.1_pt1 | contig 21958 bp, 16 predicted proteins | sample 1568551 | NCBI WGS metagenome assembly OHJJ01 (sample SAMEA3879505, study PRJEB24766) | human gut metagenome | biome: human-associated habitat; feature: feces | place: USA | collected 1985/1987 | reverse complement strand
TGCGCTGCTTGCCGGACAGGGCAATGCCCAGCGGGTAGAGCAGCCAGCCGTTCTTCTTGCCCAGCTCCTCGGCCTTGGCCTTGCAGGCATCAAAGACGGTGTCGCGGTCGCCAAAGTCCAGTGCCTCGTCGCTCAGGACGGGCAGCAGGGCCTCCAGCGCCTCCTTGGCGGACTCGGGGGTGGTCTTCTGCTTCTTGTTGGCGTAGAGGCTCACGTCATACTCGGGCATGACGTCGAAGAAGTCCAGCTGCTCGGGGATCTCGCCCAGCACCTCGCAGCGGGGCTGAAGATTTGCGCAGAGCAGCTTCTTGTCGATGGGGGTGTGGACGGCGCTGTCGATCCACGGCTCGGCCTTGGCAAGGAACTCCTCGGGAGACAGACGGCGGATATACTCTGCATTGATGGCCCGCAGCTTGAGAGGGTCGAAGATGGCGGGCGACTTGGAGATGCCGTCCGGCGTCCAGATCTTGACCAGATCTGCCAGCGAGAAGATCTCCTGCTCGGCATACTCCCCCTTGGGGCTCCAGCCCAGCAGGCAGATGTAATTCAGGATGGCCTCGGTCAGGTAGCCCTTGGCCACGAGGTCCTGATAGCTGGCATCGCCGTTGCGCTTGGAGAGCTTGTTCTGGGCGTCCTTCATGACCGGCGGGCAGTGGATGTAGTTCGGGATGTCCCAGCCGAACGCCTGATACAGCAGGTTGTACTTCGGGGTGGAGGACAGGTATTCGCTGCCGCGGATGACGTGGGTGATGCCCATGAGGTGGTCGTCCACCACATTGGCAAAGTTGTAGGTGGGCATCCCGTCGGTCTTGATGAGGATCTGGTCGTCCATCTCGCTGTTGTTGACCTCGATGTGGCCGTAGACCATATCGTCGAAGCCGGTCACGCCCTCGCGGGGGATCTTCTGGCGGATGACGTACGGCTCACCGGCGGCGAGGCGCTTTTCCACCTCTTCCTTCGGCAGGTCGCGGCAGCAGCCGTCGTAGTGGGTCATCTCGCCGTGGGCGCGCTGCTCGGCGTGGAGGGCCTCCAGACGCTCCTCGGTGCAGAAGCAGTAGTAGGCCTTGCCCTCTGCCACCAGCTGTTCGGCGTACTGCTTGAACATCCCCATCCGCTCGCTCTGGACGTAGGGGCCGACGGGGCCGCCCACATCGGGGCCTTCGTCCCACAGCAGGCCGGTCTCCCGCAGGGTGTTGTAGATGACGTCCACAGCGCCCTCGACGTAGCGGCCCTGATCGGTGTCCTCGATGCGGAGGATGAAGGTGCCGTCGTCGTGCTTGGCCATCAGGTAGGTGTACAGCGCGGTGCGCAGATTGCCAACATGCATATAGCCCGTGGGCGAGGGGGCAAACCGGGTGCGGATCTTCGGATTCGGCATAATGATTTCTCCTTTTTATCTATCATAGGCAAATGAATTGCAAATATCTCTGCCTAAGTTTACCCTCTCCGGCCCTGTTTGTCAACGGAGACAGCAAAGAGGAGCGTCCCCGGAAGCGCCTGACCCTGATTTTGCGGTTTCTTTGAGAAGTTTTTGTCGAAACTCCGCATTTCGGTTGACGAACGGCTCAACTTTTTGTATACTGAGCAGGAAAGAAGTTGACAGTTTTTTCCTGTTTTTCCTGCACGGGAACATTTTTTGCGTCGCATCGGCGCAATCAGTGCCATATCTGCCATTCTTCCGGACACACTACCAAAGGAGAAATGAATATGAAAACAACTGGCATCGTTCGTGGCATCGACTCTCTGGGGCGCATCGTCCTTCCCAAGGAACTGCGCACCAATATGCACATCGACAAGGACTCGAAGCTCGAGATCTTCGTGGAGGGCGATCAGATCATCCTCAAAAAGCACCGTCCCGCCGGCAGCTGCGACTTCTGCGGCGAGCTGGTGGCCGGCATGGCCCAGTATGAGGGCTACTGCATCTGCCCCGCCTGCCGGGCCAAGATCGCCGCGCTGTAAGCGGAAAAGGAGAATCCTCACATGAGTCAGATGACCGACTTCACCCTCCCCTCCTGCGTGCCGGGCCGGACGCTCCACGCATTCCGCTGTGTGCCGGAGGGCAGGGTGCGGGCCGTCCTGCAGCTATCCCACGGCATGGTGGAGTTCATCGACCGGTACAAGCCGCTGGCCGAGCATCTGGCCGGGCAGGGCATCCTCGTCACCGGCCACGACCATCTGGGCCACGGCGGTTCCATCCGCACAAAGGATGACTACGGCTTCTTCGCCCAGCCGGACGGCAACCGTGCCGTCCTCAACGACCTCCACGCCCTGACCGTCCTGACCAAGCAGCTTTACCCCGGCGTCCCCTATTTTCTTCTGGGGCACAGCATGGGGTCGTTCTACGCCCGCCAGTACCTCTGCGAGTGGGGCGGCGAGCTGGACGGAGCCATCCTCATGGGCACCGGCTTCCAGCCCAAAGCTCTGGTCGCCGCAGCGAAAGCCCTCTGCCGGGTGCTGGCCGTCTTTTTCGGCTGGGAACACCGCAGCCGGCTCGTGGCCAGCCTTTCCTTCCTCGGCTACAACAAGGGCCTCGAGGGCCGCACGCCCCACGACTGGCTCAACCGCGACGCAGCCGAGGTGGACAAGTACCGTGCCGACGAGCGCTGTATGTTCACCTTCACCCTGAACGCCTACTACAGTATGTTCTCCGGCATCCTGCGGCTGTACGACCCCGCCGTTCTGGCCGGGATGCCCAAGGATCTGCCCCTGCTCTTCCTCGCCGGTGACGCCGACCCTGTAGGCGAGCGCACCGCCGGAGTCCGGCGGGCCATCCAGAGCCTCCGGGACATCGGCGTCCGGAACATCGAGGCGAAGTTCTATCCCGGTGCCCGCCACGAGCTGCTGATGGAGACGAACAAAGCCGAGGTCTTTGCGGACATCTCCGCTTGGCTCGAAAAGCAGCTGTGACCCGGCAGCGGCTCTAGTTTTTATCGCAATTTTTTCGATCTTTTGACTTGCGACAAGCCAAACGCCCCCTCATCGCGGTATCGATGAGAGGGCGTTTTTCCTATCCGGGAAGCGTTTATTTCTTCGTCATCCAGCCGTCCACGACAGCCACAAGGGCCTTGCCCCGGCGGCCCAGAAGCTTCGGCAGCAGGATGCGGGCCATGCCCCAGACGCCGGAGAAGTTGTACAGGATGATAAGGGCGGTGATGAGGCCCGTCCAGAGGCCGTACAGCGGCGTCTCTGCCAGCAGCACGAAAGCCTCGAACACCAGCGCGGCGGCGTTGACGAGGACACGGCCCGGATGGACACGCATCCCGATCATGCCGTGGGCGTCGATGGCACGGAGGGTGAACACCAGACCGAGGCCGAGGAAGGACGCATAGGTCGCGCCCACAGGGCCCCACCACTTGATGAAGAAGTAGTTCATGATGCAGTTGCTCACGGCGCCCGCCATCATCGTGACCATGCTCCGCTGGGACTTCTTATTCACGACGTAGACGCTGTTCATGAACTGGTTGAAGCAGCTGCAGGTGGAGGCCATCACGAGGAAGGGCACGAAGTGCCACGCATAGTAATAGTTGGCCTTCATGATGTGCATGACCGGGCGGCAGAGCCAGATGATGCCCGCCGCGCAGCAGAACAGCACGCTGGAATAGGTGCGGAAGATCTGGGTGAAGAATTTGGCCCTTCCCTCCTCCTCCGTCACCGCCGACAGCTGCCATGCATCGTAGAAGATGAGGCCCAGCGTGGTGAGGATGGTGGGCAGGAAATAGCCGGTGGAGAGCAGGCCGCTCCATGCATCGCCGCTGTGGCCGTCGAGGCCGTCGCACATCTCGCGCACGAAGAACAGGTCTGAGGCGTTGATGATCCAGAAGCTGATCTGGGCCGGGATCATGGGCAGCGAGAAGCGGAGCATCTGCTTCCAGAGGGTCTTGTTGAGGCCCTTCAGCTCGATAAAATTCCAGAGCTTTCCGGTCAGCATCAGGAAGAGCACGCTGACGAAGTCGCCGCTGATGATGGCCAGCAGGTAGCCGTTCGCGCCCCAGCGGAAGCCCACCAGATAGAGCACATAGAAGGCCATGGTCGCCACCGTGCAGAGCACGCCGTCCACAGCCACCAGCTTGTTCCACTGGCGGCTGCGCACGAACTGGGTGCAGAGGGTGCGCAGACAGCTCATGAGGACGTAGATATAGATGAGCAGGCCGTACTGGGCCATGTCAGGCAGGAACTGTGCCACTGGCCAACAGAGCACGAGGATGCCGAAGCCCCCGAGGATGGTGAGCAGACCGTTGGTGAACACCTGCTTTTCGCTGTTGCCCTTGTCGAGGCCGAAGCGGATGATGGCGTTGGACATTCCCATCGACACAAAGGGGATGAGCAGGTTGGCGTACTGGCTCAGAATTTTGGACAGGCCGAGGTCGGAGATCTCGGCCATCGCATAGGTCAGAAACGGCTGGACGATGAGCGTCAGCAGCTTGGACGAAAAGCTGCTGATGGCAAAGATGATGGTGTTTCCGGCGAGCTTCGAATATTTATCGCCGCCGGCCTTTTTTTCGTTTTCCAATGACGTATTCCTCTTATTTTTCAGTGGCTTGCCCTCTCAGTCAGACCCTTCCGGGTCTGCCAGCTCCCCCAGAGAGGGAGCCTTTCTGCCTCTCCCCTTGGGAGAGATGTCCCCGAAGGTAACAGAGCGGGCTAGGCCGTTATCTTTTCAACAAATCTCTCCGGGCCTTCCAGTCCGGCATCAGCTTGGCCACCTCGGCCCAGAACGCCGGGCTGTGGTTCGGCTGCAAAAAGTGGCAGTACTCATGTACTACCACATAGATCTGCGCCGCCTCGGGCATATTGTAAAGCTGGAGCGCAAAGGTGATCTGGCGCTTGGCCATATGGCAGACGCCCCAGCAGCTGGTCATGCTGCGCACCTTGATGGCGGGCTTCTGCCCGTTCAGGGCCCCGGCAAAGGCCGGGTAGACCTTATCGCTCATGGCCGTGAAGTGGGCCAGCGCGACATCCTTGTCGGGCAGCGACGCCTGCCGCTTCTCGCGGGCGGCCTGCCGGGCCTGTGCCGCCCGTATCCAGTCCATCTGGCCGATGATATAGTGATCCGCCGCCTCCGGCGATATGCGCAGAGGGGAGCTGAGGGCCACAGAACCGTCCCGCCGGACATGAAGGTTGAAGTATTTGACCTTCTTCCGCGTCAGCTCGTAGGGGATGCCCCCGGCCACCCGCAGCGTCACGCGCCCTTTTTGCATCCGCGCAGCTCCTCAAGCGGCAGCTGGGACAGCACGACGGCGGCAAAGATGAGGGCGCAGCCCACACTCTCCCGCAGCGAAAGGCTCTGGTTCAGCAGCAGCCAGCCGCCCAAGGCGCTGAACACGCTTTCCAGACACATGATAAGGCTGGCGATGGCGGGGTTCAGGTTTTTCTGTCCCAGGATCTGGAGCGTATAGCCCGCACCGCTGGACAGCACGCCGCAATAGGCGATGGGCAGGAGATTGGCACCAAATTCCGCCAGCGTCGGCGTCTCAAAGAGAAGCGCCGCCGCCGTGCTCTCCACTGCGACTACGATAAACTGCAAGAGGCTCAGCCTCACGCCGTCCACCAGCGGCGAAAAGTGGTCGATGGACATGATCTGGAAGCTGAACAGCACCGCGCAGGAGAACAGGATCCAGTCGCTGGCCTCGATGCCGCCGAAGCCGTTCTTCATGCAGAGCAGGTAAAGGCCCACCACGGCGATGACCATGCTGGCCCAGAGCTGGGCGCTGCCCTTCCGGCCCAGAAACAGGCCGAACACCGGCACCAGCACGACGTACATGGCCGTCAGGAAGCCCGCCTTGGCCGTGGAGGGATTGATGGTGATGCCGATCTGCTGGGCCGCAGAGGCTGCGAACAGAAGGGTGCCGCAGACGAGGCCCGCCGTCAGCAGAGTCATCCGCTCCGCTCTTTCCTTGGGCCAGCCGTAGGCCGCACCCTGCTTTTTGCGCAGGGCATCAAAGGCGGCCATGGTCGGGAGCAGCACGAGGACAGCCAGCCAGCTCCGCCCCGCGAGGAAGGAATAGGCCCCCATGCCGGAGCCTGCGCTCTGGGCCACGAACGCCGTGCCCCAGATGAAGGCGCAGAGCATCAGCATGAGCGAATTTTTCGTCTGTGTCTTCATGCCGCGATGCCCTCCACCTTGAGTCCGCCGTAGAGGTAGTAGCGGCTGGAATCGTAGGAGATGGTCAGCCGGTAGCTGGCCGCCGGGTCCAGCCCGGAGATGACGCAGCGGTAGTTCTGGCCATCGGTCTTGAAGTAATAGGTGCTGTCGTTGACGTACTGTGCGCCGCCGGCCACCTTCTGCCAGACGGATATTTTATACCGCTGGGTGCCCTCGGCGGTGCCATAGCCAGTGATGGTCAGGCTGCCGCCCGGGACGGTGAAATAGTCGGTCTGGCGGCTCCAGATGCCGTTGAACACAAGATTCAGGCTGCCGTTCACCGCCGCCGAGGCGTATTTGGCCGAGCCGTCGGCGATGCCCTCGAGGGTGAGCGGGTCGCTGGTCAGCTCAGCCCAGCGGGTGCTGTCCTCCTCCTTCACCTCCGTGGCGGCGCTGTTCTTCAAGTCCAGCACGGTCTTTCCCGCATACGCCGCCAGCAGCAATACCACCACCGCCAGAACGAGCAGTACGATTCGCTTTGTCTTTTTCATGACTTTTTATCCTCAAAACATTGTTTTTGCACGATTGCTCACGATTGCTATAGTATACCGCATTTTTATTTTCCATACAAGGCCTTAGCCCACAGTCAGCGCGGCCAGCGCCGCCCGCTCGGCGGCGGCAGGCTCCGGCTGGGCGGGCCGGAAGAGCGAATCGTACCGGTAGAGCGCCCATCCCCCCGCACCGAGACGGCGCAGGTCATCCACCTGCCGGGCAAGGGCGCTGCCGGTGCACCACTGGCTCAGGCTGTCCTCGTTGGCCCCGCCGTCGCCGCTGCCCACACGGTAGGCCCCCAGCCCGAAATAGAGGGCCGTGGACGCCGCCCGGGGCATGGCCAGCCACTCGGGCACGATGTTCTCGAAGGCGAAGCGGGTGCTGCCGGACCGGAGGGTGTAACCATAGCCCCAATAGACCTGCGGGCAGAGGTAGTCCACCACGGCATCCTCCCCCTCTGCCGTCAGCCATGCCCGGACGTCGCTGTACTGCTCCGAGAGGTCGTTGTCCGGGTTGCCCTGCGGGCTGACCCCGAAGCGGAGGGTGGCATCGGCGGCTTTCACGGCGTCGTGGGCCGCCTTGACCAGCGCCGTGACATTCTGCCGCCGCCATTCGTCCAAGTTCCCTGCGCCGCTGGAGGCGAACTGGGCCGCGTCCAGCGCCGGGTCGGTGGTGGGATAGAAATAGTCGTCGAAGTGGATGCCGTCCACGGCATAGTTCTGCACCAGCTCGGCCACGCCCTGCACCACATAGTCCGCCGCATCGGGAATGGCCGGGTTCAGGTACAGCCCCTCGCCCACGGCGCAGACCCACTCGGGATGGGTGTTGGCGAGGCTGCTTTCGGCCAGCACGGCGGGCATCTTCGCCGAGGAACGGAGACGGTAGGGGTTGACCCACGCTTCCAGCGAAAGCCCTCGGCTGTGGGCCTCGGTGATGAGGACGTCCAGCGGGTCGAAGCCGGGGTCTTTCCCCTGCTCCCCGGTGCAGACATGGCTCCACGGGAAGAGTCTGCTGCGGTAGAGGGCATCCCCGAAGGGCCGCACCTGCACGATGACGGTGTTCAGCCCGATGGACAGGCAGTTGTCCATCAGGGCCGCCGCCCCGGCCCGGAAGGCTTCTTCCGAGGAAAAATCCATCCCGGCCCATTCCAGATAGCTCACCCAGACAGCCCGCCACTCTCCTGCAGGCAGAGCGGCGTTCGGCTCTGCCTCCGGAGCAGGCACCGACAGGGCCGAGACAGTCTGCCCCCGGCGCAGCATCAGCCCCGCGCCGGCCAGCGCGGCACAGCCTGCCCCCGCCAGAAAGGCCCGCCGCCCGAAGCGGCTGCGGCGCTTTCTCCGCCGCTGCGTCATGCGTCCTCCTGCATCTTGTAGAGGCTCAACGCTGCCCAGCCCCGGGCGCAGGCCAGCAGCACCCAGAGCAGATTCGTCCAGAAGCCCAGCGCGGCCATGCCGCCGTATTTTGCCATCAGCAGGAAGAGCAGGTGGAGGGCCTCCGCCGCACCCACCAGCTGGAGCTGACGCTGGACGGCCATCCCCCGCTTGTACTCGGTGCTCAGCAGCAGCGGCCACGCCAGCGCCGAGCAGAGGTAGCCTGCCCAGCCGTTGACCATGTAGCTGACCATCAGCAGAACGAACACGCCGGTGAAGTTCCGCTTCTCCCAGCCCGCCGAGCCTTTCTCGGCGGCGAGGAAGAGGGCCGAGATGCCCGCCATCGCAAATGCGACCTGCTCGATGAGTCCGAAGCTGTTCCCGCTCAGGACGGCAAAGCCGTTGAGCATGGAGGCTGCGGCCGAGGCCAGCAGCAGGAAATACCATGTCTTGCGCGTGAATCTGAGTTTCATATCGTCCCTCCCGCCCGCAGAAAGGGCGCAGGCTCCCCATCAGTTTTTGGAATTTTTCAAATATTATAACACAATTTGGGGCGGGTTGTGTTACAATAAGGAAAACATGATTCAAATTCCATCGGAGGACATCCATGAACGCTGTTTTTTCCATCCTGCTTCTGGCCGCCATCCTCGGCTTCATCGTCTTCCTGCTGGCAAAGCAGGACAAAGGCCGCCGCAGCCAGTACGGCCCCAGCGGCCTTTCCGAGTTCCGCACCGACCTGCCGCTGGACGACTGCTTCGACCGGCTCGACCAGCACAGCCCCGATGACCTTTTTGCCTACGAGTGCCGCCGGGAGAACGACGGCGGCTTCACCCTTCACCTGACCCTCCACCAGCCCACCCAGCAGCCGCTGGACACCCTCTACACCCTCCGGCTGGACCCGGGCCGTCAGACCGTCGTGACTCTCATCTTCATCCGGGAGGCCTTCGGCTACAAGGAGCCGCTGTTCCAGCCCGAGATGCTCGATGAGTTCATGCTGGGCAAGCTCAACGCCCGCCGCACAAAATAAATTCGCCCGAAGGGCTTTGCATTTCCGGATTTTTTTGGTATACTTATAGTCAGTCCACACGCGGCAGTGCGCCGCGTTCGCGGGCCAGTAGCTCAGCTGGTCAGAGCTGGCGGCTCATAACCGCTTGGTCGCGGGTTCAAGTCCTGCCTGGCCCACCAAAAAAGCACGAAGGTTTCGGCCTTCGTGCTTTTCTTTTTGCCCCTCCGGGCTGCTGACGCAAAAGGAGGGCGGAGAGGGCCAAAAGAGGCCGCGCGCGCGTCTTTTTTTGGCAAAAACGCTTGAAACACCTCTATTATAATGATAAACTTAAAAATATTGGAAATGTGAGGAGCATCCTATGGTGAACAAAATCTCTCGCCGCTCTTTTTTGCAGGCCGCCGGCGTCGTGGCCGCTGCGGCAGCGCTGACCGCCTGCGGCGGCAAGACCGAGGCTGACAAGGGCAGCAGCCAGAACGGCAAGATCCAGATCACCTTTTACCTGTGGGACCGCTCCATGATGAAAGAGCTTACTCCGTGGCTGGAACAGAAGTTCCCGGAGTATGAGTTCAACTTCATTCAGGGCTTCAACACCATGGACTACTACCGCGACCTGCTGAACCGTGCGGAGCAGCTGCCGGACATCATCACCTGCCGCCGCTTCTCCCTGAACGATGCGGCTCCTCTGGCAGAGTACCTGATGGATCTGAGCACGACCGAGGTTGCAGGCACCTTCTATTCCAGCTACCTGAACAACAATCAGGAGCCGGACGGTGCGATCCGCTGGCTGCCCATGTGCGCCGAGGTGGACGGCACGGCTGCAAATGTCGATCTGTTTGCTCAGTACAATATCCCTCTGCCCACCAACTACGCTGAGTTCGTGGCGGCCATTGATGCCTTTGAGGCTGTCGGCATTAAGGGCTATCAGGCAGACTGGAGATATGACTACACCTGTCTGGAAACCATGCAGGGCTGTGCTATCCCGGAGCTGATGAGTCTGGAGGGCACCACATGGCGCATGAACTACGAGAGCGAGACCGAGGACGGCTCCACCGGTCTGGATGATGTGGTGTGGCCGAAGGTCTTTGAAAAATACGAGCAGTTCCTCAAGGATGTGCGGGTGCAGCCCGGTGACGATCGGTTGGAGTTGAACCCCATTGCCAAGCCTTTCTATGCGCGGCAGACCGCCATGATCCGCACCACGGCAGGCATAGCGGATGTAATGCTCGACCTGCACGGCTTTAACGCATCCATTCTGCCCTATTTCGGCGAGACCGCCAATGATAGCTGGCTGCTGACCTACCCCATGTGTCAGGCAGCAGTTTCCAACACGGTAGCACAGGACGAGGCAAAGCTGGCTGCTGTGCTGAAAGTCCTTGGGGCCGTGTACAGCGCAGAGGGGCAGAGCAAGCTGGCCGCTGGCGGCGCGGTGCTCTCTTATAACAAGGAGGTAAACATCACCTCCTCCACCTCTCTGGAACACGTTGCGGATGTCATCAGCGCAAATCATCTGTATATGCGTCTGGCCTCCACCGAGATCTTCCGCATTTCGGAAGATGTGGGCCACAAGATGATCACCGGCGAATACGATGCCAAGGCCGGATACGAGGCGTTCAACGAGCAGCTTGTCACCCCCAAAGCAGACCCCGAAACCGAGATCCTGTTCACCCAGAATACCGCATACTCCATCGACATGACCGACCACGGCAGCGCTGCGGCTTCCTCGCTGATGACCGCCCTGCGCACCACCTATGATGCGTCTATCGCAATCGGCTACTCGCCGCTGGTGTCCACTTCCATCTACTGCGGCGATTACAGCAAGCAGCAGCTTTTGTGGGTGATGGCAGGAAACTACGCCGTTTCGCAGGGAGAATATACCGGTGCAGAGCTGCGGCAGATGATGGAGTGGCTGGTGAATGTAAAGGACAACGGTGCAAACCCCATCCGGCACCGGAATTATATGCCCGTGACCAGCGGCATGGAATACAAAGTGACCGAATACGAGCAGGGCAAGTTCCGTCTGGAAGAACTCACCGTCAATGGTGCGCCGCTGGACGATACGGCCACCTATACCGTATTTGTGGCGGGCACCGATGTGTGGATAGAGAACGAGGTCTACTGCAGCTGCCCCATGCCGGAAAACCTGAAGACCAAGCGAACGGAATATGCCATTGAAGGGGCAGACAGCCGCTCCTGCCTGAAGGATTCGCTGGCGGTCAGCAAGCAGTTCCCCGCCCCCTCCGAGTATCTGACCATTGTACAGGGAGAATAAGCTCTTGAAGAACGAAACTAAGATGCAACGCTCTGTAAAAAGCCGTATCCTCGCGGTCATAGCAATGCTGCTGCTCGGCATCAGCATTCTGACGAGCCTCGTTGTCTTTACGGATTTTATGGAGCACACCATCTACGAGGAAAGCACTGCACACCTTACCGAGATCTATCATCAGGCAAACCAGACCCTCTACAATAAGGTATCCTTCAACTGGGGCGTCATGCGGATGTGGGCGCCCTATCTGGAAAGTGCGCAAAGCGATGCCGATGTCTGCTCTTTCCTTTCACAGGCAAAGGGAGAATACCATTTTACAGACTTTTTCTTCGTTTCGCGGGATGGCTCCTATGTCACACTGGATGGTGAACGAGGCTATCTTGATCTGGGTCGGACGCTGTCGCAGCTGATTCTGGAGCAGCAGCCTATCGTGGCAAACTCGGTCGTGCCGGACAAGCCGGAGATCATGGTGTTTGCAGTCCCCACGGAAAAAGGCAGCTATCAGGGCTTTGATTACGAAGCCATTGCCATCACCTATAACAACAGGGATCTGGTGGACTCCCTGAAGATCTCTGCCTTTGAAGGGCACGGCAGCACCTTTGCGGTGCTGCCGGATGGCCGTGTGGTACTGGACAGCAGCAGCGCGGACATGAGCGGTGTGCACAATATCCTTGCCCTGCTCAAAAACTCGGCTGGTTTTACGGCAGAACAGGTCGATGCCCTGCAAGATTCTTTTGCTGCCGGGGAGGGCGGCAACCTTGAGTTTTCCATCAATGGCGTCGGCTATTACATGGTTTATGGTTCTGCCGCCTTCCAGAACTGGACGATCCTTGGCATTGCTCCCAAAAGCGTTGTGAACGCCAACATGAACCGGCTGCAATACACCACCATGGCCGTGATGAGCGGTATAACGGGTATGCTGGCTGTTGCCGCTCTGCTGCTGGTGGTGCAGAGCAACCGGCAAAAGCTGCGGAAAAAGGACCAGCAGCTGCTGGCACGCGAGGAGTTGTTCTCGAACCTTTCCCGCAATGTGGACGACGTGTTCCTGATGATCGACACCGAAACCAGCAAGGCGGAATACGTCAGCCCCAATGTCCAGCGCATTCTGGGTCTCTCCCCCGAGGCGGTGCAGGAGGATCTCCACGTTCTATACCCTGCCGGAGACGACAGCGGTGCATCGCGGCTGGAAAGTCTGATGCAGATGGAACAGGGCGTCCAGCAGGAATGGGAATGTGAATTTGTCAATCAGGAGACCGGTGAGCCTCGCTATCTCCATGTGACCGGCTTCCTCAATGATGTGCAGGGCGCAAGAAAGTGCATCGTGGATATGTCCGACCGCACGGGCGAGCACCAGACCACGCTGGCTGTGGAAGCCGCACTGGAAGTAGCCGAAAAGGCCAGCAAAGCCAAGACCGACTTCCTCTCCAATATGTCCCACGACATCCGCACCCCCATGAACGCCATCATCGGCATTACTACCCTGATGAAAAACGAGCTGCACCAGCCGGAAAGGCTGGCCGAACATCTGGGCAAGCTGGAAACTTCCGGTCGGCTGCTGCTGGGCATCATCAACGATATTCTGGACATGAGCCGCATCGAGAGCGGCAAGACCACCCTGAACATCGAAAAAATGAACATTTCCCAGCAGGTCAGCCAGCTGGACAGCATTATCCGGCAGCAGGCCAGCCAGCGCCGCCAGACCTTTACGGTGGAGACCCATATGCAGCACGAAAACGTGCTGGCCGACCCCAACCGTCTGAATCAGGTGCTGATGAACATCCTCTCCAATGCGGTCAAGTATACGCCCCAAGGCGGACACATCCGGTTGGCGGTGGACGAGCTTACCCATACCGACCACTACGCCAAATACCGGTTCATCGTGCAGGATGACGGCATCGGCATGAGCGCGGCCTACCAGAAGACCCTCTTCGACCCCTTTACCCGGGAGGAGAAATCCGGCACCAACAAGGTGCAGGGCACGGGCCTCGGCATGGCCATCACCAAGAGCATCGTAGACCTGATGGGCGGCACCATCCGGGTGGAGAGCGCCACCGGCAAGGGCACCCGCTTTGAGGTCGTGCTGGAATTTCCCATCGACGCCGAGGCGGACAAGGTGCAGGCGGCGCCGGCCCTCCCGGAGGAGGCCGAGGCCGTCTCGCCCCTGTCCGGGATGAACTTCCTCTGCGCCGAGGACAACGCCATCAACGCCGAAATTCTGGAGCTGCTGCTGGAGACCAAGGGTGCGCGCTGCACCATCTGCTCCAACGGCCAGGAGATCGTGGACGCTTTCGCCAGCGTCAAGCCCGGCGAGTACGACATGATCCTGATGGACGTGCAGATGCCCGTCATGGATGGCCTCGAAGCCACCCGGCGCATCCGCAGCGGCGAAAATCCGCTGGGACGCACCATCCCCATCCTCGCCATGACCGCAAACGCATTCCTTGAGGATATGCAGAAGAGCCGGGACGCCGGGATGGACGAGCATCTCTCAAAGCCGGTGGACATCAACGCACTGGAGCAGACGGTAAAGCGCTTCCGCGTTACCCCCCCCCCCCGAAAATAAATAGTGGAATCGCACGGTTTCGCAGATGACCGACACTCACGACCTAGCAGGGCCGCCCATTTGCGGCCCAGCTCTTTTTTTGTGAGAGAGCAATCATGATGAATCAAAGTATTGGATGGTATTGCGTATGGAACAACAGCCAAATAAAATCCAGCCTATGTTGCTATCGGCACTTGCCCAATTGAGCACCTGCCTGATCGTCTGGAATTTTCATATTCCAAATCCAAATATCCTGCTTTTTGTTGTTCTTTCTGCTGTGCTCGTGAAATACGGCTATGCAGCAGGAATCGTAAGCGGCCTCATTGCATTCCTATACTCCGCGTTTTTCTTTTCTACCGACCACAGCTTTTTTCTTTACACCTCTTTGAACCTTCAAAAGCTCATCGTGATCGGCCTTGGTATCGCTGCGAACATTCTGCTGATCGGTCGCCTGCAATGGCAGTTCGAGCGCTCCAGCATGGAAGAGATGCAGGCCGAAGCCGAGGAAAAGCTTCAAGAAACAACAGAGAGCTACCGTGCAAAACTTTACTACGATGTCCTGACTGGCGCATACAACCGCCGCTACTATGAGGATATCGCATCCCGTATCGTCGGCCCCGCGGGCATCGCCCTGATGGATGTGGACGATTTCAAAATCTGCAACGATACCTATGGGCATTACGCCGGTGATATGGCGCTGAAAGCGGCAGCCGCCGCCATCCGCTCCTGCATCCGGGATTCCGACCTGCTCATCCGCTACGGCGGGGACGAGTTCCTGCTGGTGCTGCCCGGCATTCCGAGCGACATCCTGCAAGCCAAGCTGGAGCAGATCAGAGCCGCCATGCAGCAGGCTACTGTACCCGGTTATTCGCATTTTCGCCTCTCACTGAGCATCGGCGGAACGATGCAGGCCATCACCGACCCGATGGAGAATGCGGTTCGCCGGGCAGACCGGCTGATGTATCAGGCAAAGTGCCGCAAGAATGCCGTCACGGTGGAACTCCCCGAAAACGCGCTGACCGCGCAGGAAGAACTGGTGGAGGAGAAGCCGCAGATTCTTCTTGTGGATGACTCTGAAATGAACCGCCTCATCCTGGCCGAAATCCTGCAAGGCGACTATCGTATTCTGGAAGCAAAAGATGGCCGGGAATGTATGGATGCCTTGCAGGCCGAAGCCGGGAATCTTGCACTGGTGCTGCTGGACATCAACATGCCGGTCATGGATGGCTTCGAGGTGCTCAAGGCCATGAACGCCAACCACACCATCGAGGACATCCCGGTCATCATGATCTCCAGTGATGACTCTAACGCTGTAATTCGGAAGTCCTATGAACTAGGCGCGAGTGATTATGTCAATCGACCTTTCGATGCACGCATCGTGTACCGCCGCGTGACCAACACCATCAAGCTGTATGCCAAGCAGCGGCGGCTGGTGAAGATGGTGTCCGACCAGATCCGCGCCCGCGAAAATAATACGGATACGCTGGTGGGTGTGCTGAGCCATATCGTAGAGTTCCGCAACGGCGAAAGCGGTGCTCATGTGCGGCATATCCGTATCATCACAGAAATGCTGCTCCACCGTCTATTGGAGATCAGCAACAACTACTCGATTTCTGCAGAACAGCAGGATCTGATTCCGCTGGCCTCTACCCTGCACGACATCGGCAAGATCGGCATCGACGAAAAGATCCTCAACAAGCCCGGCAGGCTGACCCCGGCGGAATTTGAGGTCATCAAAACCCACAGTATGCTGGGCGCGGAGATACTGCAAAAGCTGGAAAATTTCGGCGAGGAGCCGCTGCTGCAGACCGCCTACGAGATCGCCCGCTGGCACCACGAGCGCTGGGATGGCCGGGGCTACCCGGATGGGCTGAAGGGTGACGACATCCCCATCAGCGCACAGCTGGTCGCGCTGGCCGACGTGTACGACGCCCTGACCAGCGAGCGCTGCTATAAAAAGGCTTTCTCCCACGAGAAAGCGGTGCAGATGATCCAGAACGGCGAATGCGGCGCGTTCAATCCGCTGCTGCTGCAATGCCTGACGGACACACAGGACGAACTGAACGAAAAACTGCATCCGCAGATGCAGGAAAAACAGGAGAAGGAATGAAACACAGAATCTCACGCCGTGCCTTTCTGCGCGGGTGCGGGCTGCTGGCGGCCTCTGCGGCCGCCGGGGGCCTGACCTCCTGCGGAGAGACGAAAGCGAAGGACGGCGGCCTCCCCCAGATCGTTGTGGGGAGCGACACCTATCCTCCCTATATTTATCTGAACAACGACGGCGTTCCCGCCGGGATCGATGTGGAGATCGCCACCGAAGCGTTCCGCCGCATGGGGTATTCCACCCGGTTCGAGCCGATCGACTGGGAGCAGAAGACCACCCTCGTGGAGAGCGGTGCCATCGACTGCATCTGGGGCTGCTTTTCCATGGAGGGGCGCGAAGCGCTCTACCACTGGGCCGGGCCTTACATGGTGAGCCGTCAGGTGGTCGCCGTGAATGACGACAGCAGCATCCAGTCCCTCAGCGACCTTGCCGGAAAGAGCATCGCCGTCCAGAGCACCGGCAAGCCGGAGGAGCTTTTTCTCAGCGGCTCCGACCCCCGCCTCCCGCAGGGGGTCGATGTGTTCAGCATCGAAGACCGCAGCGTCCAGTATGCGCTGCTGGGCTGCGGCTACGTGGACGCCATCGCCTCCCATGAGACGACCATCCTGCAATATATGAAGGACAACTCCGTGGCGTTCCGCATCCTGTCCGAGCCGCTGCTCGTCACCGGGCTGGGCGTGGCCTTTGCAACGAACGACAGCCGGGGGCTGGACAGCCAGCTGAACGATACCTTTGCACAGCTGCGCGAAGACGGCACGCTGGAGCAGATCGTCGGCAAATATCTCGAAAACCCTTCGCAGTATCTGGAGGTGGACACCATTGGAACATAAAAATAAGCCCGCTCCGGCTGCGCGGATCTGGGCGCTCTATCTGATCGTCGGCGTGCTCTTCATGGCAGGCGTCGTCTTTTTCTCGAACTGGAAAGCGCTGTGCACAACGGAAGAGCGCTTTTGCCAGATCCTCAATTTTGTCAAATCGCAGTCCACCCGCTACGAAAAATACAACGATACCGTTGCAGCGAAGACCCTTCGCCGCACGGCGGTCTCGGTGCAGGAGCTGGCCGATGACCCCGCGCTGGACTTCTCCGACCCGCAGTGCCTGAAAAAGGAAGCCGAACGGCTCTGGCTCACCGGCATCTCCGTCCTTGACCCGGAGGGCACGCTCCTCTGCGAGTATACCGCGAACGGGGTCGGCTATGCTCGGTTTGGCGACCAGCTCAGGACCGATGCCGCTCTGGACGTCTTCCGCTACCCGCAGAAGACCTATATGAAGCGCGTCCTGCTGGAAGACGGGTCTGTCGTGGATGTGACGGCACACCGGGCAGGCAGCGGCGCGGCCATCCTGCTCACCTATCGGTACACCCCGGCGGCGCTTGTCGAAGGGACGGCGCTGTCGGTCCAGAGCATTCTGGATGGCTACCCGGAAGAGACCAGCGGCACCCTGTTCATCGTGCAGAACAATCAGGTCATCGCCTCCAACCGCCCGGAGCTGATCGGGCAGGACACCACGGACAGCCCGACGGTACAGGAGATCCGCAAAGTCGGGGTCGCGGAGATGCTGACCCACACCCGCGGCTGGGACGGCTCCGGCTCCTATTTCGGGATGTACAGCCACGGGTGTACCTTTGACCTCTATGCGTATACAGATGGCAGAACGATCTTCCGTGCGTCCGTCTCCACCATCCTGATGGCACTGGCCGGTTATATCCTGCTCGTGGTCGTCCTTCAAACGCTGCGCAGGCGCTCGGCACAGGAGATGGAGCAGCAGAAAAAGGAGCAGGAGAAGAAGTATCAGACCCAGCTGGAGGAGCAGAACTGCAAGCTGGAGATCGCGCTCCAGCACGAGGGGGCGGCAAACCGCGCCAAGCGGGAGTTCCTGTTCAACATGAGCCACGACATCCGCACCCCGATGAACGCCATCATCGGCTTCACCTCTCTGGCTGCGACCCACATCGACAACCGGGAGCAGGTGTTGGACTACCTGAAAAAGATCTCCACTTCCAGCCAGCACCTCCTCTCCCTCATCAACGATGTGCTGGATATGAGCCGCATCGAGAGCGGAAAAGTAAAGCTCGAGGAGCGCGCGGTGCATCTGCCGGATCTCGTCCACGATGTGCGCTCCATCATCCAGCCCAATATTTCGGCAAAGCGGCTGTCGCTTTTCATCGATACCATGGATGTGGAGAACGAGGACATCATCACCGACCCGCTGCGGCTGAACCAGATCCTGCTGAATATTTTGTCCAATGCCATCAAGTTTACCCCTACAGGCGGCATGATCAGCATTCGCATTGCCGAGAAAAACGGTGCGCCCACGGGCCGGGCCTGCTATGAGTTCCGCATCAAGGACAATGGCATCGGCATGAGCGCGGAGTTCCAGAAACACATCTTTGAGGAGTTCAGCCGGGAGGAAAGCTCCACCGTCAGCGGCATTCAGGGCACCGGCCTCGGAATGTCCATCACCAAGAAAATCGTGGACCTGATGGGCGGCACCATCGCCATCGAGAGCGAGCCGGGCAAGGGCAGCGAGTTCATCGTGGACCTCTGCTTTGCACGCTGTGAGCAGAAGGTGGAGCAGCGGCAGCTCCCGCAGCTGGAAGGGCTGCGCGCACTGGTGGCGGACGACGACACCGACACCTGCCTGAGTGTCAGCACCATGCTGTCCAAGATCGGGATGCGGCCGGAGTGGACGATCTCCGGCAAGGAGGCGGTGATCCGCACCAAGTACGCGGTGGAGCGGGGCGATGAATTCAGCGTCTACATCATCGACTGGCTCATCCCCGATATGAACGGCATCGAGATCGTGCGTCAGATCCGCAAGGTGATCGGGCACAACTGCCCCATCATCATCCTGACCGCCTACGATTGGGCCGACATCGAGGAAGAAGCCCGCGCTGCTGGAGTGACCGCCTTCTGTGAGAAGCCGCTGTTCCTTTCCGAGCTGCGCAAGATCCTGTCTGAGCCGTTCTCTGCCGAGGTGTCTCCCCGCCTGCCGGAACCGAAGGCTTCCGCCTTTCAGGGGAAAAAGCTCCTGCTGGTGGAGGACAACGAGCTGAACCGCGAGATCGCAATGGAGTTTCTGACGGAAGCGGGCTTTGTGGTGGATTCTGCCGAGGACGGCGCGATCGCCGTCCAGAAGATGGAGCAGGCTGCGCCCGGCCAGTATGACCTGATCCTGATGGACATCCAGATGCCCAACATGGACGGCTACGAGGCGACGCGGCGGATCCGCGCCCTGCCGGATGCGAAAAAGGCCGGCATCCCCATCTTTGCCATGACGGCGAACGCCTTTGAGGAAGACCGCCAGAACGCGCTGAAGGCCAGCATGAACGGCCACATCGCAAAGCCGCTGGACGTCCCCCGCCTGCTGAGCATCCTTGCCGATGCACTGAAATGACCCTGCGCTCCGGGGCGCAAAAGCAGCCCTCCGCGCTCCGAAACGCTGCAAAAACCGCATAAAAATGGAAAAAGCCCGATGGTTTCAATGAACCATCGAGCTTTTTCTTGACGGAGTAGGAGGGATTTGAACCCTCGCGCCGTTGTTTAGACGACCTACGCCCTTAGCAGGGGCGCCTCTTCGGCCTCTTGAGTACTACTCCAGAGCAAAGTGTGTTACACTTATTCAAAAAAATGGCGGAGAGAGTGGGATTCGAACCCACGGTACGTTGCCGTACGGCAGTTTTCAAGACTGCTTCCTTAAACCACTCGGACATCTCTCCTCGTGGGCACTCGCACACGCCGTACCGAATGCCTATTTAATTTACCAGATTTTCGCCGTTCTGTCAAGCCTTAATTTCAACTTTTTCAGACATTCCCGCAGACCCCCGCCCATCGACAACCTTTTTTTGGCGAAGCCCTCATTTTTCTCTTTACAAAAACATCTTTTTGTTGTACAATGGAGATGCAAGATTTTAACCTCGGAGTAAAGGAGTGTACGACCATGTCGTTTTCAGAGCTTTTGAAGCAGTGCCGCAAGCAGAAGGGGATCAGTCAGGCGGAGCTGGCATCCAAACTGGGAGTGACCCAGCAGGCCGTCGGCAAGTGGGAAAGCGGCAAATCCTCCCCCGACCCCGCCACGGTGGCCCGCATCGCCGAGATCCTGAGCACCACGGCAGACTTCCTGCTGGGGCTTTACCGCCCGGTGTCCAACGCAGCCACCCCCGAGGAGCGCTTTTTCGGCAACTACGCCGAGAGCCTCATCCCGGTCATCGGCACCGTGAAGGCCGGGTACGGCGCGCTGGCCTTTGAGGAGGATTACGGACAGGAGTATGCCCGCGTCAAGGACCCCTCCAACTATTTCTACCTCGTCGTCCGGGGCGACAGCATGGAGCCGCGCATTCAGGACGGCGACCTCGCCCTCGTCCACAAGCAGGACACGCTGGAAAACGGCGATCTGGGCGTACTGGTCTACGGCGACGAGGGCGAAGGCACCCTCAAGCGGTATATCCAGCGGGGCAACTGCGTCGTGCTGCAGCCCTTCAACCCCGCCTACAACGAGCTGGTCATCAAGGGCGATGACCTGAACCGCCTGCACATCGCAGGCCGTGTGGTCGAGACGAAGGCCAAGTGGTGAGCCTCGCCCCTCTCCCCGGCATTTCCGTGGGGGTAAGGGGGTTGTATCCCCTTCGGGAGGTGGAGTTTTATGGAACAGTCGCTGATGGACAAGCTCACCATTCTGGCCGACAGTGCAAAATACGACGTCGCCTGCACGTCCAGCGGCGCGTCCCGTGCGGCGAGGGCCGGTACTCTCGGCAGCTGCTACGCACCGGGCTGCTGCCACGCATTCACCGCAGACGGCCGCTGCGTCAGCCTGCTGAAGGTCCTGATGAGCAACTGCTGTGCTTTTGATTGCAGCTACTGCGTCAACCGGAAGTCCAACGACGTGCCCCGGGCCACCTTTTCGCCCCGGGAGCTGGCCGAGCTGACCATCGAGTTCTACCGCCGCAACTACATCGAGGGGCTTTTCCTGTCCAGCGCCGTGCTGGGCACCCCCGACTACACCACCGAGCGGATGCTCTCCGTCCTGCGGCTGCTGCGGAACGAGTACCATTTCGGCGGCTATATCCATGCCAAGACCATCCCCGGCACAAGCCCGGAGCTGATCCGGCAGATGGGCTTCCTCGCCGACCGCCTCAGCGTCAACGTCGAGCTGCCCAGCGAGCAGAGCCTCCATCTCCTCGCCCCCGACAAGGGCCGCCACTCCATCTTCCGGCCCATGAAGCAGATCTCGGCGGCGGGCGAGGAGAGCAAAAAGGAGCTGACCCTCTACCGCCATGCTCCCAAGTTCGCCCCTGCCGGCCAGAGCACCCAGATGATCGTCGGCGCATCGCCCGAGACAGACTACCACATTTTACAGCTCTCCGAGGGGATGTACCAGAAATACGGCCTCAAGCGGGTGTTCTACTCGGCCTACATCCCGGTGTCGGACGACACCCGCCTGCCCGCACTGGACACAAAGCCGCCCCTGCTGCGGGAACACCGGCTCTATCAGGCCGACTGGCTGCTCCGCTTCTACCAGTTCAGGGCCGACGAGATCCTAGACAAAGACAACCAGAGCTTCAACCCCTACCTCGACCCCAAGTGCAACTGGGCCGTCCAGCACTACGGGCTGTTCCCGGTGGACATCAACCGCGCCCCCTTCGAGATGCTGCTGCGGGTGCCGGGCATCGGGCCCAAGAGCGCCCGCCGCATCCGGGATGCGCGGCGGCTGTCCGACCTCGGCCTCGACGAGCTGAAGCGGATGGGCGTCGTGCTCAAACGGGCGCAGTATTTCATCACCTGCCGGGGCTTTTCGGGGGCGCACCCGGGCCGGGGCAGCGCCGGACGGGAGCGCATCACCCGGGCACTCATCGACCCCAACGTCTTCAGTGCCGGGGCCGAACAGCTGAGCCTCTTCGCCCCGCCGGCGGTGGACCGGCTCGTTGCGCAGGGCGTGCCGCCCCGGGCGGCCCAGCGGATGGTGCGGGAGGAGGCGGTGCAATGTCTGGCGAGAGCGTTGTGACCCCTCCGAAGGCCCGGAAGCTCCACGATGCCGATGTGG